>Ga0105046_10010927_pt1 | contig 14121 bp, 12 predicted proteins | sample MAT03_FD_78385 | JGI IMG/M metagenome (GOLD analysis project Ga0105046, IMG submission 78385) | Freshwater microbial communities from Lake Fryxell liftoff mats and glacier meltwater in Antarctica - MAT-03 (megahit assembly) | ecosystem: Environmental > Aquatic > Freshwater > Ice > Liftoff... | reverse complement strand
TTTCACCAGACCATCGGATGCCACTTGATGATCGTGGGCGGTGATCGCCGCTTCACCGATCCGGAAGGGAGCAAGCGCTACGCCGAAGAGATGAATGTCGCGGCCGAGGCATTGAAAAAGGGAGGCTCTATTGCGGCCATCACAACCACACGGAAGAGTTCATCAAGGTGGGCGACACCACCTATTGGGATCTGTTCGCCCAGCGCACCAGCTCGGACGTGTTTCTCCAGCTTGCTCAAGCGCTACCCCGGTCGCTTCAAGACCTTGCATATGCGCGGCAAGGTGCCCAAGGGGGCTATTATCACATCGCAAGAATCTCCCGTTCCGCTCGCAGCAACAGCGGCGCCAGCAAAGGATGTTGAAAACGCCGTTCGGCCGTGATGGCGTAGAATTTTTCGAAAAGGCCTGGCACGACGCAATACTCGTGTAGGACGCGGGAGCGAAGTTCATCCCGTACCACAACAGACGGTAACAACGCGACTGCGTCGGTGTCGCGAGCCAATAAACGCATGGTCGCCATATCGTCCACTTCCGCGAAAATTCGGTATTGCACACCGATCTGTTCGCAAAGTGCGTCGAATTGCGTTCGAATGTCACTGTCCGTTCCGGGAACAACCAAGTGAAATTTCGCCAGGTCCTGGGGGAATCGAAACGTACGACGATTTTTCTTTCCAACTAGGCTCACGGGTTGTTTCGCAACCTGCCGACTCAGCCAAGGGCTGCCCGATGTCGAACGTGGTGGCTGGTTCGAAAGCACGAGATCGATGTCGTGATTGGATAAACGCGCCAGCAGATCGGTCAGGCCACCCGATTGCAGCTGCAAGAAGATTCCGGGATCCGCGAGAATCGGGCTTATGAACGATTCCTGAAAATTGCGAGACAAGGTCGCAACGGCGCCAATCCGCAACGCTTGCTCGCGCCCGCGACCCTGTTTCAGGACGGACAACATCTCTTCTCCGGTCGCGAAAATCTCGTCCGCGTATTTGAGGGCGATTCGGCCCGCTTCTGAAAGAACCAATCGCCGCCCTTGGCGGACAAAAAGATCGTTGCCGAGGTCCTCCTCCAACTGCCGAATCTGTTTCGAGAGCGCGGACTGTGCGATGCGAAGTTGTTTGGCCGTCCGCGTGAGGTTGCCATCCTTCGCGACCGCCCAGAAGTAGTGCAAATGGTGAAAATTAACCCGTTGTGTGCCCATTTTCTATGTTCTCCAAAAGAGAACATTATCTGCTAAATTATATGTTTTACAAGAACATTGCCTGGCGCTATCCATTGGGGCTATGGAAACGTTCTCGAATCTTCTGCTTTGGACATCCGCAATGGCGGCCGCCATTCCGCTTGGATTCGCCCTCGCGGGTTGGTTGCCGTCCAAAGAGGCGTCGATTGACCGCGCAGCCGTGGTCGCATGGTGCAACGTGGCGATGGCTGCTCTCGTCGCTGTGGCCATCGCCTTCGGGGTGGGCCGAACACAGCCGCCATTGTTGGGCGTTCGCCTCGACGCGGTGACGGCAGCGATGTTGCTACTGGTCAGTTGTGTCGGTGCATTCATCGTTCGCTTCTCCAAAAATTACTTGCAGGGTGACGTTGGTCGTCTCCGATACGTACGGTGGTTGATGACGGTCATCGCAACGGTGACGACTTTGGTGATTGCGAACAACTTGTTGGTCATGGCCCTCGCTTGGACCGCGACTGGGCTGGCTCTGCATCATCTATTAACGTACTACAATGAACGGATTCCGGCGTTGGTCGCCGCCCACAAAAAGTTCTTGGTCAGTCGGCTCGCAGACCTCTGCATGTTGGTCGGATTGGGACTCGTTTACGGTTCGATTGGAAGCTTGGACCTCGACATCATCGCCACTCACGTTGGTACGTTGGCGATTCTTCCGCCAAGCTTGCATGCCGCGGCATTGCTGTTCGCAGCCGCAGCCTGCCTGAAGTCTGCGCAATTACCCTTTCATGGATGGTTGATTCAGGTGATGGAAGCCCCTACACCTGTCTCCGCTCTTTTGCACGCCGGTGTTGTCAATATCGGTGGTTTCGTTTTGATTCGATTGGCGCCCGTGATGGTGCACGCGCCGGCGGCGCAGTCGCTCTTGGTCGTCGTTGGAGCGACGACGGCAGCCATCGCCGCGCTTGTGACGATGACAAGGGTGAGCATCAAGGTGTCACTGGCGTGGTCGACTGCAGCACAGATGGGGTTCATGCTGGTGCAATGTGGGCTCGGGTTGTGGCACCTCGCCATGTTGCATTTGATCGCGCACTCGCTGTACAAAGCGCACGCTTTTCTCAGCTCGGGTAGTACGGTTCACGCGTGGCGCGTGCAATCCCTTACCCGCGGGGGGGTCCTGCTGACCACTCGCAGGCTACTGCTTTCAGTGACCGCTATTTTCGTTTTGCTGTCGGGTGGCGTATTCGCGATATCCGAGGCAGGCATCTTGAACATCGAACAACATCCTGCGGTCCCGATGGTATTCCTGCTGTTGGCATTCTCGCTTGCGCCGATGGTCGGAACTTCTTTTGGCAGTGGTGCGAAGATGTTCTTCGCAGTCGCCGTAAGAAGTGTCGGCGCCGTTGTTTTGTATTTCGTTTGGCACGTCGGGGCGACACAGTTTTTCAACTTGCCGAAAGAAAGTGAGCCGTCGGTGCCCCGTTGGGCGTTCGTCGCAGCTGTTTTTGCGGCGCTCTTTGCCGTGCAAATTGCGGTACAGCTACGCCCGAATGCAGCTTTCGTGCGGCGTTTGCACCCTTGGCTCTTCGGGGGAGGGTATCTCGATGAGAGGTTTACCCGTATAACATTTCATCTTTGGCCCCCGCGACGGAGCAATCAAGCTGTATTTGGTAAAGCCTCCTCTCAGGAGGCGTCTTCATGAACATCAACCGCAACAACTCGGCAATCTCGGCATACGAAATTGACGAGGCGATTGAATCTGCGTGCGCGCGAATCGCGCCGACCTGGCCCCTTGATCGGTTCATTGCGGTGAATCCCTTCTGGGGATCCGTCGAAAGGCCCATCTCAGAGGTTGCCGCCGAACTGAGTTCATTGTCGGGCGCCCAGTTGCTCATGCCTAGGGTGTGGTTCCGCGAGGCGCGTGAGCAGGGTCGCCTCCTCGACGAAGATCTCTTGGTCGCGATAGAACGATCGCGGAGTTCGGTTACCCTGTCGCAATTGTCGGATCTTCTCAACGAGGAAGACAAAAGGGGCCCGGTCCGGTTTCGAGTTACGGATGTGGTTGACACCGGGCGCGACACCATCCATGAACTGTCTTGGCGCGAGTTCGTCAAGAACAGTGTGAGTCAAATGAGTGCGTCGTACTTCGATGAGGGGCAGGCGGTATTCGGCCCCGATCGAACGGGTGGCCTGTACGCAACGTGGCGCCGACATGCGCTGGTTGACAATGCGCCTCTGTTCTTGATGGGCCTGCGCACGTACCGAACGCTCGTGGCCGAAACGCCGCATTCGGCGCGCGAGATGATTGATCTTGGCCTGGCTAAACTTGGCATTCCGAAAGGCGAATGGGCGCTGTATCTCGCGGCGTTGTTACTCGATATCAACGGGTGGGCTTCTTGGTGCATGTATCGCAAGTGGACCGCAGAATTGTCAGGCGGAGACGACCATACCGTTGTCGACTTGCTCGCGATTCGTCTCGCGTGGGAGTGGTTGCTTTTTCGGACATGTGACACGAAGAATGGCGAGCGCTGGAAACAGGCCATGCAAACATGGCCGAAGGTTGATGCCGCCGCTCGTGCCGCCCGTTCCGACGATTGGATCTTTCAAAGTGCAATGGAGATCGCGTGGCAACGGCAAATCAGTGTTGCGATTCCCCAGGGGCTGACGACGACCGCACCTTCTGACGTTGCTGTACAAGCCGTGTTCTGCATTGATGTTCGCTCGGAGGTGTTTCGGCGCGCGCTCGAAGCGCAGAGTCACACGGTTCAGACGCTGGGGTTTGCGGGTTTTTTTGGGCTTCCCATCGAGTATCAACCGTTGGGAACAACCGAAGGACGCCCACAATTGCCGGGACTTTTGCAACAACGTTTGCGCGTTACCGATACTGGAATGGGGGATGCTGCGACTCGTCGGACAGATACGCTCAATGTGAAGCGCTCGTGGAAGCGTTTCAGATCTGACGCGATTTCCTCATTTACGTTCGTTGAAGCGATCGGTCTATCGTACCTGGGCCAGTTGATCTCGGATGGGTTCGGGTTGGGAGCAGTCTCGGAGGTTGACGCCGCGGGTCTGTCGAAGCACGACGCACGGATTCGAAAACCGCGCTTGACCGAATCAACTGACGGAACTGCCATCGGTTTGGAAGCGAAGTGCGACCTCGCCGCAGGAATCCTGCGGGCGATGAGCCTTACCTCCAACTTTGCCCGCCTTGTTTTGCTGGCGGGACACGGCAGCGAGACGCGCAACAATCCGCACGCCGCTGGCCTCGATTGCGGTGCATGTTGCGGTCAGACGGGTGAAGTCAACGCGCGAGCGACCGCAGCGTTGCTAAACGAGTTCTGGGTTCGCCACGGCCTTGCTTTACGAGGCATTGTGGTGCCGTCGACCACGCATTTCGTCTCGGGTCTTCACATCACGACAACCGATGATGTGAAACTGTTCGACTTGGACGAACTTCCGTCCTCGCACGAAACGGATCTCCTGGCACTGCGAAAGCTGTTGGAGTCCGCGGCGGTTGATGCGCGCAGAGAGCGAGCAAAAATGCTGGACATCGGACCGGCGAGCCCCTCGGAGACGGCCGAGGCCGTGAGAAATCGGTCGCGCGATTGGGCCCAAGTTCGACCGGAGTGGGGATTGGCGAACAATGCCGCATTTATCATCGCGCCCCGGGAACATTGCCGTCACCTGAACCTGCAGGGCAGGTCGTTTCTTCATGAGTACCGGTATGAGCAAGATACGAACTTCGAGATTCTCGAACTCATTATGACTGCCCCAATGGTGGTGACGCATTGGATCAACATGCAGTACTACGCTTCCACCGTGGACAACGAACGCTACGGCAGTGGCAACAAAGTCCTGCACAACGTTGTCGGAGGACACATCGGTGTTTTTGAGGGAAATAGCGGCGATCTGCGCACAGGGTTGCCGATGCAATCATTACACGATGGAAAACGTTGGGTTCACACCCCGCTGCGACTCAGTGTGTTTATCGAAGCGCCAAGCGAGGCCATCGAAGCGGTTCTGAAAAAGCACGATAAAATCCGAGCCCTGGTTGTCAACGGATGGATATCGATTTTTCAAATCGATGCCACTGCAGGAACGGTTTTCCATCGGCAACCGGTCGGGTGGGTGCGGGCGAACGGAGGCTGACGCATGGAAGAAACGACATCCTTCTCGGTATCCCCGTACGCAGAGAGGACGTTTGCGTTGCTGACTCAACACGGGAAAGAGCAAGTCGTTTCGCCCATATTGCGCGACCGACTGGATGTCGGCGTCCAGTTGATCTCCAGTTTCGACACGGATTCGTTCGGAACCTTCACACGCGAAGTTCCCCGCCATGGCAGTCAACTGGAGGCGGCCCGGGCAAAGGCGCGCAAGGCCGTTGAAATTGCGGGTTGCCCGTACGGACTTGGCAGTGAAGGTTCATTTTCCCCTGAAATTTTTGGCCTTGGTACCGCGAACGTCGAGTTTCTGATCTTGCTCGACGACGATCGCGAGATTGAGATCGCCGGTCGGGCACACGGTGTAGGCGTCTTTCATCACGGGCGCGTCTCCGATGACTCGCAACTCGAAGTATTTGCGCTCATGGCCGGGTTTCCCGAACACAGTCTGGTGCTTCGACCATCCAATGAGTTCGATACTCGGATCACAAAAGGCATTCAAACGTGGCAAGAACTTGAGGCAGCGTTCGCAAAGGCCAAACAGCTTTCTGTGGGTGGGGTGGTGTTCGTTGAGAACGATCTGCGCGCTCATATGAATCCTTCCCGGATGCGCACGATACAGACTGCGGCTCGGGACCTAGCGGAACGCATCTCGCAACATTGCGAAAAATGTCAATGCCCGGGGTTTGGTCTTGTGCGAAACCTTTCGGGCTTGCCATGTCGCGACTGCGGCGACCCGACGCTCGTGCCGATTGCGGACGTCCTCGCGTGTGTGCGATGTGGTCACACCGAATCTCGAGCGATTTCCGCGACCGCAGCCGATCCGGCACACTGCGATTCATGCAACCCGTGAAAAAGGCGCGTAACTTCCATGTTAATTGAGTTCCCATTTGCGTTCGCGCAGACACTTTGGTCTTGTCAACACACGGGTTGAGCGACACAACTTACCCAAATGCCAGATCGTGATTTGGATGCAGTCGCCTTGGAACTGAGCACGGAGGCCGCTCCGGCTCCAGCATCCTTGCGTTCAGAGGTCAATGCGCTCGGCCGTGCTTTGGGCAAGCAAATTGAAGTTTTGTCTGGCACCACCGCCTTTGAGCTCACCGAGTCGATTCGCCTTTGGGCCAAAGAAACTCGAAAAGAGAAGGCGGCCGACGGTGCGCGGACGACCGCGTTGCGGGATCGGCTACGGGAGCTTTCTACGAAGGAAGCTGAGGGCTTGGTTTCGGCCTTCACGCTATATTTCCATTTGGTCAATGTTGCCGAAGAGCGACAACGCGCCCGTGCCAACGCTGCTCGTGAAGCGACCAGTTCCGCTGAACATCCACGTCGCGAATCGTTGGTGGCGTTGGTTGGCAATCTAAAGTCGCAGGGGTTCAGCTTCGAGGAGTCAGTGGCTTTGCTTGCGCGGGTGAAGTTGCATCTCACCTTTACCGCCCATCCGACCGAAACCAGAAGGCGTACCGTACGGCAACATCTGGAGCAGATTGATCGAACGCTTGAGCGCAACGAACAGGATGAGTTGTTTGCGCGTGTGGGGCTTCTTTGGTGCACCCAAGAGATGCGTGTTTCACGGCCTACCGTTGAAGATGAGGTGCGTGGTAGCTTGCACTATCTTCCAAGCGTTCTGTGGTACACTTTGCCCAGATTCGTCAAGGGACTTGAACGCGCAGTTTTCGAGCACTACGGAAAACGCGCGCGCCTTTCGCCGCCTTTTGTGTTTCGCAGTTGGATAGGTGGCGACCGAGATGGCAATCCCAATGTGGTGGCCGAGGTTACCGATTGGGCTCAATCCTATGCGCAGAAACAAGCGGTTTCGGGATACATCAATGAACTGGAATCTCTGGTGCGCGATCTTTCATTGTCTTCCGGGCGCGCACGTTTTTCCCCGGAGATTCAAACCAGATTGAACGCTGCTCTGGAAAAGACGTCGACGACGGATCACGCGGGTGACGAACCTTTGCGCGCGCTCTGTCGCCGCATGCAACGCCGATTGCAGGCGGACGGGTCGACCGGCGCACCGGTCGATAGCCCCTACGAAGGTCAGGCAGAATTTTTTGCGGACGTGGCTTTGCTGGGCGATGCACTGATTTCGATTGGGATGCCGGATGCGGAGCAGTGTTTGGTTCGTCCGTTGGAGGTGAGGGCTCGATCGTTTGGTCTCGATCTGGTCGCACTCGACTTGCGCGAGGAATCGCGCGCACATACGGAAGCGGTTGCGGAATTGTTCAGTGCGGCAAAGCTCCGCGACGACTACGCCAGTCTTCTTCCGATGGAACGGGAAACGTTGCTTGCCAACGAGTTGCAATCGCCTCGACCGTTGGCGTCCATCGGATACAAGCCGGTCTGTCGCGCCTTGAACGTCGCGCTCGATTCACTCGGAGTGTGGAGGTCGCGCGGTGCCTACGTCGTCAGCATGACCCGATCAGCGGCGGATATACTCGAAGTGTTTGTTTTGGCACGTGAAGTGGGTCTGTACCGGCCGAATGAGGCTTTGCCGTTTGATGTTGTGCCGCTGTTTGAAACCCTTGCCGATCTTGAAAACGCGCCCGAAACCGTAATGCGAATGCTTGCGCAGCCTGTGTTCGCAGCGCATATCAAATCACGCGGCGTTCTGGAAGTCATGATCGGGTACTCCGATTCCAACAAGGATGCCGGTTTTTTGGCGGCGAATTGGGCGTTGTATCGCGCGCAAGAGGCCATCGCCTCGGTCGCAAAAACGTTCGGTGTTCCAGTTTGTTTCTTTCACGGACGCGGGACTTCGACCGCGCGGGGCGGCGGCAGCGCCGGGCGGGCATTGGCGAGTTTGCCTCCTGGAACCGTCGGATATCGAATGCGTTTGACCGAGCAGGGTGAAGCGTTGTCGGACCGATACAGTCACGACGAGTTCGCACACCGTCATCTGGAACAGCTTTTTTTTCACCTCAGCATGGCTGCTGCGCGCGATGAACGCGGCAATCACGCAGACATTCCAACGGATTGGCGCGAGGCGCTCAACGAAGCAGCCCACCTATCGACTGCGGCCTACCGCGCGTTGCTCGCGACACCAAGATTCTTCGAGTTCTACGAACAGTTCACGCCGATTCGAGAGATTGGTGCTCTCAAGATCGCCAGCCGTCCGGTCTACCGGTCGGGCCGCGTGCGCGAGTTGCGGGACCTGCGCGCCATTCCCTGGGTGATGTCCTGGTCACAAGTCCGATTGCCCGTTCCTTCGTTTTTTGGGCTGGCGGAGGGATTGGCATCGTTGCCGGTAGCGTTGCGCCGCCGCATGTTGGCGCAATGGCCATTCTTCGCGAGCACGCTCGACAGCGCGGCGACTGCACTTGGCAAATCCGACCCACTCATCGCTGCGGAATACTTGAATCTCGTTGAGCCTTCCCTTGGTGACACGTTTTATGCACGATTGCTGCGCGCGTTTGACGAGACCAGAGCCTTGCTTGAAGAAACGTTCGAGTCTGCTTTATTGGCCAAACACCCAACGTTGGCGCGGCAAATCGATCTGCGGAATCCGTATATCGATCCAATCGGACGCATTCAGGTCGAGCTGTTGCGCCGATTGCGTGCATGTTCATCCGAGGATCCGATCCGGCCGGATTTGGAGCGGGCACTCATGGGGTCGTTGGTGGGTGTGGCAGCGGGTTTGCGCAACGCGGGTTGACGCGCATCCATTGTCAACACCCGGTCGTCATCGTGCTACGCCCCATCGATGCGGTCACGTGATCACAACTTCAAATCTGCATCCGTCACCGCCCCTAAAGATGCACTCGTGACGTGGGCCGCGAATTTGGCCAGCACGCCGCGGGTGTAGCGAGGTGCTGGCTTTTTCCATACTTTTCGACGAGCACGCAGTTCTTTGTCGGAAATCTGCAACGTGATCAGGCGTTTTTCTGCATTGATGACGATCGGATCGCCGTTTTTGACCAATGCGATTGTGCCACCCACGTACGCCTCCGGTGATACGTGGCCGACGACGAAGCCATGGCTGCCACCGCTGAAGCGACCATCCGTGATGAGTGCCACGTCCTTGCCCAATCCTTTGCCAACGATGGCACTGGTTGGCGAAAGCATTTCACGCATGCCCGGCCCTCCCTTGGGTCCTTCGCCCCGGATGACGACAACGTGCCCTTTTTTCACTTTGCCACTTAGAATCGCTGTGAGTGCTTTCTCTTCGCATTCGAAGACGATGGCCTTGCCCTCGAAACGCAGTCCTTCTTTGCCAGAGATTTTGGCGACCGCACCTTCGGGAGCGAGGTTGCCGCGCAGAATCACAAGGTGGCTGTCTTTCTTGATCGGTTGATTCAACGGGCGAATGATTGTTTGTCCATCCGGGTACGGATTGGCAGTGGCAAGTGTTTCAGCCATGGTTTCACCGGTAACCGTAAGGGTATCGCCGTGGAGCAGCCCAGCGTCGAGCAGTGTCTTCATGAGAGGGCGGATGCCGCCGATGGCAATGAGATCGGACATGAGGTGTTTGCCGCTGGGCTTGAGATCGGCAAGAACTGGCACCCGTTTGCCGATGCGGGTGAAGTCGTCTATGGTCAGTTTGACCCTTGCTGCGTGTGCGATCGCAAGTAAATGCAGCACAGCGTTCGTCGAACCACCGAGCGCGATGACGATGGTGATGGCATTCTCAAACGCCTTCTTCGTCAGGATGTCGAGCGGCTTGATGTCGAGGCGCAACATGTTCACGACGGCTGCTCCAGCTCGGAGACAATCGTCGACTTTCGCAGGCGAGACCGCATTTTGAGCGGAGCTGTTGGGTAGGCTCATGCCCATGGCTTCAATCGCACTGGCCATGGTGTTGGCGGTGTACATCCCCGCGCATGATCCCGGGCCGGGAATCGCGCAGGTTTCGATCTCAAGCAGACGTTTGTCATCGATTTCGCCAGCGGCGTGTTGCCCAATGGCTTCGAAAACTGAGACGAGATCGAGCTTGCGCCGATGCGGGTCATTCGCAATACATCCGGGGAGAATCGTTCCGCCATAGACGAATATGGCGGGACGGTTCATGCGCGCGATGCAGATCATCGCGCCAGGCATGTTTTTGTCGCACCCCCCGATCGCGACGTAACCGTCCATACCACCACACCCAACGACCGTTTCAATGGAATCGGCGATGACCTCGCGGGATACGAGGGAGTACTTCATGCCTTCCGTGCCCATCGAGATTCCGTCTGAGATGGTGATGGTGTTGAATACAATGGCCTTGCCGCCTCCGGCGTTTGCGCCTTTTTCGGCTTCAAGAGCGAGCTTGTCGATGTGCATGTTGCACGGCGTGACGTTACTCCACATCGAGGCGATGCCGATGATGGGTTTCTTGAAGTCCTCGGCTTTGAAGCCAACCGGATAGAGCATGGCCCTCGAAGCGGCACGTTCAGGCCCATCCAAAAGCAGACTCGAGTACTGACGCATTTCGTGTAAGTTCCTATTCTGTGTGCTACATATAGCCATCGCGTCTGAGATCTTCCAGTCCACCTCGGCCTTCGTGGTCTTGCAACCGCCCCGACCGCTCGGCGATGTCTTTCAGTTTTCCCGAGCGCAATTCAACCAGGATTTCTATCATATTTCGGGCTTTTGAGACAATGGGCTCCTGGCACGGCCAACACCCCAGGCTGCGGTATCGCTTGCCTTCTCCCTTGTCGAAATACAAACTGATGAGCGGGACTTCCTCGCGCTGTAAGTACTCCCAGATGTCCAACTCGGTCCAATCGAGGAGCGGATGAATCCGAACGTGTGTCCCCGGTGCGAAATCGGTTTTGAATTGGTTCCAGAACTCGGGCGGTTGATCACCCACATCCCATTGGTTGTGTTTGTCACGCGGTGAGAAATAGCGTTCCTTCGAACGACTGCCCTCCTCGTCTGCGCGGGCTCCGACTATGACGCCCGTGTAGGGCATGTGATCTCCGGTCAAAATCAGTTCCCCCGTTTGAAGGTCCAAACGGTAACGGGGACCTGTTCCGTCCAGTGTTTGCTTGAGCGCAGCGGTTCGCAACAGGCTGCAGCATTGCTTTCGAGTCATGCAGGCCGTCGGATCGTTGGGGTTGTCCTCTCTTGAATGAACGTAGGTCGTTCGCGCCGCCAGGGCCGCATCGTGCCGCCCTACGAGCAGTTGAATGCCAAGTTCCCGGGTCAACCGATCGCGGTATTCGATGGCTTCGGGGATCTCGAAACCCGTATCGATGTGAACCAAGGGTATCGGCACGTGCCCAAAAAACGCCTTCCGGGCCAACCACAGCAAAACGGTCGAGTCCTTGCCCATCGACCACAGCATGCAGAGGCGATCGAAATGCCGGAAGGCTTCCCGCAAGATGTAAACGCTCTGGCTCTCGAGTTCATCAAGTTTGTCCACGCAAGCAGTGTGGCTCGATGCTCGATTGCCGTCTCGACGGAAAATCCGAACCCGTGCCTAGGTTCGGCCGATGGCATGCTCATCGAAGACCTCTTTTTACAAAGACGACTCTTGACTCGCGACTTCTATGTCGCGTATTGTTTGGCGCAAATAGTGCGCCCGACCGCAAGAGGATATGGCGCTGAAGATGCAATGCTGACCGGGCGCTGTCCGCTGGAGAAAAACGATGGACGTAACTCGACTGCGAACCCTGCTGGATGAAGTCCGGGACGGGCGGGTAGATGTTGACGAGGCGCTCTCGAAACTGCGTGACCTCCCCTTCGCCAACCTCGACTACGCCACGGTCGACCATCATCGAGCGCTGCGGCAGGGGGCGCCGGAGGTCATTCTCGGACAAGGCAAGACCGCCGAGCAGATCGCCGGAGTGGCGCAGGAGCTCGTGAACACCGGGCAAAACGTGCTCGTCACGCGCACCGACCCAGAGCAGGCCGCGTATCTTGCCAAGGCGATCCCGCAAACGCGCTACGCTTCGCTCGCGCGCATCGCGTTTATCGAGGTGAGGCCGGTCACCCCGTTGCCATATGGACCCGTGGCGTTGGTCAGTGCGGGAACCGCGGATCTGCCCGTTGCCGAGGAATGCGCCGAGACGATGCGGGCATTCGGACTGCCGTTCGAGCGGCTTTACGACGTGGGCGTCGCCGGACTGCACCGCCTATTGGGGCGCCGTGAAGTCTTCGACCGCGCGGCGTTGACCATCGTTGTGGCGGGGATGGAGGGCGCCTTGCCGAGCGTGGTCGGCGGACTGGTGTCAATCCCGGTAATCGCCGTGCCCACATCCGTGGGTTATGGTGTTGGTGTCGGCGGGCTTGCTGCCTTGGCGGGCATGCTCACAAGCTGCGCTGCTGGCGTCACCGTCTGTAACATCGACAACGGATTCGGAGCGGCGTTCGCTGCACTTCGCATCCTCCAGTCTTATCCGCGGTACAGGCCTGAACCGCACGGGACACGGTGAAAGAGGCGCGAGAGCAAGCACCTTCGATACTACTCATCGTCGGTACGGACACCGGCGTGGGCAAGACGTGGACCGGCTGCGCTCTGGCTCGGGCGCTACGCCGAAGTGGCCGTCGAGTCGTCGCCGTGAAGCCGCTCGAAACTGGATGTCCGGGGCCCCCAGCGGATACGGAAGACGGCGTCCTGCTGGCTCGCGCGACGGGTCAGTCCGAGCCCCTGCACGCGCTGCTTCGATTTCGCGATCCCGTGGCCCCGCCGGAAGCGGCTGATCGCGAAGGCAGGCAGATCGAGTTCGAAGATCTCGTTCGCCGCGTCCGCGAGTACGCCGCCCGCGCCGACATCTCGTTGGTCGAAAGTGCCGGAGGCCTCCTCTCTCCGCTCACCTGGGAGCAAAGCGCGGTGGACCTGGCGCGAGCGCTCGAGGCTCGCGTTCTTCTTGTCGCGGCAGACCGACTCGGGACGATCAGCCACACGTTGATGGCGCTCAAGCTCCTTGAGCTGAACGGGCTCGAGGTGCTGGGTGTGGTCCTTACCGCGCCCGAACAACCGGACGCCTCGACCGGCTCAAACGCTGCCGCCATTTCCAGACTATCCGGTTGTTCACGTATCCTTTGCGCACCTCGCACGCACGATCCAGAAACCATCTCTGATTCCGTCCAGGAGGTTACGCAGTGGCTGCAGCTCGCATAGGCCGCAAGGTCACAAGTAAAAAGACTATCGTTGCGCCTCGACCCGCGAGAAAGCCGGAACCGGCCTGGACGTTTCTCACCAACCATGCGCACGTCCTCCTGTGCATCGCGCGGGAGCCGGAGGTGCGCATGCGAGATGTCGCTCACCTCGTTGGCATCACGGAGCGCGCCGTCCAGCGGATTGTCGCCGACTTGGAGCAAGCAGGATATGTCGAGCGGATTCGCAACGGTCGCCGGAATCACTACGAAGTCAGAGCCGATCTCCCCCTTCGGCATCCGATCGAGCGACACGAGCGGGTCTCCTCGCTGATCACGCTCGTGCTCGGCGAGCGAGAACGCGACCGCAAAGACCGAGCTCGACGGCAATGAGCCTCGTGTGTTACGAATTGAGGTGCCCGGGACGGCGATGGGATGAAGTGGCGCGGGTGTATGGTGAGAACTAGGGGCGGCAGGCGGGCATGATGTCGCCGCTGACATTGTTGGTGGCGGTGACGGACTCCAAGGTGATTGGGGCGGAGCAGACGACGCCTTTGTCTTGATTATTCGTAACCTGGACGTTTTTCAGGAGCTTGGGGGTGCCTGGATTGTTGAGGAGGATGCCGCCCCACGTCGCAATGCCGAATGTACCCGAAAGGTTGTCCTTAACCTGGACGTTGCGGATATCGAAGCCGGCGCCATTGATGAGGATGCCGCCAGCGCTGTTGGTGATGGAAACACCTCTGAGGAAGATCCTGCCGCCCGAGACGA
>Ga0105046_10010922_pt1 | contig 14125 bp, 9 predicted proteins | sample MAT03_FD_78385 | JGI IMG/M metagenome (GOLD analysis project Ga0105046, IMG submission 78385) | Freshwater microbial communities from Lake Fryxell liftoff mats and glacier meltwater in Antarctica - MAT-03 (megahit assembly) | ecosystem: Environmental > Aquatic > Freshwater > Ice > Liftoff... | reverse complement strand
AGGATGCGGAAGATGGATACCTTTTTCTTCTGGGCTTCATGGGCCTGTATAACCGAAAGGCCGGGATCAGCCATCACTTACACACACAACTGGCCGCCTGACGAGATCATCGGCAACAAACCAACCGGAGACCTTATCCTGTGGACCGGTTTCAGCGTAATTATGCTGTTGATCGGTATCGGAATCCTTGTATTTTATCATGCAAAAACAAAAGAAGATTCAGAGCTTGAGATGCCAAAGGAAGATCCGCTGATGCGGCAAAATATTACGCCTTCGATGAAAGCGGTGGAGAAGTATTTCTGGATTGTCAACTTTCTGATCCTGCTTCAGGTTGTGATGGGAATTATAACCGCCCACTATGGTGTGGAAGGAGAAGGCCTTTATGGTTTTCCGCTGGCCGAATTTATGCCTTATGCGATCTCCCGCACCTGGCATGTGCAATTGGCTATCTTCTGGATTGCCACAGCCTGGCTTGCCACGGGGCTTTACATTGCCCCGGCTGTATCAGGCAGTGATCCCAAATTTCAGAAGATTGGGGTAAACTTCCTGTTTTTCGCCTTGCTGATCATCGTTCTTGGTTCCATGGCCGGGCAGTGGTTTGGCGTGATGCAGCGTTTGGGTATGGTCGGGAACTTCTGGTTTGGGCATCAGGGTTACGAGTATGTTGACCTTGGCCGGTTCTGGCAGATTTTCCTCCTGGTTGGGTTGTTTATCTGGCTGGCATTGATGGCCCGGCCGCTGATTCCCGTCTTCAAGAGAAAAACGGAAGAAAAAAACCTGCTGATCCTCTTCCTGATTGCATCGGCTGCCATTGCCTTGTTTTATGCCGCCGGGCTAATGTGGGGAAGACAAACCAACCTGGCCATTGCCGAATACTGGCGCTGGTGGGTGGTTCATCTCTGGGTAGAGGGTTTCTTCGAAGTGTTCGCCACCGTTGTCGCAGCGTTTCTCTTTGTCAGGATGGGGCTGCTCCGCACAAAAACTGCGACGTCAAGCGTGCTGTTTGCGACTATTATCTTCCTGTCAGGGGGTATTCTCGGAACTTTCCACCACCTTTACTTTACAGGGACACCAACAGCCATCATGGCCCTCGGTGCAACCTTCAGCGCATTGGAAGTTGTTCCATTGATCCTGATCGGGTTCGAGGCTTTCCACAATTATCGCCTGAGCAAGGCTACCGCGTGGCTCAGGGACTATAAATGGCCGATCTACAGCCTTCTTTCGGTTTCGTTCTGGAATTTCCTGGGGGCCGGTATCTTTGGGTTTGTCATCAATCCACCAATCGCACTTTATTACATGCAGGGCCTGAACACAACTGCGGTGCATGGTCATGCTGCTTTGTTCGGCGTTTATGGAATGCTGGGCATAGGGCTGATGTTGTTTGTGCTGCGAAGTCTTTACCGTCAGCAGGTGTGGAACGAAAAGCTCCTCAGTTTCTCCTTCTGGGCAATCAATATCGGATTGCTGCTGATGATATTTCTAAGCGTTTTGCCGGTTGGATTTATGCAGACAGTAGCCAGCGTAAATGAAGGTATGTGGTATGCCCGCTCTTCGGAATTTATGCAGCAGCCAACCCTGATCGTTTTCCGTTGGCTGAGAACCATCGGTGATACTATTTTTGCTTTGGGTACAATTTCACTTTGCTGGTTTGTTTTCAAGCTGGCGCTTCAGAAGAAAACAAGGTAAAAAAAAATGCCTTTAGGGACGAGGGTCGGAAAGTGGGGACGAGGGACGGAACCCCTCCATGCCCCATGCTCTTTGCCCTGCGCCCTGTGCCTATTCTATCCAGTCAGCGATAAAAAGATTGGTATAGCGGGTTCCGCCATTGTTGCGGTTGGATGAGAAGATCAGTTTCTTGCCATCATAAGAAAACATAGGGAATGCATCAAAAACCGGATCATAAGTGATGCGCTCAAGTCCGGTGCCATCAGTGTTAATCATGTAAAGGTTAAACTCAAATCCCCTGGCGCCGGCGTGATTTGAACTGAATATGATTTTATTTCCGGAAGGATGAAAGAAAGGTGCCCAGTTGGCTTTGCCAAGATTTGTAACCTGTCTGAGATCGCTTCCGTCAATGTTACAGGTATAAATTTCCATATTGGTCGGGGCAACCAGTCCCTGTTTGAGCAAGTCTTTATATTCTTTGATATCCTCAGGAGATTTCGGCCTCGAAGCCCTGAAAACAAGCTTTTTACTATCGGGTGAGAAGAAAGCGCCGCCGTCATATCCAAGTCCGAAAGTGACTTGTTTTATGTCGCTGCCATCAATGTTGCAGGTGTATAATTCAAGATCGCCGGTACGGTCAGAGGTAAAAACTATCAGTTTTCCATCGGGAGAAACGGTTGCCTCGGCATCGTAACCCGGCTGATTGATAAGGGTGTCAATGATTTCTCCTTTCAGGTTAGCCACATAAATATCAAAATCAGGGTAAACGGGCCAAAGGTACTTTCCATCGGTACGTCTTTCAGGTTCCGGAGGGCAGGCTGATCCGCCCGAGCGGGTTGAAGCATACAGAATTGATTTGTCGCCCGGCATGAAAAATGAACAGGTAGTCCGGCCAACGCCATTGCTGATCAATTGCGGAATATGGTTAAGCATATCGCCATCGCTGAAAGGAAATGCGTAAATCTGGTCACACTTTGCCCCCCATGACTGGCTTTTTGCCTGAAAAGCAATCATGGAATCATCAAAACTAAAATATGCTTCAGCATAATCGCCTTCTTTGGTCAGTTGCCTGATGTTGGTCAGGTGCTTTTCTTCCGGGTAATGACGGGTAGTGTCCGCCTTTGATTTTGTTCCATCATTTCCATGTAATTTGCAGGGTTTTCCTTTTTGATTTCCGGCACCTGAAAGCGTGAAGCTTAAAATCACAAAGAACATTGGTAAAACAGTCATTTTCATCAGTTGGAGTTTTGTGAGGATTTTAAAGATATGATTCCGATCCGTTTAAAAGATCAGCCAACGTTTAAACTCCATAAACGTGACTTGGTTCAATACATCAAGGCAAAATTCGGGTTAATTGGCCTTTGCAATTGTGTTAATGCTTATTTTCGTGATAAAAATTGACAATTAACCTTTATGGAAGCAGCTTTTTTCCTGAGTATTGAAGAATTCCGCGGCTGGCTCGAAAATTACTAAGATAAGGCTAAGGAGTTGTGGGTTGGATTTTATAAAAAAAATTGCCAACAATATGGGGAGATTTGTAAATGATGCATATATGGTGTATATTTGCATCAAAACAAAATATTATGGCAAGACAAAGTATATCGTTCACAAAACCAAATGATGAATGGTTAAAAGCACAAGTGAATAACGAAGAATACACCAGCAAAAGTGAACTAATCAATGATTTGATAAGGCAGGCCAGGAAACAGCAGGTTCAAGTTGATTTTATCAAAGCTAAATTAGATAAATCTGAAAGTTCCGGATTTACTGATGATACGAAAGAACAAATCTTAAAACAATCAAAGTCGTTACTTAATGGCCCAATATAGATTGAGTAACGAAGCTAAGGAAGCCTTAATACGAATTCATCATTACGGCGTCGAAAAGTTTGGAGAGACTCAGGCAGATATATACTTTGATTCATTTTTTGAGTATTTTGACATTATTTCACAACGACCCTTTTCATTTGAATCGGTCGATTATATAAAAACGGGATATAGACGTTGTGTTTCCGGGTCTGATAGTATATTTTACAGAATAAACATAGGAGTAGTTGAAATAATGGCAATAATTGGAAGACAAGATTTGAATAGTCTCCTTTGATTTTTCTAAACAACAATGAGTCCATGTGCTTTGATGCCGAAAAAAAGAGTTTTTACACTGGAGCTGAAGAAAGAATTCAGGGCATCGTAAACCCGAAAAGTATTTAACTGACAGAATCATACTAATGAAATTCAAGCTACTGATATTGTGCATATTAATCTTATTGTTCGAGGTCTCACCTGCTCAGAACAAGAACCTTTCAGGAGGCATTGTTTTTGACGGAGAGCCTTACCTGGCTGTAAACCCTCAGAATCCGCAACATATTGTGGTTGCCTGGATGGGTTATGTATTTCTGAACCGAATTATGATTAAAACCAGGGTGAGTTTCGACGGTGGTAAAAACTGGAGTACTGCACAAAATACGCCACACGTTTCTGAAGGTTATACTTCTGCCGACCCTTCGCTGGCTTTCGACAGCAACGGGAACATTTTTCTTTGCCTGATCGATTACGATCCGTATTTTTCATCCGGAGCAGTTTATGTGAGGAAATCAACCGATGGCGGTTTGATATGGGGCAATGCGGTGATGGTTATAAACTATGATTCTGATCCCGGAAAATTGCCGATCGACCGGCCATGGATTGCCATCGACCGCTCGGGTGGAGCATACAACGGCAATATCTATATAACCGCTGTAAATGCGACAGGCGCCAACGGCCCCCCTTACCATCCCTATTTTATCAGATCAGTCAACAATGGCGAGTCGTTTGAGACATGGCGATATGCCGACACCACCGGCTGGCTGTCAGGTTCATTGGTTAAAAAGCCGATGCCAACACCGGTTGTTACTTCCGATGGCATATTTCATTGCATTTATCCAGGTTATGTGCTATCACAGGGTCTGCTTCCAAAATTCATACTGGCAAGTTCATCCGATGCAGGAACAGGGTTCACCTATAATACAGTTTACGCTTCATCGTCATCGGTTGCTGTGAGCGATACTTCTGCCAAAAAAGGTTATCTCCTTCGCTCAAACCCGGCCAATGCACAAAACCTGGCATTTTTTAACCTGGGTAACGAGAATGGCGATGCGGATGTTTACTTTCGTGAATCTTTGGATGGAGGTTTAACGTGGTCGCAGGGGTTACGGATTAATGATGATCCATTGGGAAACGGCAGAATGCAGGACTTAATCTGGGCTTCGTTCGATACCGATGGCGATCTGGCGGTAACCTGGCGCGACCGGCGAAACGCTCCTGATACCGGATATGCGGCATCTTATGAAATCTATGGCAGTGTCAGACTCAAAAATTCCTCCACATATTCGGCCAACTTCAGAATTTCCGATACTTCAGTTTCGTTTGATGATGTCCTTTTTGAAAGTGGCAACGATTTCATGTGCGTTGAACTGGTTAATGATACCATCAATGCCTTGTGGGGCGACACCCGAAACGGGAATCTCAACATCTGGTTTCAGAGAATGACTCTGGACGGAGCTCTTGTTTCAGTAAACCAACTTGCAAAGGAAGAACTCCCGGGGATAAAAATAATACAAACAGATCGCAATACGTTTGTAATCGAGGCCAATATGATCAGTGGTTATGCGCTGTCAACTATTTCGGGGCAGATAATTATGAAGACGGGGAATCTTCCGGGAAACGAAAGTGAAGCGATTGATGTTTCAGGTTTGCCTGCCGCTTTATATCTCCTGAAAGTTGAGACTGGAAACGGAACAATTATTCAAAAGGTTTTTATCAAATAAATCATCTCCAACTGAGTTAAAATCAATGTCTTCTAAAGAATAAGGTTAAACTCCATCAATCTGAAATGAAACAAATAATCACCACTTCAGGAACAAAAATCACGGTGCTGGCCGGAGGACGCAGCAATGTTTTTATGGTTTCCGGGAAAAATATCAATATTCTGGTAGATACGGGGCCGGCTTTTATGTGCAAGGGATTACTAAATAAATTGGACAAGCGTTCAATAAATTCCATTGAGTATCTGGTGCTCACCCACACCCACTTTGACCATGCTGCCAATGCACAAAAAATTAAAGCAAAGTTTGAGTTAAAAGTGATTGTACAAGAAAAAGAGGCGGATTACCTGTTGTCGGGTGACAGTCCGGTGCCGGCCGGCACCAATCCCCTTACATCGTGGCTCTCAGGAACTTTTGGCAAATGGGTAGAAAGCAAAGTCAGGTATAAATCATGCAAGGCTGACATTATTGTGAATGATGAATTTGATCTTTCAGACACCGGAACTATTGCCAGGATCATTCATACTCCGGGCCACTCTGCCGGTTCGCTTTCCCTGATTGTAGATAATGAAATTGCATTGGTAGGAGATACGCTTTTCGGAGTTTATCCCGGTAGCTGTTTCCCACCATTTGCTGATCACGTTCCCGATTTATTGGAAAGCTGGGAAAAACTTTTAGGAACAGGTTGTAGTTTATTTTTACCCTCACACGGCCGGGTAATAACCAGGAAAATGGTTGAGAATGGTTTATTGAAGAAAAGAAAATCCATTAACTAACTCTTTGGATATTCAAACAATTCTCATGATTCAAATTTCTTGATTCTTTTTAAAATCCGGACCCTGATTCCACATCATTTCTTTGAATGAAAGTTTCATTCCCAATAAAATCAGGATTGGAAAAAAGGTACAGCATTCAAACAATCCCCAAATTACCCGTTTTGTGGCAAAAAGTACACACAACAGATTTCACAATAAATATTATATCATTGATATACAGAACCCTATACTCTTGTTGTCAGATTGGTTCTTAATTTGAAAAGACTTATTCAACCAAAAAAACAACATTTATGAAAAATTTGATTTTAGGATTACTACCCGCACTCTTCCTCATGGCTTCCTGTGAAAACAAGGACCAGACAGCCCGCATCACTCAGCTTGAAACCGAGCAGGCTCAACTAGCGCAGGACGCCTCTTCAAAAGATTCGCTGATTAATAATTTTCTGGAAACACTCAATATGATTGACGCGAACCTTGCTGAAATAAAAACCAAAGAAAAAATTATCAGCCAGGAAACTGCATCGGGCAACGAGCTAAGCAAACCAGCCCGTGAACGGATTAACGAAGACATAAGAATGATCAACGAACTTATGGCAGATAATAAAAAATTGATAGCTTCATTGAATGGTAAACTCAGGCAATCGAACTTAAAGGTTACTGAACTTGAAAAAATGATTGCTATGACAAACCAACAACTTGCTGAAAGGGATACCATTATTATAGGTTTGAAAAACGATTTAACTAACCTTAACTTCTCGATTGCATCGTTGAATGATACCATTTCGAAAATCAACAACCGCAATCAGGAACTTGCCACGACAGTCGTAAATAAAAACAACGAACTTAATGTTGCCTATTTTGTCGTCGGCGGCCGTAAAGAGTTGATTGAAAAAAAGATACTCAATAAAGAAGGTGGTTTTCTTGGACTTGGCCGCACTCAGAAACTTGCAGGAGATGTTAATCTTGCTGATTTCACTAAAATTGATATGCGATCATTGAAATCAATTCCATTGGGCGTTAAAAAAGTAACCCTGATGTCGGTACATCCGGCCGGCTCTTACGAAATAGTCGGGACTGATAAGAAAGTTGAAGAAATCATCATTAAAGATCCGATTGCTTTCTGGCAAAAATCAAAAATGCTTGTGATCTCAACTGAAGCATAATACACCGAAAGTCAAGGAACCTACGGACAGGATTCCAGGTTCATTAAAAAGTCCTTGCTGCAATTCAGCAAGGGCTTTTTTTATCTAGGCTGGTCAATTTGAGCACGGATTTATCCTATGTGCAAATGCATAAACCTGATTTTGCTAATTTACATGCAATTGATCTTACCTTTGCAAATGATGAAAAAACATGGTCAATCAGAAGGTGTTAAGGGCAAGGTTCTGTCGGGGTTTTTCCTGTTGCTGATCCTGGCCCTGGTTGCCATTCTGGCTGTTATTCAACTTGCAAGCCAGCTTAGCCCGCCTGATTCCGGCGTTTCCCAGTCGGTAATCAAACTCACGCTTGTCAGCAATATGTTATCTGAACTGATTGAAGCTAACGGTCAGGCGCGTGCTTACATTAATACAGGCGAAAAACGATATCTTGCCAATTACAGGAAGCTTGATAAAGAAATCCAGCAATCGGCCGATTCTCTCAAATACTTTAGTTCGCTTCAACCCGATCAATACCGGAGAATGCTCTCTATTGACAGTCTTTTAAAGATCAAAAGGGTTACCATGGAGAATTTTTTCAGAATAAGAAAAGTAGACGATACGCTGGCCATGCATCTTAAGAAGCGAGGTAAACCTTCCCCAGGGAATGGGGATACCATTGGTTTGAAAAAAAACCCTTTGGCAACACAAGAAACTGACCGTCAATTTGTACAGGATGAGGGGAATGAGGAAGAAAAACAGAATTTTTTCAAAAAAATATGGGATAACTTCACCGGGAAACGCCCTAAAAAGGACTCCCTGACAAAGGGATTACCGCAAATCAGCCTCTTGGATGATTCCCTATATACGCTTACTAATGCTGGCGACACTACCATTGAAATGGTAAAATCGCAGTTACAGCAGTTGGGTGAACAAGAGCGAATCTACAGGCAAAAAATCATAGATCGTGATTTATTGTTGCTTCGTACCGATCAGGTTATCATGGATGAAATAAGGAATGTATTCCTTCTCTTTGAAAAAGAAGAAATCAACAGGACTATTGAAGAAAGCGGACACGGCCGCGAAGTCTTCAGACGGCTTTGGTACACTGCGATTGTTTTGGCGGCTGTTGGCCTTATTACCATGATCGTATTTGTTATCCTTATATGGAAAGATCTCGCCCGAAGCAACTTCTATCGGCGTCAGCTTGAATCTGCAAGACACCTGGCCGAAAAGCTGTTGAAAGTTAAGGAACTTTTTCTTGCCAATATGAGCCATGAAATAAGAACCCCAATAACCAGTATCATTGGATTTACAGAAAGGCTTTCGATAACAAAGCTATCGAAAGAGCAGCAGAATTATCTCAGATATATCAATTCATCCTCAGAACATCTGCTTGGGCTTGTAGATGACCTGCTCGATTATTCACGGATTGAAAACGGCAAATTTAATCTTGAAACAATTGCATTTTTACCGGCTGACCTTTTTCAGCATGCTTTTGAAACCCTGAGGCATAAAGCAGAACGAAAAGGCCTTGAGATGAACTACACCTCAAACCTGGAGCCGGATATTGCTTTGCTAGGCGACCCGCTGAGGATCCGGCAAATCGTATATAACCTTCTTAACAACAGTATTAAATTCACTGAAGCCGGACAGGTAAACCTCACTACCTCAATAACCCCTTCAGGTAAAAATACAATACTCAGCTTCATCGTTTCTGACACGGGTATCGGAATTCCGGAAGAAAAACAGAAGGAAATCTTCAGCGAATTTACCCAGGTTGATGTCGGCATTACCCGCAAATACGGCGGATCGGGACTTGGACTTGCAATTTGCCAAAAGCTGGTAGGAATAATGAATGGGGAGATTACCCTGAAAAGCTCCCCTGCAAAAGGCACCACCGTTTCGGTAATCCTGCCTCTGACCATATCCAACGATGAAATTATTGAACCATCCGGAGAAAACCTGGATGCAACCATCAACCTGTCGGGGTTCAGGATTCTTTTAGCCGAAGATGATGAAACAACGCGCATTTTGTTGACTGAATCATTGGAATCATCAGGAGCAATCGTCGATTTTGCTGAGGATGGAGAGAAAGCGTGGGCGTTGTTTATACGGCAGAAAGCTGGCTACGATCTCGTGGTTACAGATATTCAGATGCCGGATTTGAGCGGGCCCGAGCTTGCTGAAAGAATTGTCAGTTATACCATAGAAAATGGAAGCGACCTCCCTCCTATCCTCGGGCTAACAGCGCATGCGACGCCTGAAGAACTTGAATTGTTCAGCCAGAAAGGAATCATCAGTTTCCTGTTAAAACCGTTCAGGCAATATCAATTGGTAGCTGCACTGGGAAAAGTTCTGAAAAAAAAGACGTTGACTAAACCCTTGTCCTATAATCCAGAAGTAAACGAAACAAGAGAAATTAATCTTGACCCGTTTCTTAAATTCGCTGGTAACGATCGTGATGCATTAAACAAAATTTTAACCTCCTTGGCGGATAATCTGCACAGTACGATGGAAGATATGCAAAAGGCATTTGATTCAGCAGATTATCAACAACTTGCTTTGCTTTCACACCGGATATTACCAAATGTGCGCAACCTCGGCGCAAAAGAGGAGGTAACATTGCTTATAAAGCTTGAATCATTAAGAAACAGCCATGAGTTTGACAGAGACGCTATTAACGGACTTCTGATGGCGTTGAAGGCTGGTGCTGCAGAAATTGAAACAATGCTTAGAACCCAGATTGACAACTATTGAAGCGGGATGTTAAATTGCTTCATTTTATTATAAAGCGTCTTTCGGTCAACATTGAGCAATCTGGCAGCTTTGGATTTATTGAACCTGACTTTCTCAAGCGTAGTTAAGATAAGCTCCCGCTCACTCCGGTGGGCCGCCTCCCTCAGGTTCAGATCATCCGGGGTTTCTGCTTCCTTCTCAAATAAAATAGCAGGTTCCCTGCCTGTTGCTTCAACGATCAGTTCATCGGGAAGGGTATCAGACTGTACTACATTTCCGGCTGATAATAAGACTGCCCTTTTTATGATGTTTTTCAGCTCCCTGAAGTTTCCGGGCCACGAATACCTGGAAAAGATATCCAATACTTCAGCAGAAAAACCACTCACACTTCTGCTTAGTTCACTATTGGCAAGCTCAAGAAAGTGACGTGTGAAGATAATCAGGTCGTCGGGCCTGTCGCGAAGTGGTGAAACCTGAATTGCAAACTCATTAATCCTGTGAAAGAGGTCTTCCCGGAATTCTCCGGCTAATACAGCCTTCTTCAGGTCTTCATTCGTTGCTGTAATAATCCTTACATCCACAGGAATCTCACTTGTTGAACCGATCCGCCTGATTTTTCTTTCCTGGATTGCCCTTAAAAGTTGAACCTGGATATCGTATCCAAGGTTTCCGATTTCATCCAGGAAGATGGTACCACCATTGGCTGCTTCAAATTGCCCCTGTTTATCAGCAAATGCGCCGGTAAAAGAACCTTTAATGTGCCCGAAAAATTCGCTTCCGGCCAAATCGCGGGGTAACGCGCCACAGTCTATCGCAACAAAGGGCTTATCACTGCGTGCGCTTTGCTGGTGAATCTTCCTGGCAACATACTCTTTACCGGTGCCGCTTTCGCCCATAATCAATACTGACATACCGGTTGGGGCTACCAGTTTTACATACTCGCTGATCTTCCGGGCGGCATTACTATTACCTTCGACAAAGAAACTTTCCTTATTGTGCGAAGGAGTATTCTCCTCTGCCTGGGCCTGAGTTGATAAAGCCCGGTTTATGGTGAGTATGATCTCATCCGGATTTACCGGCTTGGCCACATAATCAAAAGCACCAAGTTTCATTGACTGGACCGCGGTGCGAATGTCAGCATAACCGGTCATCAGCACAACCGGTACACCCGGAACTTCGCGAAGGGCAAAATGCAGAATGTCAATGCCGTCGTGGTCGGGGAGCCTGAGGTCGGTAAGGATGACATCCGGCCCAAAAGATTTGATTTTTTTTAAAGCATCACTATAAGAGAACGACTGTTGAACCTCAAAACCCTTCTTCTGCAGAAAAGTTTCCATCATCAGACAAAAGGTGACATCATCATCAACAATCAGAACTTTACTCATCATTAAAATATGGGTTTCTCAATAGCAAAATTAAAAACTAATTATGATTATCAAGCATCCAAAACCTGTTTTATCATAAAATGATTCAGAAGTATAGAAGGTATTGCAGAAAGATTCTCAAATAGGGCATTCAAAAAGACGGGCATTCATTGTCTGTTTCATTTTCAAAAACAATATATTCACTGTTCAGGAACCAAATAAATTACGCTTTTGCCCGATATTTCATCGCTGGATAGAAAAGTGAAGTAATTTAAAACATCGTAATTTAGCACCGCATGAAATTAACGGGCAATAATTATGATACAATAATCATCGGGGGTGGCCCTGCCGGGTTGCTTGCCGCAGCGAGTCTTAAGAATAGCAGAGTTCTGCTGATAGAGAAAGGGGAACAGCCAGGACGAAAACTACTTATTTCGGGTAGCGGCCAATGCAACTATACCCATGCAGGCAAAATTTATGATTTCCTGAAACACTACGGCAGGAATTTCCGGTTTCTGAAACAGGCTTTTAAATCTTTCAGCAATGAAGATACAATTCGTTTCTTTAAGGAGTTCGGGCTTGAGTCGATTGAGGATAAAAACGGAAAGATTTTCCCGGCCTCACTGAATTCAAATGATGTGCTGAGGGTGCTCCTCGAAAAATGCAGGGATAGTAAAGTCAATATATTGAATGCCAATCCTGTAAAAAAGGTTGAATACTCTGACAACTCATTCCTGGTATCAACAGAAAAAGCCAGCTATAATAGCAAAAATCTTATTATAGCAACCGGAGGTCTTTCATATCCAAAAACCGGTTCAACGGGTGATGGATACAAATTTGCTGAAATGCTTGGACATACCATCGTAACGCCCAAACCTGCTTTAAGTCCGGTTTTTGTGCGCGATTACCAAATGGCTCACCTGATGGGAATCTCTTTATCGTCAGTATCAGTCAATCTTTACAGAGATGGCAAAAAAACCGGTGAAAACACCGGAGATATCGTATTCACGCACAAAGGCCTCTCAGGGCCGGGCATTCTTGATTTTTCGCGCTATATTCATGATGGCGACAACCTGAAATTAATCCTGACTGGCCTGAGCCCTGACAATTTCAACCGGAAATTCATTGCTGATGCTCAGAAGAATGGCAAAGAAACGCTGCAATCATGGTTAAAAGCTTATGATATACCAAGAAACCTTTTACGCTTTCTGATTCATCAGGCTGAGGCTGAGCCTAACGACCAGATAGCCGGAATTTCGCGGAATATTCGTTTCAGGCTCTCAGAATTATTATGTGAATGCCCTTTTATCGTTGAAAAAATTGCGGGTTATAAATCAGCTATGGTAACAGCCGGTGGTGTTGCACTCGAAGAAGTTTCTTCCAGGACAATGGAGTCGAAACTGATCAGTCATCTTTACTTTGCAGGGGAAGTGCTTGACATTGACGGGGACACAGGCGGGTATAATATTCAGGCAGCATTTTCAACTGCTTTTCTGGCTGCGAAATCAATCAATTCAAAATCAGCACAATAACAAGATACCTCTTTTTGAGATTTAAAATAAAAGCATTGAATCAGGCATTTAAGCAATATTCAATTTTGTGGATTACAACTCTAGGCCAATTTGTATTTCATATTACAAGAGACCTCTCATTCGCTGCGTTCATTCGAGGTAACACTGCTTCGTTGATTGATTAATGGGGGGAGAGAGGGGCATCGGGCGCTTTGCGCCCGATGCCGCTCTCTCCCCCCTCCCTGACAACAGTGAACCTTGTCATTTCGACCAAAACACTGCGTGTTAGCGGAGTGGTGCCGGGAGAAATCTCTTTCATATTTATTATCATCTCTACATTGAGCTCCCATTTTATCAAGATCAGGACCTTGAATGGTAAAAAGCAATCAAAATAACTCATTCTACATAATCGTCTGTTTAATAGCCTGATTCACATTATATTACAGATATTAACGTACCCGGGATAGGTGTGGTTGGTTTGATGGTGGGCCATGCGGGTTGGCAAACCAATCAAGCTAAGCCCGTGTTACAGGTAGTAATTATTTGCGAGTAAGATTGTCAATGTCTGTTTATTCCTATTGTTTTTTTATTATTTATGGTTAATAAATAGTCTGTTATCCTTTGCGTTTCAATGTTTGACAATATAGGTTTGAAATATTTAACATAGCCAAGAAGCTCGTTTAAGGTCAAAATTTTCACATACTGAAACTCTTCTTTGGGTTTTGAATATGTCAAAACAACGAGATTTTTCATAGGTATTTTCTTTTCGCCCCATCGATGTTTGTCGAGATGTAATTGGTAATTAGTTATATCATTATTAAGCAATTTAAATAAGACAAAACTAGTCCTCTTGATTTGTTGTACGGGTGAGCGTAAACTTAAATTTTTCAATGATGCTTCGCTCCAATTTTTTGTCTCTATAAGAAAAATACCTGATGGCGATATGAGAATGTGGTCAATTTGTATTGATTTTATGTAGTCATTCTCATGTCTGTTATATATTGGCTTCGAAAATGAAATAGAAAAGTCATTAATCAAATAATAGTCGTCTGATAATCTTTCTAATTCCTTAACAACGCTCTGCTCTCCTATGGCTCCAGCAATAAAAGAGCTTACTTCATCAATTAACCTT
>Ga0105046_10010919_pt1 | contig 14127 bp, 9 predicted proteins | sample MAT03_FD_78385 | JGI IMG/M metagenome (GOLD analysis project Ga0105046, IMG submission 78385) | Freshwater microbial communities from Lake Fryxell liftoff mats and glacier meltwater in Antarctica - MAT-03 (megahit assembly) | ecosystem: Environmental > Aquatic > Freshwater > Ice > Liftoff... | reverse complement strand
CGATGACGGCGCGTCGAGACCGAGCGAGGCCGGTGGCGCGTCGCGCGGAGCGTCCTCCTGGACGTGAGCACGCGCGCTGCCGGGATCGCGGGCGGTATCGGCGAAAACCAGCGCCCTCCTAGAGCGCCGAAGCGAGTGCGAGCCGGCCGGGTGCGCTGGTCACCCGATCGGCGTAGAGTCCCCCGGTGTCCGATCTCGCCAGCGGGGTAGCGGAGACGATGGTGGCGGAGGGGCCTGCGACCTCCGCCGACGATCATCACGGGCAAGACGGCGCGTCTTTCGCACATGGTGCCATCCTCGCGAAGCGCTGGGAGCTGCTGGGCCTCCTGGGCGTCGGAGGCATGGGAAGCGTCTACCGCGCCCGTGACGTCGAGCTCGATGAGATCGTCGCGGTGAAGGTGCTGCGACGCGAGCTCGCGCGAAGCGCCGCGATGGTGGAGCGCTTCCGCCGCGAAGTGAAGCTGGCGCGGCGAGTGACCCACCCCAACGTCGCGCGGACGTTCGACATCGGCGAGGACGGCGAGCTCCGCTTCCTCACGATGGAGCTTCTCGATGGGCGCCCCCTCTCGAGCCTGCTTGCGCGGGAACGTCGGCTCCCGCTCGGGCGAATCGCCGCGATTGGCCGCTCGATCTGCGCGGGGCTCGCCGCGGCGCACGCGGCGGACGTCGTCCACCGCGACCTGAAGCCCGACAACGTCCTCCTCACGCGCGATGGTCGAGTGGTCATCACCGACTTCGGTATTGCGCGCGCACTCGAGATCGAAGGAAGCGCCGGGGACACGCAAGGGGCCGTCGTGGGCACACCGCTCTACATGGCGCCCGAGCAGATCGCCCACGACGCTCCGATCGGACCGGCCACCGACCTTTACGCGCTCGGATGCATGCTCTTCGAGATGGCGACCGGCGCACCTCCTTGGTCGGGACCGACGCCGCTGGCGATCGCGGCCGCGCGCCTCATCGCGCCGGCGCCCAGCCTGGCCATCACGGTGCCCGAGCTTCCCACCGCCTTCGTGGCCCTGGTGGAGCGCTTGCTCGCTCGCGCCGCGAGCGCGCGGCCCTCCAGCGCGGGCGAGGTGGGAGACATTCTCGAGCGGATCGCCGCAGCGACCTCATCGCCGGGTGTGAGCCTGCTCCCGCCCGCCGGTGCGCCGTCGATTCGCGCGGGCGCGAGCCCGTCGGGCCTCGCCCCGTCCTTCGGAGGTGGCCCGTCACTCGGAGGTGGCCAGTCCCTTGGAGGCGGCTCCACTCCCTGGGCCTCGATCAAGACGGTGGCCGTGCTTCCGATCGACAACCGCGGAGACGGGGCGGACGCCTACCTCGCGGCCGGGCTGACCGACGACCTGGTCGATCTCCTCAGCGCCTCTCCAAGGCTTCGTGTGCGTCCCCGCGCGGTGGCCGAACGCGCGCAGGCAGAAAGCGGAACCGCATGGCCGGGGCCGCGTGATCCGCGCGATATCGGCCGCGATCTCGAGGTCCAAGTCGTCGTCAGCGGCGAGCTCCGGCGACAGGGCGACACCCTCCAGGTCAACGTCCGGGTCGTGACCGTCGAGGACGGTTTTCAGCTCTGGGCGGGGAGATTCCGGGCCCCGGCGGCGGAGTTCCTGAGGATCGGCGACGAGGCCGCGGCGGCGATCGCCGAGGTGCTCGTGGCGCGTCTGGCCGCCCCGCGTGCCGCGCCGACCGATCCCCGGGCGCTCGATCTCTACCTCCGGGGGCGATTTCTCCTGCGCAGGAACTGGGCAGCGACGCCGGAGGCGACGCCGCTGCTGCGCGAGGCAGCGGAGCTCGCTCCGCAGGACCTGGCCATTCGACTCACGTACGCGCGCGCCCTCGTGCGAGCGGTGTCGGTCGGTGAGCTTCCACAGGAGTCGGCCAACACGGCGTGGGAGATCGTCGACAGCGCTCTGCGTGAGAGTCCCCGTCTGGCCGAGGCGCTCCTCGCTCGCGCCTCGCTCCACCTTCTGCGCGGCGCGACGCTCGAGGCCGTCAAGGACCTCCGCGTCGCGATCGTTGGGGCGCCCGACCTGCAGGAAGCGTTGGCCTCGCTCGGTGACATCATGGCCGACGCGGGCATGACGGAACGCGCCCGCGCGACCCTTGGGCGCGCGATCGAGCTCGACCCGATGCATCTTTCGCCTCGCCTCGCGCTCGCGCGCCTCGAGGTGCTCTTTGGCGATCCGTCCCGCGGGAGGATTCTCCTCGGCGAGCCTCCCGGCGCCGGCGGAGATCGCGAGGTCTATTGGATCTCGAGGGCTCGCTTGGCGCTCTGGAACGGCGACCGGGCGGAGGCCGAGCTCGTCCAGAGGGAGTGTGTCGAGGCTCTCGCTCCCGCCGCTGGCGATCCCTCAGCGACGCTCATCGTCAGTCCAGAGCTGGCGTTTCTCCGTCGTGTGGCCACCCTCATCGCTGGAGCGACGCTCGGTCACGCTCCTTCGGTGGACGCCGCCGTGCGCCAACAGATCGGGGTCACCGGCAGCGCCGGACCTCGGGTGCGGGCGTTCCGGCACCAGTTCCGCGCCGAGGTGCTCGCAACGCTCGGCGAGCGCGAGCTCGCTGTGGAGTCTGTCGCGGCCGCCGAGGCGAATGGAGCGTTCGATGTGATGTGGGTGGAGCGCTGTCCGGCGCTCGACCCCCTGCGGGCGATACCAGCGTTCGCCGACGCAATGGAGCGCATCCGTGCTCGGGCTGCGCTGGTTCGCGAGGCGCTAACTGAATAACTGAAGCTCAAGCGACCTCTTCGTCGCGCCTCTCGCCCGCGCCTACTCCACCGTGACGACCGCCCTGGCCATGATGCGACCGCCGGCCCACTTCGGGTAAACGTCGTGGAATCGGATCTCCCACTGACCGGTCGTGGGTGGCTGGAGTCTGTCGGTCGTTGCGCCAGGTGCAACGTAGTGCCAGATGCCCCATGCACTCTCGACGTCCCCTGGTTTCGCCAGCGTAAAATCCAGTGGCGGTTGGTGCCTTGCTGCGTGACGGGCTGCTTGTACGCGATCACGATATCCTCCCCCTTCGCGTACTTGGCCTTCGGTACCCCTTCGGTACCGTAAAGAGCCCGATCGACCCCGCCGCCTACGCGATGACCGATGGTGGCGCCTCCGAAGGCGCGGCAAGCAACTTTGCAAGCCCGCTCGTACTTCGCCTCATTCAGATGGGACCGCAACGACCATGCCGGCGAGCAGCCCGGCCGTGTCCTTCGCCATTGCGACGCTCTGCTTCAGGCCTCAGCTCCCGTAGGTTGCGCGGAGGTACGAAACGATGTCGCCCGATTCGAACATCTCCTTGCCGGTGTTCGGATCGGCCAGGTACGGCACCATCATCTTGCCGGAGCGGGCGATGAAGGATTCGCGGTGCTTGCTGCCCTTCGCGACGTTGTGCAGCACATAGGGAATCTCGAGATTGCACAGGGCTTCGCGCACGATTCGGCAGTAGGGCGAGGCCTCGAAGCTCCATAGCTCGAGCGGCTTTTCGGGGAGCGACGAACGCTCGAGCACATGGCGCCTGCGCGGCACGCTGGTCAGCGCAGCGCGCGCAGTGGTGAGCGCACCGAATCGGAGATGCAGGGGGATGGTCCCGTCGCCGTAGGTCGATGCCAGGTGCCGGACGATGTCGTCGGATTCGTAGAGGCGCTGGCCTTCGTTGGGGTCCACCAGCAGAGGGAACTGTTTCTTGCCGCCCAGCTCGATGGCCTTGGGGCGGAAGCGCTCCCCCTTGGGCGGACAGGGGAAGACCATGGCCGAGAGATCCAGCTCGCTGAGCGCCTCGCGCACCTTGCGACAGAAGGGGCACTGCTCGAACTCGTAGAGCTCGAGAAGCTTGGCCGGCGTCCGGGTGTGCGTGCTGGCGCGCATGCCGGCACCCAGCGAGAGGAAGCTGGCGGCCCACGAGGTCACGACGTCGGCGGTGCGGCTCACGGTTGGTCTCCTGACGAGGGCGCGGCGCTGGGCGCGGCGCCGGGCGATACGCTCGGAGACGCATTGGCGGCAGCGCCCGGAGTGTGGTCTTCGGATTGCCGCGAATCGGCGTCCAGTACGTGCTCGATCGCGGAGTAGAGCGCGCGCTTCACCTCGGGCGGGATCGCGTGGCCGACCCCAGGGAAGCTCGTCAGCCTCGCATCGGTGCCGCCCGCGACGAGCGCCGCGACCACGTCGCGCGTGGGGCCGAACGGCACCCGATCATCGATCTCGCCGTGCAAGGCGACGATGGGAGCGGCGGCGGCACCCTTGCTCGGCATGAGCTCGCCGGGGACCCAACCTCCCATCGGAACGGCCATGCGAACGGCCGCGGGGTGACGGATCGCCATCGCGAACGACAGCGCGCCGCCCTGCGAAAAGCCCACGACGATCGGCTTGCCGGCGGTGGGGCGCGCCTTCGCGAGCGCGGCGATCGCGGTCGCCAGTCGGTCGGCTGCGGCGCCGATGTCGCTTGCCTGCTCTGCACCGTTGTTGCCTGGTGGGAACCAGGACCAGCCGCTCTTGCCGTACTTGGCGAAGGCACGCGGACAGGCGACGCGAGCACGCGCCTTCCATTCGTCGAAGAGACGGCAGAACCGATCGGGCGCGTCGCCGAGCCCGTGGATGGCGATGACGAGCGGCAACGGCGACGAGCCCGCATCGTCGGGTGCCCGCTCGACCCAGGTCATCTCGGCGGACGCCGGGGGCGGCGTGCTGGCGGGACTCACCGCGCTCGACGCGGTGCCCTGCCCCGGCTCGGCGACGGGCGCGCTGCACCCGGTCAGGGTGATCGCGCCCGCGAGCGCGAAAAGGACCGGCTGAGCCATCGTTTTGCGCTTCAAGGTTCCGAAACCTTCCCTCGTTTTGCCGTGTTGGGAAGAGCGGGCGACCCGTGCGACACTCCTTTCGATGATCGGCCGCGCTTTGCTCATACTGGTCGCAGTGCTCTCCCTCATGACCGCTGGTTGCATCTCGCAACCCACGGTCGAGCTGTACGGCGCTCGCGTCTCGGGCATCTCGCCGGCAGGGCTGGGCGTGACGATGTCGATGAAGGTTCGCAACGCGAACTCGTTCGACGTGTACGTGCGCGACGTGCGCGCCGACGTCGTCATCGCCAATCGCTATCGCCTTCCCACGGTGCAGATCTCGCCGAATGCGTGGCTGCCTGCCGACGGCAACACCATGGTGGTCGTCCCGGTGGTCATTCCCTGGCAGATGCTCACGCCGCTCATCGCGACCACGGTAGGGTCGACGACGATCCCGTACACGATGCGGGGCGCGGCGAACGTGGTCGCGACGCGGGCGATGCGGATCGACCTCAACGACTACACTTTCGACCAAGACGGCAAGCTCTACCGGAACGAGATCGTTGCTGCCGCGGGTCGCGGCTTCCTCGGCGGACCGTAGATCGGGCTCGGCGCGTGGCGCGGCAAGTCCGCCATCTGATCGAGGCTCCGCGCGCCTGTTCCTATCTTCCCGAGGAGTCTGCGCAGCTCGAGCATCGCGTGCTGCTCGACGTGGGGCCGGAAGAGCTGACGCATCTGCTCGAGCGCGGCTGGCGACGCTTCGGCCCCGACTACTTCCGCCCGGCGTGCCGGGCCTGCTCGAAGTGCCTGCCGACGCGGGTCCCGACGACGACTTTCGCTCCGTCTAAAAGTCAGAGACGCGCGGCACGCAAGTGCGCGACTCTGGTGACGGCCATCGGTACCCCGACGGTCGACCAGGAACGGCTCGATCTCTACGCGGCCTGGCACGCCACGCGAGAGGAGGTGCGCGGCTGGAAGGAGAGCGGCATCGACGAGGAGACGTACCGCTTCCAGTTCGCGTTCGCCCACCCGAGCGCGCGTGAGATCACCTACCGCGACCCGGAGACTGGCGCACTGGTCGGCGTCGCGCTCTCCGACGAGGCGCCGAACGCCTGGAGCGCGATCTACTTCTTCTACGCGCCGTCCTGGGCGAGCCGCTCGATCGGCGTCGCCAACGTCCTGTTCCAGATCGAGACCGCCCGCGCCCGCGGCATCGAGCACCTCTACCTGGGCTACTGCGTCCTGGCGTGCGAAAGCCTCGCCTACAAGGCCAGCTTCAACCCGCAAGAGCGCCTGTCAGGCTGGCCCAGGCTGGATGAAGAACCGAAGTGGATCGTCGCGCCGCACCCGTGAACGATCACGCGTGACGCTGGTGCTTCCGGCGTCGCGAGCGCCTCGCAGCTAGGAGGGCGCTGGGTTTCGCCGATACCGCCCGCGATCCCCGCAGCGCGCGTGCTCACGTCCAGGCTCTACTGCCTGTTGCGCAAGGGATTGCGCAATGAGCTCCGCGCGATGCGCCACCGGCCTCGCTCGGTCTCGACGCGCCGTCATCGGCTTGGCTATGCGCCCTCCTGCTTCGGAGAACCTGGTCTGAGTTTCCCAGCGCACTCCCAGAGGCCGTTGAGGATTGGCGACCGACGATGCGAGGGGCGCAGCAGCCGGAAGCGCCGGCGTCACCCTCGATAGGTGAGCCTCATTTGATGGCCCGCAATCTCGACGATGTCGCCTTCGTTGGCTTGCTTGCGGACGACGCGCTGGCCGTTGCAGAACACGCCGTTGGTGGAGCCCGAGTCGACCAGGAAGAACTGGTTGCCCACGCGCTCGATCACCAGATGCTGTCGCGAGACGTTCGGATCGTCGATGACGAGGTTCGCGGTGTTCTTGCCGCGACCGATGACGAACCGATCGATGTTCACGACGTAGCGACGGTCGCTGAAGAAGACGACGAGCGGGCCTTGCTGGCCCTGATCCTGACCGCCTTGTTGCTGCGGCGGCGGCCAACCACCCTGGTTGGGGTTCTGTTGCTGCTGCGGGTAACCCATCCCAGGCTGGGGCATTCCTGGCGGCGGGCCCATGCCCGGCCCTTGACCCGGGGGCCGATTCGGAGCGCCAGGCCCGTTCTGCGGGCCGAAGCCCATGCCTTGCGGGCCGCCCATGCCGGGCGGAGGTCCCATGCCCTGCTGACCTCCCATTCCGGGAGGGGGTCCATAGCCCGGCGGGCCACCCATTCCTTGCGGGCCACCCATTCCTTGCGGGCCACCCATTCCTTGCGGGCCACCCATGCCGGGCGGGCCACCCATGCCAGGCGGGCCACCCATGCCCATGCCGGGCGGAGGTCCCATGCCCATGCCGGGCCCCATGCCCATGCCGGGCCCCATGCCCATGCCGGGCGGAGGTCCCATGCCCATGCCGGGCCCCATGCCCATGCCACCGCCGGGGAGAGGCGGTGCCGGCGGGAGCGGAGGTGACGGAGGCAGCGGTGGTGCCGGCGGGATCGGCGGCGAGTTCGGAACGATTCCCGGCCTGCCCCCTTGCTGCGGCGGCCCGCCAGGGAATGCCGGCGGACGCGGTCCACCCGGTCCCGGCGGCGGGTTGGTGGGGTATCCCGGCGGACCCCCCGGGCGGGGAGGAGGTGCAGACTGGCGCGGCCGCGCGCGGACGTACTGCGCGATCGCCTCATTGATGAGGTAGTCGGCGGAGGTCTGCATCTCCCGACTCATCTCTTCGAGGTTCTGCCACAGCGCGTCGCGACAGAGGAACGTGCGCGGCGACTTCGCGTTCGGGTCCATCATGCGGGCTGCGCGAGCGTACCCCAGGGCGCATGGGCCGTCGCCTTTTGCGCGAAACGAGGAGCGACCCAACGAGCCGACGGGGCTCGCAGCCGCCCGATCACGAGCGACCTCGCCGCTTGGCGAGGAGGATTTCGGCGGCGCTCATCCCGGCGCGCCCTCGCGAGGAGGGTGGTGAACCGCCCCCCGAAGCAGCCGGAGGAGGCGAGGAAAGGCGGGGGGCAGCAACCGCTGGGGTGCGCGAAGGCGTCGCGGTCGTCGAGCTGGGGGTCCTGGTCCTGATCGGGTGCGGCTCCATCTGCGCGGGTCGAGGCCCAGGCGGAGGCGCATGCGCGGCGATCGGATGGGACCCGACCACCCGGGTCCGATTCGCCCGTAGGGTGGCCAGATCGGTCATGGCGTTGCCGACGGTTGCAGTTGCGCCCGACGCAGCAGCCCCGAGCGCAGGTGAAGGCGCAGCCTTCACGCCTGCCGGTCCCGGCTCCGCGCGCGCCGTCGACGGTGCCCCGCGGCCAGGGTGGGAAACGCCTCGCGCCTTGGCGCCGAGCAACGCGTCGATCGTTCCAGTCTCCAGCGGCGCGCGGGCGGGAGCCAGCCGCGCCCGCCGCTCGAAAACGCGCAACCACGCTTCGGGCAGGGCGATCCGACGGGACGCGACGGCAGCGAGCAGCAGGAGCGCAGCGGCGATCGCCAGGATCTTGGTCGGGTCGTCGTAAGCGAAGCGACGCGTGGCGCGGTCGGCGAAGATCCCGGCCAAGGTGTCGCGACGTTTGCCTCCCGACAGCTCGGCGAGGCGCCCGAGCAGGGCGAGATCGGTCCCGGTGGGCCGCAGCTCCTCGCCAGCACCCAGCGCCGTGCCGGTCGTGCCGACCAGCTCGCCGGACAGCTCGTCGCGCGCCGCGACCACGTACGTTCCGGGCCGCGAAAGCGGCAACGTCGTCGCGTAGGCGCCGGCGCCCGTCGCCTCGAGCGGCAGGTCCACCGAGAAGCCGTCGGGGCCGGCGACCTTGGCGACGAGGCGGCGGAAGGAGTGCGCGCGCCCGTCGTCGCCGATCACCGTCGCCCGCACGTGGAGCTGCCCGCCGGCAGCGTCGGCCTCCAAGCGAACGCGCCGATCCTCGTCCTTGCGCGACACGTCGCGCGCCGTCTGACCGACCATCTGCGCAGCGCCCGCCCACGCCGTCCAATCCTTGCCCCAGCGATCTTTGAGGTCACTGGTGAACGCCGCGGCGCGCCCGAGACCGACCGACCACGTGGCCAGGATCGGGTCGCTGTCCGGCCCGGTGAGGTGAACCGTCGCGCGGCTCTTGGGGATGGTGACGACGTAGCCGCCGAGCGACGGTGCGGCGCCAAAATCGATTCCCACAACCGGACCGCCTCCCGCGGCGAGCGACGGCTTGAAGGGCTCTTCGACGATCGCGCTGCGCGCGGCGAGGATCGTCTCCTGCGCGAATACCGCGGGCAGGCGGCTCGCATCCTCGATGAGGTAGTAGCGGCCACCACCGACACGCGAGATCTCTTCCAGGGCGGGCAGATCTTTGCCGGTGCCGAGGGCGATGACGCTGGTGGTGATGCCCTTGCGCATCGCATTGGCGGCCACGGTGGCCTGGCCGGCGATCTGGTCGGCGTCGCCGCCGTCCGCGAACAGCAGCACGTGCTTCAGGTTCACCTTGGACTTGGCGAGCTCGCCGTACGCAGCAGCCAGCGCGATGTCGACGTAGATGCCGCCGCCGCCGACCGAGACCGCGCGGATGGCCTTGTCGATCGCCTTCTTGTCGGTGACCGGCGCGAGCGGCACGCTCCAGAAGACCTCGGTGTCGACGTGCTCGACCCCGAGCAGGTCGCCGGCGCCGAGGAGCTCGGCCGACCGCGCAGCGGCTTCGTTGGCGAGCTCGAGCTTGGTCTTGCCGCCGACCATCGCGCCCATCGATCCGGAGATGTCGATCGCGATGACCTCGGCGAGGCTGGCCCGACGCTTCTCCTGCTTGAGATCGAATGAGACCGGCGACACCTCCTCGATGGGCGTACGCGCGTAGCCGCCGGGGCCCATCGACTTGTCGCCGCCCAGGATGAGCAGGCCGCCGCCGAGATCGCGGACGTAACTGCCCAGCGCATCGAGCTGAGTCGGCGAGACGCTGGGCGCCGAGATGTCGGAGAGAACGACCAGATCGTATTCGGCAAACCCTCCGAGGTCCCGTGGGAAGAACGCGGCGTCGCCGACCTCGACCACGAACGACGCCTGCTTCAGCGCGGCGGCGACGAAGGAGCCCTTGCCCGACTCACCTTCGAGGACGAGCGCACGCGCCTGACCGCGCACCCGGATGAACGCCGTGCCTTCGTTGTCTTCGGGGGCGCCGTCGGCGGCCTTGTCGAGCGAGGTGATCGCGACATCCCAGCGGTGCAGCCCTGCTTCTTCCGCCTTTTCGCGAATGCGCAGGACATCTTCGCCGGCGGCGAGCTTCGCCTTGCCGGTGCTCACCAGCACGCCGTCGCGCTTGACGCGGATCTCGACCTCGACCTCGCGCGGAGCGTGGGTGACGAGCCGCAGATCGACCGCCTCGCCGGCGTCGGCGCGTGGCGGCGCGCGCAGGGCGACCACGCGCACGTCGGGCAACTTCTCCTGCTCCAGGGGGATCACGTCGATCGGAACGTCGGTGGCGAGCGCGGAGGCGGCCGCGCCGACTGCGTCGCCGCGGGTCGCCACGCCGTCGGACAGGATGGCGATGCGCGCGGCCGAATCTGCCGGAACCTCGGCGAGGGCGCGCCGGATCGCGAGGCCCAGATCGGTGCCGTCGCGCCCCACCGTCACCCGCTGCGCGGGTGGAAGCTCGGTGCGCGGCCGCGGCGGATCCTCCAGCGATGCGCTCGCACCGAAGGCGACGACGCCGATGCGGTCGTGCTCGCGCATGCTCGTCTCGGCGGCGCGCAGCTCGCGCGCGACGCGCACCTCGGCGTTGGGCACGAGGTCGATCGAGCGCGAACGATCGATGGCCACGATCACGGTGAGCCGATCGAGCGATCGACCGATCTCCACGGCGCTCGCCACGGCGCCCGCGGCGAGGAGCGCGAGGGCCGTGAACAGATCGGACAGGACGAGTCGGACCTTGCCCCTGCGCGCCGCGGTCACGTCGCCGGCGAGGCGCGCCGCGACAAGCAGCGCTGCTGTGGCGACGAACACCGCGACCAGTGGTCGGCCGATGCGTAGGTACGTCTCGGAGAGCAGGCCGAACCAGGTCAAGACGATGTACGTCGGCAGCGCGAGCCCCACCACGACCAGCGCCACCAGCGCTGGCCGCCGCAGGACGCTGCGCCCGAAGAACCACGCGAAGCCCGCCGCCACCACCAGGACCGCGGCGAGCGCGAGCCAGGGGAGGATCTCGCGGAGGATCATCGGGCAGCTCGACGAGCTTCGAGGTCGCGATGAACCCGATCGGGAGCCCGCGGAACGGCCGCGACACCGCTGGCGGCAAGCTTCGGCCGGCGCGTCGACCACAACACGTCGGCCACCACGAGGACGATCATGCCGATCGCCGCGATCCAGCCCCAGCCGCGGTGGGCGTCGGGCTTGTCGGTCGCTGCCCGAACCGTGAGCGTGCCGGTCGCCGGCGCAGCGACGACGTTGCGCAAGTCGCTCTCCGCCTCGCTCGTGAGGTTGACCGGGACGACGACAGATCCTAGCTCTTTGCCTTGCCATGCGAGGCGATAGAGCCCGGCCCGATCGGCCGACGAAACCACGGCGAGACCGCCTTGCAGCGACGCCTCGAGCGACTTTCCATCGGGCCCGGTGGCGACGAGATCGGTTGCGCTGCCCGGTACGTCGATGCGCAGGGGCTCGCCGGTGCGCTGCGGCCCGGCCACACCGCGCTCGCGATGGGTCCGCGCCAGATCGAGGACGTTGCGCGCGAACAGCACGAAGCTCGCCTTGAGCGGCCAGTCGCTCTCGCCTACGTCGAAGCCGAGCAGCGTCACAGAGCGCGACGCGGTCGAGACGTCGACCACGAGCGGCCCGGCTGCCGAACGGACCAGCTCGCGAGAAGCCGAGTCGGGCGTCAACTTCCGCGATTTTCGGACCTGCACGCCGTCGAGCACCAAAAAGCGCATGCGCGGGTCGGCCGGGTCCCACGAGGTGACCATCGGACCCTCCATGTCGCCGCCGACCGTCGCGCCCCAGCACGGTCCGGGCGGCGGGTTCACGATGACCAGATCGCCACCTGGAACATCGGGCGGACATACGCCATCGACCACGACGAGCGCCGAAGGGTCGATCCCGGTCGAAGCAAGGAGCTGCGACATCGTCGCGCGCTCCACCTTGGCGCGAGGGTCGGCCGCGAGGACGCGCTCGAGCCACGCGCTCGGACGCGCGCCGTCGGCCGCAGCGATCACCACCGGCATCGTGTCGCCCGGCGGAACCCGTCCCCACGCCACGTCGTCGGCTGGCATCGCGTCGTGTGGCGAGATGTCGACGACGAGGCCTTTGCGCCAGTCACCCGGCGTGCTCGCGAACGACAGGACGACCGGCGCGCGCTCGCCGGGTTGCACCAGCAGGCGCCGCGATGCGAGCACGTCGGATGCGTTGTCCTGGCGCAAAGTGACGAACAGCTCGCGGGGCTTCTGGCCGTAGTTCACGACCAGCGCGAACGCCTCGACCGTCTCCTTGCGGGTCGCGGGGTCGATTCCACTCCGCACGTCGACCCTGACGATCGCCGCGTTGTCGATGGGCTCGCCGACGGTCAGCAGCTCGACCGGGAGGGCGGCGCTGGCGAAGGTGGCAGGGCGCGCGAGGTTGCCGTCGGTGAGGACGATGATGCGCCGCTCGCCGGTGGTCTGGAGGAGCCGGTCGACCGCGAGCGAGACGGCCTCGCCGAGATCGCCCTCGACGTCCGCTCCGGCGAGGCGATCGATGACGCCGACGAGGCGGCGCCGATCGCGCTCCAGCCCAGAGGCCACACGCGCCGAGCGGCCCGCCTCGACGATCATGGCGTCGCTCCCCGGTGGCAGCGTCAGGGCGATGCGACGCGCCACCTTCTTGGCGGCAGCGAGGCGCGTCTCGACCTCGGGCCCCGTCTCGGCCACGCCCGAGGCGATCGCGTTCATCGAGGCGCTGACGTCGATGACGACGGCGAGGTGATCGCCGGCGCCCTCCTCGGCGCGGGTCGCCGGCTGAGCGAGCGCGATAGCCGCCAGGATGATGGCGAGCGCCTGCAGGATCAGCGGGACCTGCGGGACGAGCTTCTGGAACGGTGACTTGGCGAGCAGATCGCGCTTGGCGCTGGACCACAGCCAGGTCGACGACACCCTCCGGCGCGCCCGCTTGATCTTGAGGATGTAGAGGATGACCAGGGGGACGAGCAGCCCGAGGAGGAGCAGCCCCTTCGGCGCGAGCAAGGTGAGCCCGCTAGATGCTTGGAGCACCAACGGTATCGATGCTTGGAGCACCAACGGCATCGCGCTCATGCGTCGACCGCCCGCGCGACGAAGCGCCGGATCGCGGCCTCCATCGGCTCGTCGGTGCGGATGCGGATGTAGGTGGCGCGCCGGCGGCGCGCCCAGCCCCGCAGCTCCTCGCAAAGGCCGGCGAAGCGCAGCACGTAGGCCTCGATGGCCGACGCATCGAGCGTGACCTCGACCGTCTCGCCGGTCTCCGCGTCCTCCAGCTCGAAGTCGCCCTCCATCCCGGGCTCCAACTCCTCGGGGGCGACCACGTGCACCAGCGCCACGTCATGTCCGGCGGTCGCGGCGCGATCGAGCGCGCCCAGAACGTTGCCCCCGTCGAGGAAATCGCTCAGCACAACGAGCATCCCGCTCCGGCTGGAGCGACGCACCACGTCTTCGATCGCCTTGGCGAGGTGCGTGCCGCCCTTGGCGGTGACGCCGTCGAGCGCGCGGAGCAACGCCGGCAGCCCCGCTCGACCGCGCGCTGGCAGATGCTCCTTGGCGAGCCCTTGCCCGCCGACCAGAAGCTGGGCGCGCTCGCTGCGCGCCAGGGCGAGGTAGCCGACGGCGGCCCCGAAGCGGCGCGCGACGTCGATCTTGCGGACCCCTTCGGCCGGGAAATCGAGGGACGCCGAGCCATCGACCAGGAGGCGAACGATGACGTCTTCCTCCGCGCGAAACAGCTTGAGAACCGGCTCGCCGGTGCGCGCGTAAGCCGACCAATCGATGCGGCGCAGATCGTCGCCCGGCGCGTACGCGCGGTGCTCGTGGAACTCCGCCGAGCTGCCCTTGCGACGCGCGACCGCTTCGCCGGCGCCGCCGGAGCGTGCGCGGACCTCGAGCCTTCGCCGAAGGACCTCCAGCTCGCGTACGAAGCCCGCGTCGAGGAGCGCTGCATCGGCCATGCGACCCGTACTTCGTAGCCGAATTCTCGGAGGTGTGGGCTACCGATCCGGGCAGGCCGCCTTCGGCGGGCCAGGAGCGCTGGGAAACGCAGGACAGAGCCTTGGAGGAGGAGGGGGCCTAGGAGGGCGCTGGGAAACTGCTGCGCGCCCCGCTAGCTGCGTTGCCGGGGGCCCACCGGTCCTCAGCGTACAGGAAGTACGCTTCCGGCCGGTCCCCCCGGCGCCTTGCTATCGGGTCGCT
>Ga0105046_10010914_pt1 | contig 14129 bp, 7 predicted proteins | sample MAT03_FD_78385 | JGI IMG/M metagenome (GOLD analysis project Ga0105046, IMG submission 78385) | Freshwater microbial communities from Lake Fryxell liftoff mats and glacier meltwater in Antarctica - MAT-03 (megahit assembly) | ecosystem: Environmental > Aquatic > Freshwater > Ice > Liftoff... | reverse complement strand
GACTACGAGACTCGTCGTGAGCGTCAGCGCCAAGGCGTTCAGCTCGCTAAGGCCGCCAACAAATACCGCGGTCGCCTTCCTGACACGGCCACTCACGCGCGGATCGTCGCGCTGCGTCGTGCTGGGCAAACCATCAAGCGAACGGCTGAGCTGGCCGGATGTAGCCAAAGCCAGGTGAAGCGAATTTGTGCTCTGCATCGGGCCACGCCCTGATCCGATGCCGGTCAGCTTTCTCTCCAACACGCAGCGCGAGAACTACGGTCGCTACACCGGCGTGCCGGCGCCCGAGGACCTGACGCGCTATTTCCACCTGGACGATGTTGATATTCGGTGGATTGCGCAAAGGCGCGGCGAGCAAAACCGGCTCGGTTTCGCGGTGCAACTCGGCACGGTCCGTTTCCTGGGCACTTTTCTTGATGATCTTTTGACTGTGCCCGCCCCGGTGCTGCGGACGCTGGCTCGGCAACTGTATATCGAGGGAGTTGACAGCCTCCAGACCTACAACACGGGCGAACAACGCTGGCAGCACGCCCAGGAGATCCGCGTCCGGTATGGCTACGTTGAGATCACCGACCCTCAGGTGGGGTGGCGGCTGACACGGTGGCTATACGCGTTGTGCTGGACGGGCACCGACCGACCAAGCGTCTTGTTCGAGCGTGCCACGACCTGGCTGCTGACGCACAAGGTCTTGCTGCCAGGCTGCAGCACGTTGGAACGCTACATTGCCAAGCTGCGTAACCGGGTAGAGGAACGGCTGTGGCATTCGCTGGGGCGCGGCATTAGCAACGAGCAGCGGGCGCGATTGGATGGTCTGCTTACCGTACCGGCGGGACAACGCAACTCGGTGCTTGACCGGCTGCGCTGCGGCCCTGTCACGGTCAGCTCGGTATCGCTCGTGCAGGCCCTGCTGCGGCTGCACGAGGTACGCGAACTCGGGATCAAACTGCCAGCTGCGGCGCGCATCCCCGCCATCCGTGTGGCGGCATTGGCGCGGTTTGCCGGGGCTGCCAAGGCCAGCGCCATTGTTCGCCTGCCCAATCCGCGCCGGTTGGCTACCCTGGTTGCCTTCGTGCATTGCCTGGAAGCTACCGCGCAGGACGATGCCCTGGACGTGTTGGAGGTCGTGCTCAGAGATCTGTTCGGCGGCGCAATCAAGGCCGACAAGAAGGCACGTCTGCGCACGCTCAAGGACCTCGACCAAGCCGCCGCCATCCTGGTCAGTGCGTGCCAAATGCTGCTCGATGCTGCGCTGCCGGACGCCGAACTTCGCGCCCGATTGTTTGAAAAGATTCCGCGCAATACGCTCACATCGGCGCTCAATGGCGTCAACGCACTGATCCGCCCCGACAACGACGTCTACTTCCGGGAACTGGACGCCAAGTACAAGACGGTACGGCGCTTTCTGCCCGCGCTGGTCGAACACTTGAGTTTCGGGGCCAACATCGCCGGCAGGCCGGTCGTAGCGGCGTTCGAATGGCTAAAAGCCAACCTGGGGCGCAAGAACACGGGTGCAGACGCGCCGCGCGATGTCATCGTCAAATCGTGGCAACGGCATGTTTGGCGCGAAGACGGCAGCATCGATTTGCACGCTTACACCTTCTGCGTGCTGGACGAACTACAAACCGCGCTGAAGCGCCGGGACGTGTATGTGGCGCCGAGTTGGCGCTACGCCGATCCTCGCGCCGGCCTGCTCGATGGCGCCGAGTGGGAGGCGACCCGACCGATCATCTGCCGAACGCTGGGGTTGTCTGCCAGCTCCGAGTTCACCCTGGCTGCGTTGGCCAACGAGTTGGACCGCACCTACCGCGCCGTGGCAACGCGGTTACCCAATAACCCCGCAGTGCGTTTCGAGACGGCTGGTGACAAGCATGAGCTGGTGCTGAGCCAGCTCGACAAGTTGGAGGAACCGGAATCATTGCTCGCCCTGCGAAAACAGGTGACTGGCCTGCTGCCGCGTGTAGATCTGCCGGAACTGATCTTGGAAATCGCCGCCAGGACCGGATTTACCGACGCGTTCACTCACCTTTCAGAGCGGGCCGCCCGAGCCGACGATCTCCACATCAGCGTGTGCGCGGTGCTGATGGCCGAAGCTTGCAATACCGGGTTGGAGCCGCTGATCCGTGGCGACTTGCCCGCACTCAAGCGCGATCGGTTGTCCTGGGTAGATCAAAACTATATTCGCGAAGACACGCTGACGGCCGCCAACGCGATGTTGGTGGCAGCGCACGGTCGCATCTCGATGGTCCGCCTGTGGGGTGGCGGCGAAGTGGCCTCCGCCGACGGCATGCGTTTCGTCGTTCCGGTGCGCAGCGTTCACGCCGGCCCTAATCCAAAATACTTTGGGGTCGGCCGTGGCGTCACCTGGTACAACCTCATCTCCGACCAGTTCTCGGGTCTGAACGACATCACCGTGCCGGGCACCCTGCGCGACAGCTTGATCCTGCTGGCAGTAGTGCTGGAGCAGCAAGCAGACCTTAAGCCGACGCAGATCATGACCGACACCGGTGCCTACAGCGACGTGGTGTTCGGCCTGTTCCGTCTGCTTGGCTTCCGCTTCAGCCCACGACTGGCCGATGTCGGCGGCACACGCTTCTGGCGAATCGACCCACAGGCCGACTACGGCCTACTCAATTCAATTTCGGCAAACACTCTCAGCTTGCAGAAAATCGCGCCGCACTGGGACGACATGCTGCGGCTGGCCGGCTCGCTGAAACTCGGTCGAGTACCGGCAACCGGAATCATGCGCACACTCCAGGTCGGCGACCGGCCTACCCGGCTGGCACAAGCGATCGCCGAATTCGGCCGAATCGACAAAACCCTGCACACGTTGACCTACATCGATGACGAAGCCAAACGCCGCGGCACACTGCTGCAGCTCAACCGTGGAGAAGCTCGCCACAGCGTGGCGCGAATAATCTTCCACGGCAGACGCGGCGAGCTGCGCCAGCACTACCGCGAAGGGCAGGAAGATCAGTTGGGCGCGCTGGGCTTGGTGCTCAACATGATCGTGTTGTGGAACACCCTCTACATCGAGGCCGCACTGACCCAGCTTCGCCAGGACGGCTACCCGGTCCGGGACGAGGACGTAGCACGGCTCTCGCCGCTGCTGCATGACCACATCAACATGCTGGGCCGTTACACCTTCTCGGTACCTGAGGCGGTGGCCAATGGTGAGCTGCGGCCATTGCGCGATCCGGACGCCGACGACTCATGATCAAGTCCCAACCGCCTTGCCTTTCATTCACTTTGGGCTACTATCTTGGCCACTTAACGCCGCCTTCTTGTGCGAGGATCTTGGCGTGACGGAAACTCCATCCCTCTCTACGGACGCGACGTAGCTATACCGTTAGGAGCTTGATCCCCTGCGCGAATGCGCTGCTGCGCCTACTCCGGTCGCATAAAAATTTGCCCAGCGGTTGGCCCCGTTGCGATTGGCTCGCCACTACTTGGGAAAACGGCTGCGCCGACTAATCGCGGGGTGTCGGCGACTTCAGAAAGTAAGTGGTAGGTCCAGTAGACGACGAGATCGCATTTTCCCGCAATTTCGGTTAGGTTCTCAATGTGATCTGCCAAATCGACAGTAGCCTTAAATTTCATCCCCCCTTTTATGTTCTGAATGGCTACGCCAGGATCATCGACAGCAAGAACATCATCGACTACATCAGGGCATGAGACAGAATGCATGTCAAGATAGTCTCGTTTCACATTAAATGTGAAGTCCACGAAATAGAACCGCTGTCCAGGTAGTGAGTTGGAGATTACCTCTAGAGGCACGTCACCTTGATATTCTAGTTCGAACTCCAGCACAAACTTCGTGTGTTTTTCCGAGATAGCTGGCTTCGCCACGATCGCTAGCGTTTGAGGCGTTGCGGCCGGCATTTCGGCAGCCAAAATAATCAAGATGACTAAAGCCGCTAGTTTAGTCAAAATTGCATTTGTTTTGATTTCGGCAATCATTTTGCAGTCCCTCTACTCGTTTCTTGCGCCTGTCAACCCGGGTCTTGCAGTTGCCGCTGACATCTACTTTAGCCAAACAGGCAATTTCGCAATCAGTTCCCTCAAGTTCAAACTGTCTCTTGTCGGTCCGCAGCACCCCCGGCTTTTTCCCACTATTTTTGGGGTCAGCGCAAAATGTTATGGCATGAGGGCTTTTTGCGAGGAAATCGGCGTGGCACTGCTCATGAGCTTCAAGACAATCGTTTAGTTCAGGACAGTTCCCGCCTGAATCATCCTCTCCGACCTTCGGTTCCGGTCCGTCAGGCCCGCAAATGACGGTATTCCCGGCGCCAAGGCCTGAGGGGTCAGAATAAAATGACGGGCGTTGCATGACATAGGCGTATGTGCTTGGCCCTGCCCTCATTCCGATCGGGTCGCTTTCAAGGTAACGACCAGTTCCCGGCTCATAATCTCGGAAATAGTTGTAGTGGGTACCCGTCTCTGCATCGTATTGCTGACCAGGGAAACGCAGGTTCATCACAAATAGCTGGCTGTTGCCGTCGGGGTCTTCGATCGCCGCGGCTTCGCCGAATGGGTTGGTGGACCAGCTCCATCGCCAGATTGTGGTTCCCGCTGTGGTGGTGACTGCGCGTGGGGTGTTGAGTTGATCGGTGTGGATGTAAGAGAGGTTCGTGGACACCGGGGCTTGATCTTCGAAGCCGTTGGCGAAGAGGCGCTCCACGGTGGAAAGGACGAAACCGGAGGTATCAAGAATCGCAATCGGCATATCATCCACCCAGAGGTACTCGCGAGCTGCGCCGGCGGTGTAATCACCGAGCAGTTGTCCGCCTTCGTTGTACGTGGACCACTTGGTGAAGGTCGAAGGGAACGTCACGGATTTATGCACGCGCTCGCCTTTGCCGTTGTAAGCGTAGGTGGCCACGGTCGTGCTGTTGCGCTTCACCTGGGTCATCCGATTGCGATCGTCGTAGATGAACTCCATCGTCGCACTGCCAGTGACTAGGGTTGTGTTGCCCGCCGCATCTAGCGTGCGTAGGTTGCCGCCGACGCTTTCCAAGTGATGGGTCCCGGGCGTGTAGGCATAGGTCTGCACTGCAGCCGGCGGCAGGCTCTTAGTGGTGCGATCGCCGGTCAGGTTGTAGGTGTAGCTCTCGATCGGAGCGCCTGACCCGTCTTGCACTTGGCCAAGGCGGTAGAGCGCGTCGTAGGGATACTGCTCGGTGGGCGGCGTGGCTCCGACCGTATTGCCGATACGATCAATGTTGCCCATGACGTCGCGCCGGAAATGCAAGGTGAGCGCATTGCCGGTCACGTCAGTGAGCCAATAGTTCTGATCGAAGGCGCGGGTTTGAGACTGGCCGGCATTTGCGAAGCTTGTCACGGTCGGCGAACCGAACGGCAGATAGGCGACGTTCGTCAGTACGGCCGTCGCAACGCCTCCAGCCGGGGTCACGGTCAAGGTCTGAATCCGACCATCGGCATCCCTGGTGTAGGTCAGCTGCGCGCCGCTGGGATACGTGATCGACATGAGCCGATCGGCTAGGTTGTAGCCGTAGCCAGTGGCGAAGCGGAACCCGGTGGCCATCTGAACCTTTTGGGTGACATTTCCGCGCTGGTCGTAGCACCAAGTGGTGCTCCCGCTGGCGTCGGTCATCCGCGTGAGCCGCCCAATCGGAAACGAATTTGCACAGCCGGTTGACGCGTTCGGAGTGTCATAGAAGTACGCCGTGTTCTGACTTGTGGTCGGATACGAGATCGCCACCATCCGGTTCAATGCGTCGTATGTAAACGTGGCGGTGATGCCTCGAGCATCTGCCCGGGTCAAACGATTGCCGGCAGCATCCTGGGTGAAGGTGGTACCTCCAGTGTCCGGGCTCCCAAGCGTGTCGAGGTTGTTCTGTCCGTCGAAAATGTAGGTGGTTACGAGCAGGCTGGGGTCGGTGATGGACGTCTGGTTATCCCTTGCGTCATAGACGGTGGCGATCGTGGAGTTCGCCGTTGACGGTGCAGTTCCTGTGAAGTCCCCGACTGTGGTCTTCAACCGATTCAACCCGTCGTATGACCAACGGGTTTTGACCCCTAGCGGATCAGTCTCGTCGGTCCGGTTGCCATTGCCATCGTAGCCGGACAAGTAAAAGCGTCCGAGGGCCTGGGGATCAACGGGAAACTCCTTATCCAGGCGCGACAGCATCGTGTAGGTGCGTGCGATCAGGCGCTTCGGTGTGGTCGGGTTTGCCACATCAAATGTCTTCTCGAAGGTGCGATTACCCAGTGCTTCAAGGGTGTACTCGATGCTGTTGCCGAGATTGTCGGTGATCTTGTCGAGCCGGTGGGCGTTGTCATAGCGGTAGTCCAGAAACACGCCGTCGGCTTGCGTCAGACGGGTGAGGTTTCCGACTTCGTCATACCCCAGGAGAGTCGCGGCGTCATTGGCGGACGGCGACCCGTCCGCGTTGCCTAGAACTGTTCGGGATGCGACCCAGCCCCGCGGGTGATAGCTCAGATCGGTAAGCACCGCGTTACTGTCGCTCATGCGCAGCAAGCGGCCCATCCCATCGCGGCTCACCATCTCTCTCACGTGACCAAGTGCATTGGTCGTTTTCCAGAGATCGCCTTTTCGGAAGGTCTTGGGATTCGCTACATCGTCGGCCAACCGGTACTCATGCGTGGTTCTGTCGGCGATATCGGTGCGTGGACCGTCCACTCGGCGTATCAGCCCGACCAAGGGGCATCCCTTGGCCAAGTCTTCGCCGACACCAATTGGGTCGGGAGGAGTCAGATTTACCGCATTGCAGTAGGTGTACGTCCACACACGTGGAGCTTCGAGGCCGCCCGGTGGCGGTGGTGATCGGGTGTCGGTAAACGTCTTCGTAAGCACCTGGCCACGAGAATTGAGCGTCAGCGTGGTGGTGCGGCCAAGCTCGACAATGGTCAGCGGGACGCGAAACGCCGTATCCCAGGTCGTGCCCACCGTGCGCGTTTCCGGTTGTCCCACAGCTTCGATGCGTTGAGTTTGCAGACCACGGCTGTTGAAGTCTTCGTCGGTCTGGAACCCGCGAAAATCGGTCGACAGGTTCGGGAAAGCGTTGGCGTCATAGGTCCTAGCCTGCGGCGGCACCCCGCAGTAATCGCAGGGTTGATCCAGGGAAGCCAACCGCGCAACACCAAAATTCACCGTGAAGCCATAGATGCGGGCTTGGCCAAGTGCATCGGTGACAGTCGTGGTGCCATTCGCGTTGAACACGAAGCTGGTTCTATCAATGGTTCCGCCGCTGAAAGGGCCGTGCACGCTGAGGTTCGCGCGGCCAGCGGCCGTGTAACCCCAACTTGCGAACCTCTGCAGGTTTTCATCCTGGATGCCGGTCAATGCGAAAGGCAAGTTCGCCCCGCCTGTTTGCCCGCTTTCGTTGTAGAGATAGGTTCGCGTCTTCGGCGTGCCGCTCTCGTCGGGATAGCTCGCTGAGGTAAGTTTGCCGGCCGTGTAGCCGTAGGTGAACACTTGGCTATTGCCGTCAGTGACACTGGTCAGTTGCCCGGCCGTGTATCCAAAGATCAGCAACCTGCCCTCCGGATCCCTGACCGATTGGACGTGATCTCGCGGGAGACCCGTGCCGTCGATGTAGCTCAACGTCTGGATGAACCCATCTCGCGTGGTAATCGATAGCAGGCGCCCTTCGGCGTCGTACTGCTCGAGCTCGTCGTTAGGCGTCGTGACCGTCCAGCCTAAGACAATTCCCGATGAGTCTTGCCAGGCCAATTTCTCCGTCACATCCGCGTCGGCGGACCAAGTGCTGCCTGAGCGGTTGAACTTCAGAACACTGCCGTCAGGCCGGTAGAGCACCGCCCGCAGGATGGCGCCGCCGCTCGTGATCGGGAACGCGACGATCCGCCGAAGGTAAAGGTGCGACCAACCTACACCCAGCGGCACCGAATCATTGGTTCCGGTTCGATTGCTGTTGTAGGTGCGCTCGAAGCGCAACGGGAAGTGTCCGGCGCCGACAAAATCCACCTCATGCTGAGTCTTGTTGCCTGACGCCGTGTGAATTGGGTTGCTGCCGTTGCTGCCGCCGCTGTCGCCACAGCACATGCCGGTGCATTTTGGTCCACCACACTGACCGGTATCGACGTCCCCAAACCCGGCGATGTTGCAGGCGTCTGATCCGCCTTGAGGCCCGAAGACCAGCGTGTCAACGGTCTCGATGGTGACCCAGAAGCTGGCATACGTTCGTTCGATGACGCCACGACACACGCGCTCTCCGAGCCCCTGCTCGGGACCAATATTAATCGCTCGGAAGCGATAGCGGACAGCCGGGTTGGTTTCTGCAGCGCGGTAGTTGTCGACGCGCCGCTTCAGCTCGCCGGTGACGCAGGCTTCCTCTGGGGTGCGATAGCGCGTCAGATTCGCGTCGAAGCGGTTGTCCAGCCAGTAGATCTCTGCAACTGCGCCGGTGGCGTAGAGGAGCGCGAATAGTGCGAAAAGCGTTCGAACAAGACCATTCATGGCATTCCCCCAGATGTAAGGAACGCCGCTAACTCGGCGCTATCGGCCTAACGAAGCTAGATGTCGCCGGAGCGTCCAATGTCGCACATCGCGCCCGCTTCGTCCCGCTCGTCGCATGCCAAGAGTCTAGAGCCTGCGCATGTGGGCCTGGCCGAACTGTTGCTTTGGGCTATCTATCTTGGCCACTTAGCCCGGTTTTCCGTTCCATTGCGCCTCTAACCCCTCCATCATGGACCGGGCCGGCAACCTCAGCGGCTTGCCGTTGGAGCTGGGCGAGCTGTTCGGCCAGGCCTACCAGGGCGGCGCCCGCATCCACAACAACAGCTGGAGTGCGAACACCAAGTCTTTCTACACGCTGCAGTGCCTGGAAGTGGACCAGTTCATTCATGCCCATCCGGACATGTTGATCACCATCGCGGCTGGCAACGAGGGCAATGCCGCCGATCCATTCAGCGCCCAGCCTGGCTACGTGGACTGGCAATCGATGGGCTCGCCGGCGGCATCGAAGAACGCGCTGACCGTGGGCGCCAGCCGCAGCCGGCGAACTGAAGGTGGCATGTCGGCGAAGGACTACGGCAGCTTCAACAGCAGCCGCTTCCCCAATCCGCCCATCGCCCGCCAGAAGGTTTCCGGTGATCCCCAATGCATGGCCGCATTCAGTTCGCGCGGACCCTGCGATCCGCTGCGGATCAAGCCAGATCTGGTCGCCCCTGGCACCGACATCCTGTCGGCCCGTTCGGCGAACGCACCGGTCGCCAACTTCTGGGGTGTCCTGGAGGACAGCGACGCTTACGCATATATGGGTGGCACCAGCATGGCCACGCCGCTGGTGTCCGGCTGCGGTGCATTGGTGCGGGAGTACTTTCGCAAGGAGCGTGGGCGCGAGCCCAGCGCCGCGCTGCTCAAGGCTACCCTGGTCAACAGCACCCGCCGTCTGAACGGCGACTGCGCCATTGCTGACCACGACAAGCTGCCCAACTACCACCAGGGTTTTGGTGCGCTCTACATGCCTTACGCCATACCGAATGCGCACGAGGCATGGCTGAAACTCTGGTTTGTCGACACTTGGCGCGGCGGCAGTAGCTTCCGGCCAGGCAGCAGCAAAGACCGCGCACGGCTGGCATTCGAGGTCAAGGGCGGGGGGTTCCTGCGCATCTGCCTTACCTGGACCGACGATGCCGCTGGTGCCAGTCTGCAGAACATCCTCGGCCTGATGATCGAACAGGCTGGCGTACCAACCTCCAAGCGCATGGGCAACGAAGACCGCCCCAGCCCGGTCGGCCGGCTGGACCGCAACAACAACGTGCAGATCATCCGCATCACCGACCCGGCGCCGGGCATGTACATGGTGCAGGTGTTCGCCGCCAACCTGCTCAGCGAACAGCACTGGGCGCTGGTGATCACCGGCGATGTGGAGGAGCCGGTTGAGATCTGAGCATCCTGGGCAGTGATACCAGATAAGTGTCAGTGCCCAGCAGGCTGTGCAAACAGCGAAGCCGGCGGGTATCCGGCAAACCGGCCTGCCGCGCGTTCGGCCTCAATCTTAGCGATGGAGTCCCAGAAGCCTTGGCGTCCGCCTGCTCCGACCAGCTTAGCAAGATCCTTCACCAGTGCGTCCCGGGTTTCGCCCTGCGCGAGCGGATGTTCCAGCACCTGCAAGATGCGCAACGCGCGACTTTCGCGCCCTTCAAACCGCCCGGCGGTACGCAGCAGAGATGAAAAGAAATCAACGGTCCGTAGGTCGGTTGCCTCACGTATCCCGTTCATGAGGCAGGGCACCACCAGACCGGCAGAATCGCGGCTCAATGCCTGAACCAAGGGCGAGAGCGCAATGCCCAGCGCCAGTCTTTCTCTTGGGCTGGAATCGAACTCTCCCAGTTTTCTCGCAAGCATGTCTGCAAATGACTTCGCTCGCCTTGATCTGGCTATCGCAGTCGGCAACTCCCTCATCCCCAACACATCACCAACCCCAAAAATAAAATCCAGCGACGGCATGCTTTCCAGGGTTTTGTCCAGCAGGGTTGAATATTGTTCAAGCACTTCACGAATCTGAATATCGTCCATATGATCCATCGCATCGGATATGGCACTCGAAGGAATATCCCTCAGTTGCTTGTCGCGGTCTGGGGGACCCAGCAGATCATCAACAAGCGCGGCGCGCTCCTTTACATCAAGATTTGTCAGGAATGGCCGAAGTGCACTTGTCAGGATATTCTGTAGACGTACATCCCCTGGGTTTTCTCGGATCGCCGCGAGTAGTGCTCTCGCGATCCCGTTGAACTCGCTCACATCCAATTTTCTCTCGATAGCCACAAGCGCGGAAGCGATCACCTCCATGCTGGCAGACGCTCGTGGATCAGCTTCCAGAAGCAGTTGCAGCTGAGGCATTAGAATACGTTGTTGGGCCGCCGTCAATCGGTCGAGCAGGTGATTAAACGACGCTCGCAAAAGTTTAATCGACCTAGGACCTTTTCCCTCCACGTCCCTCAGAGCGGCAAGAAAGGCAGGCATTGCACGCTCAGCCTTTGACGAAGATAGGTGCTTGGAAGCTTCAATGCTCATCTCGTAGATCGTCTCAGAGCCGCGTCCTTGAAAGACGGAATAGGACAGTAGCGACGACATCTGCTCCGAAGAAATTTCCTGCAACCAAGTTCCGTTGAAATCATCAAAAGAACCGAGCGGAAATGCCGAGTCAAAATCTATGAGTGCTTGAATGAGCTTGCTTCTCGCTGTGTCATCAAGTCCCGGAATCGCGGTAAGCGCGCTTGCATAGTATGTTCCCAATACCCGGGGACCTTTCTCGAGCGAGCCGATCACGAAGTCACGCGCGACACCTTGTTCGGCCGGGTTGAGCAATGGGGCAATCACTCGAAATTCACGAACGGCATTCACCATCTTAATGCCGTTGCGTTGCCGGTGTCCACGGCCTGCTCCAGTGCGACGACACGTCGGGGAGGTCGATTGCGCGCACGACCCAACTTCGCCCGGCGAGGAGCACAAACCGTGCGTTAGTGGCATTGCTAATGCGAGCCAACCAGCCGGTGTTGCCTTCGTATTCATACGTCCAGTGGCGCGTCCCGATCACCAAATGGCGAAGATTGTCGAAGGCGTCGTAAGTGGAAGTATTTTTTGGATATTTCGAGGTTCGATTGTAGATCGGTGCGCAACCCAAGAAGGACGTCTGTCAGGCCGGCATGCGAGGTCGCCAGTTTGTTCGCTCAGGAGAAGCACAAGCCATCTTCGATATCCTATTCTTCCGGATGACGGAGTGTCGACCGTTGGGCGCAACACAACTGCGCCTAAAGTAGATTATGTCAACTACTATGCGCACTCGACACGCTTTTGGCATCTTACCGACCGAGGGCACGCAGTCCAGTCTCGAGCGGCAAGTAGAGCGTCAATGGACGGTCCGCGATCGCGATGAAGCCGTGCCGACGATAGAAGTCTCCGGCCGTCCGCTTAAGGGCATTCATGAGCAGCCATCGTCCCAAAACTCTTGCCCTGCTCGCGTGATCGTGCGTGTCCTAGTTCTTCCAAGCCCGGCGCACGCAGCGTGAGGCGCAGTGGTGCCGGGCGTATCGTATAGGATGAGGATCGAGCGGCGGGCGTAACTCATGGGGAGCGGCATTGCCAGGGGACTTGATCATGTCAGTAAGGGAAAGGACCGGGACGACTGTAGGAAAACCCCGAACTCGACTGCCCCGTGTTGGGATGCGAAGATTGACAATTACACTTCCAAAAACGAAGCCGACCCAGGGGGAAGGTGTGGAAAATTTCAGTATCGCCTGGCGTGTCTTGCCTGAGACCGAAGCGGCGGCGCCGCAAAAGAAGACTTGGCCGTCGATCGAAGACGCGATGCCTAACGAGCAAGGCGGGCCGGTCGCAAGACAGGGCTTCTCCTATCAAGACGAGATCGCAGTCGGCTTTATGCTCGACATGATCGAAGACACTTGTCTGCTAAAAATCCACTTCGAGACACATGACGATCTCATCCTAGTTCGCACGCTGGGCGCAAGCCCGACGGCGACCTGCGCCGAGTTCGTCCAGGTCAAAGGCGGAGAGCCCGACAAGCTTTGGTCCGTCGCAGACATCTGCCAGCGCAAAAGTAAGGATGCTGTCGGCACCTCGATCTTCGAAACCTCTCTCGGGCGCGACAAGCACGAGGAAATCGCTGCATTCCGCATGGTGACCCTTCGCCCTGTGGTATCTGATCTGACCCCACTCACCTACACCTTTGGGTCGGACGGGCGAAAGCCCGGCTGCGAGGCCATGATGGCGCTGGAGATGGCCCTGAACTCCAAACTACCAGGGCTGAAATCTCCCAAGGATAACGGCTGCGGCTACTGGTGGATATTCCGGTCATGTGAGGCCACTGTTCCGGCTCATGTGAGGCCAGTGTTCCGGGCCATGGGAGGCCAGTGTTCCGGGCCATGGGAGGCCAGTGACGGCGACCGGTTGAGAGTGGTCGGTTGCAGTCTAGTTTGCTGGTTCGGTTTTGTCCTTTTCGGCGACCCGTTTTTGGTCTTTTTCGGCGGCTTGGTTGTGCGCTTTTTTGCGCATGGATTCGCCGGTCAGCTCGACCAGTTCAGCGTTGTGGACGAGGCGGTCGAGGATGGCGTCGGCGAGAGTCGGATCTTTGAACTGGCCGTGCCAGAGTTTGATCGGCAGTTGGCTGGTGACGATCACGCTGCCGCGCTGGTGGCGGTCTTCGAGCAGTTCGAGCAGCAGCGGTTGATGCGCCTGGCTCATCGGCACCAGGCCGAAGTCGTCGAGTACGATGACCTCGATTCGGCTCAGGGTTTTCAGCCAGTGACTGGTGCGGCCCTGCGCCTGTAGCAGGTTGAGCTCCTCGCCCAGGCGCGGCAGGCGCAGATAGCGCACGGATTGCTTGGCGTCGATGACCGCTTTGGCGAGCGCGCAGGCGATGTAGCTTTTGCCGATGCCGGTGGGTCCGATCAGCAGCACGTGCTGGTGTTGCTTGAGCCAGTTGAGGCTGAGCAATTGCGCCCAGCGGGTCTTTCCCAGGCCGCGCGACGTGCGCAAGTCGATGTCGGCAGGATGGGCCTGTTGGCATAGCTTGGCGAGCTTGAGCCGACGGGTCTGCGCGAGGCTGTCGCGGTGCAGGCATTCGGCTTCCAGCAGCACCGCCAGCGTGTCGATGAGGTCATCGCCGAGCGGTATCCGGGCGAGTGCATCGGCGGCGCCGCGCAGGCCCAGGCGCTGCAGTTGTTGCTGGATCGGTTCATGCAGCATGGGTGATCTCCTGCGACGCGCTGTGGGCATTGGCAGCGGCGAAGTAGTCGCCACCTCGGACGTGCTCGTGGCTGCTACGCGGTAACGGCAGTGGCGCCTGGATGTCCGCCGTCAACAGCAGCCGTCGCACATGCTCGTAGCCGATGGTGTCGAGTTGGCACGCGCGTGCACAGGCGGCTTCGAGCGCCGCGGCGCTGTGATCGCGCACCAAGCCGAGGATGCCCTGGGCACTGCGGATTGCCTGTTCGGGATGGCGACGCCGGGCGAAGAGTGTCTCGAGCAAGGCGACGGTGGCGCCGCCGATCGCGGCTGCGCGCTGCATGATCTTCGGATCGCGGAAGGCGCGGTGATGCGCGGGCATGTGCGCCGGATCGGTGACGAAGCGCGTGCTCGGGCTGACGCGGCAGTGCAGTGCGAT
>Ga0105046_10010913_pt1 | contig 14130 bp, 13 predicted proteins | sample MAT03_FD_78385 | JGI IMG/M metagenome (GOLD analysis project Ga0105046, IMG submission 78385) | Freshwater microbial communities from Lake Fryxell liftoff mats and glacier meltwater in Antarctica - MAT-03 (megahit assembly) | ecosystem: Environmental > Aquatic > Freshwater > Ice > Liftoff... | reverse complement strand
CTGGTGACGATCATCGGCAGCATCTCGGGCGTCAGGCCCACGGCCACCGACAGCGCGAACAGGAAGGCCTGCAGCCAGTCGTCCTTGGTAACGCCGTTGACGACGAACACGATGGGTAACCATCACCGCGGCAAAGCGGATCAGCAGCCAGCTGACGCTGTTGACACCGGCCTGGAATGCGTTGGGCGTGGCTTCGGTGGCGGTGGCATGCGCTGCCAGCGTGCCGAAGTAGCTGCGGCCGCCAGTCGCCACCACCAGCGCCGTGGCCGTGCCCGAGACGACGTTGGTGCCCATGAACAGCAGGTTGCGCTGGTCGAGCGGGTCAGGGCTTGCCAGCGCTGCCGGTGTGCCGGGTGGAGCGCCCTGCACGAACTTCTCGACCGGCATCGACGCTCCGGTCATTGCCGACTGGACGATGAAGAGATCGCGCGCTGTCAGCGCCCGGCAGTCGGCCGGGATCATGTCGCCCGCCGACAGGGCCACGATATCGCCTGCCACCACGTCGCGCAGAGGAATCTCTTGCCTCGGGGTCGGGGTCGGGGTCGGGGTCGGCGCCCCCACGCCAGCAGGCCCGGCAGCGCAGCGGATCACGGTCGCCGTGTTGCTGACCATCGCGCGCAAACTCTCCGCGGCGCGGTGCGAGCGGCCCTCCTGAACGAAGCGGATGACCGTGCTCAAGGCCACCATGATGCCGATCACCACGCCGGCCTTGGCGCCTGAACTCAGGAAGTACAGCACCGCCAGTGCCGTCAACAGCACATTGAACGGATTCAGATAGCAGCGCCACAGGTGCAGCCAGGCTTGCAGCGGCTGCTCGTGCTGGATCTCGTTTGGGCCATCACGCACCAAGTGGCGTGCAGCCTCGGCGGCGTCAAGCCCGTCGGCCTGGGACTTGAGAAGGGACAGCGCATCAGCAGGTATCTCGTCGGCTGAGGCCAGCAGATCCTTGCCGAGGTCACGAGCAGCATGCGGGACAGGTGCTTTCGCATCTGCAGCGCCCACGGCACCCGAGCCAGCAGCGCCGCAGTACCCGGCAGGCGCCAGCGCTCGAAATGCCGCTTCGCGTTGCGGCGGCGAAGGAAAGTGCTGAAGCCTTGACGGAACACTTCGTGCACCGTCACCTTCGGGCGCTCAGGCGTCCGCGCGAATACGGTTCCGCCAGGGGTGCTGTCTGTCATGAGCGTTCCCACGTTTCTGATGAAGCGCGGCCAGATTACCCGCCCACACCTGAACGCGTCGCAAGCAGGTCATCTTCGCTTCATGGCGCGCTGTAGACGGTGCGGCAGCGCACCAGGGAGAACCAGACAACAGAAGGTTGCGGCGCTCTCGGTTCGCCTGCGCACAGACCAACCCGCTCGTCGACGTCAGGCTCGGGCTGGTTCAACAAGTATGGACTCTCTACGGTAACTTCCGACCTCACAGGGACGATTCATGGACATAGCGACACACCGCGCACGCATCACAAGTCCAGTCTTCTACCGGATCGGGACCGGGCGCATGCAGACCATTCCGATCGGGCCGTGCCTGATCGAAGCCACTGGTGGAAAGTCGATCGACATCATCTGGGGCGCGCATGGAGAGAAGTTTGTGGCGCTGCCGGTCGAAGAGATCGCAGCGGCCCAGGACCATGGTCACCTGGTGCTGCTGGACTGACCTAAAGAGTGACGGAGAATCGGCAGCATGTTCGCGCGGGCCGCACCAACCCGATCGCGAAGGCGAGAGCCAATGAAGTTCGTCCTGGTTGACGCGACCGGACCTACCGGCAAAGCGATCGTCACACAGGACCTGGCTCATTCCTTCGAAAGACGCCCCTGCTGACGTACCGAGCGGCGTCACCGCGACCGACACCTGCACCGACGTGATAGCTGGACGAGCCAAGAAATGGCTGCTATTGCTTGGGCGGGCTGCCGAACATGTCGTCACGTTCAGCATCGAGCGCGTTCTAGCTTGGCAGCGCTCACGCCCTGGCCACAAAGCAAGCCCCCCCCGCGCGGAGGCGACGCAGGCCACCGCGCCGAACAGCGCACCTGCGCCGGCGGCGAAGACCATCGCGTTGGCACCCCAGAACGCGACACGCTAGGCGCCGCGTCACCCTCCAGCATCGCCACCCTGCGCCGGGGGAGCGCCCAGTCCAGCCAGGAAGGCGAGCGACGCAATCGAGACAAAGTCGATCAGGTGCGCCGGCGTGGCCGCGAGCACGACGCCGATCGGCAACGCGGCGCCGATCGAGAAGCCGGCCGCCGAGGCCAGCGCCGCCTTTGCGTGGCTCTCCGGGCAAGGCGCCTCGTTTGACCGACCTGGCATCTGTCATCAAGCCCGTATACGGGTCACCAGCTTTCGCAGTTCGCTGTAGATCAACACGCCGCTGGCCATCGCCGCGCAAACCAGCCATTGGTCCAGCGCCAGCGGCGCTGTGCCGAAGGCGATGTTCAACAACGGCACGTGCACCACAGCCACTTGCAACACCACCGAGAGTGCGACGGCGCCCCAAAGCCAATGGTTGGCGAACAGTCCGCTGAACGCGCTCGTGGTATCCGAGCGCGCTGTGAAGCAGGTAAACACGCTGGTGAACACGAGTACGGTGAAGCCTGCGGTGCGGGCCGTGGTCAGGTCGCCGGGGCCGTGGCCAATGAGGGGGATCAACCCGCCCGGCAGGTAGAAGTCCATCGTCAGCAAGCTCACCACCGCAATCACCAGGCCCGTCTGGATCACGCTCGACCACATGCGGGCATCGATCAGCCGATCGTTCAGATGCCGTGGCTTGCGCGCCATCAGGTCGTCGGTGGCGGGGTCGACACCCATCGCGAGCGCGGGGCCTGAGTCGGTGATGAGGTTGATCCACAAAAGTTGCGTGGCCAGCAGCGGCAACACCACGCCGCCGCCGGCCCCCGCGTCTGTGGACTTCAACCCGATCACACCAGCCCCCACCACGCCCAGGAACACGGTCAGCACCTCGCCCATGTTGGACGACAGCAAGTAGCGCAGGAACTTGCGGATGTTGTCGAGGATGGCGCGCCCTTCGCGCACAGCGACGACGATGGTGGCGAAGTTGTCGTCGGCGAGGATCATCTTGGCCGCTTCCTTGGTCACTTCGGTACCGGTCACGCCCATTGCGACACCGATGTCGGCCGCCTTCAAGGCCGGCGCATCATTGACGCCGTCACCGGTCATCGCCACAACGTTGCCGTCAGCCTGCAGCGCGTCGACGATGCGCAGCTTGTGCGCTGGCGCCACCCGGGCGTAAACCGACGTGGTGCGCACGGCGGCGGCGAAGGCCGCGTCATCCAATGCATCGATCTCGGCGCCCGTGAGCGCCGGTGAGCCCGCGTCGACGATGCCCAGGTCGGCTGCAATGCGCGCTGCTGTTTTCGGATGATCGCCAGTGATCATCACGACCCGGATGCCGGCCCGTCGCGCTTCGCGGATGGCCACCGCCGCCTCTTCGCGCGGCGGGTCGATCATGCCGACCGTGCCGACGAAGATCAGCTCGCGTTCCAGTGTTGCGGCAGCCGCCGGGTTTTCGCCAGACTGTTCGCCAGATTCGCCAGGGGCCAGCGGCCGGTAGGCCACCGCCAGCGTGCGCAGTGCGGCGTCGGTAAGCGTGTCGACGTCGGCCAGCAGCCGCGCCCGCAAGGCCTCATCCAGCACAACGACCTCCAGCCCCACGCGCGCCCGGGTGCAACGGCCGAGCAGCACATCGGGCGCGCCTTTGGTGATGGCCACCAACGCATCGCCGTGTTCATGGTCACGCTCGATGGTGGTCATCAGCTTGCGCTCGGACGTGAACGGGATTTCACCGACTCGCTCGAAGCGCCGCTCGCGCCGCTCGGTGACCGTGCCAGCCCCAAGCTTGCGCTCAGCCACCAGGAACGCAGCTTCAGTGGGATCGCCGTGGATCTCCCACTCGCCGCCTGCTGCCTTGCGCAGATCGGCGTTGCCGGCCAGGCTGCCACCACTGAGCACCAGCCGGGTTTCATCGTGCAGCGGCCCGGCGGCCAGCTCAATACCGTCGTGCTCGACCCGGCCTTCAGGCACGTAACCCACACCGCTGATGCGGGTGTCGCCTGAAGCCGTCATCACGCGCTCGATGGTCATCTCCGAGCGCGTCAGGGTCCCGGTCTTGTCCGAGCAGATGACCGAGGCGGAGCCCAGCGTCTCCACCGACGACAAATTCTTGACGATGGCGTGGTGTCTGGCCATGCGCTGCACGCCCAGTGCCAGCACCACCGCCAGAATGGCCGGCAACCCCTCGGGCACCGCAGCCACCGCCAGCGACACACCGAGCAGCAGCACGTGCACCACATCGGCGCTGCTGCGTATCTCGGAGATCAGCAGGATGGTCCCCACCACCACAACGGCAATGACCACGACCGCCAAACCCAGCGTGCGCCCGACGCGCGCGACTTCCTTTTCCAGCGGTGTCGGCGCCTCCGCCGTGGCCTCCAGCAGCGCAGCGATCCGGCCCATCTGGGTTTCCATGCCAGTCGCGGTGACCACTGCACGGCCGGTCCCTTGCGCAACGGCCGTGCCCTTGAAGACCATGTCGATCTGGTCGGCCAATGGCGACGGCTGGGGCAACGTGGCGGTGGCCTTGAGCACAGCTTCGCTCTCGCCGGTGAGCGCAGCCTCCTGCACGCGCAGGGTCGCGGCTTCAAGCAGGCGCGCATCGGCGCCGACGGCGTCGCCCTCGGCCAGCACGATCACGTCGCCGCGCACCAGCCCCGCACTGGGCACGCGCTGCGGCTTGCCGTCACGCAGAACGGTCGCCGTTGCTGCCGTCATCTTCGCCAGCGCCGCGACTGCGTTCTGCGCCTTCGCTTCCTGCACATGGCCGATCACGCCGTTGAGCAGCACGACGGCGGCAATCACGATCGCGTCCACTGGCCAACCCGATTTTCCAGCAACCGGGCCTTCAACCCACCACGCCACCAACGCGACGGCTACTGCCGCCATCAAGAGGTAGATCAGCGGGTCCTGAAACTGCGCCAGGGCACGCCGCCAGGCAGGAACACGCGGAGCGGCACGCAGTTCATTGGTTCCGTTCTGGGCGAGTCGACGCGCGGCTTCTGTTGCGCTGAGCCCGTCTTCAACATCCACACCCAAGGCCGCTGCAACCGCGTCGGTCTCCATGACCGACGGATCGCCAATAGCGCCGCGGTGGCCGGTGTTGCTGGGTTTTGCGGCTTCCACTGCCTGCCGCGACCGCTTATCCACGGCGAAGCCCTCCGTTTGCACCCGCGCGCCCAGAGTGCCCACAGTGCCCAAAAGCCCCGATGACCACGGCCACCACCAACCACAGGGCGGCGGCGAGCGTGGCTTGCCGCCAGGCCAGGCCTTGCTTGAGCGACGTGACCGGAAACAGCGCTGGCAGGCAGCCAGTGTAGCTGGCGTGCATCGGCACGGCCAGCAGCAGGCTCCCGGCGTGGGCGAACATCCAGGTCATCAGGGCACGGTAGGCCGTCAACGTGGCCAGGTAAAGCACGACGAACTGGAGCAACCAACCCAGCCGTAGCGGTCATCTCGCGCGCTGATGACCAGCGTCGGCGCACGGATCCACTCCAGAGGGGATGAAGACAGGTGCTTGCCGACAGCCGTGTCGCCGCGTAAGCCGTCGGCGCGCAGGGACACCGGCAGGATGTTGTCGAGCATCGCGTCCAACCGCGCCCGCTCTTGCGGGCCGGCGTCCCTGACCAGTTCGGGCGGAGTGGCGAGCACCACCTCGATGACCTGGTCGCGCGCCAGATGCAGCGCGGGCATGTGCGCGCCGCATGTCGCTGTCGAAACGAAACTTCGCCAGCAGCGCTGCGCTCACGAGCGCCAGGACCAAGGCGATGAGCAAAGCCTGCCGCGTCTTCGCTCTCATGGGTGATTCACGGCGAGAACTCGTAGACCAAAGACGTCAGATTGCCGAGGAAGTACGGCTTGCGTCCCTCTGCGCGCAGCCAGGCGGCCTCGCCGACAGTCGGCACCAGCATCCCGTCCCGCAGCTGGTAGTTCGAGACGCTGCAGTCCCAAGGCAGCATGACCATGTCCTTGCCCACCCCGGCGCCACGCGCGTCAGCGTGGACCGAGGCGATGAGCCCGGCCTCATCAAACCTGAACAGCAAGGTCAGGGTGATCGGGCCGTCCACCAGCGTGGCATTCGCCGATCTGTCATCCACCGCCTGCCAGCGCACGCCCTGGCTGGGCAGCAGCGCGGTGGGGTACCAGGCCATCTCGGCGAAGTAGCGCATCAGTTCACCGCGGGCGATTTCGCCCCCGCCCTGCACCTGCGCCAGAGTGAACAGTCCCAGCATCGCCGCGTGCAGCGTGCCGACGCCTGCGATGTAGCTGTCGTGCACATGGGCGGCCATGCCCGGCAGCATCGACACCCGAGCGTTCCACAGGAAGCCGGGGCGGTGGATGACGGCCCGCTGCGACGAGGTGAAGGGTTTCCAGTTCTCGCCAGTCGCCGACATGTTGAACCTGCCGGCAAGTTCGAAGGTCGCCGCAGAGATTAGCGGCTGGCCGTCCTTCAGCACCGCGCGGAAGTAGCGCTGAACCGGCGCGGGCAGGCCGTCGATCTCTCGTGCGTCGTAGCGTCCCGCAGGCGACGGCGCTCGCGCTGCTTCGAGCAGCGCCGTCTGCGCCTGTGTTGCGGCGGCCCAGCGCGAGCGGCCGCAAGCGGCCATGCCGACAACAGCGGACACCAGGGAGCCGACACCCAAAGCCGTACGTCCGATCCAGTTCATGATGCTTCCCCCTCGAGTCGCAACTCGCGCGTTCAGACCAGCACCGCCTGCACCGGCCGGCGCATCGACAGGGGCATTACCGGACCGCGCCCGAAGCGCACCACCAGATCGGGCCGCTGGTCGCCTGCGAGGCCGAGCGAAGCCGCAAACTGCGGCCGGATTGCGCCGACTTCGACGGGCTGGTTCACGAACGCATTGCGGATGCCCAGAACCGTGGCCTGCAGTGCGAAACGCTCGTAGCAACGACCGGTCTCGACCCAGTGTGCCTTGTCATTGCGCTCGGAGACGAACACCGCAATGCCGGCCGAATTGCGAATCTGGCGGGAATAGCGTTCGTTCTCGGACTTCGGCTTGAAGAACAGGCCCATCATCCGGATGCCCAGCCATCGCGGCATCGTGGGGTTGCCCGTGGCACCGGCAAACAGGCCATCACCGGTGCGAAGCGCTTCGTCGCTGCCGAACCGGATCCACGCCTTGAGTTCCTCGACAAACGCGGCGTCGTTCATCTGCGCCGTGTTGGCCGCGACGACGACCGACAGCACACCTTCCATCGCTGGGCGGGCGGTCAGCAGCCGCACGTTGACGCCCTCCCCCGTGCCCGCCTGCTCCAGCAGGCGCAGCTCGTCTGGAGAGATCAGTTGGCCGTCGTAGTCGCCGCGGGTGCATTGGCGCTCGGAGATTGCCTCAGACAACTGCGTGATCCGCTTCTGTGTCGGTTCCAGATCTACCGTAATGACCCCGTCGCCGCCGGGATCGAATCGCGGGGCGGCATGCAGTCCAATGGCCAGCGCGGCATGCACCAGATTCTCCGCCGCGCAACCCAGCGAGACGAACAGGTGGTGGTCATCCGGATCGACAACTGGGCAGCGGCGTGTAAGGTCGGGCGTAATGGAGATCGACTTCTCGGCGATCTGAAAGCGCCAGCATTGCGTGTTGTGACTGGATGGTGCCAGGGTGGCCTGGCGCACCAGGTCATTGAGGGGGGAACTGGCCAGGCTTGACGGCTGCGCCTCCGGCGTTCTTAGAGCGCGGGCGACGGTCTGCTCGGCGCCGGTCGGCGAGCAAGCCGTCAACGTTGGCAAGACGGTGCTACCAGCAACCGCCAGAAGCAGTTGCCTCCTGGATCGGGCTTCGGAGGCACTGATGAGATGTTCCTTCATGGCGTCTGCCTTTCGAGCAATGGATTGAAGTCCTGGCCCGCGGGCTTCAACCCGGCGAACAAGGCGATGGCAATGACCGACAGGCCAGCGGCCAGGATGAACACCAGCGTGGGTGACCTTCAAGCCTGCCCGCCCTGGAATAGGCCCGCGACTCGTCGCTACCCTGGTCAGGCTACGGCGCCAGCTTCCGACTTCGGGAAGTCAGCCGCACGCGCGACCGCCTCGCCCGCCGCGAAGTCCTGTCGCAGATGGTCGAGCCTCGCCATCGCCCCCTCGAAGGCGTCATTGCCGAGCAGCAGGTGGTGCGGTGGGTTTCCCGACGCCACCGCCGCGACGATGGCCTTGGCCGCGCGCACCGGGTCACCCGGCTGCTTTCCAGAAGACGCGCGCACGACAGCCCGGACGTGGCCCGCCGTCGCCACGTAGTCATCGATCTGGTGCTTGCTCTCGTTCGCCGAGCGCCCCGCCCAGTCAGTGCGAAAGCCGCTGGGTTCGACCACCATCACGCGGATTCCCAGCGGCTCGACCTCCATCCGCAAGGCTGCGGACAGGCCCTCGACGGCGAACTTGCTGGCGTTGTAGTAGCCCAGCGCCGGGAACCCATGCAGCCCGGCCAGCGAAGAGAGGTTGACGATGCAGCCGGAGCGGCGCTGGCGCATGCCGGGCAGCACGGCCCAGATCATGCGGCCGGTGCCGAACACGTTCACGTCGAACATCTTGCGCACTTCGTCCTCTTCGCTCTCTTCGACCGCGGCGAAGTAGCCGATGCCGGCGTTGTTGACGAGCACGTCGATGCCGCCGAAGCGGGCCACGGTGGCCTCGATCGCGGCAGCCACCTGATCAGGCTCGGTGACGTCCAGCTTGAGCACCAGCACCTTGTCGGACGCGCCATAACCCTCGAGCTTCGACGGGTCGCGCGCGGTAATCACGGTGCGATAGCCATGTTCAATGGCCTGTTTGGCCAACTCCAGGCCAAAGCCAGTGGAGCAGCCGGTGATGAACCAGACTGGCGGTTCGGTGACGCGGGACGTGCTGAGGGCGGCATTCATCGGATGTCCTTTATGGTCAGACTGGCGCACCGACTTTCGCGGTACGCACCAGCTTCTTGTTGACGAACTCCTGCATGCCCATGCTTGCGTTGAGGTTGAAGCCTCGGTACGCCATGGGATGTCTTCAACTTTCGCTTCAGCTGATGGGTCAGGCAGCCAGTGCCGGGTAGTCGGTGTAGCCCTTGGCACCTGGCACATAAAAGGTCGCCGTGTCCGGCGTATTGAGAGGGGCATCCTTGCGCATCCGCGCCACCAGGTCCGGGTTGGCCAGGAACGGGCGCCCGAAGGCGATCAGGTCGCCGCGCTTTTCGACCAGGGCCTGCTCGGCGCTGCCGTGGTCGAAGCCGCCAGACAGGATGAACAGGCCATCGAAGGCCGCTCGCAGCTCGAGCTTGAAGTCAGCAGGTACCGGCGGCGCGCCCATGGACAAGTGATCGACCAGATGGATGTAGAGCACGCCCAGTTCGGACAGCGACTTGGCCAGCGCCAGGTACTGCACGCGGACTTCAGGAAACTCGCCAGTGCCGTTGAACACGCCATAGGGCGAAAGCCGGATGCCCACCCGGTCGCGCCCGATCGCGGTGACCGTGGCACGCGCGATCTCCAGCGCCAATCGATTGCGGCCTGCGATGTTGCCGCCGTAGCCGTCGGTGCGCAGGTTGACCAGCGGGTTGAGAAACTGCTCGATCAGGTAGCCATTGGCGCCGTGCAGTTCGACCCCGTCGAAGCCCGCGTCCAGCGCCAGCTTGGCGGACGTCGCATGCTCCTTGACGGCGTGGGCGATGTCGGCCTCGGTCATCGGGCGCGGCGCACTGTGCGGCTGCATGCCTAGCGTGTCGGTAAACATCTCGCCAGGGCACACCACCGGGCCCGGCCCGATCACCTCGGCACCAGCCGGGAGATTGGCGACATGCGCCACCCGGCCGCAATGCATAAGCTGCACGAAGAACTTTCCGTCCTGGGCACGGACAGCGCCGGTCGAGGCTTTCCACGCATCGGCCTGCACCTTGTCATACAGACCAGGGATACGCGGGTAGCCCAGACCGTCGCGGCTCGGCGACGTACCCTCCGTGATGATCAGCCCCGCGGTCGCGCGCTGGCCGTAATAGATTGCCATCAGTGCATTGGGCGTGTGATCTGGCGCCGCCCGGCTGCGTGTCATGGGCGCCATCACCATACGATTGGAGAGGTGCAACGAGCGGTTGGAAAACTTATCGAAAAGCATCGGGTGGTGTCCTCGCAATGGGCGGTTCTGAGGCCTGCGAGGCAGATGCGCCGCTGGAAACGTACTGACCCTCAGAGCGGAGAAGCTACGGCGACTGGGTCCGTCAGGTCTGTTCGATGGCATACCCAGCGCGGCAAGGTGCGGGTCCAACAGTTTGCAGATCGAAGACCGTGACCACAATCAAAGCGCAGTGTGCGACAGCGTACAGAACCCGAACGCCGACCGTGCGATCGTGCAGTGCGCTGGGCGTCCGCACTGGCGCGCGCCATGCCTGAGGATGTGCCGCGCATCCTCAGGCCGCGCCGGGGCGGGCCATCGGAGCGCTCATGGAACGACTGCAGTACGACAGCTATGGTGGCACTGAATCGGTGCGTCTTGCACCCTTCGCCATGCCGAAGCCAAAGGCGGACGAGGTCGCTGTTCGCGTAGCGGCTGCGTCGATCAACCCCATGGACTGGAAGCTTCGCCGCGGCGACATGAGGATGTTCACCGGGTGGAAGTTTCCCCGCGCCGTGGGCACGGACTTCGCTGGAACCGTCGAGGAGGTGGGCTCAAAGGTCTGCGACCTCAAGCCGGGTGATCCCGTATTGGGGACAGTGTCTATAAAGGGCTCCGGAGCGTTTGCGCCGAGGCTTATCACCAGACGAGACCTGGTCGTAGAGAAGCCACATACGTGGTCGTTCATCGAGGCGGCCAGTTTGCCGATCGCAGGCGTCACCGCCTGGCTGGTGCTGGTCATAAACGCGGGCTTGCAGCGCGGCCAGAGCCTGTTCATCAATGGCGCCGGAGGTGCGGTCGGGCATGCAGGGATTGCGATCGCCCGTGACATCGGCGCAAAGGTGACCGGTCGCGTGGGCCCGCGATCCATTGCCCAAGGGCACGATCTTGGACTCAGCCTTGCACTCGACTATACGAAGCCACTGCCGGATGCGCTCGACGGTAGCTTCGACGTCGTATTCGATGCCCATGGAAGCCTGTCTCCGCGAGACGGCGACCGGCTGATCAAGCGCGGCGGCATGGTCATCGACATCGCCCCGACGCCGTACAAGTTCTTGCTCGCACTTCTGTCCCAGTCGCGCAAGTTCGTGATTGCAGACGTCAAGGCAGAGTACCTGCAACACGTGGTCGATCTCGCGACCGCGCACAAGCTTGCGATTCCCATTGCTCGAACCATCGCACTCGCTGACGCCCCTGCCCTGCTTGCGTCCGTGGAGCAGGGAGAGCGCGTTGACGGCAAGACGGTGATCGCATTCTGACGGCGCGCAACGATCAAACCGCGCTGCCGCCACCGACCCCGTCGCTCTGGATTCCGGGCGCAACGACAACCACCGCGCAAACAGCGCTGAGAGCGCCGACTCAACGCGCTACACGGCCTTCATCGCCGGCAGCAGTCGGTCATATTCCTTCTTCACCACGGCATAGCACTCGCAGGCGCGCCGCTCGAGCCCCGGCCGGTCGAGTACCGTGATGTGGCCACGCGCGTACTGGATCAGCCCGGCCGCCTGCAATTTCAGCGCAGCTTCGGTGACCCCTTCCCGACGCACACCCAGCATGTTGGCGATCAGTTCCTGCGTCATTACCAGTTCGTTGCCCCGCAGGCGATCCATGCTCAACAACAGCCAGCGGCACAACTGCTTGTCCAGACTGTGGTGGCGGTTGCACACCGCTGTCTGCGCCATCTGCGTGATGAGTGCCTGCGTGTAGCGAAGCATCACACGCATCACCGGCCCGTTGCGGTTGAATGCCTCCTTGATGGCATCCGAGGGGAGCCGCAGACCGAGACCCGAACTTTGCACCACCGCCCGACTGGGCGTGCTCTCGCCGCCCATGAATAAAGATATGCCCACCACGCCTTCCCTGCCCACCACTGCGATCTCGGCCGAGTCACCGTCTTCAAGCACGAACAACAACGACACGATGGCGGTCGTCGGAAAGTACACGTGACTGAGCGCCCGGCCGGATTCATAGAGAACCATGCCCAGGGGCAGGTCGACAGGCTCGATCAGCGGTAGCGTGCGCTGCAGCTCTGCTTCTGGCAGCGCCCAGAGCAGGTGGTTCTCTCTGGCTTTGGACGCGCTGACCACACGGACTCCCCCGAGTTTGCGACGAGTTGAACCGCCAGTGCTTGCAGCCTGACAATACGTCCATTATGGCCGGCGCAACAGCGAACGATCCGTACGTTACCGCACACTGCTGCCATCTCGAGAGTACGAAAGGATCGCTCGCCTGACCCGGATCAAATGTCGCAAAAGGAAGCTGACGGGACGGGAGCGTTGGTTACCGCACCGACTTCGAGAGGCTCGTAGCCTATCGTCGAAGTGGCTCTCAACCACTTCTCGGCAACGGCAACAGAAATTCCCGACCGTGATCCTGCCACGCAAGGCTTGCCTCGTCGGCGGCGGCATTGGGTCGCTGGCCGCTGCCGCTTTCATGATCCGGGACGCAGGCATGCCTGGACGCCGGATCTCGACCCTGGAAGCGGGTCCAGTAAGGGGCGGCAGCCTGGACGGCGCCGGCGACGCCGATCGCGGCTACTCGATGCGGGGCGGACGCATGCTGACCACCGCCAACTAGAAGTGCACCTGGGACCTGTTCAGGTCGATCCCGTCTTGCGTGCAGCCTGATCGCAGCGTCTTCGACGAGACGATGCAGTTCAACGAAAAGCACATATCCTTCGCGATGGCCCGGCTGGTGGATAGCCGTCGTGCCCGGGTGCCCGTTGCATCGACGGGCTTCTCGATGCACGGCCGGCTGGAGTTGCTCGCGCTCGTCAACGCAGACGAATCCGCGCTCGGCACAAGTCGCATCACCGACCACCTGTCACCGCCGTTCTTCCAGACAGCCTTCTGGTTCATGTAGGTCACGACATTCGCCTTCCAACCCTGGCACAGCGCGGTGGCGTTGAGGCGCTGCCTGCACCGCTTCATGCTCGAGTTCTCGCGCATCGAAACGCTGGCCGGCGTGAAGCGCACCGTACTGAACCAGTATGATTCGCTGGTCGTGCCGTTGCAGCGCTGGCTCCTCGCACAAGGAGTGCGCCCGGTCAACGACTGCGTGGTCACCGACCTGGATCACCACACCGCCGACAGTCAGTTCCAGGTCATCGCGCTGCACTGTACCTTGAAGGGGCAGCAAGAGACGATGCAGTTGACAGACGGTGATCTGGTGTTCGTGCAGAACGGCTCCATGACCGACGCCTCCAGCCTCGGCTAGATGACTGCGGCGCCGCCAAAGTTGACGAAGGCGCACAACGGCAGCTGGACCCTGTGGGAGAAGCTCGCCGAGGGTCGGCCGTCGTTCGGCAACCCGGCTGCGTTCGACAGCTGCATCGCGATGACCTAGGCTTCGATTTCTGCGTCGATCACCACGCCGATGATCTGCCGGGGCGCCTTGCAGCCGCGTGCCCGAAGGGGATCGAAGTGTACTTCGAGAATGTCGGTGGTGCCGTGTTCGACGCTCTACTACCCCTGCTGAACGCCAGGGCGCGCGTGCCCGTGTGCGGGCTGGTCGCTGCGTGCAACGCGACCGGGCTGCCACCGGGACCGGACCGGCTGGGGTTGCTGGAAGGCACCCTGCTGCGCAATCGCGTCAAGATGCAGGGCTTCATCGTGTTCGACGACTATGGGCCGCGCTGGAGCGAGTTTGCCAGCGCGATGGGCGAGTGGGTACCGGAGGGCAAGGTGAAGGTCCGCGAGGACATCGTCTTCGGCCACGAGAACGCGCCCGAGGCCTTCATCGGCCTGCTCCAGGGCAGGAACTTCGGCAAGCGGGTCATTGAGGTGGCGCACGAATGAGCGCGCCCCGATCGGCGCGGATGAATCAACGGCCAGGAGACAGACCCCGCATGGGGTCTGTCTCCGCTTGTGCTTCAGAAAGGCGCGCATTGATCATGAGGCACCGTCGGCCGGCAGATAACGCAGCGGGTCGATCGGCCTGCCCAGGCGCCGGATCTCGAAATGCAGCTT
>Ga0105046_10010912_pt1 | contig 14130 bp, 15 predicted proteins | sample MAT03_FD_78385 | JGI IMG/M metagenome (GOLD analysis project Ga0105046, IMG submission 78385) | Freshwater microbial communities from Lake Fryxell liftoff mats and glacier meltwater in Antarctica - MAT-03 (megahit assembly) | ecosystem: Environmental > Aquatic > Freshwater > Ice > Liftoff... | reverse complement strand
TCACTTGATCCACAACCGAATCGAGTCCCAAGCCCGGCCGAAGATACCGGCCAGCGGCACCGCATCGATCACCACCAGCGGAACAGTTGCAATGGGCGTGCCCGCAGCGGTTGTGATCTTGATGCTGCCCACCCGTTGTCCGGCGGTGAGGGGTGCAACCAGCGGGTCGCTGCGTTCGATGCTGGTCTTGATTTTGTCGCCTTCGCCCTTGGGGACGCTGACAAACAAGGCGCCTGCGGCACCCAGCTTGACTTCGGGTTTGTCACCCTTCCACACCGGCACTGTGGTCACGGCCTTGCCGGCCTCAACCAGGCGCAAGGCATCCCAGGCCAGCCAGCCCCAGTTCAGCAGTTTCTGGCTCTCGGCCGCGCGGGCTTCACGTGAACTGGTGCCCAGCACCACGCTGAGCAACCGGCGCTTGCCGTTGGGCATGTCGCGCACCGCACTGGCCATCAGGCAGTAGCCGGCGCCGTCGGTGAAACCGGTTTTCATGCCATCGATGCTGGGGTCGCGCCCCAGCAGCATGTTGCGGTTGTCTTGTTTGATGTTGTTGAAGGTGTACTGGCGAATGCTGTAAAGCGGGTAGAAGTCGGGGTGGTCGGTGATGATGCGGGTGGCGACAAAGACGATGTCACGCGCGCTGGTGTACTGGCCGGCTTCGCTCAGGCCGGTGACGTTCTTGAACTGCGTGTTCTTCAAGCCCCAGGCCTGAGCCTGGCGGTTCATCTGCGCCACAAAGGCGTCGACGCTGCCCGAGACCCCTTCGGCCAAGGCCACGGAGGCGTCGTTGCCGCTTTGCACGATCATGCCGCGCAACAGTTCGCTGACCTGCGGTGTCATCTTCGGGTCGATGAACATCAACGAACCGCCACCCTTGCGTTCGGCCCAGGCGCGCGCGCTGACCGGCAGCGTCTGCTCCAGCGACAGCTTCTTGTCGCGCAGGGCGTTGAACACCAGGTAGGCCGTCATCAGCTTGGTCAGTGAGGCTGGGTCGGCCTGCGCATCGGCTTCGCGCTCGGCCAGCACCTGGTTGCTGGCCAGGTCGACCAACAGGTACTGGCGCGCAGCGATCTCAGGTGCTTGTGGGGCTTGTGCCTGGGCCACGCCCAAGGTAGCGACGCTGGCCAGCAACACGAGTGTGCGGGCCCAGCTTGCGGAAGTTTTTGTCATGGGTGGGTTTGTCAAAAGCATGTCATTGGCGGAACGAGCCAAGGGTTGGGCGTCAGGAAGTGGGGCTGAACCCCAAGGCGCGCAGCACGGTGTTTTTCAGCACCGGCAACTGACCGTGGAAAAAGTGGCCGGCGCCCGGCACCACCACCACGGGCAGTTGCTGCGGCCGGGCCCATGCCAGGACGTCGGCCAGGGGCACGACATCGTCGGTTTCGCCGTGAATGACGACCGTGTCGGCCGGTACGGTGGCCACGTCAAAGCGGCTGGCTGCTGTTCCGACCAGCACCATGCGCTGGGCCGGCGCGCCAACAGCGGCCAAGCGCAATGCGACTTGGCTGGCGATAAAAGCGCCGAACGAAAACCCGGCCATCAGCAGGGGTTGGCCGGGTTTGCGGTGTGCTGCGAGAACGGCCAGCGCATCGTCGATCTCACCACGGCCGTCGTCCCAGGTGCCGGCTGACTGGCCCACACCGCGAAAGTTGAAGCGCACTGCGGTGTAGCCGATCTGCACAAAAGCCCGCGCCAGCGTCTGCACGACCTTGTTGTCCAGCGTTCCGCCGAATTGTGGGTGGGGGTGGCAGACCAGGGCCAAGCCGAGCGATGGGCTGTCGGGCTGGCCGGTGGCCGCATCCAGCGCCGTCTCAATGGCTCCGGCCGGGCCGCTGACCGCCCCGCGTTCGGTACCGGCGTTCATCGCCCGATGTCAGGCGCCAGCAGCAGGCGCTGCACCACTTTGCCGTTCTTGAGGTGCGAGTCGATGATGTCGTCAATGTCGTGTTGGTCGACGTAGCTGTACCAGGTGCCTTCGGGGTAGACAACGGCCACCGGGCCACCGGCGCAGCGGTCCAGGCAACCGGCTTTGTTGACGCGCGTACCACCCGGGCCAGCCAGGCCTTCGTTCCTGACGCGGGCTTTGCAATGCTCAAAGGCGCCTTGGGCATCATGCTGGGCGCAGGCGGCGTCGCCGCTCTTGCGCTCGTTCAGACAAAAGAAGATGTGGTGCTTGTAGTAGCTCATGGCGGGAATTGTAGGTAAGGCTCTTGGCGTACTTCGGGGCGCGACGTGCAGGCTTGACTTCATGGCCCGCACGGTGTGCCGCGCTGGTGTGGTTTTACCCGTCACGTTGCGGCCGAGCGGCCAGGCGTGCCAGCAACCATGCCATCGCCGCATAAGGCCAGAGCCAGCCGAGCCACTGCGCCACGCCATGGAAACGCACAAAACGGCCCTGTTCCCAGGCTTGCAGGCTTTGTGCGAAGTAGGGGTCATCGGGCGCCTGCGCCACGGCCGCGGCCAGGCCCGTCAACGCCACCAGCCCCACTCCGGCCATCAGTCGGCGCGGCAACGGTGCAAACAAGCACGCCAGCACCAAGCCAAAGCCCAGGCCTGGCAGGGTGAACGGCGTCATCCAGGCCAAGGCATGCTGCGGGCTGAAGTTCAGCGCCGTGGACAGGGTCATGAAACCCATCGCCACCAACAGCGCACCCAGCGACAAGACGGCGCGCCGCCAGCCTGGCTGCACCACGCTGTACGCCACCACGCAAGGCGCCAACAAGCCCAGCGCCGTGATGGTGGCCTCGGTCAAGGGTCGCAGGGCAACCGGGGCGGCCTCCGGCGCGGCCAGCAGGCTGTGCGCGGTCTCGGCCCACGGCACGTCGGCCAACAGCATGGTCAGGCCATCGCGCAACCGGTCGCCCCATTGGCCAAGCCCCAGCGGCACTGGTGTAGGGAACGACAGGGCCACCGGCCACAGCATCAGCAAGGCCAAGGCACCGCCGCTGTCGCGCACAAACCAGCGTTCTCGCCAGTCGTGCCAGCGGCCCAGCCAACCCATTGCGTACAAGCCTGCGGCGCCGGCCACACCCAGGGCGGTACCGGCGCCGTTCAAGGCAAAGTCCTTCAAGGAGGGGTGGCGACCGGGCAAAAACTGCTGGGTGACTTCGGTGGCGTAGGACAGCCCAGCACCCAGCAGCACACTGGCCAGCACCGCGCTGCGCCAAGCCCAGCCACTGCGCCGCGCAGCCAGCACAGCCAGTGCGCCCAGCGGCGCGTAACCGAGCAGGTTGGACCAGACATCAAACGCGTCGGGAGTCCAGCGCGGCCACGGCAGCTGCAGCAGGTTCAGCAGGCCCTGGCCGGGTGGCCACCGCCAATCATTGAACGGGAACAGGCTGGCGTACAGCACCAGTGCCATGTAGGCCAGTAACAGCGGCCAGGCCAGGCTGTGGTGACGCGACGGCGGTGGCATGGGGCCCGCTTCAGGGTCGACGAATCTTGCGCCGTCAGAACGGCTTGACAACCACCAACACCACGATGGCCGCGAACAGCAGCACCGAGACTTCGTTGAACACGCGATACCACTTGTGCGTGCGCGGGTTCGGTTTGCATTGCTCGAAATCACGCAGCAGCTTGCGGCAGAGGTGGTGGTAGCCCAGCACGCCCAGCACCAGCAGCAGCTTGACGTGCATCCAGCCGCTGCCCGGCCCGCGGCCGACGCCATAGCCCAGCCACAACCACAGGCCCAACAGCAAGGCCGGCACCATCAACAAGCTGCTGAAGCGGTAGAGCTTGCGCGCCATCAGCAGCAACCGTTCGCGCTCGGCATGGCTGCCCGCTGGGACCATGGCCAGGTTCACGAACAAGCGCGGCATGTAGAACAAGCCGGCAAACCAACTCGTCACAAAAACGATGTGAAAGGCCTTGACCCACAGGTAACCTGAACTCATGGCGGGCATTATCGGCGGCACAAAAAAAGGCCCCGGTCTGGGACCGGGGCCTGCAAGCCTTATCGCTGTCATCACGCTAAGGCACCTGCTCAGGGAGGAAAAGCAGGGCACAAAAGCCTCGCGGCTATCATGCCGTTGTAGTTTAACGCAGGCTATGCAGAACGCTGTTCCGCCAAGGGTGATGTGTTACGAAACACATGCCGACAGAGCCCTCTTACATCGAAAGATTCCGTGCAGAGCCCCCCGCCTTTTCCGACGAGTCGACCGCGCCGGTTGCGCCGCGACACCTTCACCCGAGCCCTGGTGCGTGAACACCGGCTGAGCGCCGAAGACCTGATCCTGCCGGTGTTTGTGCTGGACGGACACGGCCAGGTACACGACGTGGCGAGCATGCCCGGCGTGCAGCGGCGCAGCGTCGATGGGTTGTTCGCGGTGGCCGAAGACTGTGTGCGTCTGGGCGTGCCGGTGATGGCGCTGTTTCCGGTGATTGACCCGGCGCTCAAAACGCCCGACGGTCGCGAGGCCCTCAATCCGGATGGCCTGGTGCCGCGCGCGGTGCGCGAGCTGAAAAAGCGCTTTCCCCAATTGGGCCTGTTGACCGACGTGGCACTGGACCCGTTCACGAGCCATGGCCAGGACGGCTTGTTGGACGACAGCGGCTACATCGTCAACGACACCACGGTGGCGGTGCTGCGCCAACAAGCGCTGGTGCAGTCGCAGGCTGGGGTCGACATCGTCGCTCCCAGCGACATGATGGACGGCAGGATTGGCGCCATCCGCGCCACGCTCGAAGAACACGGCGCCATCCACACCCGCATCATGGCCTACAGCGCCAAGTACGCCAGCGCGTTCTATGGCCCCTTCCGCGACGCCGTGGGTTCGGCCAAAAACCTGGGCAAAAGCGACAAGAAGGTCTACCAGATGGACCCCGGCAACAGCGACGAAGCCTTGCGCGAGGTGGCGCTGGACATTGCCGAAGGTGCCGACATGGTGATGGTCAAACCCGGCATGCCCTACCTGGACATCGTGCGCCGGGTGAAGGATGAATTCCGCATGCCGACCTTTGTGTATCAGGTCAGCGGTGAATACGCCATGCTCAAGGCCGCTGCCGCCAATGGCTGGCTGGACCACGACGCGGTGATGATGGAGTCGTTGCTGGCCTTCAAGCGCGCCGGTGCCGACGGGGTGCTGAGCTACTTCGCACTGGACGCCGCACGCCTGTTGCAGCAGCGCTAGGCGCCAACAGCGCTGCAGCCGATGCGCATCTTCCACGCCAACGGCGAGCACTTCGTCGAACTGCCGGCGCTGCCGGCCGAATTGCCGTTGAGCGGCTTCTTGTGGATTGGCAGCGCCCGGCGCGAATTCGAGCTGGCTGCACTTGAATTGCAGGGTTGTCTGCAGCGCTGGACCGGTGGGCAATTGGTCGATCTGCACGTGTCCGATCTGGTCAACAACCAGTTGCCCAGCCACTTCGACTACACCTCGTGGTACGACCTGCTGGTGTTTCGCCGCCTGGCCGCTGGTGCGGGCAGCGCTGAGTTGTTTGTGGACGAAGTGCACGGCACCTTGGCGTCAGCGCGCAAGGCGCTGGCTGCGATCGACACCAGCCCCGTGGGCTTTGCGGTGTTTGACCGGGTGCTGATCACCGTGCACCCGACCGACTGTGTGGTGCGTGACTACTTTGCGCAGCGCCTGCTGGGCCTGGTCGCGAGCAGTGAAGGTCGGGTCGACGTGCGCGGAGGCGCGCGTTTGCCCAGCTCCACTGCCGACCTGATGCTGCGCATGGTCAACCACATGGTCGACAGCTACCTCGACCTGCGCCGCTTGCTGACGCGCCAATTGGACTACTTGCAGCGGCAGTTGCTGGACCCGACCAGCCGTTTCAACGACTGGCAAGTGCTGCTGGACGCGCGCAATGCTTTGCACCTGTTGGAGGACACCTGCGAAGACCAGCGCGCTGCCATGCAGGAGTGGATCGATGCCCTGGACGAATGGCCCGACGAGCCCGCAGCTGAAAAGCGCCGCGAACGTGAACTGCTGCGGGTGCGTTCGCGCGACGTGCTGGAACATGTGGAGCGGGTGCTCGGCCACGTGCGCCGGCTTGAGCAGAGTGCCGAGACGTCCGTTCAGATGCACTTCAGCGCTTTGGGCCACCGCACCAACGACATCATGCGAACGCTGACCGTGCTGACCGCCATTTTCCTGCCCCTGAACCTGATCACGGGATTCTTCGGCATGAACTTCGAGGCCTTGCCCTTGATTCATTCGCCCGCTGGTTTCTGGGTGGCGTTTGCCGGCATGGTGATGGTTGGGTTGGGGCTGATTTTGTTCTTCTGGCGTAAACGTTACCTGGGTTCGCGCCAGCGCTAAGGTGAGCGCCGACTTGCCAGCGCTCAGCCGGCTGCGCTTGGCGTTTCACAGCGTTCGCTGCCGCGCCAGCGGCGGGTTCTTCGCCAGGTAGCGCAACAAGCCGCTGGCGATGGCTTCGACCAAGGCGGCGCGAAACGCCGGGTCGCGCAAACGGTCTTCCTCTCGCGGGTTGGAGATGAACGCCGTCTCCACCAGGATGCTGGGGATGTCCGGCGCCTTCAAGACCGCAAAGCCAGCCTGTTCGACGTCACGTTTGTGCAAGGCGCCCACCCTGCCGATGCGCGCCAGCACATCGCTGCCCAGCTTCAAACTGTCCTTGATCTGCGCGGTTGTCGACATGTCCAGCATCGCGCGCAGGACCTGGCTGTCTTTGACACCCGCCACGTTGACACCGCCCACCCCGTCGGCGGCGTTTTCACGCTGCGCCATCCAGCGCGCGGCAGCGCTGGTGGCACCGCTGGTGGACAGCGCAAAGACACTCGCCCCGCGCGCCTCGGGTCTGAAAAACGCATCGGCGTGGATGCTCACAAACAGGTCGGCCTGAACGCGCCGGGCCTTCTGCACCCGCACGTTCAGGGGCACGAAGAAGTCGGCGTCGCGGGTCAGCATCACGCGCATGCCTGGCACGGCGTTCAAGCGTTCGCGCAGCATCAAGGTGATGGCCAGCACCACGTCTTTTTCGCGCAGGCCCGTCGGGCCGACCGCGCCCGGGTCCTCGCCACCATGGCCGGGGTCCAGCGCCACGATGATCAAGCGGTCGACCTTCTGCCGTTCGGCGGCCGTGGCCGGTGGCGCGGGTGCCTGTGCCGGTGCCGGGGCCGCGGCAACCGGGTTGGGCGTTGGCGTCGGGGCTGGAATCGGGGCTGGCGTGGGTGCTGGCGTGGGTGCTGGCGTGGTGGATGCAACGGGCGGCGACGGCGCTGGCGCGCTGGTCTGAGGTGTGGCCGGAACAGCCCCACCGACCGCACCAGCAGCGGCGGGTTTGTCGATCTTGGCAATCAACTCGCCCAAGAGGTCCTGGGTGGCTGGCAACACACGGCCGGCTGCGTTTTCTTTCTCGCGCACCAGCGCCAGCAGCGGGTCAGCGGCCTCGGTGGGGTACAGGTCGAACACCAGACGGTGCTGATACGCCGCCACCGGCCCCAGCGTGAACTGCTGGGGGCGCACCAGCTGCTTCAGGTCAAACACCAAACGCACCACACGCGGTTGGTATTGACCGACCCGCACACCAGCGATGTAGGGGTCGTCAGGTCGCACCTTGCCGACGAGTTCGCGCAGGGCGTCGCGCAGTTCCAACCCGTCGATGTCGACCACCAGGCGATACGGCGCTTCGGTCAGCAAGTGCCTGGCCTGCAGGGCTTGATCGGACTCGATGGTGACCCGCGTGTAGTCCTTGGCCGGCCAGACCCGAACGGCCACGATGGCCGCGCCGCGTGCCAGCTGCGGTGCGCTCAACACCAACACCAGACTGCCCATGCGCAGCAGGGCCTGGCGGCGCGTCGCTGCGGTGGGGTCGTTCACGGCAACCTTCATGGCATCAACGTCAGGCCGATGGCGGTGCGGGCCGTCAATTGCAGCTCGCGGCTGTCGTCGTCCAGCGGCGTCAGGGCGACTTCCAGGTCCGCTGTGGGCAACATGCCCGCGACGTTCTCAGGCCATTCGACCAGCTTCAGACCGGGCTGTGCAAACAACTCTCGAAAGCCCGCGTCAGCCCATTCGCGCGGGTCGTTGAAACGGTAGAAGTCAAAGTGCGAGATCACCAGGCCATCCACCTCATACGGTTCCAGCACCGCGAACGTGGGGCTCTTGATGCGGCCGGACACGCCGAGCGCGCGCAGCAGGTAGCGCACCAGCGTGGTCTTGCCTGCGCCCAAGGGGCCTTGCAGGCTGATGAAGGCGTTGCGCAATGCCGGCCGCAGTGCCAAGGCGGCGGCGAAGACCTGGCAGTCAGCTTCAGCCGGCCATTGCTGGCGGCGCGTTTCTAGAATCGGGTCATGCATCAGCAGATTTCCTTCGACGCACAGGCGCTGATGCGGCGACTGCACGGGTGGGCGAGCGAGTTGGGATTCTCACAAATCGCGGTGGCCGGCATCGACCTGACCAGCGCCGAAGCAGGGTTGTTGGCTTGGCTGCAGGCGGGCTTTCACGGCGGCATGGACTACATGCCCGCGCATGGCCTCAAACGCGCCCGGCCTGCTGAACTGGTGCCGGGCACCGCGTGCGTGATCACCGCGCGCATGGACTACCTGCCGCGTGACACCCCGGCTGATTGGCCGGCGGCCGAGACCGCACGTTTGTCCGACCCGCAACAAGCCGTGGTCTCGGTCTATGCCCGCGGCCGGGACTATCACAAGGTGTTGCGCCGGCGCCTGCAGACCCTGGCTCTGCGTCTGGCTGAAGACGTCGGCCCGCTGGGCCACCGTGTCTTTACCGATTCTGCCCCAGTGCTGGAGGTCGAACTGGCCACCCGCAGCGGCATCGGCTGGCGCGGCAAACACACGCTGGCCTTGCACCGCGACGCCGGGTCGATGTTCTTTCTGGGCGAAATCTTTGTTGACGTGGCGCTGCCACTCAGTGAGCCCGTTAGCGATCATTGTGGCTCTTGCCAGGCCTGCATCACCGCCTGCCCGACGCAGGCCATCGTCGCGCCCTACCGCCTGGATGCCCGGCGCTGCATCAGCTACCTGACGATCGAACACGACGGCCCGATACCGATTGAGTTGCGCCCCTTGATGGGCAACCGCATCTACGGCTGCGATGACTGCCAACTGGCCTGCCCGTGGAACAAGTACGCCAAGCTCAGCACGCTGGCCGACTTCGACCCCAGACACGGGCTGGGGCAGGCCACGTTGCTGGCGTTGTGGTCCTGGACTGAAGGCGAGTTCTTCCAGCGCAGCGAAGGCAGTGCCATGCGCCGCGTGGGCTGGGAGCGTTGGCGGCGCAATCTGGCGGTGGCGCTGGGCAACGCACGCGCGGCAGGCGCCGAGGCTGGGGCGGTGGACACTGCCTTGCGAGCCGCCAGACCCAGCGCCAGTGCGCTGGTGCAAGAACACATCGACTGGGCTCTGGCCTGCTGATATTCACAACGATTGAGCCGACCCATGCAACACATCACCACTGACTACCTGGTCATCGGCGCGGGCACCAGCGGCCTGGCCTTTGTCGACACGCTCATCGATCATAGCGACGCCCACGTGACGATCGTCGACCGCCACGGCAAGCCCGGCGGCCACTGGAACGACGCGTATCCGTTTGTCACCCTGCACCAGCCCTCGGCGTTTTATGGCGTGAACTCCCTGGCGTTGGGCAGTGGCTTGACGGACCAGGTGGGGCTGAACCGGGGCCTGGCGGAGTTGGCCTCAGGCGCCGAGATCAACGGCTACTTTGACCGCGTCATGAACCAGCGTCTGCTGCCCAGCGGCCGTGTGGCTTACCACCCGCTGTGCAACTACCTGGGTGGCGGTGTGTTCCAGTCGCTGCTGACGGGCGAGAAGACCCAGGTCACGGTGCGCAGGAAAACGGTGGATGCGAACTATTTCGGCCCGTGCGTGCCATCCACCCACAAGCGCCGGTTTGAGGTCGCGCCGGGTGTGCCCGTGGAGCCACCCAACGCCTTGCCGGGCTTGCGGCAACAGGCTCTCAAGAAAAAGAAGGGCCGCTCCCGAGTTTTCTTGTCCGCTCGGGGGGCGGACGATGGTCGTCGGCCTGGGGGTGCTCATGAGTCAACAACTCCAGTGCGTTATGTGGTTCTGGGTGCCGGCAAAACGGCGATGGACGTCTGCATCTGGCTGCTGCAGTCGGGCGTGTCGGCGCAGGGTATCCAATGGGTCGTGCCGCGTGATTCCTGGTTGGTCAACCGCATCACCACGCAGAACGGCCCGGAGTTTTTCGACGAAGCCATCGGCGGCCAAGCCAACCAGATGGAAGCTTTCGCCAGAGCCAGCAGCACGGAAGACCTGTTCTTGCGCCTGGAAGCCTGCGGCGCGCTGCTGCGCATCGACACGACGCGCATGCCCAGCATGTTCCACCTGGCCACGGTGTCGCCCGACGAAGTGACTGTGCTGCGCCGTTTGCACAACATCGTGCGCCTGGGCCGCGTGCTGGCGGTGCATGCCACGCGTCTGGTCCTGCAACACGGCGAGGTGCCGGTTGCGCCTGGCAGCCTGTTCATCGACTGCACGGCTTCGGCGGTTGAGCCGCGCGCGACACAGGCTTTGTTCCAGGGCGACCAGATGGTGCTGCAAATGCTGCGCTTGCCCCAGCCGGCTTTCAGCGCTGCGCTGGCGGCTTATGTCGAAACACACTTTGACGACGACAAGACCAAGAACCGCCTGTGCGGCCCGGTGCCGTTCCCGCACACGCTGGACGACTACCCGCGCGCCATGCTGGCAAGCATGTGGAACCAGTTTCAGTGGGGTCAGGACAAAGCGCTGCGGCAGTGGATGCGCCAGAGCCGGCTGGATGGGTTTGGCAAGCTGATGGCCAGCGCCGCGCGCGACGACCAGCACAAGCAGGCCATCATCGCGCGGCTGAAAGACCACGCGGCTGCGGCGATCGGCAACTTGCAGAAACTGGCCGCAGCGTAAGGTCAGCAGCACACCACGAGGTCCAGGCTGGCGCAGACCGACCGCTGTCGGTCAGGCCAGAGCCCGCAGTCTGCCGTTCAAAGTGTTCGGTCTGGCAGCGCGCGCCAGCGGTCCCATGCCACGTCTCGGCCTGGGAATGCGGGGGACTGGAATGGCCAGGCACGCGACAGCCAGTCCCTGACTTCGGCGTACAGCCTTTGCTCGAGGCCAGACGCCAGTTCGCTTTGGCGTGCCCAAAGAAAGACGGCGGCGTCGTGCCCGTGTCTTCGGCTCGGGTTGATGTAGGCGCAGCCCATCACTCTTGATTCGTCGGCACTCAAGACGGTGTAGGCAAACGACTGCCGGAGCTGGAATTCCTTCTCGTGCCAGCCCAGGTCAATCAGGTTCTGCCGGAGGGTCAGGCCTTCCGGCCAGGAGCCACCCGGCCAGATGGTCTTCAGGTGGTCCACGCTCGTCATGACCGCGTCGTAGTCCATCACCACATGGTCGACTGACAACATCTTCAGAGTGAACCCGGGCGTGACCAGCGTCTGCGGAACCTCGAAGTCCGCAGGCACCAGGGGCGTGACGACGACTGCCATGGGCGTGACCTTTTTTAGAAGCTTGAACCGGGCTGCATGAGGAACGCCAGCTCCTCTTGAGTCGACACTCGGCCAAGGATCTGGTTGCGGTGCGGGTAGCGGCCGAAGCGGTCAATGATGGTCTTGTGGCGCAGCTCAAAGGCGTGGTTCTCTTTGAGGGCGTGGTCTTGATACAGAAGCTCCGCCACGTTGTGAACAGCGGCGGACTCGCTGTGCATGTACGGCAAAAACAGGAACCCGCGCTCGATGGGGCTCAGCACAAGGTGGGACCCGCGCGCCACGGCTTCCTGGGCGAGAGCAAGCGCCATCGGGTCCTGTGCAAACGCCTGGCGCGAAGCGCGATGGATGTTTCTTGAAAACTGGTCCAGGACGATGATTTCTGCCAGCCGGCCACGATGGTCCTCGCGCCAATCAAACAACTCCCCCGCCACCGCACGGCGCAAGACTTCGGCAAAACGGACGCGCACCTGTTCATCGAACTCTGGCTTTGCCGACCACCATTCTTTTGGGTCGATCTCGTCGAACCAGAACGCCAGTACTTCGCTGTACAAAACAATCCTCTCTGTGGTTTGCATATGGCCTCATGTTCGACCCTGGGGGGCTTGCAGTTGACACCGGCGTGTGCGATCACGGATTGCAACACGGGCACCTGGCGGCCGGTGCCTGCGTCAAACCGTCGCTGCGGGGCCGGGATTCACGATGCTCGCAGGCCCCGCAGCTGAAGACCTCGGCTTCGATCATCTGCGTGGCTGTGCCGCAGGCTTCACAGGGCAAGCCGGGCGTCGTTTCAGTTCGCCCCCAGCCTGGCGCCGCGCAGACCGGACAGCGTGCCGACAAGCGCTTCGCCAGGCGGGTTGCCAACTCCGAAAGTGTCGTCATCCGGGTCGGGTTCAGGTGCGCGCGCATGTCGGTCTCAATGCACGCTTGGTGGTCGCTTGATGCAGCCGCAGCACGCGCGACAGCGCGGTCCAGGCTCGCTCGGTCGATCACGCCCTTGGTCAAGCCTGCCCCTGCGTCGCCATGGTGAGGGCGGACGATCAAGCCATGGGCCGGAAAGCCCGCCTGCACCAGAAAGCGCTCAAGCGGCGCGCCCGGTGTCAGCGTCAAGTGGGCGAAGTTGGTGTGCGCCACCACCATGGCTTCGTGCACCACCCGGCCCTGTTCGGCATCCACAAACACCAGCAACTCGGTGCCGGCAGGCATGAAAGGAATCTGCGGGTGCGGACCGAAACTGCCTTCGCTGGCCAGCGCCAGCGGCAGCCCCGTGGCCTGGATGCCCAGCCGCGCCTTGGCGACAGCGGTTTGCAGCATGGTGCCCGGCCGCGGTGTTTCGCCGGTGAAGGTTCCCAGCGCATCGGTGTTGATGCCGGTGCTGGCAACGATGTCCAGCCCCAGCGCCTGCGCGAAGGGTGGCGCCAGCGCCTGCAGCTTGCCGTGCATGGTCGTCAGCACGGCGCGGCGGCCACGGTAGGGGTGAGGTGTGTGCAACATGCCGAACTGTCAGCGCTGTGACCGGCCGCGCTGCCTGCGCCTTGGCCTTGGCCGCTGGCTACAACCAGCGCTTGCGTCGGCGGTACGACTTCATGTCGCGGAAGTTCTTGCGGCCTTCGGTCGACAGGCCCAGGTAAAACTCTTTCACGTCCGGATTCTCAGCCAGGTCGCTGGCCGCACCGTCCATCATGATGCGGCCGCTCTCGAGGATGTAGCCGTAGTCGGCGTACTTCAGGGCGACGTTGGTGTTCTGTTCGGCCAGCAGGATGCTCACGCCTTCTTTCTGGTTCAGGTCGCGGATGATCTCGAATATCTCCGCCACGATCTGCGGCGCCAGGCCCATGGAAGGCTCGTCGAGCAACAGCATCGAGGGTTTGGCCATCATGGCGCGGCCAATGGCGGTCATCTGCTGTTCGCCGCCCGAGGTGTAGCCGGCCAGGCTGGTGCGGCGCAGCTTCAGCCGCGGGAAGTAGGCATAGACCCGCTCGAGCGCATCTTGCAATTCAGCGCCGCGGATCTTGCGTGTGTAGGCGCCTGTCAGCAGGTTGTCTTCGACGGTCAGGTGGCCAAAGCAGTGTCGGCCTTCCATGACCTGAACCATGCCCATGCCGACCATGTCGCCGGGAGAGAGTTGGTCGGTGCGTTTTCCACGGAACTCGATCGAACCCTTGGTGATGTTGCCGCGCTCAGAGGCCAGCAGGGTCGAGACCGACTTCAGCGTCGTGCTCTTGCCGGCCCCGTTGCCGCCGAGCAAGGCCACGATCTTGCCTTGTGGTACCTCCAGCGAGACACCCCGCAACACCAGGATCACGTGGTCGTAGATGACCTCGATGCTCTTGACAGCCAAGAGGGGCGGCGTTTTGTTGGAGGCCACTGCGGGACTCGGGTGTTCGGCCAGTGCGTTCATGGGCAGTACTCGAAAAGGGCCTGATGGATGTGAAACGGGGCGGGCCGCAGCCCGCCCCGTCGACTCAACGCTACAACGTGAATCAGTGAACCGCGCTTAAAAAAGCGCGATCACCAAAGAGTGATCACCAAAGCGTGATCACCAAAGCGTGATCAACATTTGCGCGGCGTGATCTTCTGCTCTGCCGCGTATTTGGCGGCAGACTCTTCGACCATCTCGCGGATCATCTTGCGGTCGGACGAGACCCAGTCCGGCGTCACGCTGTTCCACTTGGCGCCGTCCCACTGGATGATCTTGATGGC
>Ga0105046_10010910_pt1 | contig 14131 bp, 7 predicted proteins | sample MAT03_FD_78385 | JGI IMG/M metagenome (GOLD analysis project Ga0105046, IMG submission 78385) | Freshwater microbial communities from Lake Fryxell liftoff mats and glacier meltwater in Antarctica - MAT-03 (megahit assembly) | ecosystem: Environmental > Aquatic > Freshwater > Ice > Liftoff... | reverse complement strand
TCGGCGCGCCCCTGACTCCTCCGGGCCACTTTGGAGCTTCGGCTAATACGGGGAAGACAACGTGATCTGAACACCGCCTTCAACGTGATCTGGCATTCTGGAATATCGTGACCCATTACAGCCACTTTGAGTCCGTCAGGAAGCGAAGAATGGCCTTCGCGCCGCCATCCGGGGTCAGGTCGATTACGACGTAACGCCAGAGGGGGCGGAAGGGCGGCTCGATGGCGATTGTCCGATGGACGGGGAAGGAGACTTCTGCAAACACTCCGTCGCCGCCGGGCTCACGTGGCTTCACCGCGCAGCCGAGGCAAATGACTAAGCGTTTGGCCGCGGAACTACAGGCGGCGCTTGCCATCGGCTGGGTCCGCCAGGTCATCGGCGCCGCCAAAGGGAGAGTCGGATCACTCCTTGCTCGTCGAGCTTTTTCTGAATGCCGCCTGCGGCTAACCCTCGCTCAAGCCCAGGAGAAAGACCATCCGTGGAACGCCGTAAACCGGCGGGGCCGCACATGACAAACGCCGACCGGCACGATACCAATCAGCCCAGCGACGCCTTTCCGGATTCAGGCCGCCAGTCCGACGATATTCCGCAACGGCCATCTCCGCCCGCAGGACCGGCGGGCAACTGCTTGCGTCGCCTCACCCGTTGCTGTGTGGCAGGAACGGCACGATTGGACCAGCCGCACGAGGGCGAGTGCATTCTTACCCTCGAATTGGACCGCCAGACGTTTGGCGCCGACGCCCCTTTCACTTTTGAATAATTCCCCTTTGCCGCTGATGAATCCGGTAAGCGAATCCGTCCGGAAATCGTTGCAACTTCCACCGTCGTGGCCGCGAAGACTCGTGATTCGGCCGACAAGAAAGCACCCTTCAACGCTCACACGTTCGGAGCCATCTGTGCTTACGACGGCTGGCGCGCCGGCCCGAACGGCGTTGGCCGCGTCGTCACGGATGCCACTTGGCGCCACTTCATCAACCTGAACCTCGTGGGCGGCCCCCCTTCAGGAGGCGGCGGGTTCCCTGTTTCGCCCGAGGGACGAGACTTCCCGTTCGTCCGCCCAACAATTAGCAACTCCGCCCCGGGCAAAATCGCCGACGCCCGAATCAACTCTGCCTGTCCCTTCAACTGCCCGCCATCGGCAACATTGCCAATAACCGGACCACGTTTTTCCACACTCACAAATTCCGGCAGAATCACCCCGTTGTAAATCATCGCCAATCGCTCCGCCGGAATCCCCTCCCTCATCGTTCGGCACGTCGTCCCCACCACATCCGTATCGGCGCTCCGTACACTTTCCTCCAACTGCAAATCGCCCTCCCTTCGCGGCGAGTTCCGTAGCGTGATACAGAGTGGAATACCAGCCGTTCTGGCGAGCACCATATCCATCCAAAACTCCGGCACAAATGAAAAGTACAGCGTCACGTTGAGGCCGCGCAGCCACTAAATCGTATCGTCCCAGGCCCAACGGTCGTTCGATGACGTTGACGCCCCGCTCCCGCATCGCATCTCCGGTGAATTCCCGCTCCCCGGCCTTTCACTTCGAGGCCATCGAACCAGGCGAATATCGCCTGTCGGCGAGCCGCCCCGGTTATGTCAATAAGGAATATGGCTCGAGGACGAGACAGGGCTTCGGCTCGGGCGCCACGTTGAAGCTCGAGAAGGCCCAGAAACTCCCCCAACTCGATATCAAGCTGATACCGCACGCCGTCATTACTGGACGAATTGTCGACGAGGACGGCGATCCGGTTCCCTACGCCGATGTACAACTTCTGCGTTTCCTCTATAGCCAGGGAAGTCGCCAGTTGACGCCATTCGCCGGCGCCTCTACCGACGACCTCGGCGAGTACCGAATGTTCGGTGTCGCGCCCGGAAAGTATTATCTCAGCGTCATGAACCGTAAGGGTATGGCGCAAACGTCCGCACTGATCCTGCGGGCGGCGAAGACACCTATTCTGCCACCTATTTCCCAATCGTCAGCGACCCCGCCTCCGCCGTCCAATTTGAGGTGGCCCAAGGCGCTCGCGTGCAAGGCATGGATGTGAAGCTCCTCCGTGCCCGGACATACCGTGTAAGCGGCCAGTTGGTTGTTCCCGGTGGCGGTCCAAGGCCGCCTGTGACAGTAGTTCTCTCCAAGCGCAATCCCTCGGATTTCATAGATCGCGGCTTAAATACGGTACGCAGCCCCGATGGGAAGTTCGTAATTCGCGGTGTGCAGCCTGGAGCGTATGCAGTGGTGGCGATGTACTACACCCCGGACGCGCGGCTAACGGCGCGGGCCGTGGTTGACGTGACCAACGCCAACGTCGATGTTGGAACCATGACGGTGGCCCCGGGGCCCGAGATCACAGGGACTATCCGCGGCGAAAGTGAGACTCCGCCGCCGGTCGAAGGGATGATGGTCTATTTGCGCACAGACACCGGGCAGATGGTGTTCGGCCAATCAACCGCCACGGTGAAATCCGATGGTTCCTTCTCGATAAAGAACGGGCCGAGGACAAAGGTCTCCGTCTCGGCAATGCGACTTCCCGACGGATATTACCTGAAGACGGCTCGATTCGGAGACATCGACGCGCTCGTCGATGGAGTAGACCTCGGAGGCCTCGACAGCACGGCCCTCGACCTCGTACTCAGCCACAAAGCGGCGCAGGTTCAAGGCCATGTCATCGACGCTAAAGGCAATCCCGCGAAGGCGGCAACGGTTGTCCTTATTCCCGCGGCCGAAGACAAGCGGAAGCGGCAGGAGCTATGGGCCCCCGTGCAGACCGATCAGACCGGCGGCTATTCACTCAAGAACCGGCCGCCCGGAGAGTACTACTTGCTCGCCTCCATGGATCTCGAGCCCGGCGAAGAAACGGATCCCGAGTTCCTCAAGAAATTCGACGCCAAGGTGGAAAAGTTCGAGCTGAAGGAATCCGCGATAGAGACCAAACAGCTAAAGCTGCCCGAGCCTCGTTGAATCGATTCTCACCGCACTTCTCCGTACAACGCAATCGTCTCCCGGATCAACTTCTCCGCCGCGCCCTCGCCGTACGGAGTACGCTGCACCTCATATCCGCCCTGAACAAACTCCGGGGCCGTCGGCATGTAATCGCCGCCCTCACCGCTCGAATAGCCGCAAAACATCGTGATCGCAAACGGCGAAGCCTTTTTAACCGCCACCCCGATCTCCGCAAACGGCTCACCCGGCATGGAAACAATTGCCATATCTCCCAACCGCATCACTTGAACCCGCACCTTTACCGGCGTCGGGTCATGCGGCTTCCGCCACTGTTTCAGCAAATCGGAAAACCGCCGCAGCCGCGCTTCGGCCTGATGTATCTCCCACGGGTCGCCGCCCGCCTTCGCGGCCTCCGCCTTCGTCTCCGCACCCCCCACCGCCGTCGCCATCTCATCGATCTCTTTTGCGGAATACTGTCGCGGCGGCATATCCAGCACCTTCGTCGTAAACTTCATCGTCGCGTCCCGCGGCCCCGAAACCCGCCAATGCTGCTTTGCCTGAAACGCCGTCGACTCCACAAATCCTTCAAACTTCGGTTCCCGTTTCACCGTCTCCACCCCCAACGCCAGCGCCGCCGCCTGGTACCCCAAAATAGAACCCAATCGCCGAGGTACATCCAAATCGCCCGTAAACCCCTCGATCGGTCCCTGGTTCCCTGCGGCCCCCTGGAAGAATAAACAAGTTACCCCCGGCATCGCCGTCTCTACGGCCTTCCGCATCGGTCCAATCCAATCCGGCGAAAAGAACTTGTTCTCATAGGCCAGTACCGTTCCGTGGCACTGAAAGTTGACCAGCACCGCCATCGGCTTCCCGTCCGCCCCGTCGATCCGAATCACTACCAGTTCCCGGTCTACAAACCCATCCGGATTCCGCCCCACCGCGGCCGGCCTCCCAGCTTCTGCCCGAACTCGCCGGTTAATGTTAATCGTTCCCGTTCCCCGCGCGCCAAATGCATGCGCCGGACGCAGCTTCGAATGTGCCTCCACGATGGCCGCCACAACTTTGTCCGCCACCATCGCGTTGTACCGCGCCTGCGCCTCCTGATAGCGCGAAAAATCCACGCCCAGCGGCCCTCGGACAACACTCACCACTGGTCCGGCGTGCGTGTGCGTTGCTCCTAATCGCACATGCTCCGCCGGAATTCCGGTCGCGGCCGCCACCCGCGCCGCGATCGCGGCATAGCCCGGAACGAACAAAGCATCCACATCGACCATCGCAAACTTCTGCCCGCCGCTCGCGAGAACAATCGCGGTAACATACATCCCCGCCGGATCGACGCCAACCGCCTCCACGTGGGTCTGCGACCCCCAATTCAGTTGTGCCATGCCGACCGGAGGCGTAATATCCGCCCGCGCCACACCCGCCAGTAGCCCGGAAGGTGCGGAGTTCTTCGGTCCCTGCTCCACCACATCCCCGTACGCCGCAAACCAGGTAAGTACAACCAACAAGCCAATTCGCATCGGAACGCTCCTGCCCTCCAGCGAGTCTACACCGAATTCGCCAAGCGTTCAGGCTGCTGAATCCACCTTCAAACTAAATTTGTAAAACCTATCCCGCGCGAATACACTTGGCTGGTCCCCTTCACCAATTCTGGAGACCCGCAAAATTGCTACGCGCCTTCTTTTTCCTGAGCCTCGCCGCCTTCGCATTCCCAAGTGCTTACATTCAATTCCCGTACTACGTTCCAGAATTCGCTGTCGTCGTACACAACGCTCGATCTGGAGACGCTGTGCGAATGGCCCCCCGATTGCTCTTAGAGTGGCATGCTTGGCTGGATTATTATTTTTGCAACTCTTTCGCTCTTCGGGCTTTCTTCCGGATACAGTTCGGAAATTCAGACGGTTACGGCTGGATACGGATTCTCAGCCCTATTCGGGGGCCTTTTCGTACTTGCGATTCTTGTTCGAACAATTTCCCGGCATTCCTCTTAAGGGAGTAGCTTGGTTTATGACATGGATCGCAGCGGCCAACGCCTCATCATCAGTTTCTACGGAGAGAACAAAGTCGACGCGAAGCGCGCGTTCGAAAGTTTTCGTAAGCAGTTGCGCGGGAACGCCTGGTTTGTAAACGGCGTTCAACGCGGCGACAAGCTTCCTGATTCTCTCGAGCGGTATCGCCGTACCCTCGTCCAAGGCGAGTGCCTGATGGCCGGATTCGTCGATCTGTCGCGGGACAAGGGCGCGCTCGATACACTCCGGCTGAACGAGAGTAACCCCGTTTTCATTTTGAATGAAGAGGCGGATACCCCCGAAAAGTCGCCCGCTCCCGCTATGGAAGCGTCGCCCGTTTCGATCGAGGAAACCTTCCGCGCACTCGCCGATACACACAGCGACCTGGGGCAAGTCCACAAGCGTTATTTCACGAGTCTGATCGAGAAAGCGGAAACCAGGCTCGCGGGGGCGTATGCCGCGCTCAGCAATTCGACGCTCCTTGGTCACGCCGTCACTACAACCGGTGAATGGCTGCTCGACAACAACTACCTCTTCGAAGTGGATGCCGCGGAAGTAAAGGCAAGTCTGCCGAAACGATACGGTCCAAGCATCCCCGGGCTGTCGGCGCACCAAAATCTGCCTCGAATTTACGTGATCGCGCGAACGTTGGCGCATCACCTGAGCTTCGCGGCGGACTCGGAACTGGTTACACGCGCCTTGCAAGCCTACCAAACCCGCGTGACTCTCAACGTAGCGGAACTCTGGCTATTTCCGGCGGCGCTTCGACTGGCGATTCTGGAGGGCGCATCGCAAATCGCGGCCCGCGCCGCTCACGTGCAGGGCACGCGAGAGTTTGCTTACTTCTGGACGAACCGGCTGCTGACCGCGTCTCGCGTCAGTCCGGCTGCGCTCGATGAGATGTTGCAGACGCTCGGAAAAGAGCCGCTGGTCCGTAGCGAACCTTTCATCAGCGTCCTTGCGGAGCAGTTGCACGAAGAGGACATGGCGCAGGCCCGGTTTCAGACGGAAATCGGACAACTCCTGAAAGACTCGCTGAGCGACGTCATCCGGCGCGAGCATCAAGCGGAAACGGCGGATCGCACCAGGGTTGCAAACGCCGTGGGTACATTGCGGAAACTCGCGCAAATTGACTTCACCAAGGTCTTCGTCAAGGTTTCGCGTGTTGAGGAAATACTCAATTCGGACCCCTCTCTCAATTACCCCAAGTCCGATTTCGCTACTCGCAATCAGAGCCGCGACGCGGTGGAGGACCTCGCGCGCCGCTGCGGTAAAACAGAGACGGAGGTCGCGCGTGCCGCGATACGCCTCGCCAAAGAAGGGCACACGGAGACCGGCGCTTTCGTCGAGTACTATCTGATCGGCTTAGGCCTTCCGGCGCTGGAAACTGCCGTCAAGGCCAGTGTAAAGACCTCGACACGACTGATTCGCTGGATCCACCGGCATCCGACATTTACGTATCTATTCCTGGTTCTTTCGCTAACGGGATTACTTACCGCAATCTTTGTTATCGCGGTGCTTCACCCGCAAACCCGTGCTGATTGGTTGGACTACGTTCTATGCGCCGCGGCCATATTCCCATTGAGCGAATTTGCGATCCAAATTGTTAACGCTCTGGTTGTCTCCACGCTTCCTCCTACGCGCTTGCCCCGGCTAAATTTCGAAGAAGGTATCCCCGAGGGCTGTCAAACGATGGTGGCTGTCCCGATGATGCTCTCCAGCCGCGGCGTTCTGGCGAAAGAACTGGAGAAGCTGGAGACGCGGTACCTGGGCAATCGCAATCCGCAGTTGTGCTTTGCGCTCCTGGCTGATTTCATGGATGCGCCCTCGGGAAAAATGGCTGGCGATGAGGTCTTGCTGGAAGCGGCGCGCGATGGGATCGATGAGCTGTGCAAGCGGCACGGAGTGCCGCGATTCTTTCTGCTGCATCGAAAACGGGAATGGTCGGAGAGCGAGCAGGCGTGGATCGGCAGGGAACGGAAGCGCGGGAAAATCGAAGACCTAAACGCGCTCCTCTGCGGTGAGCCTGCGGGTATTCACTCCTATCCGGCGCTCGACCGCTCGATTTCCTTCGTCATATCGCTCGACGCCGATACACAGCTTCCCGCAGGTTCGGCACGAAAGCTAATCGAGACGATTGCTCACCCCTTGAACCGGGTGAGACTCAGCGCGGATGGCCGCCAGCGGCTTTCGGGATACACAATTATTCAGCCCCGCGTCAGCATCGGCCTGCCAGGAGCCAGCGTGACCCGGTTCACGCGGATCTTCGCGGACGCCCGCGGCACCGACCCTTACTGCCAGGCCGTCTCGGATCTCTATCAAGACCTCTTTAGCGAATCGATTTTCCATGGCAAGGCAATCTACGATGTTGCCGCGATGCATGCCATCCTTCACAATCGGTTTCCCGCGAATACAATCCTCAGCCACGACCTGATTGAGGGCGCCCATGTCGGCGTGGCGGCCGCCAGCCAGATCGAACTCTTCGAAAATTTGCCTACGGATTACCCGGCATTCGCGAGGCGTCAACACCGGTGGATTCGTGGCGACTGGCAAATCGGCCCGTGGATCTTCGGTTCCGTACCAATCGCTTCCGGAGGCAAAGGACCCAATCCCCTGCGGCTGATGAACCGCTGGCAAGTCCTGGACAACCTCCGCCGCAGCTTGGTTGCGCCGGTTTCCATTCTGATGCTGTTCGTTGCCTGGCTCTTCTCACCGGCAGCGGGCCTGTCTTCCTTTCTCATCGCGTTGACGGTAGGAATACCGTCGCTCGCGCCTGTTGTCGATCGCCTGGCGCGAAATGCAAGCAAACAGACGCGCGGAACGATCGGATTGGCCGAGGAGATCCAGCGCACCTTCGTCTATTTCTCCCTCCTGGCGCACCAGGCATTACTCAGCGTGGACGCGATCACCCGGTATATTTACCGGCGATTCGTATCCAGACGCAGGCTGCTCGAATGGCAGACCGCAGACGCGGCTAACGCTTCGAAAACGAATGTGTCGGCGACATTTCGGGAGTGCCTGCTGATTTCGGCAAGCTCCGTTTTTCTGATGCTCATGCTGTCGGCGGTACACCGATTGGCGCCGGCGATGCCATTCCTGCTTATGTGGGCCGTATCGCCACTGGTGGTAATCTGGCTCGCCCGGCCTGTGGCCAGAGCTTACCCGGAACCCGTGGGGGAGGACGACCAAACGTACCTGCGGCTCCTGGCGCGGCGCGTATGGAGAACATTCGACGACCTGGTAGGCCCGCAAACAAATTGGATGCCTCCTGACAATACGCAACTCGCTCTGCGTGTCGAAGTCGCCCAGCGTACATCGCCGACCAATATAGGCTTATGGTTCACATCCGTGTTGTCAGCCTCCGACCTCGGATTCATCACACCTGAGGAGTTGCTGCATCGAAGCCGCGCGTCGATTGCTTCCATTGAACGCCTGGAGCGGTACGAGGGGCACTGGCTGAATTGGTACAACCTGGAAACCCTTCAGCCGTTGGACCCGAAATATGTGTCGACGGTGGACAGCGGCAACCTGCTCGCCTGCTTCTGGGTGTTCGAGCAGGGCCTGCGTGAGACCCCTTTTACGCGCTCGCCCGGCCCGCAGTGCCTGTCGGGAATGGCGGCGACACTGGGCTGCCTGGAAGAGGTTATGGGAAAGGACGCGGCCGTGGCATTGCCTCTCGGCAACCTCCGCCGTCTGCTGCAATCGGAACTGCAGGGGCATGAGGTGATCGACAGTTTGCGGCAGGCGAAGTTGCCGATCCAAAATCTGAAGAAATCGCTGACATGGTTTGCCTCCGAGGCTAGCGAACCGGCCTACTGGGTGCGGAAACTGGATGTGCAGTGCAACGCCTGGCTGGCCCACTGCGATATCTATCTGGGTTGGATGGAGACGCTGGCCGGCGCGCCGGATCAGTTGTTGCAGTCTATTCATCCGGATCTTGTTGAGGCCAGATGGAAGGCAACGCAGGCCCTGCCGTCAGTCGTCGCCATCGCCCAGGGAACGCATGCCGAATTGAATACAGTCCTAAGCTACGCAACGGCGCACGAAGGGACCAGGCAGTCCGCGTGGCTCGAACAACTGGACAAGGAATACAGGCAGGCGCAGGCGGAGGCCCAGAAGCTGCTGGACGCATTCAACGAACTCGCGGAGCACGTGGAACGGCTGGCGTCGTCGATCGATATGTCGTTCCTTTACGACAACAAGCGAATGTTGTTCGGAATCGGTTATGAAGTCGGCAATCCAGTTGCCTTCAACAGCCACTATGACCTGCTGGCGAGCGAGTGCCGGCTGGCGAGTTTTGCGGCAATCGCAAAGGGTGACGTACCCGTTGAGCACTGGCAAGCTCTCGGGCGGCCTTATGTAAGTACGAACAAAGGTCAGGTGCTCCTCTCCTGGAGCGGCACGATGTTCGAATATCTGATGCCGATTCTGTTTATGCGGCCCTTCGAGAACTCGCTTCTGGCGGAGGCGGCGCGGCTGGCAATCGACGTACAGCGGGAGCACTGCGCCTCCTTCAACCGGCCCTGGGGAATTTCGGAGGCGGCCTACAGCGCACTAGATGCCAACCAGATCTACCAATACCGGGCCTTCGGTGTTCCGGGGCTAGGGCTAAAGCCAGGCTTGGAAGGCGATTGGGTCGTGTCTCCCTATTCCACGCTGCTCGCGCTGCAGATCGATTCGAAGGGCGCGATTGAGAACTTGCGGGCCATGGCGAAGTTGAATCTGTACGGCCCGATGGGGTTCTACGAATCGATTGATTATACCCGGCCCGCAGGGCGGGAGTATGCAGGCGGCGTAGTCATTTATTGCTACATGGCGCATCACCAGGGCATGGGGCTGACGGCCCTGACGAATACGTTGCTCGACGGTCTCATGCAGCGGCGCTTTCACGAGAATCCGAAGGTGCGGGCGGTGGAGTTCCTGCTGTTTGAACGGGTGCCGTCCGCGCATTCGCTGCTGCGGCACGTCCGCACGGACAGCGTGACGCCGGCGCCAGTTAAGGCGGAAGATTCGGTGGACAGGAATCCACGGGAAATTGGGCCGGTCCCCAGCGTGCAACTGCTCGGGAACGGCCAGTATTCCGTAGTTCTGACGAATGCCGGATCCGGTTACAGCCGCTGGCGCGACATCGACATTGTCCGCTGGCGGGCCGATACGACGCTCGACACCTGCGGCACATTCTTCTATCTGCGCGATCCCCGGTCCGGTTCGGTGTGGTCGCCATCGGTGCAGCCGCTTGGTCACCAGGGTACGGCTCCCGCGCTGGTTTTCTCCGCCGGCCGGGCGAGGTTTGAGCGGTCATTCCTCAGCATTGAGCAGGCATATGAAATCTGTGTCGCGCCGGATGACGATGTCGAAATCCGCCGGTTTACCTTTACCAACCGCGGCCTGCGCGGCCGGGTGCTGGAGGTAACCAGCTTCCTGGAATTGGCCTTGGCCCCGCACGCGGCGGACCTGGCCCACCAGGCATTCAGCAAGCTATTCGTGCAGACGGAATGGATTGCCAAGCGCAATGCACTTATAGCCTGGCGCCGTCCTCGGAGCCCGCAGGAGCCCGAGGTCTGGGCCGGTCATATGATCGTGACCTCGGAATCCCTTTTCCAAATCGAATATGAGAGCAGCCGCGAAAAGTTTATCGGGCGCAATCGAACCGTTCGCAACCCGGTCGCGCTGGAACGGGCGCTGACCGGGACAACGGGAACTGTAATTGACCCGGCCTTTTCAATTCGCTGCCGGTTTGCGCTGGAAGCGCGGGAACGTTCAACCCTCGCCTTCCTGACAATGGCCGCGTCGACGCGCGACGAGCTCTTGAGCCTGCTGGAGCGGTATTCAGAATGATGGAGCAGTATGCAAAATAACGTCATCGAACGCACCTTTGAGTCCGCCTGGACCCGCTCCCAGTTGGAGATGCGCTACCTTGCCCTCAGCCCGCAGAGCGTCCACCGCTTTCAGGAATTGCTGTCGCACATGCTGTACCCGAACCCTCGATTGCGTCCCACTTCGGAACGCCTCTTGCGCAATGAACTGAACCAGCGGGGGCTTTGGGGCCTGGGTGTCTCCGGCGATCTGCCAATCCTGACCGTCATCGTGCCGGACGACCGGGCCATCGTTTTGGTGAGAGAAGTTTTGACGGCGCATACCTACTGGAGGCTGCAGGGATTTCGGACCGATCTGGTGATCCTGAATCAGGAGCCGGCCGCCTACGATCGTCCGCTCTGGGGGATGCTGGTGCAAGCCGTCCAGGCGCACACCCTGCATACCGGTATCGACACTCCAGGCGGGGTCTTCCTGCGCGATTGGCATTCCCTATCCGATCAGCAGCGAAGCCTCCTGATGGCCGCTTCTCACGCGGTGCTTAGCGGGACACGCGGACGTTTGGGCCGGCAGTTGTCGGCGCTTGCCGGACCAGTGAACCCGGTCCGGCAAGCCCCCGCTGTCACTACCGTGGAGACCCTATTCGAAGAATCCAATTTGCCGTTCCTCGAGTTGGACTACTTCAATGGCTTGGGCGGGTTCTCTCGAACGGACCGGGAATACTGCATCTACCTGGACAAGGAGAAGACAACACCGCAGCCCTGGGTCAACGTAATTGCGGGGCCCAGTTTTGGCACGATTGTCTCCGATTCCGGACTTGGCCATACCTGGGCGGGCAACAGTCAGGCGAACCGGCTAACGCCTTGGCGCAACGACCCGGTAGGCGACGGGCCTTCGGAGGCGATCTATATCCGCGACGACGAAAGCGGACGCCACTGGTCGCCCACGGCGCTCCCCTGCCGGACCCCGGACCCGTACCGTGCCCGCCACGGGATGGGCTATTCGGTTTTCGAGCACAATCATGCGGGGCTGGAGCAGGAACTCACCGTATTCATACCGAACGCCAACATGCGATTCGATCCGGTGAAAATCAGTCTTCTCCGCATTTCAAACCGCTCGGCGCGTCCGCGAACGGTCTCGATTTATTTCTATGCGGAATGGGTGCTCGGAACGAATAGGGAAGAATCGCAAATGCACGTGAGTTCCAGCATGGACGAAGGCACTGGTGCTCTGCTCGCTCGAAACGTCTGGAGCCAGAACTACGGCGGTCAAGTGGCGTTCGCGTGCCTGTTTCCACGCGCTCAATCGTACACGGCGGATCGAACCGCGTTTCTCGGCCGGAATGGGAGCTACCGGTCACCGCTCGGACTCTCCCAAGGTCAGCTTGACCGGCGCACGGGCGCGGGAATGGACCCTTGTGCCGTATTGAAAACAACAGTGGTGATTCCGCCGCGTGAGACACGGAGCTTTCATGTTTTGTTGGGCCAGGCAGCCAATCGGGATGACATTGCGGCGCTGATCGAGCGCTTCTCCGATACGGTTCGCGTGGAACAGGCACTGGCGGCAACGAAGGATAGCTGGCAGTCGCGGTTGTCGCGTATTCAGGTGAAAACTCCGGTACTGTCCGTGAATCTGCTGATGAATGGCTGGTTGATGTACCAAAGTCTCAGTTGCCGGTTCTGGGGACGTTCCGGTTACTATCAGTCCGGCGGCGCATTCGGTTTTCGGGATCAGTTGCAGGACGCGATGGGACTCGTTTATTTCGCGCCTCAATTGACGCGCGAACACATCCTGCGCTGCGCCACTCGACAATATCCGGAAGGGGACGTGCAGCATTGGTGGCATCCGGAGTCGGGGATGGGTGTCCGGACGAAATGCTCCGACGATCTGCTATGGCTGCCCTATGTCACGCTTCACTATGTGACGGCCACCGGCGATACCGGCATTCTGGACGAGCGGGTCCCGTTTCTCAATGGACCGCTGCTGGAGGATGGCGAACAGGAGAATCTGCACGAGGCGCAGCCGGGCTTTGATACCGCGACGCTGCTGGAGCACTGCCTCCTGGCGATTAAAAAGGGCGACACTGCAGGACCGCACGGACTACCTTTAATGGGGAATGGAGATTGGAACGATGGGATGAATCTCGTCGGCCATGACGGAAAGGGAGAATCGGTCTGGCTGGCGTGGTTCCTGATTACAATACTGCGCGACTTTTCAGCATTGTTGCGGCGAATCGGCCGGACCGGAGAAGCGGCGGCCCTGGAGACACGGAAATCGATGCTGCTGGCTACCACTGAGAAGGAATGCTGGGACGGCGAGTGGTATTTGCGCGCATTTTTTGATGATGGTTCGCCGCTTGGCTCGAGAAATAACCCGGAGGCCCAGATCGACTCTATCGCGCAGTCCTGGGCAGTGATGGCGGGCGCCGGCGCTACCCGCGCGAAGACCGCCGTGCAGTCTGCCATCACCAAACTGGTCGATCCGGAACTCGGCTTGGTACACCTCTTTTGGCCTCCGTTCGACAAAGCGGAGCCTCACCCCGGATACATCCGCGGGTATCCGCCGGGGCTGCGGGAGAACGGCGGACAGTACACGCATGGTTCGCTTTGGCTGGCGATGGCGTGCGCAAAATTGGGGGACGGAAACGAGGCAGCGCGTTTACTGCAGATGATGAACCCCATTGAGCGCACTCGCGGGCCGGAAGCCGTCGAAAGGTACCGGACGGAGCCGTACGTAGTCGCCGCCGACGTCTATGCGGCGCCCGGGCAGGAGGGACGAAGCGGATGGACCTGGTACACGGGATCAGCCGCCTGGATGTACCGAATCTGGCTGGAGGAAGTGCTGGGATTTCGGTTGCAGGGTGATACCGTGTCCTTCGTTCCTGCGCTCCCGGAAGGATGGGAAGAATTTTCTTTGTCCTACCTGCACGGAGAAGGCCGGTATGAATTTACCGTTCGACGCGGAAAGAACGCCAGGCGGATGATTGTGGACGGATCACCGATGGAGGGCCCGTCCCTCCGGCTTTCGCGGAATCCGGGCAGACATCAAGTAGAGATTGAGTACTGATCGCCGGCGAACCGGAAGACGCTACAAACCGAAGAGAGCCCCTTGGATCGCGCCGAAGCACTAAGCGTGTTAGCCCAGCGCTCGGACTATTGGAAAGGCTCTACAAGATCGGCTGCCTGGATGCATTGCGTAGACTCCCAACACGATGTCGGACCTACCGCCAACCAGTTGAATCTGTTCAACTTATAGCCGGACACCAGGGAAGCAAACCGGTGCCGGTGCGCCACGAGTTGATCCACCGCCTCCCCCTATTTGGGTGCCGCACGACAATAGAAAGCACCACATTCTGCTTAAGCAATAGATC
>Ga0105046_10010909_pt1 | contig 14131 bp, 9 predicted proteins | sample MAT03_FD_78385 | JGI IMG/M metagenome (GOLD analysis project Ga0105046, IMG submission 78385) | Freshwater microbial communities from Lake Fryxell liftoff mats and glacier meltwater in Antarctica - MAT-03 (megahit assembly) | ecosystem: Environmental > Aquatic > Freshwater > Ice > Liftoff... | reverse complement strand
TAGAGGGCTTCTACTTTGTCGATGTTTTCGGCACCGGAAAAATCGGTGATTGAGCCGGTTTCGTTGCGGTGTTTTATGAGGGCGTCGATGTCGAGGCCGGCAGGGTTGTAGACGGCACCGTCCCACTCGATGATGGAGACCACGCGGAGGCCAGCGGCGGACATAAGTTTGGCTGCCTGGCCGCCGACGTTGCCGAAACCCTGGACAACGACTTTGGCTTGTTTGGGGTCGATCTTGAATTTCTTGAGGGCTTCGAGAGTGACGAAGAGGCAGCCGCGGCCGGTGGCTTCGGTACGTCCGCGGGAGCCGCCGAGGTCGAGGGGCTTGCCGGTGACGACAGCGGTAACGGTGTGGCGTTTGTGCATGGAGTAGGTATCCATGATCCAGGCCATGGTTTGCTGGTTGGTGCCCATGTCGGGGGCTGGGACGTCGATTTCTGGCCCGATGACGTCGATCATTTCGGCGGTGTAGCGGCGGGTGATTCGTTCGAGCTCACGCTGGGAGAGGATGGATGGGTCACAAATGACGCCTCCCTTGCCGCCGCCGTAGGGGATGTTGACGACGGCGCACTTCCAGGTCATCCAACTGGCGAGGGCTCGCACTTCGTCCAGGGTAACGTCGGGGGCGAAGCGGATTCCGCCTTTGGCCGGACCACGGGCGATGGAGTGTTGGACGCGGTAGCCGGTGAAGACCTCAATGCGGCCGTCATCGAGTTCTATAGGGATATAAATAGTGACTTCACGGGTGGGGGTACGAAGGATTTTTGAGATTCCTTCGTCCAGATTGAGGGCTTCGGCGGCGAGGTCGAAACGGGCTTCTGCCGCTTGAAGTGGGTTCAGCTCGTCATGATGTGCAGGCATTATGCGATCCTTTTCACTTAACAGTATGGCAGCATCTTTATTTTCTCCAACACGGCGTGGTTTCTTACTGAGCGTCGTCAAAAGGCCCATTTCGATAGGAGGTATTCGCTTTGAAATCGAGAAGAATGGAAGGTCGAAACATCGCTATCTTCACGTACATGGTAATGAGACGACGGCGCGTGATGTGTTGAAAGAACATGTGAAGACGCACAAGGGCGTTTACTATTTTGTGATGAGTGATAAGCGCAATGTGCCGGTGGGCGATTGTATGATCGACCCGAATCGCATGTTTACTGCTGCTGGGGCGCGCAAGAGTCTGGAGCGATGGAACAAGACCACGAGTGCGGCGCAGATTGATGTTGCGCTTGAGTTGCTCGCCAAGGATCGAGAAGGTTTCTTGAAAGCGGTTAGCCCGCCGAAGGGCGGGATTCTGATTGCGATGCACAATAATTCAGAGGGGTATAGCATCAAGGACGAAATTGCGATGAGTGATCAGGTGTCGATGCCTGATAAAGACCATCCGCGAGACTTCATGTTGGCTACTAACGCGACGGACTACGCAAAAATTGCGGCAGGTCAATTTAATGTCGTGCTGCAGAAAACGGTACGGACGGATGATGGTAGTCTTTCAGTACTAGCAGCCGGAAGGTCTATTCGTTACATCAACATAGAAGCGGCGCAGGGAAATTTTAAGAAGCAAAAAGCGATGATTGGGTTTGTCGAAGTAGCCCTTGGCGGTGCATAGTACCCCGGTGGGTTTGGTACCAGACCAACTCTTTTCCCATGGATTAAACCCCAATTGAAACACTAACCTAGCCTCAGATAACGCTATGTTAAACAAATTCAAAACAACCTTATTGTTGGCAAGTACAGCATTGGTCTTCTCCGGCTTGGGGCAGGCAACCACAGTGTATTTGCGCGACACGGCCAATCCGACGAGCCACTTTGCCAGTGGCCTTTCTCTCAGTGGGGTGGGCAATATCAATAGCTGGAATGGCAACGCTGGTCTCCTCGATTTCGAGATGAGTCTGACGAGCGCGACGACTGGCTACTTTAACCTGCTGACCTACTGCATTGACCCAGTTCGCAATTTGTCGGTTGGGCCTGCTAATGGCACAGGCGGCAGCTTTGATCTGATCGGGATGTCGACTTATTTCGCACAGTACACGCCCGCAGTGAGTAACGTCAGTTTCACGACCAACGCGATCCAGAAGCTTTGGGCCAATGCATATACGGACTCGAAGACTTCAGCTACGAAGGCGGCTGCTTTCCAGTTCTTACTATGGGAATATATTGCTGATTCTTCGTTTGATTTGACCGCTGGTGTTGTAAGTGTTTCCGATGTGAATGTGCGGGACCAAGCTATTGCCTGGAATACGGCGCTGGCATCGTGGACGCAGACCAGCAATCTTTCTGTGATTAGTGGGCTCTACACGAAGCAGAGCTTCATTTATGAAGAGGGTGTTACAGGAACGAACGAAAATGTTCCTGAACCTGCCACCTACGCAATGCTTGGAGCGGGCTTGCTTGCTCTTGGTTTCTGGCGCCGCAAGCGCTAGAGTTTCTTGATTGATTTGTTGTTCTCCCATCCAATACTCTTTGAGCCGAACCCTTACCGGGTGCGGCTCTTTTTTCGTTAGGAGAAGGCTTGAGCCGATGAGAGCGCCAGATAGGCGGCGATGGCGAAGCAGTGGCCACAGTCCTTGCCGTTGAGGTGTTTGCCCGCCAAGGGAAGGCAGGGTTCCTGGATTGCCGTACGAGCATCTTCGATGGCTTTGTCGTAGCTGATGCGAGACGTGCTGTTTGTTCATGCACCGGGCTGAAGTTGGATGCGTTCTTCAGGGCCGATAAAGTTTGATCTGGATTGCAAGAGAGCGGCGCGTGCGCTACCGCGTTGCTTCAATGTGGCGATCCACGAATGGGATTGGCAACCAGACTATGGCGGCTTTGTACTTGCCACTTCAGACTGGGTACGATGCGGTGGAGCGGTTTGAACCTGTGCCTTCTTGCCCCGCCAAGTCCCAGAATTTCTTATTTATAGTACTGGCTTAGGCATGGTACTGGCTGAACCCGATTCCTATAGTTCAGACGATTTTTACGCCCTATTCTCAGTTCAGTGAACGATATGACGAAACAATTACGAAGTCTGATGATTGCCGGCAGCGCCTTGCTGGTGTTTGCTGGATTGGGCCAAGCGGCGGCCTTTCAACTGCGCGACGCCGCGGGTGGAGATGGTGTTTACCTTGCCGGGGCAGTGAGGACTGGTGTTGGCAGTGTGAACGCCTACAGTGGTCGAGCAGGAACATTCGATCTGGAACTGAACACGGACGGACCGACTGGAGACTATTTCTCGTTACTGACTTATGGTGTAGACCCGACGCGTAATCTGGTGGTTGGACCAGTTGGTGGTGTGGGCGGGGCGTTTAACATCAGTACCCTCGTTATGTTTTTTAATGGAGATCCCGCCACAGTTGAGGCGGTCGAAAAGCTTTGGGCGAATGCTGTGAATGACTCCATGAGTTCGGCAACAAAGGCGGCGGCATTTCAGTTTTTGATTTGGGAATACATGCTGGATTCGAGCTTTGATCTAACGCAGGGCAACGTTTCGGTTATGGATGCCGACGTGTTGGCCCAAGCGAATGCCTGGACGACGGCCTCTGCGAATTGGAGCAGGCGAGGCCCGCTATTGGTGATTGATGGACGTGGTGAAGATAAACAGAGTTTCCTTTACGCGCCGTTTGTGATGGACACGATGGAACGGCGAATGCTGAACCCGGTGATGGGCGTAGAGCAGGAAGAAGCTACTCCGACGCCTGAGCCGGGTACGTATGTATTGCTCAGTGCCGGGTTGATTGGGTTGGCCGCGCTTTACTCGCGTAGACCGACCGAAAAGATGGCGAAGGCGTAGCTTTTGGCTAGTTCTTTGATGCGGTCGTAGCGGCCGGAAGCACCGCCGTGGCCAGCGTCCATATTCATGTTGAGCAGGATCTTGTTGTCGCCCTTTTGGTTGGCGCGCAACTTGGCGGTCCACTTGACGGGTTCCCAATAGGGGACTTGCGAATCATTCATGCTGGAGAAGATATACATGTTGGGGTACTTGGCAGGGACCACGTTATCGTAGGGCGAGTAAGACTTCATGTACTCGTAATATTCCTGCTTTTCAGGGTCTCCGAATTCGTCAGCGTCTGTGGTGGAAAGCGGAATGGTTTTGTCCTGGAGGCTGGAGACAACATCGACGAAGGGTACACCGGCGATGACGGCCTTAAAGAGATCCGGGCGGGTGTTGGATACAGCACCGACGAGGAGACCGCCGGCACTGGCACCTTCAATGGCGAGCTTGCCGGGGTTGGTGAATTTTTGTGCGATCAACATTTCAGCTGAGGCGATGAAGTCGCGGAAGGAGTTTTTCTTCTTCAGGAGCTTGCCGTCTTCGTACCAGGAGTAGCCGAGATCGGTACCGCCGCGGATGTGGGCGATGGCATAGGCAAAGCCGCGGTCCATGAGGCTGAGGCGGGAGGCGGAGAAGCCGGGGTCCATGGGGATAGCGTAGGAGCCGTAGCCGTAGAGGAGCACTGGGGCCTGGCCATTTTTGACAAAGCCTTTTTTGTAGGCGACGGTAACGGGCACTTTGGTGCCGTCCGGGCTGGTTGCCGTCAGGCGTTCTATGACATAGTTTGCAGGATTGTAGCCGCCGAGAACTTCTTGCTGTTTCATCAAAGTGCGCTGGCGGGTGGTCATGTCGTAATCGTAGGTCGACTGCGGGGTGACCATAGAGGAGTAGCTAAAGCGGAGCAGCCTGGTGTTGAACTCGGCATTGCCACCGAAGTTCAAGGTATAGGCTTGCTCGTCGAACTTGATGTCGTGTGAATCGTTTTTGGCCAGATCGACGACGCGCAGGGTGTGGAGCCCGTTGAGGCGGAGAAGGTAAATGGCGTGGCCTGAGAGCAGTGTCATCCCTTGCACGTAGATACCTTTTTGGGCGGGGATGACTTCGCGCCAGTTCTTCTCGCCTGGATTGACGACGGGCGCGGTAACTACCCGGAAGTCGCGGCCTGTATCGTTGATGCGGATGTAGAACTTGTCTGTGTGGTGGGTCATCGAGTAGCTGATGCCCTCTTTGCGTGGGATCAAGGTCTGGAATGCGACTTCGGGTTTGCTTGAGTCGAGGTATCGGAATTCGCTGGTGAGGCCGGAATTGATGGAGATGACGAGGAATTTCTTTGAGAGGGTTTTACCGACGCCGATGTTGAAGCGTTCGTCGGCTTCTTCGTAGACGAGTTTGTCGTCGGTGGCTGGAGTGCCGAGGGTGTGGCGCCAGATCTGATAGGAGCGCTTGGTCTTGGGTTGTTGTTTGCTGTAGAAGATGGTTTTGCCGTCTTCGGCCCAGACGGAGTTGCCGATTTTTTCGACAGTGTCGGGGAGGTCTTTGCCGGTGGTGAGATCGCGGACACGGAGGGTGTATTCGCGGTAGCCAGTGATGTCGGTGGAGTAGGCGGCGAGTTGCTGATTGGGGCTGACGCTCATGCCGCCCATGGAGAAGAACTTCTGGTCTTTAGCCATTTCGTTCTGGTCGAACATAATTTCTTCGGGGGCATCGAGGGAGCCTTTCTTGCGGGCGGAGACAGAGTACTGTTTGCCCTCTTCGGTGCGTGAGTAATAGTAGAAACCTTCGAAGCGGCTGGGCAGAGACATGTCTGTCTGCTTGATGCGGCCGAGGATCTCTTTATAGACTTTGTCGGCAATCGGATCCATGGGTTTCATGACTTCGGCGGTGTAGGCGTTTTCGGCCTTGATGTAGTCGATCACGCCGGGTTCTTCGCGGTAGCGCATGTAGAAGTAAGGATCCTGGCGGGTTTCGCCGAAGGCCTTTAATTCTTTGGGGATGGGCTTGGCGAAAGGGGGTTTTAATTCGTCGGCGGAGAGGGTGGTAACACTCATAAATAAAATCAGGATCCAATTCGTTTTCATAAATTCAAACTCACTTTTGGGATTGAAGGTGTAGAGATAACGCGGGAGTTTGGTGGTGGGGGTTGCTTGCGCAGGAGAAGCCACATGCCGAGAAGCAGAGTGGCGATGCTGATCCACTGTGTGTGGACTAGCGGCAGGGCGTCGAAGAGTGGAGCCTGGTCGTGGTGGCGGAAGAATTCGACGCCAAAGCGCAGGATCGAATAGAGGACCAGGTAGAGGCTGAAGAGGCCGCCGGGGCGCTTGGCGGGATCGTGGAGTTTGAACAGGACCGCGAAGATGACAAGGTCGCCGATGGTTTCGTAGATTTGTGTGGGATGGAGAGGAACCCCGAGGGGGACGTTTGAGAATTCTTTGACGTCAGGGTTGGTAAAGCGGACGGCCCAAGGGCGGTTGCAGAGCATGCCGTAACAGCAGCCTGCGGCGTAACAGCCGATTCTGCCGAGGGCATGACCCAACGCAATACCGGGGGCGAAACAATCCATGGTTTTGAGAACGGGCAAGCCGTTGCGGCGCATGTAGAAATAAGCAAAGACGAGGGCGAGGATGAAGCCACCCTGATAGACGCCAGCGGCCCGCAATGTAGACAGTGAAAACATTTCGCTGGGGTTCCTGGCGTAATATTCCCAGTCGAATACAAACATCATGAGCTTTGCGCCGGCCAGGCCTGTGATGGCGCAATAGATGACGAGGTCTTGAATTTTCTGCGAGGGAAGGCCGGAACGGAGGGCGAGTTTGTTGGTGGCCCAGAGGCCGGCGAGGAAGGCGAGGGCGACCATTACGCCATAAGTTGGCAGGAAGAAACCGTTGATATCAATGAGTTTCGGGAGCATGCTTTGATTCCGATTGTTGCCTGGATTGAAAGATCAGATCGTAGGCCATGAGCACTGCGCCGACGCAGATGCTGGAGTCTGCGACGTTGAAGCTGGGCCATTCGTAGGAGCCGATGAAGACCTGAAGAAAGTCGGTAACGCTGCCGGCGAGAATGCGGTCGTAGAGGTTGCCGATGGCACCGGCCATGACCAGAGTCAGGGCTAAGCGATTGCTCCATGAGCCTAAGGTTTGTGGCCGTGTGGCCTGCCAGAGCATCCAGCCGATCATGGCGAGGATGGCCAGGGCAAAGCCGACCAGGACTGTGAGGCGTATCGACTCTGGAGCCGTGCTGAGGATGCCGAAGGCAGCGCCGCGGTTGCGGGTGTGCACGATGTTGAAGACATCTGGAATCACGACGAGGGTGTCGTACACAGAAACTTTGGCTTCAATCCACATCTTGGTAATGCGATCCAGCAGGATCACTGCCGCTGCGATGGCGATGGCCTGTGTACGCTGTCGGTTCATGTTTATAGGCCCAGCATTTCTGATACAGCGGCTGCACAGGCAGCGCAGGCCGTTGGGACTTTATCGTTAGTGCCGACATGGAGCGTGTACTTCCAGCAGCGTTCACATTTTGTGCCGTCGGCTGGCAGTACTTCGACGAGGGTTGCTTCGCCTTGTTTCAATTCCACTTGCGAGGTGATGAAGATGGCGGGGAGGCTAGTGGCGTAGGTTGAGAGGAGTTGATAATCGTCGGGGGCGGCTGTGATGACGAGCTTTGCGCCGAGGGATGCGCCGATTTTTGCTGTCTCAAGTGCGGGCCGGGTGAGTTCCCGGAAGCTGAGGAGACGGTCCCAATTGGCTTGAACGGCGGTTATGCCATGAGTCAGTTCTTCTGTTGTGGGGAAGTGTGCGACGTGGATGGTGTCGGGGTCGCCCTGGGCTTTGGGAAATTCTGCCCAGGCTTCTTCACAGGTGAAGGCGAGGATGGGTGCAGTGAGCCGGAGTAGCGCGTGGGTCATGCGATAGAGCGCGGTCTGGGCGCTGCGGCGAGCGTGTGATTTTGAGGCTGAAGTATAAAGCCGGTCTTTGAGGACATCGAAATAGATCGAGCTCAGATCGACGCTGGCGAAATTGTAGATCGACTGGTAGACCTTGTAGAAGGCGTAGGCTTTGTAGTGGGCGAGGCAGCGCTCGACCAGGTCTGCTGTGCGCAGCAGGATCCATTGGTCGATCTCTTCGAGTTCGGCAGTGGGCACGGAGTCGATGCCGGGGTCAAACTCGTGCAGGTTGCCCAAGGCATAGCGGAAGGTGTTGCGAAGTTTGACATAGGCTTCTGCCAGGCGTTGCAGGATGACGGGCGACATGCGGACGTCTTCGTTATAGGCGACGCTCGAAACCCAGAGGCGGAGCACTTCGGCACCGTATTGTTTGATGACTTCTTCGGGCTCGATCCCGTTGCCGAGAGACTTGGACATGGCGCGGCCTTCGGCATCAAGAATCCAGCCGCCGGTGACACATTCGCGATAGGGAGCATGGCCGCGGAGGCCGACCCCGATGAGCAGAGAGCTATGAAACCAGCCCCGGTATTGGTCTGCGCCTTCGAGATACATGTCGGCGGGCCAGGGCAAACCGTTCTCATCGTTCAAGACGGCGAAGCTGCTGGAACCGGAATCGAACCAGACATCGAGGATGTCTTTTTCTTTGTGAAAGTGATTGCCGCCGCACTTGGGGCAGGTAAAGCCGGGGGGCAAGAGGTTGGCTGCTTCTTCGGCATACCAGACGTCGGCTGTTTCTTTGGCGAAACGTTCGAGAATGGGTTCGATGATGGGCTTGTCGGCAATGATGTGATCGCAGGTATCGCAGTAGAAAGCGGTGATGGGAACGCCCCAGGTCCGCTGGCGCGAGATCACCCAATCTGGACGGGTGGCGACCATGTTGGAGATGCGCTCTTCGCCCCAGGAGGGCAGCCACTTCACATTCTTGATGGCATCGAGAGCGTTGTTACGGAGATTGTTTTTCTCCATGCCGATGAACCATTGTGTGGTGCCGCGAAAGATGGTGGGGTTGTGGCAGCGCCAGCAGTGGGGATAGGAGTGATGGTAGTCGGTTTTCTTGAGAAGTGCGCCGTGGGCTTTGAGGAGCTCGATGACGATTGGGTTAGCTTCCCAGACGGTTTTGCCGATCAGCTCATCGGGCAGGGTGCCGGAGGCGCCTTCGGCGTGATAGAACTTGCCAGCGGCATCGACGGGACAATAGGTGGGGATTGCATAGAGCTGAGAGACGATGAAATCTTCCATGCCGTGGCCGGGGGCGGTGTGCACTGCGCCGGTGCCGGCTTCGAGCGTAACGTGATCGCCGACGAGGCCGAGTGAATCGCGGTCGAGAAAGGGATGGCGGAAGACGGCTTTGTCGAGAGTAGAGCCGTCGAAGGTGCCGATGATGTGGGGCTCTGGCCAGCCAAGTTCTTTAATGACTGATTCAAGCAAGCCGGCGGCGACTATGTAGACGGCTCCATCGATTTCGTTGGCCACGTACTCAAAACGGGGATGAAAACTGATGCCCATGTTGGCTGGGATCGTCCAGGGGGTGGTGGTCCAGATCAAGCCGTAAACGGCCTTCCCCAGCAGGGAGGGATGGATCGACTCCGGGATGCTCTCGAGCTTGAAGCGGACGTAGATGGAGGGCGAAACGTGGTCGGCATATTCGACCTCTGCCTCAGCAAGAGTGGTCTGGCAACTGAGGCACCAGTTGACCGGCTTGAGGCCTTTGTAAATGTAGCCTTGATCGTAGAAGTCGACGAAGTTGCGTGCGATGGCTGCCTGATACGGCGCATCCATCGTTTTGTAGACATTGTCCCAACGGCCAAAGATGCCGAGGCGTTGAAAATCTTCGGTTTGCAGGCTTACATATTTGTCGGCGTAGCGGCGGCAGGCCTGGCGGATCTGCACCGTGGTCATGGCAGCTTTTTTTGCGCCGAGCTGGCCGTCTACCTTGATCTCGATGGGAAGGCCGTGGCAATCGAAGCCCGGGACATACGGGGAGTCAAAGCCGGCCATGGTCTTGGACTTTACGACAAAGTCTTTGAGCAACTTGTTGAAGGCATGACCCAGGTGGATATTGCCGTTGGCATACGGGGGGCCATCGTGAAGGACGTATTCGGGCTGACCGGCGCGTGCGGCGCGAATGCGATTGTAGAGATCCATCTCCTTCCAGCGAGCCAGCATCCTGGGCTCGTTTTGAGGGAGGTTGGCCTTCATCGCGAAGGCGGTCTTGGGCAGATTAACGGTTTTCTTGAGATCCACTGATACTTCTATTGTAGTTAACGGTAGCCGGCTGCCTGGAGTTCAAATAGTTCGGCGTAGCGTGCGCCTTTGGCCAGGAGTTGCTCGTGGCTGCCTTCTTCAAGGATTTTGCCGTCTTCAAGGACCAGGATTCGGTCTGCCATGCGGACGGTTGAGAAGCGGTGAGAGATGAGGACGGCGCTTTTACCGGCGGTGAGATTTGCGAATCGCTCGAAGACTTCGTATTCGGCGCGGGCGTCGAGGGAGGCTGTGGGTTCGTCGAGGATCAGGAGTTGCGCTTCGCGCATGTAGGCGCGGGCGAGGGCGATCTTTTGCCACTGGCCCTGGGAGAGTTCTATACCACCTTCGAAGCGGCGGCCGAGCATGGTTTCGTAGCCGTTTTCGAGTTTTGAAATGACGGAGTCGGCGTAGCTTTTTTCGCTGGCGCGATCGATGCGCGGGGTGTCCTTAAGTGCTTCGATGAGGCCAAAGCCGATGTTATCGCCGGCAGTCGAATCGTATTTGAGGAAGTCTTGAAAGATGACACCGATTTCGCGGCGGAGACCTTCGGGGTCATAGTCTCGCAGATCTTTGCCGTCGAGGGTAATGCGGCCGGCAGTGGGGTCGTAGAGACGGCAGAGGAGTTTGACGAGGGTGGTTTTGCCGGCACCATTTTCACCGAGCAGGGCTATTTTCTGGCCTCTTGCGAGTGTAAAGCTGACGCCATTGAGGACGGGCGTGGCGGCACCTGGATAGGCAAAGTGGACGTCTTCAAACCGGAAGCCTTCCTTAAAGGGCTGTGGCACTGGCAGGGGATTGGCAGCGACGGGCAAGGCGGGTTTGGTCTCAAAAAAGTCGAAGAGGTCTTTGACGTAAAGGGCTTGTTCGGCTACGCGGCTGATGTTTTGAAAGATGGAACTGAGCAGGCTTCGTGAGTTGGCGAAGGCCCTGGTGAGGAAGATCAGGTCGCCGACGGTGATGAGCTTTGAAATTGCCTGTTGGAGAATGTAAACGAAGCTGGCATAGTAGGCGAAGTTTGGTAACAGACCCCAGAGATAGTTCACTGTGGCGCGGCGCACGGCGAGTTTGCGGTTTTCGGCGTAGAAGCGTTGGAATAGTCCATCCGCTTTATCGATGAGATAACTGGACAGGCCGAAGAGCTTTACCTCTTTGGCTGTGGTGTGGCTGGCACCGAGCAGGCGCAGGTAGTCGATTTGTCTTCGCTCTGGAGTCCAGCGGTAGAGCAAGGAATAGGCCATGGCGGCAAAGCGGGATTCGCTCCAGAAAACAGGGATGAGGCTGACGACGAGGCAGGCGAAGAAAAGGGGAGAAAAAGCGATGACAGAGGCGGACATGGCAATGAGAGAAAGGACTTGTTGCAAGAGACTTGCAACAAGAAAGAGCATGGAGAGGCGGTCTGTGGTTTGGCGGCGGGCGCGGTCAAGTTTGTCCTGGAAGGCGGGGTCTTCAAAGGTGACGAGGTCAAGGGAGGCGGCGTGGCGCATGAGGCGCAGGGTGATCTGATTCGTGAACAGATCGGCCAGTAAAGAGTCGCAGAGGCCCATTAGACGGCCCAGCAGGTCGGTGGACAGGACCAGGGCCACTTCAATTGCCAAATAGCGCCAGATGGCTGGGGAGGGAGCACCGCTAACCACTTCATCTACCAGGAGTTTTGAAACGTAAAGGAGGGCAACGGGCAGGCCGGCCAGGAGGATTCTGCTTAAAAGCGAGACTGCGGCGTAGAGCGGCCGGGTTTTCCAGACTTCGAGGAGAAGGGGGGGCAGGTGGCGAAGAGCCTGGGCGCGATCCCGCCAGCTTTTGAGCTCTTCTTCTGGCTTGGCTGTGCGCATTACCCTATTCTAACTTGTTGATCTTAAACAAAAAAGCTCGCCATTTGGCGAGCTTTGATGTTGATGTTCAATGGGAGTTTGATCCTAACGGGAATGCTCCCGTCAAAATCTGTTGTGATTGGAGTTTATGACCTCAGGCAAAGGAAGTCAACTGCTTTTCAAAATGGTTTTAAGTGCTTTAGAATCAATAGGCGGTTAGCGGTTGACTCTGTTTAAACTGTGTGGAAAAGAGGCGAAAGTGCGGTAGAGGATCTCTCTAAGCTGATGGATGTGAAGGGGTTATTTAGATACCGAGGGTTGTCATCTCGTCATCGTGTTTTTTGCCGGACCAATGGCGGCCGTAAGCTCGAAAGAGTGCAAAAATAAGTCCGAGGCCAAGACAAAGCGCCAGGAGAACGCCAGCCAGGTTGAAGACTCCGATTAGAAATTTTGCTGGGTCTGGTTGAGGCTTGGGCGGGGCCTTATCCATAATGATTTCGGCTTTGTAATGGATCTGGCTAAGGAGCCCGGCGGCGAGTTTTGGGTCGGTATTTGCAGGAAAGACCATTGCTACGACTGGGCCATCGCGCAGGATTGCGGCATTTGGGCCCAGTTGCAGAGCGGCAAACTGCTGGCGGGCGATGGCGTGATTGGGATAGTGCAGAACGGCCAGGGTGGCGGCCCCGTATTGAGCCAGTTGCACTTCTGCTGCAAAATCAAATCCGGCTGCTGCAACGGGAATATCCGGTGCGAAGGCACGCAGCGATTCCGGGCCAAGGAGCAAACGTTCAGAGCCGACGGCTCGACCTTTGCGTGGCAAATAACCCAGGAGAGTTGGTGGAGCGGATCTATCGAGTTTCGGAAGAGTGGGAAAAAGAAAGGCGTCCAAGGCACCGCGCGGCGCAGTGCCCTCTAGCGTTTGGAAAACATAGTTCTGGTGGCGAAAGACCTTCTTGTCCGGAGACTGCAAGGACTGTTCGAGAGCAACAGCGCCTGTTACGTCTTTCATCCTGAAGGCGGCGAGTTGAAATTTTTTCGGGCCGTTTTCGTACGCGGCACCTTCTGTTTCGGCGAGGCCGAATTCTTTGGCTACGGCGGGAATCGGGATGTCAACCGGAACGGTGGCGGTACGCTTCCAATCATCAATCGCCGGAGGCAGAATTGCGGCAATCAAAAGAAGCGCCGGCGTGATCATCGACTAGGCTCCGTGGCACTTTTTGTATTTTTTGCCACTGCCGCAAGGGCAAAGGTCGTTACGGCCGACTTTGACGCCTTTGACAATGGGTTGAACTTTGGTGGAGGTGGTGGAATCGCCACCGATGTACTGGAGTGCTTCGAGATCTTTTTCCTTCTTGCGCTGGATGTTGCGGGTGAAGTCGGTGAGAGAAGCGGCTGCGGCTGGCACGGGAACGGGCTGTGGATCATGGTCGGTATCATCCTCGTCATCATCCAATTGGATGGGAGGACCGGTCAAAATGTTCCCGTTTTCGTCGTAAGGTTGCAAGAAATAGAGGTAGCGGAGGGCTTCGTCTTCGATGCGAGCCATCATGTCCTGGAAGAGGGTGAAGCTCTCCTTCTTGTATTCGATGAGGGGATCTTTCTGCCCGTAACCGCGCAGATAAATGCCTTCTTTCAAGTGATCCATCGACAGGAGGTGGTCTTTCCACTGGTTGTCGATGACGTTCAGCAGGATCATACGCTCGGTCTCACGCATGACTTCCGGGCCGACGACGGCTTCTTTTTCGTCAAAGCGCGCATTGAGTTGATCAATGACTTCTTTTTCGATCAGTTCGCGGCCGGAATCGGCGAGTGCGGCGCTGTCAATTTTGACACCGAATTGGGTGAGAATATCGGATTCGAGCCCGGACATATCCCACTGGTCGGCGCGGACGTTTTCAGCAAGACGGGTATCGATGAAGCCACCGATGATCGAGCCGATCATCTCGCGGACACGGTCTTTCTGATTGGTGCCAGAAAGCATGGCGCGTCGCAATTCGTAAACAGCGGTGCGCTGCTTGTTCATGACGTCGTCGTATTCGAGCAGGTGTTTACGCGCGGAGAAGTGATTGGCTTCGACTGACTTTTGCGCTGCTTCGATACGGCGGGTGATGAGGCTGGATTCGATCGGAACGTCTTCTTCCATGCCGAGGCGGAGCATGAGGCCCTGGATCTTGTCGCCGCCGAAAATTCGTAGCAGGTCGTCCTGGAGAGAGAGATAAAAACGAGAGCCGCCGGGGTCGCCCTGACGTCCGGCACGACCGCGGAGCTGATTGTCGATACGGCGGGATTCGTGGCGTTCGGTGCCCAGTACAAAAAGGCCTCCGAGGCTTGCCACTTCATCGTGCTCGGCATCGGTTTTCACCTTGATCTCGGCGAACAG
>Ga0105046_10010907_pt1 | contig 14133 bp, 9 predicted proteins | sample MAT03_FD_78385 | JGI IMG/M metagenome (GOLD analysis project Ga0105046, IMG submission 78385) | Freshwater microbial communities from Lake Fryxell liftoff mats and glacier meltwater in Antarctica - MAT-03 (megahit assembly) | ecosystem: Environmental > Aquatic > Freshwater > Ice > Liftoff... | reverse complement strand
CAGAAGCGGGGTTTGTCTGTGAATCAGTTGTGTCAGTCATATTGAACTCCGTGTGGCCTGGGTATGAGTTGTCGGTCTGCAGCATTGAAAGATCAAGAAACCATACAACGGGACCAAGCGTGTAGGCACATGCCCACAACATAATTTCGTGCGCTCTTGGGGGGAGCAATGTTCTATCCTGCAGCCACATTCGATCGTCAATCGCGGAAACGAGAAAGCCGCCTCAAAGAATGTCACAGCCAGTGCCCCGATGGATCGTCATCGCCATTTGTACACTTGCACCGCTTTCGATAACGTGTGCCACAGCAAATCGCGGACCAGGCGCTACGGTTACGCACACCACGCACACGCACGGTATTGCGGTTGATCCATCTCCGCGGGACTCTTGCCAGAACATTGTCGTTCCGCCTGACGTCGTTTTGGGTGCCCAACCTTTATTGAAAACCCCTGTGGTCGCGCCTCGTTGTTTGCCGGCTGGGGCTGGCGTTTCGCGCACATTGAACCTTTTACAAAGCAGCACGCCACAACGCCGTCACCGCGTGCGAATTCTGTATTACGGCCAATCAATCACCCGAGACGGATTCAACGCGCCCAACGAGTGGTTTCGCAACGTAACCAAGTGGCTGCAGGAAAAGTATCCAAACGCAGACATTGAAACGCAGATGCTTGCCGTTGGTGGCTTTGACGCGAAGGCGATGCAAGGCCCTTCCCGAATGGATCTTCCTGCGTTTTACCCAGATCTGATCTTGTGGCAGAACTACGGCCAATATCCCGACATGGACGAAACGCTGACCTGGTGGCGAACCCATACAACTGCCGAGATCGGCATCCACAACTGGCACTGCGGCGGCTCGGAAAAGCAACTGAATTCAAACAAGAGGATCGAGCGAATGGCTTACATCTACATTCCCGATCTGGCTGGGCGTTTTGGCGCCGAACTTATAGATCTGCGAACTCCCTGGCGAAAACGCAGGAACGAACGAAATACCCCGCAAAAACAGCTAACCAACGACGAAGTTCATTTGGGCCCAGTTGGGTCGCAGTGGTACGCGGAGTTCAACGAAGACCATCTGACCTACGATCCTAAGGTACAGGTTGATCCGCTCAATACGGTGAGAACGTTTGTGGTTGGCAAGGATGTGGAGTGGAACAGCAAGACCTTGAAGCTTTCGTTTCAAGGCAACCGCATAGAAGTTCTTGCGCAAGCAGCAAGCACCTCGGCTGCCGCAATGGCAGACGTTCGCATTGATGGCAAGAGGCCTTCAGCGTTTGCGAACGCCTACGTTTTTTCTCGTCCAAACGCCGACATTGATCACGACTGGCCTTGGCAAACCTCCGCGCCTGCCGCAATCGACATTGCAACGACGCCGCTGCTGGAAGACTGGACCCTAACCATTCATTCTATTGTTTATCCCAAGAAGCGTTTCAACGTGGCTTGCACGTTTTCTGTTTCGGGATCGCTTTCGCATGAAGACGGAAATGGTTCGTGCGAAAAAGACTTCGTTTCAAAATCCGGGCGCGTGGTGATCCCCTCCTCGGCGTGGACGCATCTGTGGGACGCCAAGAATGTGAACTCAAAGAAAACGCTGGTGGTGGGAGACAAGTTTCGTTGGAAAGTCATGCCACTTCATAGCGACACCTATCCGACGGCAACCAAGGTCACAACAGATCCAACACGCGAACACTGGACGTTATTGGCTTCAGGACTCCCCAACGGCAATCACACGCTGGAGTTGACGACGACGGGAAGTATCCAGCCGCGGATCACGGAGATTCGCGTATACAGGCCGCCGCTTGGGCGTTAGAGCGACGACGACGACGTGGTGCAACCAATCGATTCAACCGAACCTCGCCAATTCCAAGATGGTAGCTTTTGCCTGCCGTTTCGGCTGTGCGCTTGCAGCAAGGCGTACATGGCAGGTCGTTGCTTCTAAGGCATGAACGGCAGATACAAAGTTGCCATGTTCAACGTGCGACTCAGAAATTGTGCCCACCGTTTGGGCTCCCACGCGTCCAAGAAATGACAACGCAGCAGCATTGACAATCGGTTCGATCACTGTGGTTGTTAAGACCAACGCATGGTGCTGTTCATCGAAAAGTTCAAGAAGCGATCGTAGGGCAAGCGCCGTTCCCCAATAGCGCAGGCTTTTCCCGGGCAACACCGCCAGCTGATCAAAGTACCCAATTCGTTGGTTCAGCCAAGGCGCAGGATCGAAATTCGATTTCCAGTTGATCTCGGCCCGTCGAGACCACATGGATGAAGTGCGAAGAAGCTCATCTGACAACGTCACCGAGAATCCGACCACTTCTTGTGTTCGCTCAAGAATCCACACGCGTCCCAGATTCAACAGCTGTAGATAGGCATGGGGATCGCAACCGATTAGAAATCCGCCGCTCTGCGTGCAATCCCCTTGCGGCATGGGCAACGCGCGCTTTACGGCCAAAACCCCTTCAAGGTCCGAGGGAATGCCCCTTCTGAGCGTTGGGCGCTCGTCGAACGCAATCATTGAGGCAACTCGACAATGTTCGGTCCGCGAAACTGCCGCAGTATTCCTACCGCTACCGAAGCTTGCCTAGACTGATCTTGAGGCACCGAATCCGATCTCCCAACGAGCTCATACCAAGGCAATCGCGGTTCGCGATGGTGAGCCACGTGATCTGAAAAACCAAGCAACCACCAACGTAGAAAGGCGTTCGTCCTTAAGCTTACAACGTGCGCCTTCACATCAGGGCCGTAGCCCGTGCGGTAGTGATAGATGTAGATCAGCAGGGAATAGCACCAAGCAAACACTAGCAACGGCCAACCAATTGTCAGAGTCCAAAAACGCACACCCAAAAACTCTACAGTGAGAAGATGCACCACCAACATGAACGCAAACGCACTTAGCGACACCAACTGATCCCGCCGTCTCCAGCCCTTAAACGCAGGCGACACTTTACGGGCGACCTGCAGTGGCAAGAACAAGAAGAAAACAACTGAGATCAACGAGTGAAAGAACCAGCCTCCTGCGAAAACGCCGAGATACCACAGCAGGTAGTACCAGGCGCGGCGCGCGAAACCGCAGCGGCCATGAACCACGAAGGTATCCAGCGCCGACGTGTGGTGATCACGGCGGTTGTGGCCATGGTGAAATGCGTGAATCTTGCGATGAATGTTTAGCGGCACCAACAAGGGCAACAGCATCAACTGGCCAAGAAAATCGTTCATTCTCCGTTCAGCAGGCCACAGCTTGCCGTGAGAGGCTTCGTGAGCGACGACATACAGGCGGTGAATCCACAATCCTTGCGCTATTACTACAAAAGGCAGTGGCCAGCGATACGCACCCTCAGAACGATCAAGCAGTCTGGTCAGCGTGGCCAGAACCGCGAATACGATGAAGGTTTCGCTTAGCAAGCATAGGGTTCGAGCCCCATGCGTCTTGTTGCCACGGCGTCCTACCGCTTGAAGCAACAGAGCCGTAACCCGCAGGCACGATCCGAGGATCGACGAAAGTGACACGTTCTTACCCACTAAGGCTTTGGGAAGTTGCGCAGAACCTCAAACACACCGTCAATGTTATCGATGTAAACGGCCTTGGCCTGGCAGGAGTAGAAGCTGTCGACGTATTCCGCTACACCTGCAGGGGTGCTGACTTTAAGAGTTTGGACCGCTTTGTCCGCGCCACAAACATTGCGCTTCGTGACGATTGTTTTTCCTAACCCAACCGTCAGCATCGAATATTCTTGGTCGCCGATCACACGTTGACCTTGCTTCCAACCGTAAACACGAGGCGCAGTCTCGCTAAGCAAACATTCTTTGTAGGCGAAGTTCTTGCCAGCCACGGTGACTGTATACAACGCTGCGCCATTTGCACAAGTGGAACCGGGTGGTGGTGCGGGAGCAAAACCTCCTCCTTCGTTCTCAGCGTTTAGTTTCGTCGCTGCTCCGCAAGGTCACGCGAATGCGAATCGTGCCAAGCCGTGGCTTTAGCTTTGCGCAGCTAGCGTGTATGGTTGAGGCATGGCTAAGCCGATACCGCAGGAATGGTGGGCGGCACCGCAGGTACGGCGGGCGTCACGAGCCGCTCCGCAGGTATGACTGGCGGCACAGCAGGTTCGACTGAGGCAGCCGCTTGCGATCCCGCCAACGTTGGTGATGGCTTCGAAACATATACGCCGGGCGGTGGCTTCGGCGTTTGGAAGCAGAACGGCGTCGGCGGTACCCTAAAGGTCGATACCACGCATGCCTTCTCCGGAGCGCAATCCATTGCAGTTGTCCGCAAGCCCGGAGGCAGCCAACGCGTGCATTTGCAACGAATGGGCACGCCCCTGTTCCCCGCCACGAACAACAAGTTCTGGGGTCGCGTGATGGCCTGGGCAGAGAACTTGCCTGGCAAAAGCGACATGGAAAATAGGAATGTTCACTACGACTTGATCCAATCATCCGGCACAGGCGCGGGTGAATACCGCGTGGCAGGCACCTATGTTTAACCAGCTACGCATTGGCTTCGTGAACTACCAAAGCAAGGCCGAAACCACCACGATTTGGAAGGACGAATTTGCGGCAGGCCCTGCCCGCATCGGTTTCCTTAAGGCCACAAGCGCCACGCACTAACGCAATTGATGCGGCTTTTGGTGCAGCACATGGCGCACCCGTTCCATATCCACTTCCCCTTCCCACTTCGCAACTACCACCGTTGCCACAGCGTTTCCAATGAGGTTGGTGATCGCTCGCGCTTCGGACATAAAGCGATCGATCCCAAGCAGCAACGCAAGCCCAGCAACAGGTAAAGCACCTGTCGCCGCTAAAGTCGCGGCAAGGGTCACGAAACCGCCTCCCGTCACCGCAGCGGCTCCTTTGGAGGTTATCAGCAACACCCCAAGCAACGCCAGCTCTTGCCCTATTGGCAAATGCACGTTCATGGCTTGCGCCATGAATAACGTTGCCATTGTTAGATAGATCGAAGTGCCGTCTAAGTTAAACGAATATCCCATCGGCACCACCAGCCCAACAACGGGCTTGCTGCAGCCCAAGGCTTCAAGCTTTGCCATCAAACGAGGCAACGCTGATTCAGACGAAGATGTGCCTAGCACCAAGAAGATTTCTTCTTTGAGGTACAGCAGAAAACGCCACAGGCTGAATCCTGTTTTCCAGCAGATCGCGCCAAGCACCACAAACACAAATAGAAAACTGGTGGCATAGAAGCTCAACATCAACTTGCCCAGCCCCGCAAGACTTCCAAGCCCGTACTTCCCGATCGTGAACGCCATGGCTCCGAACGCGCCTAACGGGGCGAAGCGCATCACGATTGCCACGATGCCGAAGAACACGTGCCCCACTTGGTCAACCAAGCCAACCAAGGCTTGCGCCTGAGTGCCGATGCCCGCAAGTGCCACGCCGGTGAGCACAGACAAGAACAAGACCTGCAAGATTTCGCCCTTGCTGAACGCATCTACAAACGTAGTTGGAATGATGCCCAACACAAAATCAACCACGCCCATGTGCTGCCCAGCTGCGGTGTAAGCCTCGGTGCCCTTGGTGTCAATCGTAGCTGGATCGGCGTTGATTCCCACGCCAGGTGCCACCAGGTGCCCCACGGCCAAGCCGATAACCAAGGCGAAGGTTGTGAGGGCTTCAAAATAAACGAAGGCCTTCAGGCCAACCCTGCCCACTTTGCGCAAATCGCCCAAGCGCGCAATCCCCGTAACCACCGTTGAAAAAACGATGGGTGCGATCAACATCTTTACAAGTTTGATAAACCCATCGCCCAAGGGCTTAAATGATTGTCCCCACGCAGGAGCAAAGTGCCCAACCACCACAGCCGCCGCCACAGCGATCAGAACTTGAACATAAAGGCTACGCAGCCAACGCAGTTGCACGGTGCGACACTAACGTCAAGCACCGTGCGCCGTCCAGCCGTATGCGTCTTAATGTAGGCTTTGCAGATGCGCGAATAGATCCGCAACGTCCTGTGCACCGAGCCCTTCCAACAATCCCGCAGGCATCAGTGACGCATCGGCAGGGCGCTTGAACGTGATGTCGCCACTGGGGATCCGAACCATCGTGGTTGCCCCGGTACGCAACATCACCACTTCGGCCTCATAGGTGATGAGCCCACTGTAGTTCTCGCCACTGCGTGTTTCATAAGTGGTGGCAGCGTACAGGGCAGAAACATCCCGTGAGGGATCTACGATGGCGGTTGGGAGATTCTCGCGAGATATGCGGTTACCCACCCCAGTCAAGGCCGGCCCCATGGGGGGTTGAACCACCGTGGCAGCCCAAACACGCGCGTTGCCCTAGCAACTCTTCGCCGTGTTTGGCATTCCCGTTCTTCCACGGCACCTCTCCCAGTTGCGCGAGAAACTTTTCAGGCGTCACTGGCGCCTCTGCCCTTGATCTCAACTTTGGGCGGTGCGACAGGGGCAGTTGCCCCCGCGCAACCCAACAGCTATGGCGAAAGCAACGAACATCCGCGGAGCAGTCTTTGTTCGAACATTCTGGCTACTTAAACATATTTCACCTAACTCGACGGAGTCGAGGAAATCGCCGTGAAGGTTAGGGAAATAGTTAACAGCTGTGAGTTCGCGCTCGAGATATCACCCGAGACTCAGACTTGTGCGCCTTTGGACATGTTTCGGTGGTTCACAAATTCCGTTCTTCAACTCTATCTAGCTGAGCCTGAAGTTCCTTCGCCAGCTGCCGCACATGCGGATCTTGTAAAGCGCTAGAATGACCACCGGGAATGTCTATCGCGGTCACGGGTCCGTCTACGCGTTTTTTCCAACCCATGAAGGGATCAACGTAAACCTCACGAAACGGCACGTCCGCAACATCACCTGTACCAGCAGTGGCGCGGAACAAAACAACGTCTGAGCCGCGCAACACGCCAGTAGGCTTATGTCTTTGGTGCGCAAGTTCGTAGAGCCTGAGGAACTCGATCACGGGCAACTCACTGTCTAGCCCGCCGACTCCGCTTCTCATTGTCGCCACACGCTGTTTGTTCTTTTCCTGTTCTAGGCGGGTGGAAACTTCATACGTCACCAAATTCATCGCTTTTCGAGCCACAGTTGCGGCGGCCCCGCCCAGGTATGAAGCGATATTCTCGTCGCCAGGTCGTCGAACACTGCCAATCACACGGGTCAACCGATCACGTGCGCTACGCAGCCTTCGTTCCTGAGCTTCAACGTCTGCAGCATCAATGATGCAAACAAAGAGGGTATTTTCGCCAATGTCTTGCAGCTGTCTCGCGATCTCAAAGGCGATAACACCGCCGGCGCACAAACCAGCCAAGGCATAAGGGCCTTTAGGTTGAACGCTGCGAATGCGCTCAACCTTGGCCCGCGCCATCTCAGCAATGCTCGTGTGAATGAATTGTCCCCGAGACGATTCGGGTTGCAGCCCGTAAACCGCGTGACCAGGGGCCAGGCGAAGAGCCAGGGTGCGGTAAAGCAATACCTCACCCAATCCGTCGTGAACGAAGAACAACGCGGTTCGGCCCGAACCCGGTCGAATCAAGATCGGAGGCATCACGCTTGGCGCTTCGTCTTGCGCATGCACTGCAGCTGCAGCCACAGGGACAGTAACCACTTCGACAACGGCCTGCGTGGGTGTTTCATCTAACCTTTCGATGTAGCCGTGTGCACGCATCACCGCAGACAAAGGCCGGATCGATGGCGCGGTGAACAAGGTGGATAGAGGAAGCGATAAACCAAGATCCTTCTTCACACGTGCGAAGAACCGAACCGCAACAAGCGAGTTACCTCCCAATTCAAAAAAATCGTCTAAAACGCCAACGTCTTTAACGCCAAGCAACTTAGACCACATCGCCGCCAGCGCCACTTCAAGAGGACTTTCGGGCACGATGTAGTCGCTGGCCAACTCTGGTCGCGAGAAGGTTGGCGCGGAATTCGTGTTGCTTTCCCCTCCCAAGCGTTTCGAATCCGTTGCCAGTTTTTTAAGCCAGGTATTAACATCCACCGAAGAAACAACGATCTGTGATAGTTCAGCCTGTGACATCGCACGATCAAAACCAATCAATCCCTCAGTCTTCGTCATGGCTTCAGCCAGCAAGGCCAGCATCGCCGCGTTTGGTTTCGCACTGTGTTGGGCAATAGCGGATTGCGGATCCACCCGCCTCATCGTGAACCCTTCGATTCCAATCAGCTCGGTGCCAAGTTCGTCAGTCACCTTCACGTCAAAGGTGGCCACTTCCTTGGAAGTTTCGGTGCGTAAACGCACATGGCTGAAGATCCGCTGGCCCACCGGGGCAAAGATCACGATTCTATCGTATCCAAAGGGCACGAAGAAATCTTGGCCTTTGCGAAATCCGGGAATCAACATCTGCGCTGCACCGGTGGCCATATCAAGCAAAGCCGGATGGTAGGCAAAGGTTTCCAGATCTTCAGTGAAACGGCTGTCCAAGGTCAGCGAAATCAACGCCTCACCTTGCCCCACGTGAATCTCATTGAGGTTCTTCCACCGCGGGCCAAACTCTACGAAGTCCTGATCGAGAAACCCGTCCGGGATGTTTTCTGTACCTGTGCAACGGGATTGCAGGCCAACAAGATCAATCGTGGCAACTGCGGCAGAAACAAACTTCAGATCTGCCGTCATATGAGCCTCGTGACTACCCGCCGTACGCATTTGTACGTTTGCGACGCCTTGCAGCCACTGCACATCGATCTGCAACCGCCGGATCTGTGTTGCGGCCACTTGGAAGGGACTTAAGAACGTGACATTGCTAAGTTCAACACACTGACCGTTGCCAGCTTGGGCCGCACGATATGAAGAAGCGTCGACAAAGGCCGCACGGGCCAACTCAACAAAACCAGTGCCAGGAATCAAGGCATCCGCACCGACCACCTTGTGTTCACCCAACAGCCAGCTCGAGCCAACGCTAAAATCACTAAAGTAACGCCGCCCTTGCGGCGTCTCTTCGCTTGCCTGTAAACAGAGATGCGAGGTACTTCCCGAAGGCAGAGGATCATGCGCGGCTCGGTCCTCCGCTTGCACCACCATGCCAACGTCACGCCATGCATTCCAATTGATGGCAAGGGAATGACCAGGCTTGCGCGATTGTCTATCGCAGGCAAACGCATCAAGAAAAGCGTTTGCGGCCGTGTAGTCGATCTGTCCAGGCAAGCCTAAGAACGAGGCCACCGACGACATCAACACAAACGCTTTGAGTTCATCGAAGATCAAGCTATCCAGATTGATGGTGCCTTGCACCTTCGCTCGCAGAACTTTGTGCATCTTCTCGTCTGATTTCGTCGAGAAAGGCTCATCGTCCATGGTTCCTGCCGCGTGAATCACCACGGAAACGGGACCAAACCGAGAACGCAGTTCTGCCAAGGCCACCGCCAAACTGCTTTTGTCAGTGACGTCACCCTGTACAGCGAAAACTTGTGCGCCCAAGGCCAACAACGATTGGACGCCCTTCAGACGAAGTTTGAGATAAGGCTTCGTGTTCTCGCTATTCAGCAACGCATTCCACGTAGGTTGCCCCGGTAACCCCTCACGTGAAAGCAGCGCAAGCTTGATCTTCTTCTTGGTGGCTAAATGCTCCGCAATGGCAAGGCCGATGCCGCCCAGGCCACCTGTGATCAGCACCACGTCGCCATCGCTTAGCCACTCATCCACGCTACCCAACGACGGCATCGCTGTGGAACGGAGGTGCTGTGAAAAGCGCTGAGGTGCCCGCAACGCTACAGGAGAGACGGTATCCGCGCTCGTTAGTTCACGTACTAGCTGCTGTACAGTTGCTTGCATAGACTCCCCTCGTAGCTTCTCGCCGCGAAGGTCTATGTGCCGCGTGAGTAGATCCGGTAGCTCGCGCGGGATAACTTGGGCAGGTCCTACTGCGAGGCGGGCCCAGGGATTCACAGATTCCGTTCCAACCGAAAATGCGTCCTGCGTAACGATTGTGAACGACCCTTGATCAAGCACGGCGGACATCGCCTGAGCCAAGTGCACAGGTGCAAAGAAGTGGTGGAGCAGCTTTTCATCGACGCCACTTGGACCTTGTTCCACGAGCATCACCACATGCTGCGGAATTCGACCTTCACTTTTGAGCTGCTCAAAAACTTGTTGGTATTGCCCGGCGTCCCCGGGGTAACACTCGAAGCGATCTCGTTCTAGCTGCGAAAGGTCGGCTCCCGGAGTCACAAGCACGACTTCGCACGGACCTGCTGTTTGAGCCTTGATGGCTTCGATCATCACGCCGGACAGAAAGAGATCGCTGCCGAACAAAAGCCAATGCCTGACAGCCGCCGGCTTCGAGGCAACAAGCGGGGTAGATTCCCAACCAACCGTGTAGAACCACTCGTCAAGGTTCTCGCGTTTGACGAGTTCTGCACTTTCTTGAAACTGTAAAGCCTGAGGCTTCACCCAATATGATTGGCCCTCAAAGGGATATCCGGGAAGTGGAACGCGGTTGCGAATCTGTTCGTCATATAGGGCTGTCCAATCTACCTTGGCGCCAGCTGCCCAAACTTTGCCCAAGGCAAGCAAAGCGTATTGAACGTCGTTCGCTGCCTCTTTGGGATGACGGACAGAATTGAAGGAGTTTCGATTCTGTGTGGCCTGAGCGCCCACCAAAGTGGCGAGGGTTCGACCAGGACCGATTTCAAGAAACACCCGACTGCCCGCCGCAAGCACCGTTTCCACGCAATCAGCGAAGCGAACCGTGTTGCGCAAGTGCTTTACCCAGTATTCAGGATCTGTGGCTTCTGCCGCTGAAAGCCAGCGTCCCGTGAGATTTGAAGCGATGGGTGTCTTGGGCGCGCGAAAATCAATCGTGCGACAGAACTGACGAAACTCTTCCAGAATCGGTTCAAGCAGCGACGAGTGGGCCGCCACGTCAATGTGAATTGGTGTCCAATCCACCTCTTGCTCGGTTAGTGTCTTTGAGAACTGATCAACCAGCGCTACAGGGCCAGATGCCACACACAAAGAAGGCGCATTTACAGCAGCGATGCTGAGCCCCTTGGGCATAAGCGCGCGGGTTGCATCCTCAGAAAGAGAAACACCCACCATCTTCCCCGTTTGGGTGCTTTCAAACAGCCGCCCACGCAAATGCACCAAGCGAAGGCCATCACGTAAGGAAAACACGCCCGCAAGACAGGCGGCAACGTATTCGCCCATGCTGTGCCCGATATACGCAGCGGGCTTTAGCCCGTAGGAATCGAAGAGCTTCGCAAGCGCATATTCCACCGCAAACAGCGTCGGCAACGACATCGACGGTCGTTGCAACGACTTGGTCGCGACCTCAGCTTCTGACGGTGCAGCAAACAGCAACGCGCGAATGTTGCGATCCAATTCGCGATCTATGATTTCAAAACACTCGTCAAGCGCCGACCTGAAAGCAATTTCGCCTTCGTAAAGATCCAAACACATCCGCGCGTATTGAGATCCCCCTCCGGGGAACATGTACACCACAGTTGGATCGCTTGAATCAGCCGCGATCGTGCCCACGCGCGTGGGCTCCTGTCCTGTCAACAACGCCACGGCATCTGCGTGGTCACGGGCCACCACCACGCGACGATGGGAAAGCTGCCTTCGCCCCATCGCAAGCGTGTAAGCCACATCGGCCAGATCTAAGGTTGGGTTGCCACTGAGGTGCGCAGCCAAATTTGCGCTCATACGATCCAGTGCACCTTTTGATTTTGCCGAAAGTTGCAACAAGTGTTGTGACCGCCCACCTTCGCCCGGCAAGAAGGCAGGAGCTTCTTCCAGCACCAGATGGCAATTCGTGCCACCGGCCCCAAGCGCGGTGATGCCAGCGCGCAGCGGCGACGTTCCTTCCCATGCCTTCAAGTGCGCGTTCACATAGAACGGGCTTTCGTTCATCGCGAAGCGTGGATTTGGCTTCTCGAAGCCAAGGCTTGGCGGCAGTGTGCGGTGTTTTAGGGCAAGGGCCACTTTGATCAAAGACGCTGCGGCGGCGGCCTCACCGAGATGCCCAATGTTGGATTTGACAGATCCAATGCCGCAAAACTGCTTGTCGTTGGTTTGTTCAGCAAAGGCCTGTTCCAGAGCCGTAAGCTCAATTGGATCACCGACGCTGGTGCCTGTGCCATGAGCTTCCACGTAGCCAATGCTGCGCGCGTTAACGCCCGCGCAAGCCAGAGCGCTCTTGATAACTTCCACTTGGCCATCCACGCCAGGCGCCAAGAACCCCACCTTCATAGAACCGTCGTTGTTAACCGCCGATCCTTTGACCACCGCATAAATGTTGTCGCCATTGTCTAGGGCATCACCAAGCCGCTTAAGCACAAGACAAGCCGTTCCACTGCCAAACACAGTGCCAGCGCTACGGTGATCAAAAGGGCGACAGTGTCCGTCTGGAGAAAGGATCTCACCTTCTTTAAAGTGATACCCCTGCCCCATTGGCACCAAGATCGTTGAACCGCCTACCAACGCCATGCTGCATTCACCCGCCAACAAACTTTGTCGCGCAAGATGAACCGCAACCAGTGCAGAAGAACAAGCGGTTTGAACGTTCAGGCTTGGCCCACGCAGATCAAGATCGTAAGAAGCACGAGTTGCCAAGAAGTTCATATCGTTTCCGGTGTGACGCACCAGAAACTCGCCCATCGATTCTACGAGATCTCGATGAGAAGCAACGTTGTTCATCCAATAAAGTGGCGCCCCCGACGCTGCATACACGCCCACCACAGCTTCGTCTGCCAAGCCGGTATTTCCAGCGTCCTCAAGCGCTTGCCATGCCACTTCCAAGAAGAAGCGGTGGGCGGGATCCATCACCGAAGCGTCACGCGGGCTAATGCCGAAAAAGGCCGCATCGAACTTGTCGATGTCGTCTAGAACCGGACAAGCCTTAACGTAATTGGGATCTTCGCGGTCACGGCGCGAAACGCCTGCGGCGTCCAAGTCTTTGTCACTCAGCTGCCGAATGGATTCGACGCCGCCTGTAAGATTCGCCCAGTATTCGTCGATATTACGCGAGCCTGGAAGGCGGCAAGCCATACCAACAATGGCAATGTCGCTGGCCCCAGCAGCTGAGGGATCTTTAACGGTCATGGCTATGAGCTCCGCGAACGTGCTTGTCGGCGACGTTCCGCCGCCGCTTCAAGGCGGCTTTGACGCTCTTGTTCGGAGCTTAAGCCGGCTGACTCTGCACCAGGCACTGCAGGAGACTCCGTCGCGATCTGCTTGGCAAGGTGGCCCGCCAATGATTCGATTGTTGGATAGCGGAACATTGTAACCAAGGGAATCTTGCGGCCCAGTTCCTTTTGCAAACGTCCGTTGGCCTCTACGGTGAGCAACGAGCTGGCGCCAAGATCAAAGATGTTGTCTTTCCGCCCCACGCGTTGCACGCCGAGCATTTCACTCCAAATCCCCGCGATTTTCCGTTCAAGATCATTGCCAGGAACCACGTATTCGGCAACAAGCTGGCGTGAGGTGTCGGTGGGTAATGGCAAGGCGTTGCGATCAATTTTCCCATTGGGAGTCAACGGAAACGCGTTCATGAATACGAATGACTGCGGCACCATATATTCCGGCAGAAAGCCGCGAATATGCGCTTTAAGGTTCGGGACCAATACCTCTACATCGCTCCGGGTTTTGGGACTATTGGCAATGAGCAAGGTTGCAGAAGAGGAAACCTGCCACACGTTGTCGGCACCTGCGCTCTTGTGCCTGTAGAGCACATCAATCGTACCAGGCGTTTTGCCAAAGCGCATTTCCACACTGTGATCAGCAGACAGTTCAAAAAGGTCATTGGGATCGATTCCAAGGTCTACCGCACCTAAGATTTGCCTCAATGATTCAACTGTCTCGTCACCATCGAGACCAGCGATTCTCTCGTTGAGCAAGTACAAAGGCGCAACCCGAGCGTTGACAATGCCAGTGAACAACGTGGCCCCTACAGCACCAGCCAATTTCGACTTCATTGCAGACAACGTCAGAGCTTCATTAACCACCTTAATGTCGTTCTGCTGCAACAAGCTTAGGGTCGGTCCTGCTTGCAAGACTACGTCATAGCGAAAATCGCGCATCTCGTTCGCGTGTGTGCCTTGTTTCAGTTGCATCGAAACGCAAGTCAAACGCGGAACATCCGCCTGCAACTGCGCAAAGAACCCCTGCCCCAATAGCAGTTCCGATTCAATATTTGCGCGCTCTTCTATGCGTGTGTG
>Ga0105046_10010901_pt1 | contig 14137 bp, 6 predicted proteins | sample MAT03_FD_78385 | JGI IMG/M metagenome (GOLD analysis project Ga0105046, IMG submission 78385) | Freshwater microbial communities from Lake Fryxell liftoff mats and glacier meltwater in Antarctica - MAT-03 (megahit assembly) | ecosystem: Environmental > Aquatic > Freshwater > Ice > Liftoff... | reverse complement strand
GCTCGGGCGTCAATCAAGCCTTGGTCGGTCAGCTTCAATTCGGGAATGGGCGAGAGGCTGAGGAAGGAGAGCGTCATGAAGGGCGCGTCCAGCGGGCAGCCCAGCGCGGCGGCGACCGCGTTGAGGGCGTTCATGCGGGCGATGACTGCTTCCAGCGGTTGATCGGAGACCAGTCCGGCGATGGGCAGCGGCAGGTAGGCTTGCACCTCCCCGTCCACCACGGCGACCAAGCCGCCTTGCATCCGCTCCAACTCGCGAATCGCCGCGGTGATGTCCGCGTCGCTCGCGCCCACCACGACGACGTTGTGGGCGTCGTGCGCGACGGTCGAGCCAAGCGCGCCGCGCCGCAGCTTGAAGCCGCGCACGAACCCCACGCCGACGTTGCCGGTGGCGCGATGTCGCTCGACGACCACCAGTTTCAACAAATCCCGCGCGCCATCGGGCACCGCGAAACCCGCTTCGACCCGCGCCGGCTCGATGACTTCCCGCGTCACGATTTGGTGGGGAACAATTTCAATGACGCGCATCCGCGCGCCCTCCCTGGCCGGCACCAGAAAGTCATCCGGCGCGTGGTAACGCAGGTTCATCGTGCCGCGGGGCAGCGACACCGCTGCCGGCGACGCGGCGAGGTAACGCCCATTTTCCGCCACCAGCACGCCCTTCTTCCACGTCTGCCGCACGATCGGCGCCTCGAGGTCGTCGAAGACAATGAAGTCGGCCCAGTAGCGCGGGGCGAGTGCGCCGAGGTTGCGCAGGCGGTAGTGGCGGGCGGGATTGATGGTAGCGATCTGGAAAGCGGTTACGGGCGGCACGCCGCCGCGGATGGCCTTGCGAATGGCGTGGTCAATGTGGCCTTCGTACACGAGGTCGGCGGCGAGTTTGTCGTCCGTGGCGAAGGAGCAATTGGCGGCGTTGGCCGGCGTGACCAGCGGCGCGAGCGTGGCGAGGTTGCGCTCCGTGCTGCCCTCGCGCAGCAGCAGATGCAGGCCCAGGCGCAGCTTCTCGCGGGCTTCCTCCAACTCGGTGGATTCGTGATCCGACTGCACGCCCGCGAGGACATAGGCGTTGAGGTTGCGGCCTGTGAGCCCCGGCGCATGGCCGTCAATGTTCTTGCCCTTGCCCGCCGCGATCTTAGCCAATTCGCGCGGATCGCCGAGGAAGACGCCGGGGTAATTCATCAACTCCGCCACGCCCGCCACGCGCTCGTCGGCGATCATCAGGCGCAAATCATCCGCCGTAAGCCGCGCGCCGGCGGTCTCGAACTCGGTGGCCGGCACGCACGAGGGCAGCATGAGAAAAACCTCCAGCGGCAGCCCCCGGCTGGATTCGAGCACGTAGCGGATACCGTCCAAGCCCAGCACGTTGGCGTACTCGTGCGGGTCGAGCACCACCGCGCCAGTGCCGTGCGGGACGACCGCGCGGGCGAACTCCGGCAAGGTGAGCATCGAACTCTCGACGTGAAAATGCCCGTCAATCAAGGCCGGCGCGATGAACGCCCCGCCCAGATCCACGACCTGCGCCGCCTCGTAATCGCCCAGGCCGATGACCCGTCCGTCCGCAATCGCGACACTGGCGGGATGCACTTCGCCACTGAGGACATTGACGAGGCGGGCGTGCTTGAGGAGGAGATCGGCGGGCGCTTCGCCGCGGGCAATGGCAAGCTTGTGTTCCAGGTGGCGCATAGGTGGGGCGGAGTTTAAGCCGCGCGGAGCGGAGCGGAAATCAAATCAGCCGGCGCGCGGGTGCCCTCGCCCGCAGCATCGTTACCCGGCCAGACGCGTCACTGCCATTTAGTTAAGCCGTCCGCCGGGGCTCTTGCTCTTGCTCTTGCTCTTGCTCTTAATCCTAATTTCAGCGCACCGAAGAGGATTACGATTAAGAGCAGGAGCAAGCGCAAGCGTCGGGCACCCCGACTCCCTTCCGGCTTTACTAAATGGCAGTGGCCAGACGCGTGGGCAGAAAGGAGAGCCGCCCGGCCACACAATGCGGCTGCGGACGGGGGCGGTCGCGCGCCGGCCTCGCCCTCACCGCGCGGCTTGTTCGCGGGCCTTCTGCAACTTGGCTTCCAGTCCTGGTTTCAGCGCGGGCAGCAGCCGTCCGAGATGCTCGTAGAGCGAGGCCGCCGCCGGCCAGAGTTGGAGTTCCTCGGCCAGGCGGGCGGCGTCCAGCGCCGCGCGTTTGACCCAGAACGGATCGGCCTGCTCGCCCGCGCGCAGGTTCCGCTCGTAGGCCACATTCAGGTAATGCTCAAGCGCGACCTGCCGGGCGGCCGGTTGTGCGCCGACCGGCAGAGCGCGCGCCTGCTTCTCCCGCACGAGGCCGAGGCCGACTTCCGCCTGGCTGCGCGTCGGGATGCGGGCGCTGGCGGCGGCGAGCGCGTTCGAGTAGGCCGTGCTGGCGGTGGCGTAGTACTGCGCGTCGGAGCCGGCCAGTTGGAGATAGGCGTCACCGATGCGGACTTCGGCCAGCAAGGCGAGGTCATTGGTCGGATAGAGCTGCTGGAGCTTGCGGAAGGCATTGATGGCCTGCACGAAGTTATCCAGCGGCTTGTTCGTGTCCGTGCTTTCGCTGCGCGCCGCGGTGTCGCCCAGCGCAAACAACGCGCGCGCCACCAGCCCGGGCGGTGAGTTGGAGGCGTTGATGATGCCGGTGAAATAGCGTTGTGCGTCGGCGGACTCGAGGCGCGCAGCGGCGGCGCGGCCGGCCATCATCCGGGCTTCGCCGGCAAGCTCGGAGGCCGGCCATTTTTGAAAGAGGATTTGGTAACTTTCCTCGGCGGCCTTGAAATCGCCGCGGCGGAAATGGAAATCGGCGAGCCAGTTCTGCGCGAAGGCGGCGAGGTCGTTGGTGGGGAAATGCGCGACAAAATTCGTGAACTGCGCGAAGGCGTTGGTCTCCTGCCCGGCCTGCGCCGTGGCGAGGGCGCGCGCGTACCCGGCGAGCGGCAGGGCGGGGTGGGCGGGCCAGTTGGTGGCCCAGGCGGAGTAGATCGCCAGCGCGTCTGCCCAACGGCCTTCGTGCTCGGCGGCGCGCGCCAGGCCCAGTTCCGCGTCCGCCCGCTGCGGTGAATCCGGGAAGCGGCGGGCAAACGCGGCAAACAACTCGCGCGCCTGGCCGGGCGAGCCGTCGGCAAGCTGGCTTTCGCCGAGCAGCAGCAGGCCGCCTTGCGCGCCCGCCGCCCCGGCCGGGAGCGCGAGCAATTTCTCCAGCGTGCGGGCTGCGGTGGCGCGGTCGTTCAACTCCAGGCTGGCCCGCAGCAATTGATAGAGCGCCTGCTCGCGCAGCCCGCCGCTGACGCCCGGCAGCGCCGGGTAGCCCTCGGCTACCGCGGCGTAGTTCGTCAGCGCGGTCGCCGGATCGCCGAGTTGCAGCGCCGCGTCCGCCAGCTTGAACCGGGCGACGGCTTGCGCGGTGGACACCGGCAGGGCCGCGACCGCCGCCGCGAAGGCCGCGCGGCTGTCGTTGGTGCGCCCCGCCAGCCAGTAACTCCAGCCCCGGAGCAGCTCCGCCTGGCCGCGCACGGGCGAGCCGGGGGGAGTGTTGGTGAGCGCCGCCTCGAAAAGCCGCGCCGCGTTCTCGAGCCGGTTGGTTTCCGGCGCGTTGGTGACGCTGCCACTGGCACTGGCGAGGTGCTGGCGAAGTTTTAATTCCCCCAGCGCTACCAGGAAGGCGGGGGACGTGCCGTCCTCGGGATTGGCCTTAAGAAACTCATTCAGCCGCCGCGCGGCCGCCTCGAGTTGCCCCTGCTCCAACAAAAGCCGCACGACTTTGAACAACGCCGGGCGCCGCGCCGCTGCGGGGGCGTTGGTTGCCAGACTGGCTTCCAGCACCTGCACGGCCTCGCCCCGGCGACCGGCTTCCGCGAGCAGGTCCGCCAGCAACTCGCGGCTCGTGGTCAGCGCCTCGGGCAGCGCCGCCGCCGTGGCCACCGAGAGCAGATTGCTCGCGCCCGCCAGGGCCGGCCCCAGGCGCCCCGCATCCAGGTCCGCCTGCGTGAGCAGGTACGTTCGTTGCCATTCGCTGCGCGGCGGCAACGCCTGACCGGCCAGCGGCGCGAGCGTCGCGGCCACGGCGTCTGGACGGCGCGTTTTCATCTGGGCCTCGGCCAGGAGCAGCCAGCCGTCCACCGCCACGCGCTGCGCGCCATGGGTGCGGGCGAATTGCTGGAAGCCGCCCGCCGGCGCCCCGAGCAGGGCCACCACCGCGGGCCAGTCACCCAATTGCGACCGGGCCAGCGCTTCGCCATAGCCCGCCTCGCCCCGGCGCGGGGAGGTGGGAAACTCCTGTGCCAGGCGCGCAAACTCCGTGGCGGCGGCGAGGTGGTTCGTGGCGGCCAACTGCGCTTCGCCCAGCCAGAAGCAGTATTCGTCGGCGAGCGGGCCCGCGGTGGGTTGGTTGGTCTGCAGCAGCGCGATGGCGGTCGCCGGACGCCGGGCCTGGATGCGGGCCTGGGCCTGCAACAACACGGCTTCCGGAACCTGCGGCGAAGTGGGAAATTTCTCGACGAAGAGGCCGAAATCCTTGTCGGCCAGCTCCCACGCGCGGCCTTGGAAGGACTTGAGCGCGTTGGTGAAGGCGCGGTCATCCAGCCCGCTGGCGGCCAGAGCCGGGGCGGGTGCCAGCAGTCCGCCAACCCACAACCCAACCACCACCGCTAGGGAGCGGACGGCGCAGCGGAGACACGATGGAAGGGCAGCCAGCACGGCGCGCATTAAACAGCCACCGGGGCGGGGGAGGCGATGCAAATGTGACCCGCCGGTGCCGCGGGGAGCAGCCCGCTTTATTGCCGCGGTCGGTCGCGGCGGGAACTCCGAAGGCCGAAAGCCGAAGCCCGAAACAAAACCGAAAACCGAATCCCGAGTGCCCAGCCAGCAGGGGCGGCGCGGCCCTCTTTGGCGACTGGCCGGGCTTCCACCCCACCGCCATTGAGTTAAGCGTCTGCGGGGGCTTTTGCTCCTGCTCCTGCTCTTGCTCTTGCTCTTAATCGTAATCTTCTTCGGGGCGCTGAGATCAGGATTAAGAGCAAGAGCAAGAGCAAGAGCAAGCGCCCCGGCGGAGGGCTTAACTGAAGGGCAGTGCCCCGACCACCCCAGCCCAGCCGAGGCCAACCGCGCAGCGCGCCGCACAGCGCAAAGGCCGTTCGGGCTGCGGACTTGTTTCGGGGTTCGGCTTTCGGGTTTCGGGTTTCCGCAGGAGGTGCAAGCAAGTGAACTGCGCCGCCGCCGTGCGTCCCGGCCCCTCCTGCGCTGGGTTAAACTGTTGTCAGCGGCCCCCAAAGCCGGTATCAATGGCAGACGCATGATCAAGTCACTTCTGCTCATTTTCAGCCCCGCGCGGGCTTGGGACAGCGTGGTTGAGGACAAGCGGAACGTCTGGTTCATCCTTTTCCTCTTCCTCATCCCGTTGTTGGCGCTGACCGCCGCCGGGGAATGCTACGGGCTGCTGCATTGGGGCAAAAGTCGCGGGGCCTATGTGCCCAAGCGCATCTACACGCTCGAGGAACTCAAGATGTACGCCGCCCTCCAGGTCGGCATCAGCGTCCTCATCGTCTTCGTGGGCGCGTGGTTCATCCGTTATCTCAGCGAAACCTTCCGCGGCGAAACCGACTACACGCACGCCTTCCGCGTCGTGGCCTATGCCCTGGGCCCGCTCTTCCTTTGCCGCCTGCTCGACGGCGCCCCGCATGTCCAATGGTGGCTCGCCTGGTCCATCGGCATCGTCCTCTCCGTCTCCACCATGTATCACGGCGTGCCGCGCGTCATGGACCCCGACCCGCCCCAGGCCTTCGGCCTCTACGTCACCAGCGCGTTCCTCCTGACCATTGTGAGTGGGTTGGCACGTTACCTCACCGTCTGGTGGCTGGAGGGAAAATTTGCCCGCCTGAACAACGCCCTCCCCAAGGCCGCCGCGGTGCTCGGCAGTTGAAGTCAGCCCCGCTTCGCCCCCCGGTGGACCTCCATTCCCAATTGCTCGCCGCGCTCGGTGAATTCGACGCCGCCGTCGCCGCCGTGCGCGAGGGCGTGTGCGCCGATTTCCAGGCGCGCTTCCGCCGGTTGGACGAACTCACCGCGCAGTTGCCCGCCGCCGCCGACCCGCAACTGCGCCATTTCCTCGAGCAAAAGAGCTACGCCAAAGCCCGCGCGCTGCTGGCCGCCACCCGGCCGGCCTGAGACGCGCCTGCGCGATGCTGGACGACACCATTGCCGCCATCGCCACGCCGCTGGGCGAAGGCGGCCTGGCGGTCATCCGCCTCTCTGGCCCCGCCGCGCTCGCCGTGGCGGATCGCTGCTTCGCGCCGGCCGGCCGGGCGTCGGGGCCGCTGGCCCGGGCGGCCACGCACACCTTGCACTACGGCCACGTGGTGCGCGCCCATCAGCGGCTCGACGAGGTGATCGTCGCCATCATGCGCGCGCCGCGCAGCTACACGCGGGAGGATGTGGTCGAGATTTCCTGCCACGGCGGACTGCTCCCCGCGCGGCTCGTGCTGGAGGCGGTGCTCGCGGCAGGCGCGCGTCTGGCCCGGCCCGGCGAGTTCACCCAGCGGGCCTTTCTCAACGGCCGGCTCGACCTCGCCCAAGCCGAAGCCGTCGCGGACCTCATCCACTCCCGCACGGAACTGGCCCTGCGCGCCGCCAACGAGCAACTCGCCGGCAAACTCTCCCGGCGGATCCACGAATTGCGCGATCAGCTCATGCTCACGCTGGCGCACGTCGAGGCGCACCTGGATTTTCCCGACGAAGACATCGCGCCCGACACCCGCGGGCAACTGGTCGCGCGCCTGGAGCGCGGCGGCGAATTCATGGACACCCTCCTGCGCACCGCGCACGAGGGTCAGCTTTTGCGCCGCGGCATTCGCGCCGTCATCGTGGGTCGGCCCAACGTCGGCAAATCCAGCCTGCTCAACCAGCTTCTTGGCCACGAGCGCGCCATCGTCACGCCCCTCCCAGGCACCACCCGCGACACCATCGAAGAGACGGCCAACATCCGCGGGCTGCCGGTGGTGTTCATTGACACCGCCGGGCTGCGCGAGGCGGGCGACGAGATCGAAGCGGAAGGCATCCGCCGCAGCCGCGTTTCCCTCGAGCGCGCCGAACTCGTGCTGCAAGTGCTCGACGCCTCCGAGCCGCTGACCGCCCGCGAACTCCAACCGCTGGCCGGACCCGCCGGGCGCAAGCGCATCGTGGTGCTGAACAAAGCAGACCTGCCGGCCCGCCTCCGCCGCGAGGATCTGCCCGCGGCGCTCCTCGGCGACGGCGCTGCCTCCGTGCCCGTGATCCCCGTTTCCTGTCGCACAGGCGAGGGATTGGAGCCGCTCAAGGACGCCATCAAGCAAGCCGTCTGGGCCGGCGAAGTCCGCGCCGAGATGCTGGAAGCCATGCTGAACGCGCGCCATCAGGACGCCGTCCGCCGCGCGCGGGAATCCGTGACGCGGGCCATCGGCGCGCTGCGCGCCGATGAAGGACTGGAATTGGTCGCCGCCGAACTGCGCCTCGCCGCCAGCGCCGTCGGGGAAGTCGTCGGGAAGACCACCACCGAAGATCTGCTGGACGCGATCTTCAGCCAGTTCTGCTTGGGGAAGTGAGGCCATTTACGGTTTGAGCATGCTCTTTTCCAAACCTCCCCAAACCCCGCACCCCGGCCCTCTCCCCATCCGATGGGGAGAGGGAGAAGCGTCGGCAGCGAAGGGTGCAGTCCAGAGCCGCAGATGAACTCGCGCCGGCGCGCGGGTGGCGCGGTCTTCACTCGCCCAACCGGGTCACCGTCACGTGGCGGAACTGGATTTGCCCGCCTTCCGATTGCAGGCCAATCGGCCCGGCAAGCACCTCGACGCCGGAGGCGTCGTTCACCTTCTGCCCATTGACCCAAACGGTGTAAGTGCTGCCCTGGGCCAGCAGTTCGACGCGGTTCCATTCGCCCGCCCGCTTCTCCGCGTCCACGAGTTTCTTCACCCCGGCGACATCGCCCGCGACCGCGTGAGCCTTGAGCTCGAAGCTGCGCGGCTGCCCGGCGGCGACCGTCATGCCTTGCAGGCCCAGCACGTCGCCCGCGTTGCCGTGCTGAAGTTGCACCTCGGCGCACCGCGGCAGGGCGCGCGTGGGGCCGTTGATGCGCGTGAGGATGCCGCTGTTGCCCGGCTTGCTGCCCGGGGCCCAGCGGTATTCGAGGCGGAGGCGGAAGTTGGTGAACGTCTCCGTGGTGTAGAGCACGCCCAGCGGTTCGCCCTGGCAGAGGATGATGCCGTCGCGCACCGACCAGACGGCGTCGCGCGGCACCGCGGCGTCGGCCAGCGAGTACTGCCAGCCGTCGAGATTTTTACCGTTGAACAGCTCCGGCCGACCGCTGGAGTGCGCTGGCTGGGTGTGGTTGCACGCGGTGAGCGCCAGGGCGGCGACGGCAGTGAGGAGGAAGGAAGAACTCGGTTTCATGGCGCCCCAGTCCAACACGGAGTCGCGTCGGATGCCAGCGCAGAATGAAACCGCGAGCGACTGCCGGGCGCCGCTCAATTGCTTACCGAGGGAGCAGAGGGTCCCGATGAACGCCAGGGCCGGCTTCACACCACTGCCATTTAGTTAAGCCGTCCGCCGGGTCGCTGGCTCTTGCTCTTGCTCTTAATCGTAATCTTCTTCGGTGCGCTGCGATTAAGATAACGAGCAAGAGCAAGCGGCCAGCCATGTGCCGGTTGGGGATCAAGCGGCATTTCCGGGCTGGCAGCCGACGCGGTCGGGCGGCACACTGCGCGCCATGGTAAGTCCTTTCTCGCTCCTCCCGCTGGCCTGCCTCGGCCTGGCGCTCGGCACGCTCGCTTCCCTCCGCGCTGCGGAACCCGCCACGGCCTATCGCGTTTATGTCGGCACCTATACCGGCGGCACGGCGGCAGCGAAGGGCATTTACAGTTTCACCTTCGATCCGGTGACCGGTGAACCCGGCCCCGTGACGCTCGCGGCGGAGGTGGCCAACCCCACTTTCCTCGCCCTCCATCCCAACCACCGCGCCCTGTACGCCGTGAGTGAGATTGCCGACTTCGCCGGTGGCCGGACCGGCGCGGTGAGCGCGTTCACCATCGCCCCTGAATCCGGCGCGCTGACGCTGCTCAACCAGCAACCCTCCGGCGGCGCGGGGCCGTGTCATCTCGACGTAGATCACACCGGTCGCTGTCTGTTCGTGGCGAATTACTCCGGCGGCAGCGTCGCGGCGTTTCCCCTCGCAGCCGATGGCCGCCTTGGCGCCGCCACGACGCTCCGGGCACACCAAGGAAGCAGCGTGCATCCGCAGCGCCAGACCAAGCCCTACGCGCACTTCATCACCGTGTCGCCGGACAACCGTTTCACGCTCGCGTGCGACTTGGGCGCGGACCGCGTGTTCGTGTATGCGCTCGACGCGGCGCGCGGCACGCTCGCCCCGCACGATCCGCCCGCGGCGACCCTCGCACCCGGCGCGGGACCGCGGCACCTGGCGTTTCACCCGAACGGGCGTTGCGTTTTTGTCGTCAACGAACTGAATTCCACCGTCACGAGCTTTGCCTGGGACGCGGCGCGCGGGACGTTGAAGGAAATCCAGTCCGTGCCGACGCTGCCCGCCGGCTTCACCAACGCGAGCACCACCGCGGAGATCGAAGTCCATCCCAATGGGCGCTTCCTCTACGCCTCGAACCGTGGCCACGACAGTCTCGCGGTCTTCGCGGTGAATGCTGACACGGGCCGGTTGACGTTCGTGGAGCACGTTCCGTCAGGCGGAAAAACGCCGCGCTGTTTCGGCATCGGGCCGGGCGGGCAGCACTTGTTCGCGGCCAATCAGGGTTCCGGCAACGTCGTGGTCTTCGCCCTCGATCCCTCGACCGGCCGGCTCAAAACCACCGGCAAAAGCGTCCCGGTCGGCAGCCCGGTGTGCGTGAAGTTCCTGCCTCAGTGAGGGCGCGCGGGTGCCCCGCCCGCAGCGCCAACTCCCGGCAGGCATCGCGCACGAGTTGGCGCGAGGCATAGCCGGAAGGGACTTCGCCAGCGCGTCAGCGTCCTGGAGTGCGGCAGTCGCCTGCCACTATCGGGATCGCGGGACGGGGAACGAAAAGCGGCAGAAAACTGACGCACTCCAAGCCGCTCGCGCGGGCTGTGTGACGCCAGACATGTGCGGGCGACCCGGGAGCCTGGGGATGCACCCGGAACGCAGTCCGGTTCACAATTCCCCTTGTGCCCCCCGGCTCTGCCTGCTCATTTGCGCCCCTTCACCACTGGATTATGCCGACAAATAATGCGCCACGGTCGGCGGCCTGGCTCTGCTTGGCTGCCGGGCTGCTGCTGCTGGCCGCGGCTTCGGCACCAGCGCAGGTCACGCCGGGAAGCTGCCTCCGCTTCAACGGCACGAACCGCTACGTCAGCGTCCCGCATGCCGCGGCGCTGAACGCCTTCCCGCTCACCATCACCGCCTGGGTCAAGACGCTTCGCAATAGCGCTCTGGTGGACGGGATCGTGAGCAAATATTCCGACGGCTCGGGCAATGGTTACTCACTAAACCTTCGCAACGGAAATCTCTACGCATGGTATTACGGCAGCAGCGGAAGCGTGGTGGTGCTTCCTATTGGTCTGGATGGCGGTCCCATTGCCGACGGCCACTGGCACCATATTGCTTTTGTGGTCAGCACGACGAGCGGGCAGTTATATGTGGACGGCAATCTGAGGAATAGCGTCAATTGGACTGGCATTCCTACCCCGCCCACGGGCACCGAACCGCTCCAGTTCGGTCATTACTACAATTACGGGAATGCCTTTCAAGGGGAGATTGACGAAGTCGCGCTGTGGAATCGCAGCCTGAGCGCGAGCGAGGTGAATTATCTGAAACACCGCCGGTTGAGCGGCAAGGAGGACGGTTTGCTCGGCTATTGGCGGTTCGACGAAAGCAGCGGCCCGGTGGCAAACAACACGGCCACCAATGCGTTCCACGGAACGCTCGTCAACGCGCCGGCTTGGGTGGAATCGCACGCCGCGATTGCGTTGGCACCCATCGCCGCTGGCGCCGTGAAACTCGATGGCGTGAATGATTTCGTGACGGTGGCGCACCAAGCGGACTTGAATTCATATCCGTTCACAGCCTCGGCGTGGTTCCGCACGACCAATGGCGGTCCCTTCGTTCTGGGGTTGGTCACCAAGTCCGTGGACACTGGCAATGGCTGGAGCCTGCTCGTGCAGAGCGGGCGCCTGCGCGGGTTTTACTACCGCTCGTTCGGCAATTTCGCGGTGGACGCCGTTTCGGCGGCCTCGGTGGCCGACGGGGCCTGGCACCATGCCGCGTTGGTGGTGGATGCTTTGGGCGGCAAACTCTTTCTGGACGGCGTCATCGTCGGCTCCAGCGCGTGGACCGGTGCCGCCGGGAGCGTGACCCTCCCGGATTCGCTCCAAATCGGCAGATACTTCAACTACACGACGCCATGGATGGGAGCGATTGATGAAGTCGCGATCTGGAACCGCGCGCTCACGACCCCCGAGATTCAGGCGACGAAAAACCTCCCGCTCGCCGGCAGTGAAAGCGGACTTGTCGCTTACTGGCGGTTCGACGACGCGATCGGCACCGCCGCCACCGATGCCACCGGCCTTGGCCATACCGGTACGCTGACCAATGGTGCTGCGTGGACGGGTTCGACGGCATATCTGGGTGATGGCAGTGTTCACCTCGTCGCCGCGACCAGCATTCCGAGTTTCTCGCGGCAATACGCCATCACTACCGTGCCGGGAAAAAATTCGTTTTCAATCAACACGCGCGGTTTCCTGCGGCGGTTTTACGATTTCGGTCCCGCGCCAGCATCCGTTGCGCTCCTCACGAAACTCGACGGAAGTTTGCGAACGGCTGGCTCCGGCACTCCGGTTCCCACCAAGACCAACACGGTGACTTACGATTTCAGCATGACGGCTTACAACGCCTCATCACCCCAGCCAAGTGTCTTCGGCGGCATTGCTTCGTTTGCGTCCACGATGTATCTCGAACCGGACGGCGTGCAGCTTGATTCCATCAACAATCTTTACCAAGCGGTGCATTCGCTGACGCACACGGAAAACGGCGGCGCTTCGCTCGACGATGGCTCGGATTCCACGGAAGCCGCACGGCTGCTGCACTTCAACGGCCACGTCTTGTTCGGCGGCATTGACACGATCCTGAACAACGTGATCAACACGCCGGCCAGCGGCCCGATCACCGCGCCGACGCATCTGCAATCGTCCCTGCAACTCGCCGCGGGCGGCGCGTATCTCGCGGCGGCACCCGGTTTCAAGTTCGGCGGCGGCGCGGCGTTCAACGTGAATCTGGGCGCGAATGGCTTTGCCACGAACCTCAACGGCTCCTTCAGCCTCGCCAACCCGACCCATTTCTTCGAGACCAACGGCATCCGCTATCGCCTGCCCGGCGCGTCGCTCAGTGCGGCGGGCATGGTGGCGACGAATCTGGAGGCGTGGTTCCCCGCTGGCCTCGGCATGAGCACCAGCACGAACCTTCGCACGCTCCGTCCCTTCGCCGCGAAGGCCAACGTCGCGCTCGGCCCAGACCTGCTGCCGGCGGTTTCGCCGGTCGTCTTCACCGCCGCCGCCTACGGCACGAATCGCCTCTGGTTCGCCGAGGAAACGAAACCCTTCCTCCTCGGCGCGGCGCAGATCGAGTGGCGCATTCCGCAGGGGGAATTCTTCATCAGCGAAGCCCAGTCGCTGTTGTTCGTGCGCGAGCAGGACGACCGCGACCTGCTCAATCAAACTCCGAACCTCGTGGACCCGCTGGCCGCCGACCGCATCTCGAACGACACCTATTATCGCCACGTCGCCGCAGTGCCGGGGACGCCCATTTACATCCGGTCCGATGCGAATGGCGCGGCGCGGCTGACGATGCAGGCAACCTTGCAGGAAAACGAATACCGGCCTCACTTCCCCTATCTCGCCCGCAATTTCGGCGGTCACGTCCCAGTCATCGGCGGCGCGCTGACGATCACCAACGACCTGATTGACACCGCCGCGAGCTACCTGCTCATCAACGGCTCCGCGCCGCTGGCCTACGCGCGCGATTGCCCGCCCGAGGCCGGTTGCAGCGGCACGCCCACCAACGGCCCGCGCACGCTGCAATTCACCCCGCCGCCGGGGCGCCTGGGCTTGGGCGAGCGCGAATTCGGCTTCACGCCCGACGGCGGGTTGCTCGCCTACGGGTCGCTGACCGCGCCGGAGAATCTGACCTGGGGCTTCATCGGCGGCGCGAGTTACGCCCAGCGAACCTCGGACGTGCAAACCGGCGCCTACCACGTGCCTGGAACGTTTCTCGTGGGGCAGGCTTCCAGCCTGCCAGCCACTCAGCGACCCGCCGCCCTCTTGTTCACGGGCTGGGGCAACCAAGCCAACCCGGCCTACCTCGAGCGGCCTGACGCCGGTGCCTACGCCGATGGTTTTGCGAACTACGCCGGGCTGAATTTCCGCGCGCCGACGAGTGGCCGCAGCATCCTCGCCAATGTGGACACTGGATCGTATGCGCTGACGCCGCGCTCGAAGTATTACGTGCGGGCCGGCGGCGTCAGCGGCATCCACGAGGCGGCGAGTTTTCCTGGCACCCTCACGCTCTACGGCTACGTCTTCAACTTCGCGAGCTACCGCCTCTCCTATCTCGACAGCGCGAATCGCGAGTCGCGCACGGACGGCTTGATCGTGCTGCCCGTGCCCTCGGGCTTCAACGTCGAGTTCGAGCGGATGAAATTCCTCTGCCGCGGCAACCTCGACACCGCCCGGCTCCCCGCCAACATCGGCCCCAAGCGCATGGTCTATTGGACCACGGACATCAAGCCGCTGAGCCTGCAGTTCAAGCCCACGACCGGCGACCCGTGCAGCCTCACCAATCGCTATCTCGTGCTGGGTGTGGAAACCAAACTGCCGTTCATCGTCCAGACCGTTCCGCCCTACGCCCAGATCGGGTTGCACACGGCGCTCGCGTTCAAAGCCAATGGCAATCTCGCCAATGTGACGACGGGCGTGGAAGGCGTGGACTCGCGTTTCCCGGTGCCGGCCAACCTGAATTTGCAGGGGCCGGGTGGAAGTTTCTATCCGCTCACCGCCGGCGCAGAGGGCTACTTCAACAACTGGGAGACGTCCGGCAAACCGTCCGCGGGTTTCTACAACCTCGTGGG
>Ga0105046_10010897_pt1 | contig 14140 bp, 2 predicted proteins | sample MAT03_FD_78385 | JGI IMG/M metagenome (GOLD analysis project Ga0105046, IMG submission 78385) | Freshwater microbial communities from Lake Fryxell liftoff mats and glacier meltwater in Antarctica - MAT-03 (megahit assembly) | ecosystem: Environmental > Aquatic > Freshwater > Ice > Liftoff... | reverse complement strand
GGTCACCCCAAAAGAATGGTTGCCTTCTTCATAAATGCGCTCGTCGAGCAAGCGTCGTGGCGCGCCGAGTCGAATGCCTTGCTCAGTGGTGCGATAGACCAGAAAGCTCAGCTTGGCGCGCTGTTGTATTCGATTTCTTTTGCCGCTGAGGGTCGGTTACTGCGACGGACGTGACAGCCAAGAAGGGCGACGGGGTTACTAAATGAACGCCTGCTTGACGTACGTGCCATAAGTCATCTACTTTGTAAAAAAGCGAAAGATTTTTTCGCTCATGGGGAATAATGTATGAAAACTTTGGAAGGTCGGATTCTAGCGACCCTATTAATCACGACCTGCTTGCCGGCGATGGCCTTCGACAGCGGCAGTACCGGAGTTGATGGAAGTCTGACGCCCAACGTCAACACCGAAGTCCAACTGCCCCCAAGCGGTATTCTCAACTACACATCGATAAATATCCCCGTTGGCGTGACCGTGCGCTTTAGGCGCAATGCGACAAATACGCCAGCGACGCTGCTGGTGAGCGGCAACGTGACCATTGCCGGAATCATTGATATCGGCGGAGGTGCGGCACCCGGCATCAACGGCGCGGGCAATGGCAATGTGGCCGATGACGGCTTGCCGGGCGCGGGTGGCCCCGGCGGATTTGCCGGCGGAATGGGCGGGCAAGTCGACACCCTAACCGGCGCTGGATCGCGACTGGGTGGTCAAGCAGGTCTTGGTCCGGGCGGCGGACGAGCGCAGCCCAGTAACTTTGCAGGTCAGCGCTGCGCGGGGGCTGGTGGAAGCTTCGCATCTGTTGGTGAGTTCTCAACGAATTGCGCGGTTCCGGCGAATGGCCCCGTGTACGGAAATGTGGACCTGCTCCCGCTAGTGGGTGGATCAGGTGGTGGCGGCGGGACGGGCACTTCAAGCACGGTTGGCGCCGGCGGTGGTGGTGGTGCGGGCGCGCTACTTTTGGGCGTGTCTGGCACGCTCAACCTCACAGGCAGCATTCTGGCAATCGGCGGGGTTGGAGGTTCTTCTGGGCAAACGCTTTTCAGTGCTGGGGGCGCGGTCGGTGGCGGTGGCAGCGGCGGGGCAATTCGGCTTGTTGCATCGACTCTAAACGGCAATGGGCCGATATCCGCGATAGCCGGACCCGCGGGCCGTTGGGGTGATACCAACCCTGGTTTCAACGGCGGCGTGGGCCGAATTCGCCTTGAGGCAGACGTACTCACGCGGACCACTCAAACGACCCCACCGTACACAACAAGCACGCCCGGACCCTTGAACGTAACGGGCGTGCCAACGATTCGGATCGCCAGTGTGGCGGGTGTCGCTGCGCCCGCGTCGCCGACCGGTAACGCGGATATCGTCTTGCCAGCAGCGACCCCCAATTCAGTCCCGGTGCTAGTCGAGACCGTTAACGTCCCGCCTGGAAACACCGTGTCGTTGATCACCACACCGCCGCGCGGACTTCCAGTTACCACCGTCTCCACCGCACTGCAGGGCAGTTTGGCAGCAGCAACCGCGACGGGAAATGTCGATATTGGCGATGGATCGAATGTGATTTTGGCGACCATCAGTTATTCGGTCAGCGGCGCGCAACAGCGTGCGTTGAGCCGCTCTACCGGTGGCGAGAAAGTATTACGCGTTGAACTTACGGCCGGCTTGAGCGGTTCTGGAAGCGCGACGGTGCTGGTAACTGAAAGCGGGCGCCGGGTCGCGTTGTAGCAGCATCAAGCCCCGAGCGTTCGCGAGATGTGCCCAGGGATGTTTGGATGCGGCCGCGTCGTGCGGGCACTCTTGCTCGTCGCAATGGGCTGCGGGCTCTCCTTTGAGTCAGGTCTTGCCGAGTCGCCCAAGCCCGCCCCCGCGTTCACGTTGCGACCGGGCGACGTTTTCGTAAACGCACCGGTTGGTGTCAGCAAGCAAGCTCAAGTCAGCTCAACGGTGTCTCACTGGTCGCCGATACTTGGTGTCTCTAAGCCAATTCCTCCACCCGCTGTGCCGACGCGGACTTTTTATGCGGCCGCTGTTGGCGTGCACCGCGGCGCGGCAGTGAACGGCCTGACTCCCAATAGAGTAGAGATTGGTCAAAACAATCAGGTTGTGATTGTCAGCGGTAGTGGGTTGCAAAGCGCGACAAGCGTGGCGCTTGAACCGCTCACCGATACCCAGGTTGCTGGATTTTCGGTGAACGGCACAGGAGATGCACTTTCAGTCAGCGTGAACATCAGCGCAACCGCGGCCGCTGGACTGCGTCGATTGGTTTTACGTGACGCATCTGGGCGTCTCCTTGCAAACTTAAGCCCGAACGCGAACGTCATTTTGCTGGCGGCAAACGCGCCGCGCGTGGATAGCGTTACGCCTTCCTTGCTGCCTCGCGGTCGCGTGCACGAACTGGTGGTCCGAGGCACTAATCTCCGTGGCCTGCCGATCGCTGGACGCTTTAGCGAGCAGCCGCGAATCTCGATCGTTCCAGACGACGGGATCATTATTGGCAGCACGATCAACGCAACGGATGACGGAACGGCAGTCCGTTTTTCCGTTGATATCACCTCAAATGCGCCCGCCATCGCGCGTGTGGTGCAAGTAATTACAGAGAGCGCGGTATCTTCTGTGACCGCCAATCCAGCGAACACGATCTTCGTCGTAGATGGCGACGTTCGGCCCATTGCGCCGCTGGTCTCGCCGTTAGTCGGGATCGAAAAGCTCGTGTCAACCTCGACTTCCCGATCGGCCTACAGCAGCATGGTCGGTGTCAGTAGGGGACCCGTGATCACGGCATTGGTGCCGCCATCAGCCGCGCTGGGAGCCACCACGCGTTTGCGGGTCGAAGGCAGCTCGCTCGCAGCCGTTACCGCTTTGTTGCTGCTCCCGGATACCGACATCGCGATCGTTCCCGGCAGCCTGGTGGTCTTGCCGACATCGGTCCAAGTGGATATCGCCGTTGCGGCCAATGCCTCACTGCAAAGTCGGCGGGTCACGCTTTCCGGCCCGGGCTTCTCGATTTCATCAGTGCAGCTGCTGGAGATTCGAGCGCAGCCGCCCGAGGTGACCGGCTTGACTCCTAACTTCCTGCTGCGCGATGGGAGCAGCCAGACCATCGAGATTCAGGGTCGCCAGCTCCTGCAAACGACAGCGGTTCGGATCATTCCCGACACCCGCTTAATCATTGAGCAGTATCAAGCGTTAAGCCCAACCCATGCGACCGTTCGCCTTCGCACCGATGGAATTGCAGCGGAGGGTCCACGTGTGCTGCAAGTTGAAGGCAGCAATGGCACTAGCAGCGCGACTGCAACGGCGAACAACACGCTGTTCGTAGTGGATCGCAACAACATCGTGACGCCGCTGATTTCGCCAGTGATTGGCGTCGTGCGGCCGGTCGTCGTGGTGCCGCCGCCGCTTGGACTCTTTGCGAGGGCACTGGGCGTGGTCCGCGGGGGTGTGGTTACGAGCGTGCAGCCAACGTCAGCCCCGAAAGGCAGCACCACGCGATTGACCTTGCGCGGAGCGGGGCTCAGCAGCGCAAACAGCCTCGTGGCGGTGCCTGCAAATGGAGTGATTGTGCAAAACCTCACGGCGGCCGCGGATGGCAGTCGGGTGGACCTCGACTTAGCTGTCGCTGTGGACGCGGAGCTTGGCGAGCTTCGGCTGGTACTTCAAGCGCAAGGACGGCCGTTTGACTTCGCTCCGCCAAGTATCGCGCTGGTACGAATCACTGCCAGTCAGACGGTGGGACCCGTGACTAACCCGGATACCTACGAGGCGCGCGCCAACGACGTTTTGAACGTCAATTTGGCGCAAGGTGTTTTGGTAAATGACGTCAACCCGCTCGGAACACCGATGTTGGCGGTGCTGCGGCGATTGCCCTCCCACGGCGCGCTTAACTTGTCCAGCAACGGCAGCTTTGTATACACGCCCAATCCGGATTTCAAGGGTGCGGATCGCTTCGAATATTCAGCCGTGAGTGGTCCACTTGTGGGTGCCAGTGCAGTCGTTAGCATCACGGTTGAAGAACCTAACGATGCGCTTGACGATGCATACTCAACGCCCGACAACTTGCCGTTGGTTGTTGGTGCAGCGAGTGGGATTTTAGCCAACGATGTCATTTTGGATGGGCCGGTCACCATCTCTCTACAGTCGTCAGCGCAACGCGGCGTGCTGGCGCTGAATCCCGATGGCAGTTTTCGTTACACGCCAAACGGTATGGCCGGAATTGAGCGCATCCGCTATCGCTTGTTGAAAAACGGAGTTTCGTCGCTACCAGCGGAATTGGTGATCACGGTGGTGGATGTCAATGAGGCACCGCTCGCGGTCAACGATAGCTACTCGGTTGACCGCGGTGCCACGTTAACGCGCGCCGCGCCGGGGGTCCTCGCAAACGACCGCGATCCCGACGGCAGCATTCTTACCGCGCGCCTCGTTTCGCCGCCCAATGTCGGCGCGCTAACGCTTAACGCGAGCGGTGGCTTTAGCTACACGCCACCCGCAAGCTATGTCGGTCAAGTGACATTTGACTATGAAGCCGTAGATCCGCAGGGCCTTGCTCATCAAGCCCGGGTCACCGTCACCGTGAACGACAATCTCGCACCGCAACCGGACGCCTACCAATTCAATGAAGGTGAAGTGCTGTTCGTTGTTGCGGCCAACGGCCTGCTGGCAAACGACAGTGTGATTGCGAACGGCCCGTTGCAGATCATTCTCGCGCAGGAGCCAAACTTTGGCGTGGTTCAGTTAGCCAACGACGGAAGCTTTGTTTTTCGTCCGGATACGCCGGATCGCTTCGGCACGGCAACATTCCAATATCGTCTGCGCGACAGCTCGGTAACGTCGATCGCGGTTCCGGTCACGATCACCGTGGTCGCGGTGAATGACCCGCCGACGACAGCGCCTGACAGCTATCTCTCGGATGAAAACGCCCAGCTTGATGTGCCAGCTCCCGGTGTTCTCGCTAACGATCGCGATATCGAAAACGGCGCGCTGCGCGCAGAGTTGGCATCGAGCCCACTGCGCGGCGCGGTGCAAATGCGCGCCGACGGATCCTTCAGCTACATTCCACAGGTCAATTTCCGAGGGAGCGATACGTTCAGCTACCGCGCCGTTGACCCGCAAGGTGGCGCCAGCGAAGCGACGGTGAACGTTTTGGTAACGCAGCCTCCGACGGCCACCAACGACGTTTATTTGGTGGACATCAATACGAGATTGGACGTGCTAAATCCCGATCTCGGGATTCTGGCCAATGACCACGACGCGCCCGAGGATGACGAGCTGACCGCCACGCTCTCTGATGAGCCGAACCACGGCGCGCTCATTTTGCAGGCAGATGGCACGTTCCGCTACACGCCGGATGCTGGCTACAGCGGGCTTGACACCTTTGGCTACCAAGTCAGCGACACCCGCTCCATTTCAAACGTTGGCACCGTCACTTTGGCGGTTGGCATCACCAGCTTGCCGCGCGCCTTTCCCGATCGCTACACGCTTAACGAAGACCAAGAGCTAGTGGTGTCAGCGGTTGACGGCGTTCTGAGCAACGACTTGGACGCCGACACGCCGCGCGCAAACCTGCGCCCCAGCGTAGTTGGAATTTCCGAGGCGGGCATCGTCGCGGGTTCTTTGGTTCTGGCTAGTGACGGCGGTTTCCGCGTGCGGATGGGGCCCAACTTTAGCGGCCAAACCTTTTTTGTTTATCAGGTGTTTGACGGCACCAGCGTCAGCAATGCTGCCATCGTTCGACTAGAAGTGACGCCGGTGAACGACGGCGTGGTCGCCGTTGATGATCGGTATGGCGTGTTAAGAAACACCGTTTTCCGGTCAGGCGCGTTCAATAGTATTTCGCGCAACGACCGCTACGACGCTGACTTTCCCGTTAACTTTTCGATCGCAACACCCGCTCAGTTTGGAACGGTAACGATCAACATCGCGAATGGGCTTTTTGAATACACGCCATCCCAAGATTTCGCCGGAACTGACACCTTTACCTACCGAGTGTCTCAAGTGAGTACGGGGATTTCCGCCACCGCGGTGGTGACCCTTAGAACCAACGGACCGCCGCTGGCAGGCCCAGATAGCTACACGCTCGCCGAGGACAGCTCGCGCATCGTGACGCCCAGCATTTTGGCCAACGACAGCGATCCAGATGGCGATGTCATCGCGCTTTCGGACCTCACCATGTTGGGTGGCTACGTCGAAATGCGGGTCAATGACCGGCTAAATCCGACCATTTCAACGGCCACTGCCAGGGGCGATTTTTATGGCACAAGCACTTTCAACTACTGGGTCGACGACGGCACCAACGTGTCGAGCGGCCTGATCACTTACAGCGTCACGCCGGTGCCAGACGACCCACGCAGTCAGCCTGACAACTATCTGACCCAGCGCGATACGCCGCTTATTGTCAATTCACCCGCTGCCGGGCTTTTGCGAAACGACTATGACCCTGATACTCGCGAGAACGCTGGTAGTCCACCTTGGAATGCCGCGACCGGCCTTGACCTGCTGGCGCTGCGCGCTGAACTGTTAACAGCGCCGGGCAACGGCACGCTGACGCTGTCGGAGATAGGAACATTTTCATATACGCCAAATACCGGCTTCTCGGGTCTGGATCGCTTCACCTATCGCACAATTGATGGGACCGCTCGCCAGAGCGCCACTACCACTGTGGAGATTCGGGTTAATTCGCCCGCCCAGGCGGTTGACGATGCCTTCGTGCTCAACGAGGACGTCGCGCTAGTGGTTGCTGCCACCCAGGGGCTGTTGATCAACGACACCGATATTGACGGCGACGTGCTTCTCGCACGCTTCCAGCCAAACGGTTGCGCGCCCTGCAATGGCCGCGTAATCGTGCGCGACAACGGCAGTTTTACTTACACGCCGACGGCGGATTTTCACGGCCAGGACGAGTTTTTCTATCTCGTCAACGATCCCTTTTCAGGAACTGACGTCGGTCGCGTGGGCATCGTCGTGTTGCCGATCAACGATGCACCGAGGACTGAGCCCGACACCTACCGCACCCGTGAAGACGAAGTGCTGATCGCTTCACAAACCCTGGGCATTCTGCGCAACGACGAGGAAGTCGACGGTGAGGCGCTTGGCAACGCCACTGTGCTGCGCTTGCCGATCCACGGCGCGCTGGTGCTCGCACCGTTAGGCGGCTTCAGCTACACGCCGCAACCAAATTTCAATGGCCGCGACACCTTTCGCTATCGCGTCTTTGATAGCTCTGGTCTGAGCAGCGACGACGAGGTTGAGGTGCTCATAACGTCCGTCAACGACGCGCCCGATGCCCAGAACGATGCCTACGAGACCAACCAAGGGCAGCAGCTTTTGGTTCCTGCAGCAAGCGGCGTTCTAAATAATGACAGCGACGTCGACGGACCCAGCTTGAGCGCTTCGCTCATCGCACCACCCTTGCGCGGGCAGTTGCAGTTAGCAGCTAACGGCAGCTTCAACTATCAACCAGACCCTACGTTTACCGGCATTGACCGGTTTCAGTACCAAATCGATGACGGATTGGGCGCGGTGGATGCGGCGACGGTGACTATCAATGTGCGCCCTGCCGGCTCGGCGATTGCAATAACGGCGAACGACGACTTCTATTCCTTCCTCGGCCCAACTTTAAGCGTCGCGGCGCCCGGGGTACTCAGCAACGACAGCGTTTCAGGAGCGCCCGCGTTGAATGCGTTGATCGCAGTTGCACCGACCGTTGGCACGGCCGTATTGAATCCTGACGGAAGCTTCAACTACTCAGCGCCAGAGAACTTTAATGGCGTTGTGAGCTTTACCTACGCTGCGCGAGCAGGGACCGCGAGCGAGTTGGCCTTGGTCACGCTGGAGGTTAGGCGTGCTAGCAATGTGCCGCCGGTCGCATTAGGCGAACAGTTTGGCGTACTCGAAGACGCACTGCTGGACTCGCGTTCATCGGGCGGACTTTTAGTCAACGATCGCGACTTCGAGGGCGCTGCTCTCTCACTCCAGCTGCAAACGCAGCCGAGCCACGGCCAGCTAGAAGCGCGTCCGGATGGCGAGTTTACCTATCGACCGGCGGCCAACTTTGCTGGAACCGACCGCTTCAGCTACCGCGTGTCCGACGGCCAGCTGTCCTCCAATAGCGTCGAAGCGGTCATCACAGTTTTCGCACAAAACGACGCGCCGGTCGCGCAAAACGATGCTTATGCAACGGCGCCGGGGCAATCGCTGAGCGTCAATGCTGCCGCCGGCCTGCTTGCCAATGACAGCGATGTGGACGGTGATTCCCTGAGCGTTGAGCTGGTCGATTCCCCACTGCACGGCCAGGTTCAAGTCGCATCCAATGGCTCATTGATCTACCAGCCAGTCGCCAGCTTCATAGGGCTGGATAGCTTCCGCTATGCGGCGAGCGACCAGGTCGCGCGCGGTGTGGCAACGGTTTCGGTGCGTGTCGGAATTGCTGGCAACCGCCCGCCAGTGGCCATGGGCGAGCGCTTCACAATTGACGAGGATGCGCGGCTCAGCAGCGCGGAAGTGGGTTTACTGACGGCCAACGACGTCGATCCCGACGGCGACCCGCTCAGCGTCAGCTTGGTCAATGGCCCAAGCAATGGCGTGCTGCAGCTCGACGGCGCTCAATTCAGCTACCAGCCTGCACCCAACTGGTTTGGCAGCGATCAATTCAGTTACACCATCAGCGACGGCGCGCTCAGCGCAGGGCCGGTAGTGGCCGAAATCACGGTTCGCCCAGTCAACGATCCGCCAAGGGCGGTTGCGGACTTGCTGACGGTGATTCAAGGCCAAACGCTGACGCTGAATGCCGCCAACGGGTTACTTAGCAACGACAGCGATGTTGAGGGCCAAGCGCTGAGCGCCGTTTTGCACCTGTCGCCAAATCATGGCAGTGCAGCAGTGGGGCTTGACGGCAGCTTGGTCTATCGAGCAAGCCCATCGTTTAACGGTCGCGATGAGTTTGCCTATCGTCTCAGCGACGGCGTTGCGACCTCCATTGGTCGCGTCGCGGTCGACGTCACCGTCGCTGCCAATCGCCGACCCGTGGCGTTCGGGGAGGCATTCGCGATCCCTGAAGACACCGTTCTCGACACGCGCGCGCTCGCCAGCCTGTTGGCAAACGATTTCGATCCGGACGGCCAACCGCTAACGCTGCGGCTGTTGTCCCAGCCAGCGCGTGGACATCTGCAAACGCTCAGCGGCGGCCACATCATCTACACACCGCAGCGTGACGACACGGGCGTTGTCGGCTTTGATTACACCGTCAGCGATGGCGAGTTAGAGGCGGTCCCGGTGCGTGTTGAAATCACCCTGCTGGCGCTCAACGATCCGCCAATCGCCGCAGCCGACCTGTACCCGCTAGCGCCCCAAGCGGGCGCACTGTCGATTGCCGCGAGCGATGGCGTTTTGCGCAACGACGTTGATCCTGACGGCGACCAGCTGCTGGTCACGCTGCTGCAGCCGCCGACCGCGGGCACGCTGTCACTGCGGTTGGACGGCGGCTTTTTCTATTCACCTTTGCCGGGCCCGCGTCCGCTAAGTGACCGCTTTATCTATCGCATAGCCGATCCGGCCGGGCGCCAAGCACAGGCACCGGTTGATATCTTGCTCGCTGGGCAGATCCCCCTAAGCGATGTCCTCTTCAAATCTGGATTTGAGCAACCGACGCAATGATGCTGGCAAAGTTCAACCCTGTTTCTCTGCGTCGCCTAAGTGGCGTCCTGCTGCTGTTGATCGGCCTAGCCGCTAATGTTGCCCGCGCAGATGTGGCGAGAGGCATCCAATGGCTAGACTCGCGCGAAGGCCCCGCCGGCGTGCATCGCGCAACCGATCTGGCTAACCCAACAGACACCAATGCAGAGGCTTGGATCACGGTGTCGAGGCTCTCGCGCACTGGCGATTTTCCGGAGCTGATGGCGGTCGCGCGAACCCAGCGCGATCAAACCCTGACCTCGCTTGCTCGACTCGCACGGCTGCGCATTGATCAGGGTCAAGCGGCTGCGTCCGAAATCGCTGAACTGCTGTTGGCGCAGCAGGCCGATGGCGGATTTCCAGCGCGTCCAGGCTTTCAAAGCGAGGCCCTGACTACCGCATGGACGCTGCTCGCGTTAGAGCGAGCCGGGCAAGGTGGCACCACGCCGGCTGCACGCGCGATGGGTTTTCTGCTCAGCGCGCAGCAAACCGATGGCGGCTATCTGTCATCAAGCGGCAATGCCAGCACCGTGTTTGCCAGCGCGCACGTGGCACGCGCATTCGCGGAATATCGCAATCGATTCGATTTGGTCTCGTCGATCAATCGGGTCAGTGCGTTTTTGCTCGCCGCGCGCACGCCCACGAATACGTTTGGGCAGGCGTTTGAGACAGGGCTTGCATTGGACGGACTCCTGGCTTTGCGCGCCGAGCGCAGCGTGCTCGCGCCGGTTGTGGCGGTACTGCGCACTCAGCAGATCGCCAACGGCAGTTTTGCCGACGATGCCTACGTCACCTCGATTGCCCTGCGCGCACTGTGGGCGTTCGACCAACCTGAATCCAATCCAACGCTGGCCAGTATCGTCGGGCGCGTCTTGGCCGCCGATACCGACCTACCGATCGTGGGTGCCGAATTGATGTTGAGCGGCGCCGGCCAAGCTACTTTGGTGACCAACAATCAAGGTCGGCTGAGGTCTGACACATTGCCTGCGGGAGCCTACGAGGCCACCCTGCGATTTACTGGCATGCGCAGCGTCGCTTTCACCTTCAGCTTGGTGAACGCGCGCGTTCTCGACCTAGGCGATTTGCGCATGGTGCAGGGATCCTCGCCCAGCGGCAATTTTGGGCTGATTCGCGGCTTGGTGCGCTCAAGCGCAGGCGGCGCGCCGATCGCAGGCGCCACGATCGCTTTGGCAACCCCGCCCACGCAGGTGTTGAGCGACGCTGACGGGCGCTATCAGCTGCTGCAAGTGCCCGCTGGATCCGTGCAAATCACCGCCACTGCCAGCGGCTTTTCGAGCCGCACGGTGACGCTCACCATCGCACCAAGATCAATCCTGGATTTCTCGTTGGAATTGGTGCCGGTCGCCAACCCCAGCCAAGGCGCGCGCATTCAAGGCCTCATTGTCGATGCGCAAACCTCACTGCCGTTGAACGGTGTTGTCGTCGCGTTGATTGCCGGCGCGCCAGCGGTGAGCGCGCAAAGCAGCGCCGTCGGCACTTACATACTCAACGCCGCAGTTAGCCCATTGGCCACCCTGCGCGCCAGCCTATCCGGCTACGACCCGGTTACTATTCAAGTGCCACTCAGTGAAAACCAAGTTCTGACTTTCTCACCGCGCTTGTATCGCGAAGGCACCTCACCGATCGGGGCCAACCGCGCGCGCATCTCAGGCACGGTGGTCAATCAGGCCAACCGCCAGCCCATCGCCAACGCGCTGATTGTGGTCGCCGATCCTTCGGGACAGCAGTCCGCGCGCAGTGCAACCGACGGCAGCTTTGTGATCCAAAACCTAAGCGGGCCAACCAGCCAGCTCACTTTCAGCGCCGATGCGTTCGAAACAGCGCAGGTTCTGGTGCCGTTACTGCCGCTGGAAAATCGCAACCTAGGCGCGATCGGGCTCAAACCCACCACCGTGAGCTTCTATTTCCCCGATCTGGTCGTTGTCGACAGCACGCTCGCCGTGACCGAGCCGGATACCTTTGCATTAGCCCAGCAATTCGAGGTCAGCGTGGCCAACCGCGGAACCTCGACAGTGACGCAGGATTTCACCCTGCTTGCCTTCATCGACGGCAACCGCAACGGCGCCTACGACCCAGATATCGAGCCGGAAGTCGGTCGCGTGCGAGTTGATCGCGATGTGGCCATTGCAGGAACGCAGCAAATTGCGATCGCGGTGAGCGCAGCGCTGAGTTTCCGCGACGCGCCGGTGGCATTTATTGTAGACGCCGAACGCGAAGTACCTGAGCAAAACGAACGCAACAACTTTGGCTCAAGTTTGCTCGGATGCCGCGTCGAGCCTGCATTGATCGGTGCCGACATGGTATTTGAGGCGTGGCGCTGGAGTGGTTTGGCCAGTGATCCATCTATCAACTCCATCGCGCAGGTCCCGTCAGTTACCCAGCTCAGCGATGACAACGCCGATGGCGTGATCAATGAATTCGACATACCAGACCTGGTCTTTGTCGCCGGTCGTCGAAATTCGATTAACGGGCCTTCGGCAATCGTTGCGATCAGCGGCGATGGCGGGCGCGAACTTTGGAGCCGTACCAACCCAAGTTTTTCGCACTTCTCATCGGTTGCGACCGGCGATATTGATAACGACGGCGTGGCTGAAATTGTCGCGGTACGCGGCTACCGCGAAGAACTGATCGCCTTTGAGAACAACGGCACGATTAAATGGCGCAAGACGCTAAACGGGCCTAGCGTACCGGCGCCACTTATCCCGCCGCCAGCGTTTGTCTATGACCAGCCAATCATCGTCAATCTGGAAGGTGATAACGAAGCAGAGATCATTCATGGGCGACGCGCGTTTCGCGGCTCGAACGGCGATTTGCTGTGGGAAGGCGAGTTTGATGCCGGTGGCAATGGCGGCAAGCCGACCAATGCGCCGTTGCGAGTTGCCAACAGCGTGGCGGCTATCTCTGCTGACGTAAACCTTGATGGCGTGATGGACGTGATCGCCGGACGCACGCTCTACGATGCCAAAGGCCGTACCGTTTGGCATCGCGGTGACATTGCACATCCGAATGTTGATAACAACAACGTGGTGTATTTTGATTCCGGGTTCTCGGCCGTTGGCAATTTCGACAGCGACGATTTCGCCGAAATCGTGCTGTCGATCAACAACGAGCTGTACCTGCTTGAACACACCGGCGCGACCATCTGGGGGCCGAAAAAAGCCCCAGATTTTGGAAGAATGGGCGCACCTTCGGTTGCCGATATCGACAGTGACGGCCTGCCTGAAATCCTTATTGCGAGCAACGCTCGATTGACGGTTTTTGAATCAGACGGCACCGTCAAATGGACCACCACAATCAACGATTTGTCAGGTCTCACCAGTGCGACCGTATTTGATTTTGAAAATGACGGGCTCTACGAGGTGGTTCATTCTGATGAGGTGAACTTCCGCATTCTTGATGGCCTGACCGGCACCGAGCTGTTTAAGACCCGTCATACCTCGCCCACAGTTTTTGAGTTCCCCGTCGTTGCTGACATTGATGGCGACAAGCAGGCTGAGATCATTCTGACCGGCTCCGACCCGGCGTTAACCGCCGGCACAACGCCCGGTATTCGCGTCTTCAAAGCGCGCAACGGCGCTTGGGCGGACGCGGGTTCAGTCTGGGGTTCGCACGCCTTTCATATCAATGAGGTGAACGAAGACTCCACCGTCCCGCTGCTGGAAACACCGTCCTGGCTCACCCACAACACCTACCGCGTGCAGCGCAGTCCGCTGCCCGATCCGCTGGGCATGCCCGATTTTACGCTGGGCGATCTGCGCCTGATCGATCAAGGGCCGGGCAATCAGCCGACCGTGCAGGTGCGCATCGGCAACGCCGGCCCAGTCGATGCCCACGAACCGCCGTTTGTCTCAATTTGGCGCGGCAATCCAAGCGCCGGCGGCGTGCGCTTGAAGCAGCTGCGCCTAGATACGCTGCGCCCGGCCCGCTTTCAAGTGGTCAACTTGGGCGAAATCACGGTGAGCGGCAGTGGCGAGCTGTATGCCGTGGTTGATCAGCCCAACCGCGCGCGAGAGTGCCGCGAAACAAACAACCAGCGCGCCATCGCGTTCTCGGCGACCAACGGCATCGGCGATCTACAGCTGCGCAGCGACAAGCTGAGCTACCGGCCCAGCGAGTTGGCCACCTTTACCGCGCGAGTCGCAAACGGTGGCGCCTTGCCGGCCGGATTTACCGTTGAGTGGTTGGTTCGCAACGCACAAGGCACTACCACCACCGCACTTAGCAACGAGGCGTTTGCCAGCGTCGCAGCAGGCCAAGCCGCCGAGCGAGCGCAGCCTTGGTCAACGTCCGGCGTGTTGGCCGGCAGCTACGTGCTGTTTGGGCGCTTGCTCAATGCTGAGCGCGAAGTGATCGACACCGCAACCGCGGCATTTGCCATTGCAGGCGACTTGAGCGGCCCGGCCGGCGGCATCGGGTTGACCTTTAGCCGCTCGGTCTACCCAGCAGGCGAGATCCCAACGCTTGT
>Ga0105046_10010894_pt1 | contig 14141 bp, 12 predicted proteins | sample MAT03_FD_78385 | JGI IMG/M metagenome (GOLD analysis project Ga0105046, IMG submission 78385) | Freshwater microbial communities from Lake Fryxell liftoff mats and glacier meltwater in Antarctica - MAT-03 (megahit assembly) | ecosystem: Environmental > Aquatic > Freshwater > Ice > Liftoff... | reverse complement strand
CTGCTGCGCGCCCCGCTAGCTGCGTTGCCGGGGGCCCACCGGTCCTCAGCGTACAGGAAGTACGCTTCCGGCCGGTCCCCCCCGGCGCCTTGCCATCGGGTCGCTCGCGACGTTTGCCCGGGCACACTCCTACCTCGAAGGACCTACCTACCCCGTCGGTAGCTGGGCGACGATCTCGCGCGACGCGACCTGGGTGGGGCCTGCAGGGTCGACCCTTCTGTGGAGCTCCAACGTTTTCGACTCGGTCGCGCCGAGGAGAAGCCGGGGGTGGAGCCCGAGGGCGACGAGAGCGATGACGAGAGGGGCGATGGGCACAAGCTCGCGGACACGGAGATCTGGGAAGCGGCCGCCGAAGGGCTCGAGCTCCTTGCGCTTGCGCCACGCCAGATCGAGCGTCCCACCGAAGATGGAGCGATGGGCACGAGCGAGCGCGATGGCCTGGATGAGGAGCACGAGGCTCGCGGCGATTGCGACGTAGGGCGCGCGGGCGGCGAGGCCGGCGACACCGAGGAGCGGGCCCCAAAACCCGGCCAGGCCGGGCAAGCCTGCGGCCGCCAGGAGCGCCAGACCGGCGAGCCCTGAAGCGCGGGGCATCTCGCGCGCGAGGCCGGACAGCTCAGGGCTGCCGCTGGTGCCGACACGATCGCGCAAGGAGCCGGCGACGATCGCGATCAGTGCCGCGGCGAGGCCGTGCCAGGCGAGGATGGCGAGCGCGCCTTCGATCCCCTGTGCGGTGCGCGACCCGAGGCACGCGAGCGCGAGCCCGGCGCTCACCTCCACGGTGCGCGCGGCGACGACGACGAGATCGCGGGCGCGGTAGGCCTGCACGGCGCCGACCGCGGCCCACCCGAGGCCGAGGGGGATGAGCCAGTGGGCGACGTTCGGCGAGGCGGACGCGCCCGGACCGAATCCGAGGCGAACGACCCACAGGCCGAGCGGCGCGAGCGCGGTGCCGATGAGCGCCGCGGCCGCCGCGGGGTGGGCGACCGAGAGCGGCCGCGCCACGAGCGCGCTCATCGGGGCCAGCCCGGCGCGCACCGCGAAGGCGGCGATGGCGAGGACCCAGGCGGCGCGCGGCGCCGACATGCCCACGATGTGCGGCACAGCAGACGTCCACGTGAAGCGCGACAGCTCGGCGATCGACCACGTCACTTCGGTGCGTCCCGACACGATATCGAGGCTCGGACCTGCGGCGTGGGCGAGGCCGCTGAGGATCGCATCGAGAATGACCGCGCTTGCGAGGATGGCCGCCGCCGGACCGATCGCCGCGCGTCGCGCGCGCTGCCCGCCGGCCGAATCGATGAGGAAGAAGGCGGCCGGTGCACCGAGCGCGACAAAGACGATCGCGAGCCGCCCGTCGAGCGAGAGCAGCGCGCCGACCGTGGACGTCGACAGCAGGCCCAGGCCGGCGAAGAACGGACGCGCACCGAGCTGCACGCGGCGCCCCGCCCCGGCGGCGGCCAGGATGACGAGCGTCGTCGAAACGAGGAGCGGCACGGCAGCGCCGTCGATGCCGAGCGACCAGGGGATACCGAAGGGTCGAGCGTGCTCGATGAGCTGGTAGCCGTCGTTGCCGTCGGCGCCGGAGATGCGGCGATCGACCCACGCGGTGGCTATGAACGCCAGGACGGCGTGAAGTCCGAGAAGGAGCGTGGCTCCACGCGTGAGGGTGCGCTCGCCGAGCGACCGGATCGGGCCGGCAATGGCGGCCCACAAGACGACGAGCAGCGGCAGCAGGACCAGAGCGCTCGCGAGAAAGCCGGCGAAGCCGCCGCGTCGATCCCCGGTGACGCCGACCATCGCTGGCGCATCGAACGCTGTCGCTCCGGGTGCGGCGGAGTCGCTCGCGATCTCGACGTAGCCGACGAAGTCGGCGGCGCGGGTGGCGTCGGAACGCCAGCGCACCTCGATCGTTCGCGACTCGCCGGGCGCAAGCTTGGGGCTCTGGCCCTTGGCGAGCGTGGCCGAAGCGCCGACCGGCGAGCGGGGCGCGCCGGCGTCTCCCACGACGAAGCCGATGCGCCCGAGGGTCAGGGGTGCATCGCCCGCGTTCTTCACCTCGATCGCGCCGCCCAGGATGGCGCTCTCGATCGGGGCCAGTTTCACGTGGCTTGCACCTTGGGCAGGCGACGCAATGAGGCGCCCGTGCGGGCCGAGGGGCGGCGCCTTGAGCGCCGTGGCGGCGGGCGCGACGCCGCCGTCGTGCGCCCACGCGTCAGAGGCTCCGAGCAACGCGCCGAGCAGCACGACGAGCGCGGCGATCGACAAGGAGGCAAGGGGCTTCACGAGCGTGCCTCGTCGGCCTTGGCGGCCTTCTTGGTCTTGGACTTGGGCTTGGCAGCGGCCGGCGCAGCCGCAGGCGGGGCCGGCGGGGTGCCGACGAACGCGAGCGGCGCTCGGAACATGTCCTCCTCGGCGGGACCGGCGATCCAGGCGTGGGGGGCGCGTCGGACGGTGACCTCGGCGAAGCGAGCGGACACCGCGGCCGCGAGCGCGATGCCGAGCGCGAGCACGGGGGTCGCATCGGCGGCGACCGCCAGGAGGGCCGCGCCGACCAGCACGGCCGCGCTGCCCCCGGAGAGCCAGCGCCCGCGCGACGACGCGGTGAGCACGCCAAAAGCGACGAGGAGCGCGGCGACCGCGAGGAGCACCGCTGCGCCGGAGAGCGGTACGAGCATCGACAGGCGGGACGCGGGTGCGACGGCGGCGACAGCCAGGGTCGCGGCCACAAGCGCGGCGTCGAGGGGACCGCTCGTCGCGAGAGCGCGCGCGATGCGCCGCGGACCATCGAGCCAGGCCAGCGCAGCAGCAAGGAATGCCAGGAGGACGACCGCGGTCGGCAGGGCCATCGAGGCGATACGTTTAGCGGCGAGATCGCTGCGCAGCGGATGCTTGTCGTTGGCATCACGGAGGAGGAGCTGCCCGTCGATGTCGCGCCAGGTCCAGGTGCCGCCGAGCGGAGCGAGGACGATGTCGTCACCGGGGCGAATGTCGACGTTGTCGGCGAGCGCGATCTCGAGACCGTCGCCGCCCACGATCGCAGCGCCACCCGGCACGAGCGCGATCTTCTGCAGCGTCGCTGGGAGGGCGACCTTCACGAAGGGCGACGTCGCGAGCGGGCCGGCCCGCCCGCGAAGCGACGCGTCGTCCTGCACGCCGATGTGGACCTCGGTGCCCGGCGCGCTCGTCATCGTGAGCGTCCCTTTGCCGTCGGCCGCAGCAGGACCTCGCAAGCGTGCGGCGGTCGGCGCGCCGTCGCGTACTGCGACGAATCGAGGGGCGTAGTCGCTGAGAAAATTGCCCGCGAGACCGTCGAGCCAGCGGCCATCCAGGCCCCAGCCGAGGGTCGCGCCCGCCAACGTGAGCGCGGCGATAGCCGCGCCCCCGGGGAGCCAACGCCCACGCAGCGAGGCGGCTCCGGTGGCGACGAGCGCGCAGCCGAGCGCGAGGAGCGCAGTTGCGAGACCGTCGGCGAGAAGCGCCCCGAGGGCAGCAGCGAGGGCGAGCGATCGCCACCCCGCCCGGGAGGGCGCGCCGGGCGCGTCCGAGGAGCCGGCGCGGAGCGCGATGAGGACCGAGCCGAGCGCGAAGACCAGCGCGAGGGCGCCGCGTCCGACGTCGGCATCGAAGCCGAGCGCGGCATCGATCGATCCGACGCGGGCGAGGACCCACGCCGGCGAGACGATCATCCCCGAAGGGCTTCGCACCGCCTGCAGCAACCCGACTGCGACCACGAGGACCGAGCCGACCGCGCCGAGCGCGGCGACGAGATCCGAGGCCGTTCGCGTGCCGGCACGCGCGGCGAGCCCCCGGAGCGACGAGCGCTCCTCGAGCCAGGGGCCGAGGACGGCGACGACACCCGCAGCGACCAGGGGGGATGCGACGGCGCAAACGAGCGGCAAGCCTGCGACGGCGTGACGCGGCAACGGACCGAACAGCTCGGACATGAGCCTCTTCTTCAGCGATCGGAGGAGCCGCGACGGGGTCGCGGCTTGTCGCCCGCCACGGGCGGGACCAGCTCTGGAGGCACGGCCTCTGGGGGCACGGCGTCGTGAGGCACGACCGCTGCGGCGCGCGCCTCCGCCTCCAGCCGTCGGGCCTCCGCCTCGGGAGCGGTGGGCTCGCTCGGGCCGGGAGTCTGTCCCCAGCGAGGGTCTTCGTCCACGCCGAGCGCAGCGCGCAGCGCCCAGAGCGCGCGCGAGGCTCTCGATTTCACGGTACCCAGCGGGACGGAATCGCGAGCGGCGATGTCGGGGTAGCTGAGCCCTTCGTAGAACGCCGTCTCCAGCGTCTCGCGCTGCGCGGGCGCGCGCTTGGCAAGGGCTTCGCGCACGAGGCGGCACTCCGAGGCCAGCACGGTCAGCGCCTCCGGGTCCACACCGATGTGCTGCGGCTCGTGGCGCAGCTCGTCCTGCGCGATGTGCTCGCGGCGCTGGCGGCGCCGGACGCGATCGAGGGCCAGGTTGCGCACGGTCGTGACGAGCCAGCCGGCGACGGTGCCCCGCTCCGGATGGTACTGATGCGCGCGCTCCACGACGGCAAGGAACGCATCGTGAACGATGTCCTCCGCCTCCTCGATGTCGCGAACGATCTTCATCGCCAGACCGAGCGCAGTCGACGAGTAACGATCGTAGATCACGGCGATCGCCCGCGCCTCGCCGGCGCAGATCTGCGCCAGCGCAAGCTGGTCGCTCGCGTCGCGCTCGGCCCTCTCGGCAGCGTCGTTCGGCGTCGGATCCGCCATCGTGGAAGCCCCGAACTTCCTGAAGAAATCTGGGTCTACCCCGTCGGTCGACCAGGTAGCCCTATGCCCCCGTCGCCGCCGGAACGGAAGGGGCGTCCGCGTCTTCGACGATCGAACGGCTTTCCGGAACGACTCCGAGCGCTGCCCGACGGATGCGAGCCCACAGGGCGACTCGCCCCTCGCCCGTGGTGGACGAGAACGGCGTCACGTGGACCCCCGCCGCTTGTTGCAGCTTCGCGAGCGTCGCCTTGGCCGAGGAGTTCGGCAGCTTGTCGGCCTTGGTGGCGACGACGGCGGCTTCGATCTTCCGCAGACCGGGGTCGCGGCCACGTTTGACGAAGTCGAGCAGCTCGCGATCGTCCTCCTCCAGGCCGCGGCGGGCGTCGACCAGGAGGCAGAGAGCCGCGAGCGACGGGCGCGATGACAGGTAGCCCTCGATGAGCTCGGCCCAGGCACGGCGCTCGACGTGCGAGCGGCGGGCGAAGCCGTAGCCTGGCAGGTCGACGAGGTTGAGGGTCGTGCCGTCCTTGGCACGCGTCTCGAAGACGTTCACCTGACGGGTGCAGCCCGGGGTGGAGCTGGTGCGGACCAGGCCCTTGCGGTCGACCATGACGTTGATCAGGCTCGATTTGCCCACGTTGGAGCGGCCCGCGAACGCCACCTCGGTGAAGGTCGGAGGGGGCAGCTCGCCGCCCCCGATGCCGATCGCCGCGACGAACTTCGCCTCGACGATGCGCTGACCGTCCGGCAAGGCGAGGTTGCGCTCGGTCACGAAGGAGCCGCGACGGGGTACTGGGTCGTCTTCACGCAGGCGGCGCACTGACAGAGCGCCCGAAGAAACCGGAACGTGTAGAGCCCGGTGTCGTGGCGGTCGCTCCAGACGAGCTGGAGGGCGTAGCTGCCGACCCGCTCGATCTCGCGCAAGTCCTGGCTGCCGCCGGGGACGAACTTGATGGAGTTGCCGTGGCCCTGGCAGTGAGCACATGGGCAGTAACCGCGCAGCGCCTCGTGGGGGAGATGCGAGACGTGGCCGTCGGCCCAGGTGATCGTCATCTCCCGAGCGCCATGGGGGGCCTTCACGTGGGTCGGCGTTGTGGAAGGGTCCTGCGGCATGGTCTCGATCCGTCAGCGGGCGGCGGCCGACGCGGGGGTGCGCGGCTCGCGACGCGTTGCGGTAGCACGGGTCGGTCGACTGGAAAAGCGCTGGATGCTTGTCAGCGCGCGCAAACCATCGCAATGGTAAGAGTCCTTCAGCCTTGAGAGGAAGCCGTCATGAACATTCGCCCGAGCTCGTTTCGCTTCGTCGGTGCCGCCGCGCTCCTGGCCGCGCTCCTCCATGGCGCCGCGCTCCTCGCAGGCTGTGCCGAGGGCTCCTCCCAGCCCACCGGCGCGGGCGGGGGCTCGGGCGGCAGCACCAGTGACGGTGGGCGCAGCGGGGACGGCGGGAGCGGGGACGGCGGCGACGAGAGCAGCGGCAAGTCCAGCTCGTCGTCGAAATCCTCGTCGTCGGCCAACAGCTCGTCGTCCTCGGGCACCTCGTCGTCCTCGTCGACCGGCGGCGCGTCCTGCGGCAACGGCGTTTGCGACGCGGGCGAGACGTGCGCCTTCTGCCCCAACGATTGCACCACCGACTGCGGCCCGATCTGCGGCGACGGCTCCTGCAACGGCCTCGACACCTGCTCGACCTGCCCGGACGACTGCAGCGAGTGCACCGGCGACTGCGGCAACGGCGTCTGCGACGCCAACGAATCGCAGATTTGCCCGGAGGACTGCAGCTCCTCTGGTAGCGGCGGCGCGGGTTGCCCGACCGACGTCTGCCAGGCTGGCGGCATGGCCGACCTGATGACGTGCATGGATCCGTGCGTCTTGCTCATCTGCGGCATCCAGACCGAGTGCTGCGAGGGCCCGTGGAGCCAGGACTGCGCCGACGCTGCGGGCATTGCGTCCGCACTCGGCTTCTGTCCCTGCTGAGCTCGCGGAGCCCCAACCTTTCCCGCCGTCACCAAATAGAGCGAGCGTGGAGGCGCCGCACGCGCGACATTGTTGCTTCGCGTGCGGCGTTTCTTTTTGCTCCTTCACGGGCTGACGGCGCTCTTCCAGATCCCGTTCGCGATCGCCATCGCCGAAGGCCTCGCCCGGCTCGGTGCGGGTCCGCTCCGCTGGGCGTTCGCAGCCGCCGCAGCCGCGTCGTCGGTCGTGGTGCTGCGCGGGCGCATCAAGCTCGGAGCCGCGGACCGTCCGATCTCCAAGCTGCGCGGCTGGTTTGTCGAGGAGCCTTACTTCGTCCACTGGGGCGCGTCGGTGTGGGGCGCGATCGCCTTTGCGTTCGGCGCGCTCGCGCTGCTCGTGTTGGCCGGGCTGGGCGTGCTGCGCTGGCCCGGGATCGGCAGCGTCGCGCTCGCCGCGTACGGCTCGGGCGTGGTGATCGCCTTCTACGCCGTGGTGGTGCGACGGCGGTGGATCCGCGTGCGCGAGGTGAGGGTGCGGGTGCGGGATCTGCCGCCTGCGCTGGAAGGCTTCACCATCGCGCAGCTGAGCGATCTGCACATCGGGGCGATGACCCCGGGGCGACGCGGCCGGAGGTGGATGGCCCGCGCCAACGCGGTCGGCGCCGACATGATCGCGCTCACCGGCGACTACGTGACGAGCGGCGTGGCCTTTCACGACGAGATCGCCGACGTCTTCGCCCTGCTGCAGGCGCCCCTCGGCGTGTTCTGCGTCCCCGGCAACCACGACTACTTCGGCGAGGGCGAGCCGCTGTTCGCGCAGCTTCGCGCCCGCGGCATCCGCATGATGCGCAACGAGGCGACGACGGTGGAGAAGGCCGGCGCGCAACTCGTCATCGCCGGCGTCGACGACGTGTGGTCGAAGCGCGCCGACGTCGACAAGACCATGCGCCAAGCTCCCGCCGGCGTGCGGCCCATCATCGCGCTGGCCCACGATCCGAAGCTGTTCCCGGCGCTGGCCGATCGCGGCGCCGACGTGGTCCTCTCCGGGCACACCCACTGGGGGCAGATCGCGATGCCGTTTTTCCCGCGCGTCATCAACTTTGCGCGGCTCGCCTTCCCGTTCCACTCCGGCGAGTCGACGCGGGGCGATTCGACGCTGGTGATAAGCCCTGGCCTCGGTACGACCGGCCCGCCCATTCGCATCGGATCGCCGCCGGAAATCACCGTCATCAGGTTGGTGCGCGCGTGACGTCCCAATCCTCGATCCGCGTGGTGACCGGCGTTCGCAGCAGCGCGACGGCATCCGATCGAACGCTGCGCATCTACACGCCGCCCGGTTTCGACGACTCGGGGCGCACTGCCTATCCGGTGCTCGTCATGCTCGACGGGCAGAACCTCTTTTCGCGATCACGCGCCGGGGCGATGGGATGCTGGGCGATCGACGAGACGCTCGACGCGATGATCCACGGCGGGGAGATCGATCCGTGGATCGTCGTGGGCGTCGATCATCGACACGAAGGTCGCATCGGAGACGACTCGCCCTGGTCCGATCCGCGCCTCCAAGGCGCGCCGCGCGGAGCGGAAGAAGCGACGTTCGTGACGGAGGAGCTGGCGGCCTGGATCGACGCGAGCCTCCCCGCGGCCACGGGCGCCACCGCGCGTGCGCTCGTCGGCTCGAGCCTGGGCGGGCTCCTGTCGCTGTACGTCGCATGGCGGCACCCCGCCTCCTTCGCGCGGGTCGGTGCACTGTCACCCTCGGTGATGTGGTCGAACGGCGAGCTGCTCCGCCGCTGGACGAGGCGGGCTGCATCACCCTGCCGCCTGTACGTCGACGCAGGAGCCGACGAGCGCTTCGACGGTGGCTCGTTCCACCTCGACTACGGCGGCGCGGCCCGCGATCTGGCCGCACATTTGCGAAAGATCGGCTACGGCGACGACGCGCTCCGCGTCATCCTCGAGCCACGCGCCAACCACGACGAGGGCGCCTGGGGCCGCCGCTTCGGGCCTGCCGCGCGCTGGTTGCTCGACCGATCGATCGGCTGAGCCTCGGCTGAGGTCGAGCCGCGCACGCCGCTCAGGCGCGCTCGAGAGCGAGGGCGACGAGCCGCGCGAGCTCCTCTTCGCTCTCGTGCCGCACGACGAACACCGGCGAGCCCATCACCTCGGCGATCATCGGAGCCATCCACGGGCTGGCAACGAGCGCGGGGCCGAGCGCGCGCGCCACCTCGTCGCCGTCGCGCCGGTAGCGATGCCACGGCCGCCGGCCGACGTGGGCGGTCGCGTAGCGCTGCTCGTCGGCGAAGCGCGCGGGGCATCGGCCCATGAGGACGTCGGCCCACGCGCGATAAAGATCGACGTCGCCGGCGAAGTTCATCAGGTCGACGGAGAAGCCGCCTGGCGGCCGCATGTTGATCTCGAGCGGACGGACCGAGCCATCGGCCAGCTCGAACATCTCGATGTGGAAGAACCGGCCGCGCACGTCGAAGGCTTCGAGGATGACCTCGCCGACGCGCCGCACCTCGGGCGGGACGATGCGCCGCACGTGGTACTCGACGTCGAGCCGATCGCGCGAAAACTCCATCACGCCGGCGACGTAGGTGGCACTCGACGCGGAGACGAGGCGCCCGTCGCGATCGGCGAGGCCATCGAACGTGACGAGGCGACCGGTCACGAACTCCTGCACGACGGCGCCGGTGACCGGGACGGTCGCGAGCAGCATCTCGAGCGCCGCGTCGTTGGTCGCGTCGTGGACACCTGCCGCGCCGACGCCGACGTCGGGCTTCACGAGGATAGGAAACCCCTGCGTGCGTGCGAAGGCGCGCACGTCGTCAGGGCGCTCCACCCGCTGCGAGATGGGCGGCGACAGGCCGGCGCGGGTGAAGCGCTCGCCCATCGCGGTCTTGCTCCGCCATGACGTCGTCTCGACACTTCGCGGTCCCGGCACGTTGAAGTCCGCGCGGATCGTCGCCTCCAGATCGAGCCAGTGCTCGTTGAGCGAGTCGACGTGCTCGATGCGACCATTGCGATGAACAAGCCCGGCGACCGCCCGCAGCACGGCGTCATCGTCCGCCAGGCTCGGTACAAACGCATAGTCGGACAGGACGTGGTGCAGTCGATCGCCGAGCGCCCCCGCCGGGATGTCTCCGAGCCCGAGAACGTTCGCGCCGGCAGCCCGTAGCGCTTCGCAAAAGAGGACGAACGGAGGCGGAAAGCCAGGCGAGATGAAGAGGACGTTCACTGGTAAGACGTTCACTGGGAAGACGTTCACTGGCAAGCCTGCCCCTTCGGCATGGCATGGACGGCGTAAACGACGCTACTTATCGCGAAGAGAATGCGGACCCAGGGGAAAAACATGGACAGGCGGGAGTGTCATTCAGGTCGCGCGCGTGGTGAAGCGAAGATGCGCGAGGGCGGTGACCGTCGCATCGGATTCGGCCTCGACCTCGCTTTCGATGTCGGTCCCGACCTCGTTTTCGATGTCGGTCGTGGCGTCGTGTGCGCGGCGCTCGACTTCCCTTGCGTTGTCAGAAGGCGGCATCGCCTCGGATGACGCCGCGCGGGCGCGTTGGACGAGGCCAGGGGCCACGCCTTCGAGGTAACGCGACTTGTCGACCTGGGTGAGCTCGCCGGCGATCCGGCTGCGCTCGCTGGCACCGAGGGCCGGCCCGCGAACGACGAGCCGGACCGCATCGGCCAACAGCTCGTCGTACCCATCAAACGTGGTGTCGCGCTTCGCGCCTTCGGCCCAGTCCGCCGCCGCGACGAGATCGCCGTCAGCGACGCGCGCCACCAGCTCGATCCGGAAGCGCGAGCGGACCCGCAGGACGTCGTCGGGCAACGTCGCGGCGGCGGCCCGCGCCTCCTGCGGGGATGACACCGCCCGAGCGACGGCCCACAGCGCGGTCAGCTCCGGCTCGAGGAGGGGCAAAAACGACGCCGCAGACGCATCGAGCGCGAGCTTTCCCAGGGCGCGCTCCGCGAGCACCAGACACCGCTCTACGTCTCCTTGCCAGATGGCTGCTCGGCCGAGAGCGAGACCGGCTTCGGCCGCCACGCGATGGATCGGATGTCGCGCAAGCGCCTCCCAGGACCGCATGGCGCTCGCGGTATCGCCGCGCGCCCAGGCCCCCGACGCCAGCGTGAAGCGGTCGATGGTGCGCAGATGGAGACGCTGGCGTGACGCCCAGAACATGCCGCCGACCGCGAATACGAGGATGATGAAGTTGCCGGAGGTGAGCGCGGTCAACACGCCCACCGGGACCTCCTGCCGCACCGAACGAAAGCTGTGGAGCGCGGGGAGCACGAGGAGCGCCGAGAGCATCAGCACGACGATCGAGGCGAGCTTCGCGTCCTGCCGCAGGACGTCCCATCCCATGGTTTGGCGTGGTGGAGCGCGGGGCGTCGCCGCCTCCACGAAGAGTGGACTCGCTTGAGACACGTCGCCAGGGGCCGGCACGGCCGCACCGCCCGTCGCCGCGGCGATCCAGTCGGCCTCGTCGCTGGTCGCGCCGACGTCGACACGCCGGTAGACCGAGGGGCTGGGCGTCCGAGCAAAGCGCCCGAGCGCGTGAGCGAGCGAGCGCTCCTGCGTAGAGCCCGCAAGATCCAGAAACCGCCGACCGCGCGCGAGGCGCTCGGCGAGCTCTACCTTGCGACCGCCGCGCGCGAGCGTCGTGCAGGCCGCCACGGTGGCGCACGCCAGCGCCCGGGGCGACGAGGCGATGTCGAGCTCGACCTGGGTCACGATCGCGCGCGCCTCGTCGTCGTCGCCGTTCTTCGCATGAGCGACGGCCGACAGCGCTCGCAGGTCGCGGGCGAGCGCCCGATCGACGACAGGGTCGAGGACGCCCACCGGAGCCGTCAGGCCCTGCCGAGCATGCTCGAGCGCGTCGCTCGCTCGGCCCTCGGCGATCGCGATCTCGGCGTGGGCGAACGCGATGGCGTGCGGGATGCTAGCTAGCGGCACGCCTCGCCGGGCGGCGAGGTCGAGCAGCTGGCTGGCGCGAGCCGGGTCGGCGTCGTGAATTGCACGCTGCACGTCGAAGTAGGTGCGCATGGCCTCGAGTCGGCGGCCCCAACGGACCAGCATCGACGTCGACAGCGTCCCCAGCAGAGTGACGGCGAGCCCGGACGTGATGCCACCGGTGGCGAGCACGAGCCCGAACGCCGCGAGGCCCGCGAAGACGATCTGCTGGCGCACCAGCATTCGCTTGCGGGGCCACGGGGCCGCCGTGTCGGTGGCGACGGGGTTCGCTGGAGACGGGTTCTCCAAGGTGGGAGGGAGCATCGCACTGGTGGGGGCGTCGAGCGAGGCGGGGGTGAGAGCGGGAGCGAGAGCGAGGGCGAGGGCGAGGGCGAGGGCGGGGGCGCGGGCGCGGGCGCGGGCGAGAGCCCGGCGACGGCGAGCGCGAGCGCCGCGCGCCGTTGGACGCCATCGCTGGCGTGGCTTCACCTCATTGCCGAACCCACATGTCGCGGTGGTCGGCGATGAACTCCGCAATGGTCTTCCCGGGGCGACCAAGCAATCGTTGGAGCGTTGGATCGACGGTCTGGGCCTGGCCGAACCGCAGACCGACGTGCAAGGTGGTCTGGACCGCGGCCTGTGTCCACGACAGCCCGCGCCTGTGCAGGTGCCAGAGATAGCCAGGGATCGAGGCTGGCACATAGCGAATGGGACGACCGAGCTCGCTTCGTAGAGCGGCTGCGACTTCGGCGAAGCCGACCGCGACCGGACCGGTGAGCGCATAGCCGCGCTCGCGATGCGCGCTCGGATCGGCGAACACCAGCGCCGCCACCTCGGCCAGGTCGCGGACGTCGATGAAGGCAGCGCGGCCCCGACCGGCGGGCACATAGATCCGCTCGTCTTCGACGATGTCGCGCCGATAGGCATCCGAGAGGTTCTGGGCGAAGAAACCTGGCCGCAAGATCGTGTATCGGGCGCCGGTGGCCGCGAGGTGTTTCTCGACGCGATGGTGGGGTACGAGCGGGTTGCGGTCTGCCCCGATGACCGAGATGAACACCACGTGTTCGACACCGCACGCCAAGGCGACGTCCACCAGCGGATGGAGCGTCTCGTCGACATCGGCGATCGCTGGCGGCCGAAGCAAGAACAGCCCGTCGCAGCCCTTACAAGCGTCGGCGAAGCTCGCCGGATCGCGGAAGTCGAAGGCCACCTGCTCGAGGTCAGCGGCATGGCGATCGCGCAGCCTGCCCTCGCCACGCACGCCCACGCGCACGTCCATGCCGCGTTTGCGGAGCGCAGAAACCACGGCGCGACCCACGTTGCCCGTCGCTCCGGTCACGAAGATGCGGCTCACGCCCGGGAGGCTACGTGAGCGATCGGGTCGCAGCCGAAGGTAAAGCTTCGGTCGAGGGCGAAGGTCGGCCATCCTCCGGCGAGGAGGCTCGCCTGCTGTCCGGTTGTCCGGTTGTCCGGCGGGAGCGTGGGTGCGATGCTCCCGCATCATGAGGTCGTGCGCGCGCGTCCGCTTACGATGTCAATCTCGGGGCGAGATGGAGCTGCACGAGCCAACCGGCGCGCTTGGCGAATCACCGCTCTCCTCGGCCAAGCTCTTTCGGATCGCTTCCAGCTTGGCGAGCGCCGCCCGTTCGCGAGCGAGCTTGTAGCGAAGGTAAAACGCCGTGCCGAGCAGCGTGACGACGGCAAAGCCGAGGCGCGTCGGCACCGCGAGCCATGTGCCCGCCATGGGGTCGCGGGTCGTCGCGACGAAGTAGGGGAGCCAGACGGCGAGCCCCAGCGAGAGGATCAAGAGGAGCATCCCGCCGAGGCGCGCGACGAGCACGTCAGCGCGCTTGCGGCGACACGATAGCTCCACGAACGAGGTCACCTCGCCGGCCGCCGCCGCCGCCCACATGCCGCGGCGGACGTTCATCGTGTAGGCCATCGCAGCGACGAACGACGCGGAGACGAACGCGGCGAACGGCCAGACACCGGTCACGCGAGACGACAGCACGCCGAACAGCACGATGCTGCCCGCGTACCCGAGCAGCTCGACCGCGAGCTTTGCGCGATGAATCCAGTTGTCGCGCGATGCGCGCGCGACGAGCGCGCCGACGTCCGTCTCGGCCCCGCCGGCCTTGAAGTCTTCGGCCAGAGCATCCCAGTCGTGGTCACGCTTCACGATCCACCTCCCATGGCGCGCCGCAGCTCCTCGCGACCTCGACTCAACCGAACCGCGACCGCACCCGCAGAGATGCCGAGGATCTCGCCGATTTCGGCATGCGCGAGCCCCTCGAGCGCCATCGTGATCACCGCGCGCGTGGCCGGAGCAAGGCCGCGAATCGCCGTCCAGAGCGCAGCGCGCCGCCGGGCATCCGCCAGGTGATCTTCAGCCGTTGCGATCCCAGGGATCTCGATCGCGTCGGGCTCCACCTCGTCGCGACCGCGCACGACGCGACCGCCACGTTCGACGAACGTGATGCCGCGG
>Ga0105046_10010893_pt1 | contig 14141 bp, 9 predicted proteins | sample MAT03_FD_78385 | JGI IMG/M metagenome (GOLD analysis project Ga0105046, IMG submission 78385) | Freshwater microbial communities from Lake Fryxell liftoff mats and glacier meltwater in Antarctica - MAT-03 (megahit assembly) | ecosystem: Environmental > Aquatic > Freshwater > Ice > Liftoff... | reverse complement strand
GTGAGCGGGCGACTGCGTGCCGGGGGGCGGGTTCGGACGAAATTCGTTCCGAATTCCGCTACGGAATCGAAACATGCGGGCATGTCTTACTAAAGTGGATGCAGCGGCGATTGGGAGGGCTTCCGTCCGGATCCCGGCATGAGGTGTGCCGGGGTCGGACGAAATTCGTTTCGAATTCCGCTACGGGTCGGGCTATGGGGGGCGTTAGATTGTTACAATCTGCCGAAATCGGCAAAGGCGGGGTCGGAGCCAACGCCGTCGACTCCAGATGCAACCGCTGCAACAGCTCATCCAGCCTGTCGATTTGCTATCGGGAGCTCGCGTAATTCAAGTTCGTTCCGACGTGATGATGTTTCACATTAATCTATCGTTAAAAACGGTTTAATAACCTCGGATAGGCTCTAATATAGCTAACGCTGCGGGGTACTTGGGTAAAATAATAAGGCCCACGCCGCGGTCCACGCCAGGACGCTCTGGGCGGCGGCACTGTCGACTCCGACCCAAGCCGGAGACGTCGTCATGAATACGGCGATACATGCGCTGGCGCTCTACCTCGATACGTCGGTCATCGGCGGCTATTTCGACGCCGAATTCATGGGCGCCACCCGCGCCCTCTGGCGGTTACGAGATGCTGGCCGCTTTCGGTTCATCACCTCGCAGCTCGTTTTCCAGGAGATCGCGGGCGCGCCGAAACGCGTGCGCGAACCGACGCGCGCCTCCTTCACCCCGGACGACGTGCTGGAGCGCACCGCCGAGGTGGAGGAACTAGCGCGAGCCTATCTCGCCCAAAAGGTAGCCCCCGGCGTTTGAAGACGACGTGCGCCATGTTGCCGTTTGCACGGTCGGCCGGATCGAATATATTGTAAGTTGGAACTTTAAGCCTTTGGCCAACATGCGTCATGAATCGGGCTTTAACGCGGTGCATCTCTTGCAAGGCTACCCGTCCCTGCGCATCGTATCGCCAACTTTCCTCATCCATGGCCACGAGCAAGAAAAAGACCTTTGACGCCGTCGCGCAGTCCCGCCGCTGGCGCGTGCAAACCGGCCGCAAGCTGCGCGGCCTCACTTTCGAGCAGCAGCAAGAGCTTCTGCGCCGCACTACCGAGGAGTTTTTTGCCGCGAGGCCCGCGCGCCGCGCGCTTATTCACCACTGAGTCGCTTCTTACCTACTTTAGCGCGCGATCCGCGCCCGTTCCCAGTTCAGACCGAAAAAGGAATTCTAAGAGAGTTCGAAAGTGACAGGTCGTGTGGTTTGTACTTTTTGGCTGTTGCTGCACTATCCGCGCTGCAACCAAGCGCCTCTCTTCGGCGAGATCGATCTCAGTGACATGTGGGGTTAGTCTCACCTCCGAACCTGTTTGAATATTTGGCAGCGACGGGGGTGGATGAGTTTGGAGTCCGGCCTTTAGGCCGTCCGAAACTTGCCGGCTCGGGAGAGTTCGGCTTGCTTGCGTGTTGAGGTGGGCGGGCGACCTCGCGATGGGGAGGCGGGGTCGGACGAAATTCGTTCCGAATTCCGCTACGGGTCGGGCTATGGGGGGCGACCCCCGTTCGATGCGATCGCCAGCCAGACCACCGGCGCGGCTATCTCCCGTTGATGTCGGTCGATTAACCGGGGGATCCAAAAGACGTCATAGTTTGACTATTGACAAACTATTGCACTTAGTGTTCGAACCGATTCTATTGATAGTAACAGCAGTGATCAGCGGCCGTGGGCTTTGAGGTAGGGCGTGAGTTCCCCGCGTCGCAAGCGGCCGTGAGTCGCGACGGAAACGACTCACAGGGGTCGGGGGATGGGCGGCGAGAATTTGGAATTTGGAATCCAGAACTAAGGAGGCGGACTTTTGAAATCTCGGGTACATCGGTCTCGATCCGTTTTTTTACAGGGCAGCATCATCGGCGCGAGGTGCTCGCGAAGCCGCTTCGCCTTCACCGGTGTTTTTGCGAGAGGCACTAGGCGTTGCGGGCTAGGATTTCAGTCGTTTGATGAATTGCGCCTCGAAGAGTTCATAAACGAGCTGACGTTCTTCAATAAAGATTGCGTCGATCGCTCCGTCTGTCGCATAGCTGAAGATGATACGGTGGCGACCACTACGGAGCCGGTAGTACCCAGAAAGGTTCGCTTCGAGCGAGCGGATATCACCCTGTTCCCGACGCAGTTTTACCAGCGCGTGCTTAATGGCCCGTCGCGGCTCCGGAGCCAAGCGCTTCGCATACTCGACAACCTGAGTTGAAGGCCGGACGACTCGGATCATTCGGGGATGTCGTCGAGGTTGCCAAACTGGGTCCGGCCGGCTTTGTGCTCGGCGACTGCGTTCATCGCTGCTGCATTGCCCATGATTTCGAGCGTTTCGGCGATCGCGCTCATGCGCTCATGTCCAATCACGCAAGCGACCGGCTCGTCGTGGCGGGTGACCGTGACGACATTTCCTTTCTCGGCCGCTTTGACCAATGCCGGGAATGTGTCCTGTCCTTCGCTGATACTAACGGTAGATTTCATAAAATTACCTGTATCGGGCGTTCTAAGAAAGTCAAAGCGAAAGACAGGAGCAAACTTGGAGGGGCTCGAGACGGTCGTGTCTTACCTTTTGACTCAAGTGCGGCGGCGATCGGTAATGGGTGAAGCGAGAATCCCAAGATCGTGATTTCGGAACGCCCTCAAGCCTCGTTTGTTCACGCCCTACGTGGCGAAGGACTCTAGTCAACGAGCTCGGTGCGCCGCGAGTCAATCTAGAGGGTCAGGCCTTACCTCTTGGCTAAAATTGGTAGGCCGATGCGGCCCGAAACGTGGCGCGGAGGTCCCGCGTACGCGGGATCGAGAGAGCGCCGTTCGGGTCAAGCGTCATGTCAGACCTGTTTGAGAATTTGGGAGCGGCGGGGATGGGTTTGCCGGCTCGGGAGGTGCGGCTTGTTTGCTGAGGTGAGCGGGCGACCGAACTCATGCTGGGGGGCGGGGTCGGACGAAATTCGTTCCGAATTCCGCTACGGGTCGGGCTATGGGGGGCGACCCCCGTTCGATGCGATCGCCAGCCAGACCGCCGGCACGGCCTTCTCCCGTTGAAGTCAGTCGGTTAACGAAATCCAAAAGACATCATAGTTCGACCATTGACAAACTGTGGTACTGACCGGTCGAACCACCTGTCCTGGTCGGACCGCGGAAGATCCCGTTTCCTACCAATCGATCCTTCACGCGCGCGAGAACGATGTGGACGGCGGCTTTACCTCCTTGGCGCTCGGCGTTCGGCGTCGGCATGCACACCGAGGGGGAAACGCTCGCCAAAAAAGAGAGCCTGAGAAACCAGTCTGACATCGATAATTTCACGCCATACCATGTATCGGCATACCCCGATTCTTGGTCGAAAAGGTGCTTTTTCAGAGACCCCTCCAGATCTAGTTGCATAGTCGTTGCCCCGCCCCTGAGGGCGCTGGTGCCTCATGGCATCCGTCGCAGTACACCGGCGAGGGCTGTCTTGATCCAAGCTTGCCGAGGTTCGCCGATCAAAGCGCAGTTTCTATATCTAGTGAACCCGCGACCTCTCGTGCCCCAAGTGTAGCTTTCCCAAGTGGAGGCGGTGGCCATCGCGGCGTTGACATTCCTGCAATCAAGCGACAGATTTCTGTCATGCAGACGACTCTCCGCATCAATGACGAAACCTATCGGCGTGCCAAGGCAAAAGCCGGCGAGCTGGGAGTAAGCCTGACTCGATTTTTCGAAGAGGCGGTGGAGCACCGGTTGGAAGGACTGGGTCGGAGGCCGCATCGACGCATCGTTCTTCCGGTAAGTTCCGTTTCCGGGCCTGCCGTGAACAACGACGAGGTCCGTCGCCGTATCGAAGCAGCGGATCTCGACTACGATCTTGGCAAGGCGAACTAACATGGACATGCCGGACAACAATGTGCTGATCAACGCCATTCGCCCGGAGACCCGGCACCACCAAGTGGCGAAGCGATGGCTTGAGGAGGGTCTCAATGAGGGCCGGCCAATCCGACTTTTTCCAAGCGTGGAAACGGGCTTTCTACGTGTGGTGACTCATCCGAGGATTTTTTCTCCCCCGACACCCATCGACGAAGCTTGGAGTTTTCTTCACATTCTGTGTTCGTCTCTGTCCGTGGAGGTATGTCCTTGGACGCAAACGGCCCGTGAACGATGGGGTGGACTCTGCAGGAGTCTTGGCCTTTCAGGGAACGATTGTAACGATGCCATGCTGGCCGCGGCGGCATTGGATCGAGGGCTTCGACTGGTCACGTTTGACCAAGGCTTTCGACGTTTCCCCAACCTGCCCCTGCTCATCTTGGAGTGAAAGAAAACCTAAAGACGTCATAGTTTGACTATCGACAAACTGTGGTTTTAGCCGGTCGAACTGAAGGGTTAAAACCGAACCTATCGATTTTAACGGCAGGGATCTGCAGCCATAGACTTTTGAGGTATTGCCGGAGTTCGCAGCGCCGTGAACGGCTCATATAGGTCGGGCGGCGGGAATTTGGAATCTAGAATCCAGAATTTTAAGGGTCGGAGGGCGGAGGGTCTCGCGCGAAGGCGCGAAGGCGCGAAGGTCGGCGGCAGTTTCAGAATTGTTAGAGGGCAGAGGTCACAGCTACGTCGTGCAGAATCCGCGGTGGTAGTTCCGGTGGATCGAGCTCTGCCTCCTCTGCGAGCTTCTGTTAAAATTTGGAGGGATCGGATGATTGATGTGAGCGGGGCACGGAGTGTGACGCGCAGAGGGCGTTCCCCCGAACAAGTTGGCTCCAAGGCTCCCCCGCCAATCCTTTTTCCTGTGACTGCGCTCCAAGTCATTCGCCAACTTGAAAAACTCCCGCCTCGAGAGCGGCGGAAGGTTTTCGCTCATGTTGACCGCGAGCTGGAGAAGAAGGAGGAGCTCGCCGATCGGAAGGCAGTGGCCGAGGTTCGCTCGGACACGCATCCGGCGGTGCCGTGGGAGGACGTGAAGGTCAGGCTCGGTCTCCTGTAAGCGAGTACGCGGTTGGCCTTTCGGCACGCGTTGTCGAGTGGTTCGAAAAGTGTCGGGACGAAAAGCTCAAGCGTCGAATCGGCGCTCTGATTGACGGCCTGTGAGCGGCAAACCCGCGTCCGGCTGGTTGTGTCAAGCTGTCCGGCGAATCAAGTGTCTGGCGCGTGCGTGGCGGTGGCTACCGAATTCTTTACGAAATTCAGGACGGCCGCTTGGTCGTGCTGGTCATATGGATCGCGAAACGGAGTGAAGCCTACGGATAGACTCCGCGCCGCTGCGCGGGGGAACGGCGTCGCTAATGAAGGACAATCGCGAAGACGCGACGACGCAAAAAGTCGTGTCGTGCCTTTTGATTAAAGTGCAGCGGCGATTGGAAGGGCTTCGGTCCGGAGCCCGGCGGGAGGTGTCCGCAGATTGCGCCGATTTTCGCAGATGATCGGAGGGACACCGGGTTGGGAAGTTATTTCTGGAATCTTCGGAATCTGTGGATAACGAGGTCTGACGTATGAAGACCGATCGTGCCGGGGTCGGACGAAATTCGTTCCGAATTCCGCTACGGGTCGGGCTATGGGGGGCGTGCCCGTTGGATGCAATTGCCAGCCAGACTACCGGCACGGCCATCTACCGTTGAAGTCGGTCGGCTAACGACAGGGGTTGACGGACGAGCTCGATGGAGTAGGCGACTATTTCTTCGTCCGCTTACGGCGGTGGCTTTCGGACAGCTCATCTCCGGCTGCCGGCGGGGCGTCGGGTACTTCGCCGAGGATTTCGAGAAGCATCTTTGCCGATCCACGCTCCTCGGCTTGCCTTTTCAGCCAATCGACGGTCCTTCGGGCCGCGATCTTTTCAGCGACAGCGGAAACGATGAAATTGTTGATCGATGCTCCATCGGCCTCGGCTAGTAACCTGGCCTGTCCATGAACGGAATTGGGAAGACGGACGGTGATTGCGCTCATAAAAGTGAAAGAAAATGGGAGGGTGTGGTGACTTTAACCTGAAAAGCGGCGGCGGGTCGAAAGTCGCCTGTGTTAAACGTTACAAGATACGTCGCCCGGGCTGCGACGGCCAACTCCAAGACCATGTCGTCTTTGGGATCCGGTAGCAGCGGTCGCCATAGAAAATAGATGTCTTGAAGATGGGCAATGGAGGCCAGAGAGAGGCAGAAATCCGCGATTCTACTATGGGGTAGCGGAACCATACCTGAACGGGTGAGCACGTCGAGGTACTCGCAATATAAAGGAACCGAGAGCGCGATCTCAAATTTCTTGCGCGCCGCAGCAGACACCAAAGCGTTCGAGGCGCCGCGACGGGAACGTAACGCAGCCACGAGAACATTGGTGTCAAGGACGACGCGCATGGTGTCACATTTGATACCACGAAGGTTACACGTCAACCCATCATTGCTTGCAACGCAGAACATTCGTGAACGGTTTCCACTCAGAAGTTTGGGCGACCAAACCTTCAAGCTCGCCAGGGGGTCGGACGAAATTCGTTCCGAATTCCGCTACGGGTCGGGCTATGGGGGGCGGTGCCCGTTGGATGCAATTGCCACCCAGACAACCGGCACGGCTATCTCCCGTTAAAGTCGGTCGGTTAACTGAACCTTATACTTGTCGGCTCCTTGGTACGATCCGCAGAGACGTGGCACGGAGGCTGCCATCTCGCACGCGGCACCGGACATCCCCCGCGACGCATGACCTACTTGCCCGATACAAATGCCGTGTCCGCATATCTGCGCGGGGTCGATCCGAAGTTTATGCAGAAGATGATGGATTCGTTCGGAGACCTGCGCCTTTCCTCAATTGTCCTGGCCGAACGGGAGTTCGTCGTGACGAGAGGGTCCAGCACGTCCAATCGGCTTCGACTCGCCGAACTTGCGCAAACGCTGCCCGTCGAACCCGTCACCAGAGAGGACAGCACGCACTATGCTGCAATCCGGCACGATCATGAATCGAGAGGCGAAGGAATTGGTCCGATGGATACGCCGATCGCCGCACAGGCCCTGCGCATCGGAGCCACGATCGTTACCCGAAATGTTCGAGAGTTTGCCCGAATCCGTGGTTTGAGCGTCGAAAACTGACAGGACTGACCGGCATCGGTTTCCATTCCCGCCGACACCCGAAGAACAGGTGGTTCGTGCAATGCTTCCGGGGGAACCCGCGTGCGGGGTGCCCGTGCCACGACGAGGGCCACCCGAAGGTGGGCGACGAACTCGGAACGTCGCTCAACGGCTGGCCTACGGGGCTTGAATCTTCAGCGGCCCGAGAGTGGCCGGGCCGAGCTGGAGAGGGTTGCAGCGGCCTGCCGCTCGCGTCGAAGGGCTTGGAGGGGAATCGATCCGAGGGTCATGTCGTCTCAGTGCTACAATCTGCCGAAACGAGATGACCCCATTCGGGTCGGCCCCCATGGGTCGGCCCTTCCCGCGTTAAACGCCTGGGCCTTACGGCACGTCGTAAACCTCGATCAACGCAACGCCGGTAGTGTCGGCAACTCCGGTCACGTGCACCGAGTATGCGCCTGGCGCCAAGGTGGTGAGCAACGCTGCATCCTTGCTGGCCGACTCCAGTGCGAAGGCCCCGATCTGCGTCGCCGCCGCCGCGATCGATCTTGCATCGGACGAATCGTACCAGTCGTCGTCGCGTGCCACCTCGGTGCCCCCGCTGTAAAGCGTGAGTGCGGGATTTACCAGCACACCCCCAACGCCAAACCGACTTAGGCCCGGCCCCACGGCGCGAATCAGAACCTTCTTCGGCGAATTGCCAGTCACCACAAAGCCCGCGATCAAAATGTTGTCGCCCGTGCCCGCTTCACCGCGGGTCGAGATGTTCAATTTCTTAGGCGCCTCCGCGCCCGGATTCGCACTCGCGTCGTAAACCTCGACCAGCGCCACCCCCGAAGTACCATCCGCGGCTCCCCTCACCTGCGCAGTGTAACTGCCGGGATCGAGCGTCGCGATGACCGCGGAATCCTTGCTGCCTGCGCTCAGGCCAAACGCACCGACACGTGCACTCAATGCCGCCACCGCACCCGCGCGATCGGAATCGTGCCAGTCGTCATTGCTCGCGATCGGGTCGCTGCCGCGGTAGATCGCCAGGGTCGGGTTCGCCAGAAACCCGTTCACGCCAAACGCATCGAGCCCCGGACCCACCGCACGGATAAGCACGGTCTTCGGCGCCGGGCCCGCGATCGCAAAGCCTGCAATCATGATCTTGTCCGATGCGCCTACCCAGGCGCGCGAAGAGATGTTCGTCAAACGATCTGAGCGCAAAACCGTGATTTTCAAGCCGGCGAATTGCTGGGCGATTCCATCCCTGCGCCGCATCACCCCCTGCAAGACGCCATCCGCGGCCATCGTCCCACTTACATGCGTGCCTGCGGAGGAATCCCCCACAAAACTTCCTCCCGCTCCTACGGCGCCGGTCGCCACCTCGGTGCCTGTGCTCGAGATCGTCACGGCGACGATTCGACCCGATGCGCCGACAATCCAGCTCGTGGAACCGTCAGCCGTATTCAATAGAGCGGACTCGTAGTAGCCGGCAAATGCAGCGGCCGGCCCAGACGGAGACTGATTTAACGCATTGAACGCGTCGCCGGTGGTCTCGAGGAGTCCGTTCAACCGCCCATCGACGATGCGGCCGCTCATGACGCGCTCGACTGCCAACGCACTGAGCCCTGCGGCGTTCCTGACTCCGCTCATGGTGACAGAAATGCGGAAGCCACCGTCCGGCGCCACCGTAAAGCGCACCGCAAATCCCCGCTCTTCCTCCGGCAGATAACCGAGCAACCTGCCCTGGTCGCGATTCACTTCCATGGCAAAGAAACCCGCTGCGCCGAGGCTGCCGAAGAAGATTTGGCTCGCCCCCGTGGTTGTACCGGGCGACGACTCGGCGGAAGGCGGCGGCGCGCTCGCTAGCAACAGCGTGTCGCTCGCACTGCCTTGGTAGTTCGCGTTCGTCACCGTGGCTGTCACCGCATAGCTCCCGGCCACCGACGGTGGCGTGGCCGAACCATTGTAAGTGACGGCCACACTCAAACCCGCGGGCGACGTAACGGTGGAAATCGTTTTCGCCGTGCCGTCCGCCGTCTGGATGAGATTGCCCAACGTCACGGTTGCCAGGGCCCTCGCGATGACCAGAGTGCCCAGACTTGAGCCGGCGTAGTTCGCATCCACGACCGAGCCAACGACTGCGTAGCTGCCGGCTGCCGTCGGCACGGTGGCAGAACCGCTATACGTGAACACCATGCTCAGCCCCGCGGGAACCGTTGTCGCCGTGACGCTCTTCGCTGCGCCGTCGTAGGTGGCGCTGAGATTGCCGAGAGTCACGGCGGCGGGTGCATTTGCGACCATGAACGATTGATCGACCGGTGGCGAAGCAAGGGTGTTGGCATCGCCCGTCTGTGAAGCACGTACGATCACGCGTCCCGCGCCGGTCAACGTCACCGTTCCACCGCTCACGCCCGCTGGTCCGCTCGCAATGACAAAACTCACCGGGAGCCTCGAGCTCGCCGTGGCACTCAGCGCGAACGGCTCGTTACCAAATGTGCGGGGAGCCAATGCCCCGAAGGAAATTGTCTGGCTTGCGGGTGCGATCGCGTGGGTACCCGCGGCGAAGCCCGTGTAGTTCGGATCCGAAATCGTCGCAAGGATTGCATAGCTGCCCGCATCCTTCGGTACAGCGGAGGAACCGTTGTACGTCACGCTCACACTCATTCCGCCTGGCACCGTCGTCGCCGTGACTGCTTTTGTCGTACCATCGTAGGTAGCACCTACATTGCCTAGCGTCACCGTCGCTGCCCCTTTGCCAATCGCCAGCGTGCCGCTGGCCGAGCCCCGATAATTCGAATCGTCGATCGTGCCTACCACGGTGTAAGTCCCGGCGTCGGTCGGTGCCGCGGCCGAACCGTTGTACGTGAAACCCACCCTCAAACTCGCAGGCGAGGTCGTCGCACTCGCGCCCTTCGACGAACCATCGTAGGTCGCGCTGAGACTGCCCAGCGTGACGGTTGCCGCCGCCTTCGCGACGGCGAAGCTCTGATCCACCGGCGTCGCGGGGTTGTAGTTTGCGTCCCCAGACTGCGCCGCGCGCACAACGACGGTGCCTGCACCGGTGAGGGTAACGGTGCTCCCGCCGATCGTGGCGGGACCGCCGACAATGCTATAGGTTGGTGCCAGACCGCTATTCGCCGTTGCGCTGACCGCGAAGGCGGCGTCGCCGTAGGTCTTGGCCCCGGGAGCACCGAAGGCGATCGTCTGGTTCGCCTTCGCAATGACGAGGCTACCGCTGGCACTGCCTCGATAATTGCTATCGGCGATGCTGCCGACCACCGCGTAGCTGCCGGCCGCGCTCGGCGCGGTCGCGCTGTCATCGTAGGTCAACGTCACTATCAGGCCTGATGGGTTTGCCGTCGTGGCGCTCGCATTCTTTGCTGTGCCGTCATAGGTCGCGCTGAGATTGCCCAGCGTGACGGTTGCCGCCGCCTTCGCGACGACGAACGACTGATCGACAGTTGGCGAAGCGAGGATGTTGGCATCGCCGGTCTGCGAAGCGCGCACGATCACGCTTCCCGCGCCGGTCAACGTCACCGTTCCACCGCTCACATTCGCCGGTCCGCCGATGATGTTAAAATTCACGGGAAGCCCGGAACTCGCCGTGGCGCTCAGCGCGAACGGCGCGTTACCAAATGTGCGGCCGGCCAAAGCCCCGAACGAAATTGTCTGGCTTGCAGGCACAATCGCGTGGGTACCCGTGACGAAGCCCGTGTAGTTCGAGTCCGAAATCGTCGCAACGATTGCATAGGTGCCGGCGTTCCTCGGTACAGCGGGGGAACCGTTGTACGTCACGCTCACGCTCATTCCGCCTGGCACCGTCGTCGCCGTGACCGCTTTTGTCGCACCGTCGTAGGTAGCACCCAGATTGCCGAGCGTCACCGTCGCGGCTCCTTTGCCAATCGCCAGCGTGCCGCTGGTCGAGCCCGTATAGTTGGCGTCGCTCACCGTCCCGATCACAGCGTAACTGCCGACGTTTATCGGAACCGTCGCGAAACCGTTATAGGTAAAGTTGACGGTCAGTCCCGCGGGGCTGGTTATGGCCGTCGCTGATTTTGCGGCACCATTATACAAGGAAGCGAGAGAGCCAAGCGTCACCGCCGCAGTCGCCTTCGCGACAGCAAACGACTGGTCCACGTTCGGCGCCGCGTTCGTGTTACCGTTACCGTTCTGTGCCGCGCGTATCACGACCGTGCCTGCTCCGGTGATCGTTACGATAGTGCCCAAGATTGTTGCCGGTCCGCTCAGCACACTGAAGGAAACGGTCAGACCTGAGTTGGCGGTCGCACTCACTGCGAACGCAGGATGACCGAATGTTTTTGGAGCCAGCGCACCAAACGTAGTGGCCTGGTTCGCCTTTCCCACGGTGAGGATCTGGTCGACGTCAGGTGCCGCGTTGTAATTGAGGTTGCCGGACTGTGACGCGCGTACTGTCACCGAGCCTGCCCCGGAAATTGTCACAGTGTTGCCGGAAATCGTCGCCGGTCCGCTCGCAATAGTGTACGTCGGTGCCAGTCCCGAACTCGCCGTCGCGCTCACGGCGAACGGCACATCGCCGTAGGTCACCCCGCTCAATGCGCCGAAGCCGATGCTCTGGTTTGACTTTCCCACCGTGAACACCTGGTCCACGCCCGTCGCCGCCAAATAATTGGTATCGCCGGCTTGCGACGCCCGCACGGTCACCGAGCCCGCGCCCGTGATCGTTACCGTGTTCCCGGAGAGAGTCGCCGGTCCGCCGACGATGCTGAAACTCACCGACAGGCTGGAGCTGGCCGTCGCGCTCACGACGAACGGCACGTCGCCGTAAGTCATTCCCGTTACCGGGTTGAACGAAATCGTCTGCGCCGCTTTTGCGATCGACAGCGTGCCACTCGCGCTGCCCGCGTAATTCGCGTCACCGATCGTGCCCACCACCGTGTAGCTGCCGGCGTCGGTCGGGGCGGTGCCGCTGCCATCGTAGGTCAACATCACGGTTAGCCCGGATGGGCTTGCGGTCGTCGCACTCGCAGTCTTGGCCGTGCCGTCGTAGGTCGCGCTGAGACCGCCCAGCGTCACGGTCGCCGTGGCCTTTGCGACGCTGAAGCTTTGGTTGACATCGGGGGCGGCGTTGTAATTGGCATTGCCGGCCTGCATCGCGCGAACAACGACGGTGCCCGCACCGGTGAGGGTGACGGCACTCCCGCCGATCGTGGCGGGACCGCTGACGATGCTGTAGGTCGGCGCCAGGCCGCTGTTTGACGTTGCGCTGACCGCGAAGACCCCTTCGCCGAAAGTTTTGGCGCCGAGGGCGCCGAAGGCGATCGCCTGGTTCGCCTTTGCAACGATGAGCGTGCCGCTGGCGCTGCCTTGATAGTTGCTGTCGCCGATGGTGCCTACCACCGCGTAGCTGCCGGCGGCGCTTGGCGCGGTCGCACTCCCATCGTAGGTCACTGTCACGGTTAGCCCGGATGGGCTTGCGGTCGTCGCACTCGCGGTCTTGGCCGTGCCGTCGTAAATCGCGCTGAGACCGCCCAGCGTTACGGTCGCCGTAGCCTTCCCGACGCTGAAACTTTGGTCGACATCGGGAGCGGCAGGATAAGAGGAATTGCCAGCTTGCGAGGCGCGAATGGTGCCGCTGCCGGCCGCTATTATAGTAACCGTACTTCCGCTGACGATACACACACTGGGTGTCATCGACGTAAAACTAACGGGCAGGCCGGAGCTTGAGGTGGCGCTGACGCTGAACGGAGCGCTGCCAAAGGTTCGATTCGTTAGTGCTCCAAAGCCGATCGTCTGCCCTGAGATTTCGCCTAAAGCAAAGTCGCCAAAGGACGTGAGGCCGGTAGCTTGAGTGTTGGTGGCGTTGCGTAGGCCCGTAACCACCGGAAACCAACCGCCACTGTAGTTGCGTGCTACCAACACTGCCGTATCGGTGCCCGCATCCGAATCGCCGGCGACAAAGTTAAAGGTGGCATCATAGGTAGAGAAAACCACGCCGCCATTGGTTAAACTCCAAGAACGATTGATCTTCTTATTGGTGACGAAACCGGCGCTCGCGATATTGGGGTGAGCGCCAGGGGTGGTCTTGGCGGTTAAGTTACCCGCGGTAGTGACATTAGCAAAAGTAGCTGTCACCGGGCCATAAACGGAAGCATCGCCGACTTCAAAGCTGCGACTCACCCCACTTCCCGTGGCCACATTCTTTTGCAAGTTTCCGATTACATGACCGCTCGATCGCGCGACACTCCCCGAGGCAGATATGACCACACTATTGGCACCCGTGACGATATTGCCGTTGGTAAAGGTGAGCGTCCCGTCGACCTGTATGTCGGTACCTAGCGAATAGGTATCCGTCACACCATCGGTACTGTCGATCCGTAGATTGGAGAATGTGGCGACGAGAGTCGAAAGGATGTAGCTGTCTGCGGCAGCGTCGCCATCCCCTGTATAGGTCACGGTCGAACCGGATTCGAACGACTTGCTCGCGGCCGTCACCGTCTCCGAACCGAATAACTGGAGCGTGCCGCCGGCTGCAACGGTAAGAGTACTGTTTACGGTGAGGTTGTAGCCGGCCAGAGCGACCGTCCCAGAGCTGAGGGTGAGACCCTGGCCGGCGGTAATGGCCGAGACATCCGACCCTAATGTGACTTTGCCCGAGGATTTATTTACGGTCACCACCGAACCGGGAATTCTACCGCCGCTGCTGCTCCACGTTTGCGCGCCCGTCCCTGAAAAGGTCACGCCCGTGCTCCCCGTTGCTCCAACAGTCGCATGGACGATATTCCCTTGCGCGACGATCGCACCCCCATTCACCGTCACCTGCCCGTTGGCAAAGGAGCCGGCCAGATTCAAGTTGCCGTTGACTGTCAGCGTGGTGCCACCCGCGAGCGTGAGCGTGTCGCTGAACCAGGGACCGCCAATCGTCACATGGTTGAGGGTCTGCGAGCCGGTGAGGGTCAGCGCTTGACTGCTACCATTAAAGAATTGAACGGTGCTGGTGCCCGGATCGAGCGTGCCGGCGGTGTATGTCCAGTTCGCTTGGGTTGCGATGGTGCCGGCGAGCGTCAAGGTGCCGGCGCTTTTGTTAATGGTGACCGGCAGGAGGGACGCCGCCGCGCCGCCGCCGGTCAACGTTTGCGCCCCGG
>Ga0105046_10010891_pt1 | contig 14144 bp, 11 predicted proteins | sample MAT03_FD_78385 | JGI IMG/M metagenome (GOLD analysis project Ga0105046, IMG submission 78385) | Freshwater microbial communities from Lake Fryxell liftoff mats and glacier meltwater in Antarctica - MAT-03 (megahit assembly) | ecosystem: Environmental > Aquatic > Freshwater > Ice > Liftoff... | reverse complement strand
GTCGGGGTGAAATGTGCCACGATCACGCCCGATGAACAGCGGGTCGAAGAGTTCGGCCTGAAACAGATGTGGAAATCGCCCAACGGCACGATCCGCAACATCCTGGGCGGGGTAATCTTTCGCCAGCCGATCATCTGCCGCAACGTGCCGCGTCTGGTGCCGGGCTGGACCAAGCCCATTGTTGTCGGTCGCCACGCCTTTGGCGACCAGTACCGCGCCACCGATTTCCGCTTTCCCGGCGCGGGCAAGCTGACGATGAAGTTTGTCGGCGACGACGGCACGGTGATCGAACGCGATGTCTACAGCGCCCCGTCCGCCGGCGTGTTCATGGGCATGTACAATCTGGATGACAGCATCACCGATTTCGCCCGCGCCAGCCTGAATTACGGGCTGAATCTGGGCTGGCCGGTTTATCTGTCGACCAAGAACACCATCCTCAAGGCCTATGACGGCCGCTTCAAGGACCTGTTCCAGAAGGTGTTCGAGGAGGAGTTCGCCGACGCGTTCAAGGCCAGCGGCATCACTTATGAACACCGCCTGATCGACGACATGGTGGCATCGGCGATGAAATGGTCGGGCGGCTATGTCTGGGCCTGCAAGAACTATGACGGCGACGTGCAGTCCGACACGGTGGCGCAAGGGTTCGGCAGCCTTGGCCTGATGACATCCGTGCTGATGACTCCCGATGGCCGCACCGTCGAGGCCGAGGCGGCGCACGGCACCGTCACCCGCCATTACCGCGAGCATCAAAAGGGCAAGGCGACCTCGACCAATTCCATCGCGTCGATCTATGCCTGGACCGGCGGCCTCAAGCACCGCGCCAAGCTGGACGACAACGCGCAATTGCTGCGGTTCGCCGAAACGCTGGAAAAAGTGACCGTCGATGCGGTCGAGGATGGCTGGATGACCAAAGACCTGGCCCTGCTGGTCGGCCCCGATCAGAAATGGCTGACCACCATCGGCTATCTGGAAAAGGTGGACGAATATCTGAACAAGGCGCTGGCGGGGTAAATCGGCACCGGTCAGGCCACCGGGTTCAGTCAGGCGGCCGACAGATGCCGCCCATTTTTGTCCTGAAAGCAGGGTTTACCTGACCTTGCGTCAAACATGATCTCGGGTATCAAGGAGCATCTCGTTAACCCTTTCCGAAAGCCGGTTGATTATCATGAACATGACATTGGTCTATCTTGCCCTGACGGTGTTGTTCGAGGCGTTTGGCACCGCCTGCATTCAGGCCAGCCAGCAGTTTACCCGGATCTGGCCTTCGCTGGGGGTGGCGGTCGGATATGCGCTTGCATTCTGGTTTCTGTCGCTGACGCTCAAGACGCTGCCGCTGGCGGTGGCCTATGCCACCTGGTCCGGGCTGGGCATCATTCTGGCGACCACGGCTGGCTGGTTGTTGTTCGGCCAGCGGGTGGATGCGGCGGCGCTGAGCGGGATGGCGTTGATTGCATGTGGCATCGCAGTGATGCACCTGCTGTCTGGCACATCGCGTCTGTAAGGTCCATTGCGGCAGCGGGTCAGGCCAGCTAGGCCTGACGCCAATCCCGCTTGAGGCGCGCGCATGACCTTGTCCGATCCTGATGCCCTTCCGGCGCGGCCTTCGCCCTATGTTGCCTTTACCTATCCGGCCTTCACGCTGTTCTTTACCGGCAAGTTTCTGGCCACCTTCTGCGCCCAGGTCGTCAGCGTCGCGGTGGGTTGGCAGGTCTACGACATCACCCGCAACCCGCTGGACCTGGGCCTGGTCGGGCTGGCGCAGTTCGCACCCGCCATCCTGCTTGTGCTGGTGACGGGGGCCGCAGCCGACCGGTTCAACCGCAAGCTGATCGTGCTGACCTGCATCCTGGCCGAGATCGCCTGCGTCGGTGGCCTGTTCGCGCTGACCTGGGCGGGCAATGTGCAGATCTGGCCGATTCTGTCGATCCTGGTCGGCTTTGGCACCGCGCGGGCATTTCTGGGGCCGGCCAGCCAGTCGATCCTGCCCAATCTGGTGCGGGTTCAGCACCTGCCCAATGCGCTGGCCTTCAACACCATGTCCTGGCAGATCGCCACCATCGTCGGCCCGGTCGCGGGCGGGCTGGCCTATGGTCTGGGCGCGCTGGCGGCCTATGGTGCGGCGGCGGCGCTGATGGCGGGCGGGATGATCCTGATCGCGCTGATGCGCGCCCCGATCCAGATGCCGCAGGAACGCGGCGGCTGGACGGATGTGGTCGCCGGTTTTGCCTATGTCTGGCGCGCCAAGATCGTGCTGGGCGCGATCTCGCTGGATCTGTTCGCCGTGCTGCTGTCGGGTGCCACCGCGCTGATGCCTGCCTATGCCCGCGACATCCTGCAGGTCGGCCCCGAGGGGCTGGGCCTGCTGCGCGCCGCCCCCGGGATCGGGGCCATCGCCATCGCCCTGCTGCTGACCGTCCGCCCGATCCGCGACCATGCCGGCGTGATCATGTTCGTGGCCGTCGGCCTGTTCGGCCTGGCCACCACGGTTTTCGGGCTGAGCGAGACGCTGTGGCTATCCGTCGCCGCCCTGATGGTGATGGGGGCATCCGACATGGTCAGCGTCTATATCCGCGAAATCCTGGTGCAGGTTTCCACGCCAGACGAGGTGCGCGGGCGGGTGAATGCGGTCAACATGGTGTTCGTCGGCGCATCGAACGAATTGGGCGAATTCCGTGCCGGTACGATGGCGCATCTGATCGGTATCGTGCCGGCGGTGGCCTTTGGCGGGCTGGCGGCGATCGGGGTTGCGGGGCTTTGGGCGTGGTGGTTCCCGGCCCTGCGTCGTACCCGGCGGCTGGACGGCACCTGACGCGCTTTCCTGCTAGCCTTTTCTGCGCCTGCACGGTAAGGGCCGGGCAATCCCGGAAAAGACAGGCATCATGGACATTCGCAACATCGCGATTATTGCGCACGTTGACCACGGCAAGACCACGCTGGTTGATCAACTCCTCAAGCAGTCCGGCGCGTTTCGCGTCGGGCAACTGGTCGTCGAACGCGCGATGGACAGCAACGATATCGAGCGTGAGCGCGGCATCACCATTCTGGCCAAATGCACCTCGGTCGAGTGGAAAGGCACCCGGATCAACATCGTCGACACCCCCGGCCACGCCGATTTCGGTGGCGAGGTGGAGCGGATCCTGTCGATGGTGGATGGCGTCTGCCTGCTGGTCGATGCCGCCGAAGGGCCGATGCCGCAGACCAAGTTCGTGACGTCCAAGGCGCTGGCCCTGGGCCTGCGGCCGATCGTGGTGGTCAACAAGGTCGACCGCCCCGATGGCGACCCCGACAAGGCGCTGAACGATTGCTTTGATCTGTTCGCCAATCTGGGTGCCACCGACGAACAGCTTGATTTCCCGCATATCTGGGCCTCGGGCCGGACCGGCTGGGCCGATCTGACGCTGGACGGCCCGCGACAGGGGCTGGACGCGCTGTTCGACATGATCGTGTCGCATGTGCCCGCCCCGCGCCAACTGGCGCAGATCGGCCAGCCGTTCCGGATGCTGGCCACCACCTTGTCCTATGACCCGTTCATCGGCCGCATCCTGACCGGCCGCGTCGAAAGCGGTCGCCTGAAGGCGGGCGAAACGGTCAAGGCGCTGTCGCGTTCGGGCGAAAAGCTGGAGCAGTTCCGCGTGTCCAAGATCCTGGCCTTTCGCGGGTTGGGCCAGCAGGCCATCGACGTGGCCGAGGCGGGCGACATCATCACCCTGGCCGGGATGAGCAAGGCCACCGTGGCCGACACGATCTGCGACATGGCGCTGGATATCCCCCTGCCCGCGCAACCGATCGATCCGCCGACGATCTCGGTGACGTTCGGCATCAACGACAGCCCGCTGGCGGGACGCGACGGCAAAAAGGTGCAGTCGCGCGTCATCCGCGAACGGCTGATGAAGGAAAGCGAATCCAACGTCGCGATCAAGGTTTCGGACACCCCCGGCGGCGATGCGTTCGAGGTGGCGGGCCGGGGCGAATTGCAGATGGGCGTGCTGATCGAAAACATGCGCCGCGAAGGGTTCGAACTGTCGATCAGCCGCCCCCGCGTGCTGTTCCGCGACGAAGACGGCATCCGGCTGGAGCCGGTCGAGGAAGTGACCATCGACGTCGATGACGACTATACCGGCGCCGTGGTGGAAAAGCTGACCGGCCCGCGCAAGGGCGAACTGGTCGAGATGAAGCCCGCAGGTGCCGGCAAGACGCGGATCATCGCGCATGTGCCGTCACGCGGCTTGATCGGCTATCAGGGCGAATTTCTGACCGATACGCGCGGGTCCGGCGTGCTGAACCGGCTGTTTCACGGCTGGACGCCGCACAAGGGGCCGATCGAGGGCCGCCGTCAGGGCGTGCTGATCAGCATGGAAAACGGCACTGCCGTCGCCTATGCGCTGTGGAACCTGGAGGAGCGCGGCCGCATGTTCATCATCCCGCAGGACCCGGTCTACGAAGGCATGATCATCGGCGAACATTCGCGGGACAACGACCTGGAGGTCAACCCGCTGAAGGGCAAGAAATTGACCAACGTGCGCGCATCCGGCACCGACGAGGCGGTGCGCCTGACCCCGCCGGTGATCATGTCGCTGGAACAGGCGATTTCCTATATCGACGACGATGAGTTGGTCGAGGTCACGCCGCTGGCGATCCGTCTGCGCAAACGCCACCTGGACCCGCACGAGCGCAAGCGCCAGACCAGGGCCGCGTCATAGCGCGCGATAACGGTGCGCAAGATGCGCACCCTACGCGTAGGGTGCGCATCTTGCGCACCTGCCAAGGCTATTCCGCCGCCTCCACGATCACCAACTCGCGCTCGGCGGCACCTTTGGCATAGCTCATCGCCTCTTGATAGGCCGCCGAACGGTAGCAGTCCTGCGCCGCCTGCAGGCTGGGAAACCGCGCGACCACGTTGCGCGGGCTGTCGGGCCCTTCCAGTTGCACATACGCACCGCCACGGGCCAGAAACACGCCGCCGTGATCGGTGATGGCCACCGTCGCGCGGCGGGCATATTCGCCGTATCGCACCGGATCGGTCACGCGGACATGGGCAATCCAGAATGCGCCGGGCATGTCAGATCCCCCCGATCACGGCTTCGGCGGCGGCAATCGCTGCCTGAGCGTTGTCGGCATTCGTCGCGCCACCCTGAGCCAGATCGGCCCGGCCGCCGCCGCCCTTGCCGCCCAGCGCGGTGACGGCGGCCCTTAGCAGATCGACCGCCGACAGCCGCCCGGTCAGATCGGCAGTGACGCCCGCAGCGACCGCCGCCTTGCCGTCTGCATCGGCGATCAACAGAATCGCGCCAGACCCGATCCCGGCCTTCATCGTGTCGATCAGGGCAGGCAGATCCTTGCCCGTCACGCCCTGCAAGACATGCGCCTTGAACGCGATACCATTGATATCCCTTGGCTTGTCATCCGCCCTGGCACCGCCCGACAGCGCCAGGTCACGCCGCAACTGCGCCAATTCGGCGGACAATGCGCGGCGTTCGTCCACCAGCGCGCGCACCCGCTCCACGGCGTCGCCCACCGGGGCCTTGACTGCGGCGGCGACCTCGGCCAACCGCGCGTCCTGGCTGCGCAGATGCGCCAAGGCGGTCTGCCCGGTCAGCGCCTCGATCCGGCGCACCCCGGCGCTGGACGCGCTGTCGCCCAGCAGCACGAACGCACCGATATCGCCGGTACGGCTGACATGAGTGCCGCCGCACAGCTCCAGCGAATAGGTCGCCCGGTCGGCACCCTTGCCCGATCCGGCCCGCGCGCCCATGAAGACGACGCGCACCTCGTCGCCATACTTTTCGCCAAACAAGGCCTGCGCACCGATGGCGCGGGCGTCGTCGGGGGTCATGATCCGGGTGTCGACGGGGGTGTTCTGGCGGATATAGCTGTTCACCTCGGCCTCGACCCGCGCCAGATCGCCCACGCTCATCGCCGCGCCGTGGGAGAAATCGAACCGCAGCCGGTCCGCCGCGTTCAACGATCCGCGCTGCGCGACATGATCGCCAAGCGCCAGCCGCAGCGCCTCGTGCAGCAGATGCGTGGCCGAGTGGTTGGCCCGGATCGCCCCGCGCCGGGCATGGTCCACCTCCAGCCGCGCCGCCTGACCGCGCCGCAGCACGCCTTCGCGGACCTGGGCGACATGGATGACCACGCCCGCCGACTTGCGGGTATCGGTGATCTCGGCCAAGCCGGTATCGGTACGCAGCCAGCCGGTATCACCGACCTGGCCGCCCGATTCGGCATAGAACGGCGTCTGGTTCAGCACCACCTGCACCGCACCCGCAGCCTCCACCACCTCGGCCCCGGCGGTGACCAGCGCCAGCACCTGACCTTCGGCCAGTTCGGTGTCATAGCCCAGAAACTCGGTCACTCCCTGGCTTTGCGCCAGTTCGAACCAGATCGTGGCATCCGTCGCCTCGCCGGTGCCGGACCAACTGGCCCGCGCCTTGGCTTTTTGCGCCGCCATCGCGGCGTCAAAGCCGACCACATCCACCGCCAGACCCCGTTCGCGCAGCGCATCCTGGGTCAGATCGAGCGGGAAGCCGAACGTGTCGTACAGCCGGAACGCCGCCGCACCCGGCAACGCCGCACCGGAGGGAAGCCGCGCCAGTTCATCGTCCAAAAGGTGCAAGCCCCGGTCCAGCGTGGTGCGGAACCGCGTCTCCTCCAGCTGCAAGGTCTGGGCAATCAACGCTTGCGCCCGGCTCAGTTCTGGATAGGCCGCACCCATCTGCTGCACCAGCGCCGGGACCAGTCGGTACATCACCGGGTCATTGGCCCCCAGCATATGCGCATGGCGCATCGCACGGCGCATGATCCGGCGCAGCACATAGCCGCGCCCTTCGTTCGACGGCATCACCCCGTCGGCGATCAGGAAGGATGTCGAGCGCAGATGATCGGCGATGACGCGGTGATGCATTTTACCGGGTCCGTCGGGGTCTGCGCCCGTGGCGTGGGCCGACGCCTCGATCAGGGCGCGCATCAGGTCGGTGTCGTAGTTGTCGTGCTTGCCCTGCAAGAGCGCGCCGATCCGTTCCAGACCCATGCCGGTGTCGATCGACTGCATGTCCAGCGGGCGCAGGGTGCCATCGGCGAACTGCTCGTTCTGCATGAACACGTTGTTCCAGATTTCGATGAACCGGTCGCCATCCTCGTCGGCACTGCCGGGCGGGCCACCCCAGATCTGGTCGCCGTGGTCGTAAAAGATCTCGGTGCAGGGGCCACAGGGGCCGGTCGGGCCCATGCGCCAGAAATTGGCGTCGGTCGGAATGCGGATGATCCGGTGATCGGGCAGACCCGCCACCTTTTTCCAGATCAACGCCGCCTCGTCATCGGTATGATAGACGCTCACGCACAACTTGCCCGGGTCGATGCCGAAATCGCCGGTCAGCAGATTCCAGGAATAGGCGATGGCGTCATCCTTGAAATAGTCGCCAAAGCTGAAATTACCCAGCATTTCAAAGAACGTGTGGTGCCGCGCAGTATAGCCGACATTATCCAGATCATTGTGCTTGCCGCCCGCACGCACGCATTTCTGCGCGGTGGTGGCACGGGTATAGTCGCGTTTCTCCAGCCCGGTGAAGCAGTTCTTGAACTGCACCATGCCGGAATTGGCGAACATCAGCGTCGGGTCGTTGCGCGGCACCAAGGGCGAAGAGGCGACGATCTGGTGTCCATTGCGGCCGAAATAGTCGAGGAAGGTGGTGCGGATATCGGCAAGGCTGGTCATCGGGCGATCCTTGAAGGCTGCGCAAGCGGCGCAAGGCTTAGCTCCGCACCCGTGCTGCGACAAGGGCCGATGCTTTCACGCCTTCAGGAAAACGGTGGCCCTGCTCGGGGCACCCGCACACTACATCTCGGTGACCGCCTCCGATTCGGATTTGGACGACAAATCCAGCCCATGCGCCGAGCGGATCTTCTCCTCGATCTCCAGCGCTGTGGCCGGATGGTCGCGCAGGAACTGCTTGGCGTTCTCGCGGCCCTGCCCGATGCGTTCGTCGCCATAGCTGAACCAGGAACCGGATTTTTCCACCACGCCGGCCTTGACCCCCAGGTCGATCACCTCGCCCATTTTCGAGATGCCTTCGCCATACATGATGTCGAACTCCACCTCCTTGAACGGCGGGGCGACCTTGTTCTTGACCACCTTCACCCGGGTCGAGTTGCCCACCACCTCGTCACGGTCCTTGATCGCGCCGATGCGGCGGATGTCCAGCCGCACGGAGGCATAGAATTTCAGCGCATTGCCGCCGGTCGTCGTTTCGGGCGAACCGAACATCACGCCGATCTTCATCCGGATCTGGTTGATGAAGATGACCATGCAGTTGCTGCGGCTGATCGACCCGGTCAGCTTGCGCATCGCCTGGCTCATCAGCCGTGCATGCACGCCGACCGAGCTGTCGCCCATATCGCCTTCAAGCTCGCTTTTCGGGGTCAGTGCCGCGACCGAATCGATCACCACCAGCGACACCGCGCCGGATCGCACCAGCGTATCGACAATCTCCAGCCCCTGCTCGCCGGTATCGGGCTGCGAAATCAGCAATTCGTCCAGGTTCACGCCCAGTTTGCGCGCATACAGCGGGTCCAGCGCGTGTTCGGCATCGACGAACGCACAGATACCGCCCAATTTCTGCGCCTCGGCCACGACATGCAGCGTCAGCGTGGTCTTGCCCGACGATTCCGGCCCATAAATCTCGATGATCCGCCCGCGCGGCAGGCCGCCGATGCCCAGCGCGATGTCCAGCCCCAGCGACCCGGTCGACACGGCCTCGATCTCGGGGATCGGGTTGATACCGCCCAGCTTCATGATCGAACCCTTGCCGAACTGACGTTCGATCTGGGCCAGCGCGCTTTCCAGCGCCTTCTGCTTGTCGGCGGTTTTCTTGTCGGTCATCGGAAAGACTTCTGCCAGTGCCATTGGTTTGGTTCCCTTATTCCACGCCCCTGTCCGGGCGGCAATCGCTGCTTCGTTCACCTCTTGTTCTCGCCTTCATGAGATCAAAGCGCGAACGTTTCAAGTCAAATCTTATGAAGTGCAGATTGCGCGGCGATTGGTTAAGGAAGCGTTGACAAAACAACACGCCGTGGCGGCTGTCGGTTCCATGGCGACCAAGGAGTGGCCAAGTGCTTGTGTTCGGTAAGGAAAATCTGGTTTTCCTTGCGGTGCCAAAGACCGGCACCACCGCCATCGAAGGGGCGCTGGCCCCGCGCGCCACGATGGTGATCCGCGACCCGCCGATTCTCAAGCATTGCCCGCACTACCGCTATCGCCGTTTCATCGAGCCGTTCCTGATGACCGCAGGCACCGCGCCCCAGACGATGGCGGTGGTGCGCAACCCGATCGACTGGCTGTCCAGTTGGTATCGCTACCGCTCACGCGATGATCTGGCCGGGCACGCCAACTCGACCCGCGACGTCAGCTTTGACGATTTCGTCAGCGAATATGCCAAGGGCAAGCCGGCCGGCTTTGCGGCCGTCGGCAGCCAGGCCAAGTTTCTGGCCGATGCCGAAGGCCGCATCGGCGTCACCCATCTGTTCCAATACGAAGACCAGCCACGCCTGATCGGATTTCTCGAAACCCGCCTGCGCGTGACGCTGACCCTGCCGCGCCTGAACGTGTCGCCCCTGCGCGAGGTGCGCCTGTCGGCCGAGGTCGAGCAGCGCCTGCGCCGCAAATGCGCGCCCGAATTCGCCGCGTGGGAGGCTGCCGGGCAGGCGGCTGGCTAAACCCGGCCGTTGTGCTGGCCCAGTTCGGGCAGATGCAGGTCCGGTTCTGCCGGTTCCGCCGCGAACCGCACCGGATTGCCGATATGCGGGCTGCCGGCCGCATCGCGGACCAGCATTCCGCGTGCGGCAACCTGCGGTTGGTGCCAGGCCTCGTGCAGGTCAAGCACGGGCGCAAAGGCCAGGTCCTTGCCAGCCGCCCAGGCGACCCAGTCATCGCGGGTCCGGGTCAGGAACAGGGCGCGCAGGGCGGCGATCACCGGCGCCTGGCCGGGGCCGTTCGGGCCACAGGCGGCGGGGATCAGGTCGGCGCGGTCCACCGCATGCAGAAACGCATGGACGAACTTGTGTTCCACCCCGCCCAGCGCGACATGGCGGCCATCCTGACAGGCATAGGTCTGATAAAAGGCATAGCCGCCAAAGCCGCGCTCGTGCTTGACCACCGGCGCGCGGCCTTCGGCAAAGACCGCGCCGGTCACATTGGGCAGCCAGGCCATCGTCGCATCCTGCATCGAGATGTCGATATGGTCACCCAGACCGGTCTGGGTGCGGCGGTACAGCGCCATCAGAATCCCTGCCAGCGCCGCCATGGCCCCGGCAATATCGGCCACCGGCATATGGGGGTTGGCGGGCTGGCCGTCGCTGCCCAGGTTCAGGCTGACCACACCGGCCAGCGCCTCGATCGCCAGATCGTGCGCGGGCAGATCGCGCAGCGGGCCGGTCTGGCCAAAGGCCGAGATGCTGGCATAGACGATGCCGGGATTGACCCCGCGCACAGCGCCATAGCCCACGCCCAGCCGGTCGACCACGCCGGGGCGAAACGCCTCGACCACCACATCGGCCGTGGCGGCAAGGGTCAGGAACACGGCCCGGTCGGCGGCATCCTTCAGGTTCAGCACCACCGATTTCTTGCCGCGATGGGTGTTGCGGAACCACACGCTTTGCCCGTTCTGGCGATAGCCGACATTGCGCACCGGCTCGCCGGCGGGCGGTTCGATCTTGATCACCTCGGCTCCGTGATCGGCCAGCATCTGCGTCGCCATCGGCCCGGGCAGAAACTGCGACAAGTCCAGCACGCGCAGGCCCGCAAGTTTCACCATTGTCCCCCGATGATGCCATCTGCCGCCAACGCCGCCCGTGCCGCAGCGTCAAACCCGGCCTGTTCCAGCACCGCACCGGTATCGGCGCCAAGCGTCGGGCCCGGTCGTGCGACGGCGCGCTGGCCGTCCAGCCGGATCGGGCTGGCCAGCGTGCGCATATCGGGGCGCAGCGGATGGCCCGGCGCGGCAATGCCGCCCACGGCGGCCAGATAGGGGTTGTCGAGCGCCTCCGGCAGGCTGAGCACCGGGGCGGCCGGTACCCGCCCGGCAAACAGCGCCATCCAGCGCGCCGTAGGGTGCGCTTTCAGCGCACCATCCAGGATCGCCGCCAGCGTATCGCGGTGATCGAACCGGGCCTGTGGGGTGGCAAAGCGCGGGTCGGCGGGCAGGTCGGGCAGGCCGGTCAGGGTACACAGCGCCTCCCAGAACTTGGGCAGCACGCACATGATGAAGATCTGGCCGTCTGCGGTCGGGAACGTTTCGCAGGGCACCACGGCGGGGTGCCCGGCCCGGGGCCGCCGTTGCACGGCATCGTTCTGGTTCAGATACCAGGTCGCCGGATAGCTGAGCTGATGGATCGCCACATCATACAGCGACACATCCACATCCCGCCCCCGCCCGGTTTTCAGCGCGCCATACAACGCCGCCGTCAGCGCAAGGGCGCAGGTGACCCCGGTCATATAGTCGACGATCGACAGGCCCATCCGGGTCGGCGGCGCGCCGGGCTCTCCGGTCAGATCCATGAACCCGGCCTCGGCCTGCATCAGATAGTCGAATGCGGGCCAGGCGGCGCGGGGGCCGCTGCGGCCATAGCCTGACAGATGCGCGCAGACCAGACGCGGGTTGACCGGGGCCAGCGCGGCATGGGTCAGGCCCAGCTTGTCCGGCATGTCGCCGCGCAGGTTGTTCAGCACGGCATCGGCTGTCGTTGCCAACTGGCGCAGGACAGCAGCCCCGGCAGGCCGGCGAATATCCAGCGCCACCGATTTCTTGCCCAGATTGAAGGTCTGAAAGAACAGGCTGTCGGCCGAGCCCAGAAAATGCGGGCCGCTGGCACGAGAGAAATCGCCGGTGCCGGGGTCTTCGATCTTGATGACCTCGGCCCCCAGATCGGACAGGTACATGCTGGCCCACGGTCCGGCGCCGTATTGTTCTACCGCCAGGATCCGCACACCGGCCAGGGGCAGTGTCATGCCGGGTTCCGTTCGATCATCTGCTTGGCGATGATGATGCGCTGAATTTCATTGGTGCCCTCGCCGATGCACATCAGCGGCGCGTCGCGGAAATAGCGCTCGATATGGTATTCCTTGGAATAGCCATAACCACCATGAATCCGCATCGCGTCCAGCGCATTCTCCACCGCCGCCTCGCTGGCGAAATACTTGGCCATCCCGGCCTCCATGTCGCAACGCTGGCCGCTGTCATAGGCGCGGGCAGCGTCATAGGTCAGCAGACGCGCCGCCTGCACCTTGGTCGCCATTTCGCCCAGCTTCAACTGGATCGCCTGATGTTCGCCGATCGGCTTGCCGAATGTCTTGCGGATCTGGGCGTATTTCACGCTGTCCATCAGGGCCGCATTGGCCAGCCCGCAACCCCGCGCAGCAATGTTGATCCGGCCCAGTTCCAGCCCGCCCAGGGCCGCCTGCATCCCGCGCCCTTCCTCGCCACCCAACAGGTCATCGGCGCTGATCCGGTAATCCTCAAAGATCAACTCGGCGCTGTCGATCCCCTTGTAGCCCATCTTTTCCAGCTTCTTGGACACCCGGAACCCGTCGGTCTTGCGGGCGATGAACATGCTCATGCCCTTGTGGCGGGGGCTGGCGTCGGGGTCGGTCTTGACCAGCAGGGCAAAGCAGGTGCCGTGAATGCCGTTTGAGATCCATGTCTTGGTGCCGTTGATGACATAGCCGTTGCCATCGCGGCGGGCGCGGGTGCGGATGGCTTGCAGATCGGTGCCGGCGTCGGGTTCGGTCAGCGCCAGCCCGCCACGGATTTCGCCGCTGGCAAATCGCGGCAGATAATACTCCTTTTGCGCCTGCGTGCCCGTGCGCGCCACGCAGGCGGCCATGATCAGATGGCTGTTGAATATCCCGGTCAGTGACATCCAGACGCCCGCGATCGTTTCGACAATCCGCGCATAGGTGGTGGCCGACAGGCCCAGACCGCCATATTCCACCGGGATCGTCGCGCCGAACAGGCCCATGTCGCGCATCTGGTCCACCATCGCGGCGGGGTATTCGTCAGCGTGTTCCAGCGCCAGCACATGCGGGCGCACGTCGCGGTCCAGCCATTTGCCGATGGCATCCAGGATCATCGTGTCGTCTTCGGACATTGCGGTCATCTGCGCCCCCCCCTTTTTCTAATAATTGGCCTTGGCTTCCAGCGGATGCCCGATCCTTGCCACCAGGATGGTGCGTTCGAAATCGCAGACCAGCGTGCCGTCCTGCTTGAACCCGCGCGTCACCACGGTCACGATCCCCGCATCCGGGCGCGAGCGGGATTCGCGTTTCGCCATCACTTCGGATTCGCTGGTCAGCGTGTCGCCGACAAAGACCGGCGCAGTCATGCGGATATTGGTCCAGCCCAGATTGGCAATCGCCTTCTGGCTGACATCCGTGACCGATTGCCCGACCATGATCGCCACCGTCAAGGGCGAACAGACGATCACCCGGCCAAATTCGGACTGCGCGGCATAGGCGGCATCGAAATGCAGCGGATGGGTGTTCATCGTCAGCAGCGTGAACCAGGTATTGTCCGTCTCGCTGATCGTGCGCCCGGGGCGATGCTCATAGATATGGCCCACCTCGAAATCTTCGTAATAGCGGCCAAAGCGTTCACGAAAGCGGTTCGGCGCGATTTCGACGGCGGTTCGGGTCATCATCTACTCCTTGAGGGCTGCCAGCAGGCGTTCGGCGGCCCGAACAACAGGTTTCTCCACCAGTTTGCCGTCGAGTTTCGCCAACCCGTTCGGGCTGGCACGATAGGCGGCAATGATGGCGCGGGCACGGGCAATGTCTTGTGCATCGGGTTGAAACGCGGCGTGGATCGCCGCGATGCCCGCCGGGTGCAGCACGGCCTTGCCGGTAAAGCCCAGTGCGCGGGCGGCGCGCGCCTCGGCCTCGATCTGGGCGGTATCGCGAAACGCCAGGCAAGGCACGTCCAGCACATCCACCCCCGCCCGCGCCGCCGCGTGGACCAGCCGCGAGCGGGCATAAAGCAGTGGCTCGTGCGCCACCGCGACACCCAGATCGGCGGCCAGATCGACGCCGCCGAACATGGCGAATGCGATGCGGTTGCTGGCCGTCAGGATCGTATGCGCATTCTCCAGCCCCTCGG
>Ga0105046_10010889_pt1 | contig 14147 bp, 10 predicted proteins | sample MAT03_FD_78385 | JGI IMG/M metagenome (GOLD analysis project Ga0105046, IMG submission 78385) | Freshwater microbial communities from Lake Fryxell liftoff mats and glacier meltwater in Antarctica - MAT-03 (megahit assembly) | ecosystem: Environmental > Aquatic > Freshwater > Ice > Liftoff... | reverse complement strand
GTTTCTGGTATCGAGTGACGAATAGCAGCATCCGAGGGACCGTTGGTAGACGCTCCATGACCGAGCGACTGCTGTCGTCGTCGTTGCCGTCGTCCGGCAGTTGCATCAAGCACGAGAGGAGCGACAATCGCAACCGATGGTTTTTCCACTGTCGAATGAGCTCGTACATCGCTCATCCAAACTTGAATCGCTTTCGAGGACGATTCCATATCATCGAATGCCGCGAATGAAGTGCGTTCGGACGATAAAGAAGGTTGTTTCGCGATGACCTGATTCAATCGAGTCAAGATGTTTCCAGGGCCAAGTTCAATTATCCCTTGAATGCCTTCTCGAATGAGTCGCGCAACGGCAGCTTGGTAAACAACTGGCGAGATTAGTTGATCGAGCAAGTTGCGACGAATCTCATCGGGGTCACTCACATAACGGCCGGTTACAGTACTGAGGAACGGAATTCGAGGAGGAGAGATTCGTGCGGTTTGTGCCGCCTCAGTCAGTGTAAGTTGAGCCTTAGACATCAACGGTGTGTGGAAAGCGGCGGGAACGTCCAGCAACACCGACGAGACGCGGCTATCTCGAAGAAGCTTTTGAAACAAAACTAAATCTGATTTTCGCCCGCCGACAACGCATTGATTGGGGCTGTTCTCATGAGTCACAGTCACAGGCCTGGCAAATGACTTGAGGTGCGATGTAATGTTGCTCAAAGATTCCGCGATGGATAGCAAGCCGGTCTCACGTAATTCGATATCGCCTTGGAGGGTCTTGTTAACGGCTTGAGATCGAGCAAAAGTAAACTACAGAGACTCCTCTATGGACCAAGCTCCGGCGACCACCAAGGCGGCTAGTTCGCCAAGGCTGTGACCGCAGACCACATCGATTGTACCCAACGACTCTTGCCACGCTGCAGCGTCGGCAACATCGGCAACAAGCACCGTTGCTTAAATCGGCCAAATGCGGTTATACGGTGTTGTATTTGCGGAACACGCAAGCTTCGCGAGTTGCTCGATTGAAGCAGAACCCATTGACGCGAGGATCGTGTTGGCTCTTCGAATTACGCTCCTGGCAGACGCGGAACGATTAGCAACCGCTTGGAGCATCTCATCGTACTGTGATCCTTGCCCGGGGAAGACAGCCGCGATACAAGGTCGATTCCATTCAAAAAACTTTGGTAAGCTGCGATATGGTATGTCGGCGGTTACTTGAGCAGCCATCACAGGCTGTGGTTTTTCGGAAGTGAATTTAGGTGATTGGGTGCTTTGAACTTTTGGCTTGCTGTCACTGACTGCATTATTCTCGAAGGCACCTTTACTAACCATAGTGCGATAAAAGAGCCCCGTTCGAGAACTCGAAACGAGCGAAACGTGGGCTCCCTCTTGAATAGCTGAATTGCATAGGCAAGCGGCTAATGAGGCGATTCCTTGGGCCCCCTGAAGATCTCCCGTTTTGTCAGTAATTTCGCAATGGTTAAATGATTCCTTGGTGTCGCTCTTAATTGAGTCGATCTTACTTGAATTGCGTTGTTTTTTTGGAAAGCCCACTTCATGATCGACGGAAATGTCATGAATGATACCTCTAATTCGATCACCGTTACTCTTTGCATCGGAGAGTCGCTTGAGCAAAACGACGACTGCCCCTTCACCGGGAACGAAGCAACCCGAATCGCTTTTGCCGAGCAGTCCCTGCGAAGCGAGCGCTTCATAAGACAAGAAGTCCATGGCTCGTTGTCCACCGGCGCACAGTACAGCATCACTCGAATGATTTCTTAGGAAACCAACGGCAGTATGAAGGGCCGCATCGGAAGAACAATTCCCAGCGTCAATTGCCATTGCACCACCAAGTAAATGAAATTGCTTGGTGATCCGCGATGCGAGAGTACTACTAGTGAAGCTACCCGTTTCGTCCAAAAGGGCTGGAAACACTTTTACCAATCGTGCTTCCATCGCATCGACGATCGCTTCTTTTTTTATTTCCAAAACGATTTGTGATGGATGCTTGGGTAGGACCTCGTCGAGACTCTCTAGAAGCGAGTACCGCAGATCATGTAAACGCAAACCGATTTGTAACTGATGAGCAAACTCGCCGCCAAAAACAGTTCCAACGATAACACTCGTCCGCTTATTGCCGTCCGTACCAAGCACAGTCTCGACGGATTCCAAGGCTTGGCCTGCTGCATCCAGCAACATAAATTGAAGTGGATTCGCTTGAGCAACTTGTTTAGGCGGAACACGATGGCGTTTCCAATCGTACTGATAATCCGTCAAGTAGCCTCCATCGAAAGTGGTAACTTCAATCCCCGAAATGGATCCCTTTGTATCGGTTGGTCTCTCGTACCGCCCCTTGGGTTGTGGAACAATATAGGACTTATTTTGGCTAAGGAGTTGCGAGAGTTCTTGAGCACTCTGCGCTCCAGGCAAGATAACACCTAAGCCAACAATTGCGATAGGTTCGCCTGTCGGCTCAGATTTGCCTGAAGGATCCTGGCTATTTCCGGCAGCGGGAATTTTAGACGGAAGCGATTTGATCACGTTTGCGTGATATTGTTCGGAATATTGCTCCACGACCACGTGGACATTCAAACCGCCGATGCCGAATGCGTTGACTGCTCCGCATCGTACTTTCTTAATATCGGGTGTTATCCAAGGGACAAGCTTAGTAGGTACAAAGAAAGGGGCATTTGCCCAATCGATTTCGTCGCTTAGATTCTTCAAGTTGATTGTCGGAGGGATCTCGGCATTCTCCATGGCGAGTATTGTCTTGAGCAATCCCGCGAGACCAGCGGTCTCGAGCGTATGACCAATATTGGACTTTACGCTACCAACGGGTAACGAGCCTTGGTGATGATGATCTCGAAAGAAATCGGTAAGGGCTTGCGTTTCGGTAGCGTCACCGACTTGAGTACTAGTTGCATGAGCCTCCACAAACTGCACGTCGGAAGGGGAAATCCCACAGTCATAGGCTCGTTCCATTGCATTGAATTGTCCTTCGCGACGCGGAGCCCAAAGGCTCTTACCGCGACCGTCAGTAGCGATTCCGATACCGCGGATGACACCACGAATATTGTCCCCCTCATCCACGGCGCGGCGCAGCGTTTTAATAACTATTGCAATGTATCCCTCGGCTGCTATTAAGCCATCTGCAGCTTGATCGAATGGACGGCTATCGTGAGCGCTACAAGATTGCGCCTGAGAGAAAAGTATGTGACTATCGACTTTGTTGTAAGAGGCCCCTCCGACAATTGCCGCATCGATACTACCGGCTTGCAGGTCTATGGCAGCCAATGCAAGGGCCACCAGTGACGAAGCACAAGCCGCATCCAGTACCATCTGAGGGCCCTGAAGATTGCAAACCTCGGCGACAAGTCTTGCTGCGGCACTCGCCTCGATATGAGGACAACCTCCTGAGAGTCGTACAGGTCGATCTACTTGCATCCTCTGAAGCCACGCATCGGCGATTCGATTTTGCGTTTCACTGTCGAATGATTTGAACTCAGGAATTGATTCAAGAATCTGGGCTACCTCAGGCGCCATCGTCGCATAGACCATATCGCCAGCTCGACGTGAACCACCGCTGTGGCCGATGTAGACGCCAACATTTTTATGCGAAACCAAGGGCAACGACTTCCATGCTTTTGCGGCGACTTCCGCAAAAATCAAATGGCACTCGTCCCACTCCAACGTGGCCGCCTCATCCAAACCAAGCAGCCCCCAATCGAGCGGACGTTGCTTGATCAAGCCACCTTTGGTTGTGTAACTTTTTCCACGAACGCCTTTGGTCGCATCATAGTATCTTTCGCGAGGAAGGATGGTTTCTGGAAATGGCGTCACGGCTGAACGCCCATTGCGCAGCAAATCCCAATACTCGCCAATAGATTCCGCTTGTGGCAAACGACATTCAACGGCGACTATCGCCAGTGGTTCCTGCAAGAGGGAGCGATCAAATCGCGATCGCGACGAATCTGCCTTTGTTTGTTGTGGCTCGTCGGCGTTTTTAGTTCCGGCGTCTCTAGTTACATCGTTTTTAGTTCCGGCGTTAGGCAAAACGACGCCCCCCTTTACGATGCTGATCTATCGGAAGGACGCTGGGAAGGTCACCCTCCTGATAGTTCGTGAATCGCTCCTTGGAGTCTTCGATCAACTCGATAAGCAATGTCATGACCCCTGTTCGAGCTGCCTTATCCGTAATCAACACGAGCTTACCTTGTTCCAGAAGACTTGTCACTGAAGTTGTAGTCTCCAACAAGTCGTACCAGCTATCCATCGACATATGTACAACAGCATTCGACACTCCACTTGCATCCTTTGACCGAGCAATTTTCCAGTTGCCGCCACCAAATCCCGAAAGCCGCAATTGAAAAGCCGAAGCATCTAGTTCGTCCAGCTTCGGAGAATTTGCATTCCCTCCCAAAAACTCATCGATCCAAATTTGAATTGGTAATGGATTTTCCATCCCCGGCAAATCGGCTTCGTTCGTTGGGACCGGAAAAGGTGTCGTGTCTCGGAATCGGCTACGGATCGCATAAGTGAATAGCTTGACCATGGCTTGGCGATCCAGAACTGGCGCGTCCTTCCAAAAACCGATTGGTCCGGGACGGCTAGGTGTAAAGTTTGGATCGTCAGCCAAGTAGCCCCGATAGGCGTCTAAATAGGTATCAAAGGCTTCATCCGATACCGCGTTGATAGCTTGAGATAGATTTGATTTAGTGGCCATTGACTTCCAAGCTACGTCCTCCACCTCAATGGCTTCGATAATCGCGTCTCGAATTATGGCCCCAGGGACTTTAATCGGACTTGATAGGTGTATCGTTTGGTTATGAAGTTCCGGTGAGTTGATCACATCAGCGATTCGCTGGCTGACCCAATCAACTGGAACCAAATTTTTGCCTTCATTGCCCGTAAGCTGTAATCGAGAGAGGATCCAAGGTATGTCATAAGCGTTGTGCTCGGGCAATGCTCTTAAGAATCGGATTAAAGAGTAAATAGTGCTGAACGTCGATGTAAATCCAGTTTCCGAGTCCCCCACCACTATGGAGGGGCGGTAAATTGTTTTCGAAGAAATCCCTGATGCTTGATGAACAAGTTGTTCGGCCTGAAGCTTCGACTCCTCATAAATATTTTGAAAGGCTTGCCCAACTTCTAGGTCACTTGGACTCACCGCAGCCGAACCGCTTTTTCCGCAAACGTAGGCGGTAGAGATGTGATGGTACTGGCTAACTCCCAATGCTTCAGCCAGTGCAATTGCATTTCGAGCTCCTTCTACGTTGCTTCGAACTGGTTCTTCGCCCGTATGGTCCTTCTCGAATCGAAGACTCGCTGCCGAGTGGAGGATGGTATCAATCGTCCCGACACTGCGAGGCAAAGAAAGGATCTTCTTTGTACCGACAGAATTCTCCAGTTCGAGCCCGCAAAACGGATTTCGTATATCACCTTCTACAACATGAGGCCTGACGAGGCGTCTCTGCAATCGATCTTCCCAGTCCTTGATAATTGATTCGATTCGGTCTTTGGCAGAGTAAACACCCTTACGTCGGGACAATACGACTAGACTATGCCCTTGGAGCAGAAGATCTTTCATCAGGTATCTGCCGATGAGCCCGGAGGCACCTGTTAAAAGTATGGTCTTCAAGGGGAACATCATTGGGCTGTCGGCTAACCATTAAGAAACAAAGAATCTCTGTCGTCGACCTGCCGTCGCGAGATTCTCCCCCTAGTGTACATGGATAAGGCGACCGAACAACTTTTTGCCTTGAGAACTCCGTATATTACGGTTGTAGGAATTATCTCGCTTTGAATCTAAAAACGGAATAGCGGTAGCCTGACTGCCGCAGATTCCCCTTAATGGCTCGAAGAAACAATTTTGGCAGAATTCGGCTGGTCCAGGGCCTCAAGGCTGGTCACTTTGTTGCTGCCGCTCATTTTGGAAATCATTGCTCCAGCAGCAATATATGGTGAGATACGGTGCGGCTCCAACCGTGGCTTGGGGTGCATGATGCATCCTAAGCCGGTGATTTCACTGCCGCAAAGTCTTCTGTCGTCCCTAACGGGACAATGGAACCGGGAATTAGTAAGAACTTCCTCTAGCGACGATTTATTCTGGCTCCAGGCTCTGCCTGGCAGGTGGAGCTCACGGACTTAACCCATCGCTGCTTCAAATTGCGTGATCTTACTTTCATTTTCCAGCGTTAACGCGATGTCGTCTAGTCCATGCAGCAGACAGTGCTTTCGAAACGGTTCAACTTCGAAACTGGCCGAGAAACCAAAATCGTCTTGCACCGTTTGCTTCTCCAAGTCGATGCTCAATCGATATGGCGAATGCTTCGTAAAGTTGGCGAAAAGCTGGTCGACTTCGGCTTCTGTTAAAGCAATTGGAAGCGTCCCATTCTTGAAACAATTGTTATAGAAAATGTCGGCAAAGGAAGGAGCGATTACGCATCGAATTCCATAATCTTCGATCGCCCAAACAGCATGCTCACGAGACGAACCGCTTCCAAAGTTTCGTCGCGCTATCAACACCGAGGTGCCTGTGTTGCGTGGCAAATTCAGTTCGAATTCGGGGTTCACTTTTCCATCTGGCAAAAATCGCCAATCGAAAAACAAGTACTGCCCAAATCCTGTTCGCTCAATACGTTTGAGGAATTGCTTGGGAATAATTTGGTCGGTGTCAACGTTTGCGCGATCCATGAAGGCCGCGATGCCGATATGCTGGACGAATGGTTTCATGTTTAGGCTAAATTCTGAATTTTAGTTTTTGAAGAAGGAACCGGGGACTAAGGTCGAAAGAAATCAGGCCTTGTAGTTCCAACCACGAATGTCGACAAAGTGTCCTTCGATCGCGGCCGCAGCTGCCATCGCAGGCGAAACCAAGTGAGTTCGCCCCCCTTTGCCTTGACGCCCTTCGAAGTTTCGATTTGACGTCGATGCACAGCGTTCTCCAGGCGATAGCTGATCTGGATTCATGGCCAGACACATGCTGCATCCAGCTTCTCGCCAATCAAACCCAGCTTCCTTGAAGACACGGTCTAGCCCTTCCGCCTCAGCTTGTTTCTTGACCGATCCACTTCCAGGAACGATCATCGCGTTGACAGTCGAGCTAACTCGGTAACCGTTTATGACCTTGGCTACAGCTCGCAAATCTTCGATTCTTGCATTGGTACACGAGCCGATAAAGACGCGATCGATCGAAACGTCGGTCAGCGGCGTACCGGCCTTCAGCCCCATGTATTCGAGTGCTCCTGCGGTCGATTTGCGTTCTGTGTCATCGGCAAAATCTGTTGGCGATGGGACTTTGCTGGAGACCGAGGTAACTTGTCCTGGGTTAGTCCCCCAAGTAACTTGTGGTTCGATGTCCTGACCGCGATAGATATCGACTTTGTCATATTTGGCCCCCTGATCGGAAGGCAACATTCGCCACTTGGCAACGGCTGCTTCATGATCCTTGGGCGCGAACTCCCGCCCTCGCAAATAGTCGAATGTCTTTTGGTCGGGAGCGATCATACCAGCCCTTGCGCCGGCTTCGATCGACATGTTACAGACCGTCATCCGTTCTTCCATAGACAGATTCCGAATCGCTTCGCCTGTGTACTCCAGAACGTACCCCGTTCCGCCAGAAGTCGTCAGCTTTCCAATTAGATACAGGATCAAATCCTTCGCAGTAACTCCATGCGCCAAATTCCCCTCGACACGTAGTTCATACGTTTTGGGTAGATATTGAAGCAGCGTCTGCGTTGCGAGTACGTGTTCTACTTCGCTGGTACCGATCCCAAATGCAAGTGCGCCAAAGGCACCGTGCGTGGCAGTATGACTATCGCCGCAGACGATTGTCATTCCAGGTTGTGTGTATCCAAGCTCGGGACCGATGATGTGTACGATCCCTTGATTTCGATCGTTTAAATCGTAGAGCCGTATTCCAAACTCTTTACAGTTGTTTCGGAGAGTATCGACCTGTTGGCGTGAGATCGGATCGGCGATTGGTAGATGCCGATTGTCGGTTGGTACGTTGTGGTCGGGGGTCGCAATCGTGCGAGCAGGCCGACGAACTTTTCTGCCAGCCAATCGAAGTCCTTCAAATGCCTGAGCACTGGTGACTTCATGAACTAAATGAAGGTCAATGTACAGAATCGTCTGCTTCTGCGGTTCACTGTGAACGACGTGTTGATTCCAAATTTTCTCGAACATCGTTCGAGGGCGACTCGAACCAGCTATTGCCGACATATAAAATCCAAAAGCAAAGACAAAAAACGGGCGAAAACTTAGTCGTCAGCCATGACACTCAGCCTGATTCACAGGTTCAGATCTACCAAGTACCTGGCCATATTTTAGCCGAAGCAGAATTTTTGGAAACGCAAGATTTCCCGCTTCGAAAATAATCGTTTGACGAGCCCATGCTAGGAATTTGTGAATAAAAGTGTAGCGAAACCTGAATCTTTCGCCTTACATTATAAGGGCTACTTGGATTTTAGAGGACTTACCGGGTGCCTCGCGTCACGCCCGCTGAAGATCGAACTTCTTACTGATTCTTGCGAATGGCATCGGCCAATTCGGGCGTTGGTAGGCCAAGTGCGCCGCGCCCCTCTTTTATGCGAAACTCAACGTCGCCTTCAATGTCTTCGTGGTCATACTCCCAAAACTTGGTCATCAATTCCTTAGGCATAGGAGTCGCGGATCGGACCAATCGCATTCCAACACTACGCGCTGGGTCAGTTGTGTACCACCATGGGCTGAGTGGGACGTTCGGATCTTCACCCTTCCAATCTTCATCCGAGCTACTCATTCTGGAACCGCTGCGACAACGTTCAGGCCCATCCTGCCATCCCCCTCCGCGAACAACTCTTGATTCAGCTTTGGTCGGCCATTGAATTGCATCTTGAACTGATTTCACACCGTCACCTAAAGCCGCAAAACCGTTCGCCGAATGTCCGTCGACCGTCCACTCCCAAACACTTCCATGAACATCGTGCAATCCAAAAGGATTCGGTTTCTTTAAACCGACATGCAATGCCCCAGCCGCGCTATTTTCTTCGTAGCTAGCGTAGTCCTCCATTTTCGACGCGTCCGCTCCAAACGAATAGGCAGTCGTTGTGTTTCCCCTTGCTGCATACTCCCATTCCGCCTCGGTAGGCAAACGATACTGAAGTCCGGTCATACCAGAAAGCCACTTGGTGTATTGCTTTGCCGCGTACTGAGTCATCGAAACCGCAGGTTGCTTAGGATGTTGGCCGTACTCAAAAGTATGAGTCGGCTCGTAAAGCGGCGTGGGAGCGGTTACAGCATCTACCCGATTCGCTTTGCTCACCTTCCGAGTTCCAACATTTCTTTTCGTGTCCTTGAAAATCTTATATAGCCCCATATAGGCTTTGTACTCGGCCCAAGTTACTTCAGTCTTACCAACCCACATCGGATCAACTTTGACGGTCGCTTGAGGCCCCTCGTCATCCGCACGCCCAGGCTCATCCCCCGGAGTTCCAATCCTGAAGGTTCCACCTGGGATAGGAATCATCTCAAACGCGATCTCGGTACCTGGGATCATCACTTTGTAAGGGACCATAAAGCCACCGTCGATTTCGACGAAGAAGCCTTCGGTCGGCTTAGATTTCGAAATTCCGGCTGAAACAGAATCGGTGTCGGTAGGCGACTCGGCCATCGTTTGCCCGAACTGGCACAGCGTCATCAAGAGAAGCAAGAGGTAGCGTAAGTATCGAGCAAAACTGAAGGTCATGGCGTTAAACTAAGTGTGTATGAGGATGTTAAAACGTTTAGCCGAAGGTGTAACGGTCAATAATCATTGTAGACTGCCGTCCACGATCTTCTAACCGTGATCTTCGGGACATCCTACGATTTCCAAAACAGCATATTATTTCGCGACAACTACTAAATTGATTTTGGGATTTGACTAAGGCTGCCGTTTAAAACAATGGTGCTTTGCCCATCGCGCGGCGCCACGCAGATACTTGGCCCAAGTGCAGATTGGTGTGTGCAACGATCAAAAAGGTTGCCATATCACCAACGGTCGGTAACTCCGTTTCGAAAAAGCCAAGCTTCTGAGGCTCATTCAATTCTTCTACGCTGGATTTTTCATATAGCGTTGCAGCGTTTCGAAAAGCAGCCTCAAATGTACTGATGAGTTCATCTTTCGAAGGATAATTCTCACGATTCTGAGTTAGTGGTTTTTTTGTATCTGCCTTTGCATTCCAGTCTGCGGGACAGACGCCTTGGCCACCTAGGAGGCTTGCTGCATAGTCGGCAGCAGTTGCGAGATGCAACAAAAGCCAGGCGGGATGGTTCAATCCCATCGGTTGCTGACACATGCTTGAATCGTCTACATCAGCCAAAATCTGTTTGGCATAGGCGATAGTCGCGATGGTATTGGTGCCGATTACCGTCATGTGATCCCTTAACGTTGCATGAAAGAAGTGATTGTGTTTTCAGACGAAGTCACAGGAAGCTTGGATTGTAACCTAGAACAAGTACCTGCAAATGTTCCTTCAAGTTCAGAAAGTAATCACTGGTCGCTCGATGCAAGTCGCTTGAAATAGGCTTCTATGACTTCTCGGTAGTGAGAAGGGAGATCCTTGGTGATATTTTGAAGAGCTTCTTGTCGCTGCGCCGGGGGAAGGTCACCCCAACCGCCACGATCTTTCAAGCTTTTCGGGTCCACTTCACCCGTTCCGCTGCCGCCGGCGATTTGGCTGTCTTCCATGGGTTTGCCTCCGCCTTGGCCCCCTTTTCCACCTCCTTTGCCGCCCCCTTTCCCGTCCTGCTGGTCTTGAGCCTGCTGTTGCTGTTGTTGAAGCTGTTCTTCAATTTTGTCGATCATCTTGTCAAGTTTTTCAACGATTTGTTTTTCTTGGTCTCGGACGACTGTTCCAGCTCGACCAAGCACCAATCGCCGCTCGACGTCTTTCATCAGTCTTGCAATTTCATCCAGCGAATCTTCCTTCATCGGCTCGATATCGGACTTCATCAGCTTGGCTGTGATCATGTATCGCGAGACAAGTTCCGGTTCATGCTCTAGCAATTTTGTAACCGTGGCCACGCAGTCATCACGTTGCAAAAGATGATGATGGCAGATGGCTTTGTAGAAGAGCCAGGTTGATGGATCAACGACTTGACTTAAATCAGCAAGCTCAATTTGCACGAGTGATTCATCGTATAACTGCTGATTCGCCAGGGCCCGAGCCATCACAAGATGTATGTTGCTTTGAACCCATCCGGGAAGCTCCGTATCAATCCAAGTCGCAGTCGAGGCGACTTCGCTGGGGTTGTGATCAATGCCAGAGGAATCTAATCCGTTTAGCAGACGTTCAATACGACTGTCGGCTGCAGCCAGTGTTACAAGTACGGCATCTAAAAGGGCTGGCCCACGTACTTCTGATTCAAACCGATCCCAAAGGGCTCGCACTTGGGTTGACGGTTGGTTCCAATCCGTTCGCGCCTTTAAATAATCGGTCAACTTCTTGTCCACCTCGACTCGACTCGGCCAACTCCAACTGGCTGAACGACGCATTTCGGTGTCGATAGCTAGCGATTGCGACGTAAAAGGTGAGAAGATGGATAGAAATTGAGTCGCCGCGGAAGCCGATAAAGCCAAAGCTATCGAAAATATTCGCAAATTTTTCACGCAGAAGGACCCTCAAATATTGATGTCGACATTTTAATCGCCGCTCATTCCCACCGTGCATTGATAGTATCGCGGCGGCAAAACAGTTTCTACATGGAATCTTCAAGAATCTCTGACTTCTTGAATTAAATTCCATGCGGCCTAAAATGAGGTCATAATGTTTTGGGCTAGTCAGTAAGAGCGAACCGTTTTTGTAGAATGGGACCATTGTCTCGTCCGGCCCGCTCGGGCGAATGGTCCCATCTTACAAGACTACAAATTGGCCCGCGTGAGGTATAACATCCCCACCATCGGCCCCTAACGTACTATTTTTCCAGCCAACCGAGCGTTTTTAGCCATCCCCCGAACGCACTCGGCCAGTCTGTGACGGGTTCGCCATCGACGTGCCGAAGCCCATAGCCATGTCCACCGCCCGAGAACATATGTAGTTCACAGGGTACTTTGACTCTTTTCATCTCTGTGGCAAGGTACAGACTCGACAAAGGTGTCACCGGGTCGTTCCAGGCATGCACCAAAAATATCGGTGGCGTTTTATCTGTTGGTTTGAGCTCTTCAATCATCTGTGATTGATCGGGAGCAACTAAGTAGGCTGGATAAATCAGTGCGGCAAAGTTTGGTTTGCATGACACTTGGTCGATTAAATCCAAGGCGATATCGGCCGAAGTATAGTGCTCTTTACCACTCAGCAAAGTAGCTCTTGCGGCAACTTCGCCACCCGCAGAAAAGCCCATGATGCCGATTCGATCTAACGATATTCCAAGCGATTCGGAGTTACTGCGAACCCATCGAATGGCTCGCTGGGCGTCTTGGACCGCGGCCTTCGATTTGTCTTCAGGATCGCGGAAAGGTACACGATACTTGAGAACGATTCCGGTGACTCCGTTCTTAGCAAGCCAACGAGCGACCTCCGTTCCCTCGAGATCATAAGCCAAGATGTGGTGACCACCGCCAGGACAAATGATAACTGCCGTTTGGGACTTAGTGAGCGTCCCATTCAATGGGAACTTCACTGGATCAGGCTTGAAAATTTCTAGAGTCGGTATCGAAACATTTCCAAGCCTAATGACCGATCCACCGCCAGTGGGTGCTTGATCGGGCTTAGTCGTATCCTGCTCAGGCGGGAGTTCCTTGGTTTCTCCTGGTGGCTTACCGGTCCATAGTGTGATCGTTTCGCTGTCGCGTTTTTTATCCGCTGCGGTTGGCTTATCTTCCCCAAATGAAATCGGACTCGGTGAGACTACAAAAGTCACGCCGAGAATCAGACATGAACAAGCAATGGACATTCTATTGGGTGATATTCTATGGAAGGACATGAGAGGTTAACTCAGAGAGGATGTGTAAATAACTAGGTTACAGTGTTGCCGCAATAAGAAACGGTCGGCGAGCCCTTGAAGCACCATTCTATATCGTGACCGGGTATCCGTGGGCGAGCTTGATAAGAACTTCGATATAGGAGCCCTTCGGCTGTTTCTTCCCAGTGAAATTGATGAGGCGAGGGGTCTGGCTGGCAATAAACCGGCGGCGGCAAGCCAGCAGACGCGTCAATGGAAGGGAGATTAACGTTCCAAAAACCTTTTAAAGGCGACGCCTTTTTTCCTGCAGAGGAATCGATGACCTGCGAGATAACGCTCCAAGCGCGGGCAGCACTGACGCTCCAAGGTACTTGAACGTTTGGGCTCCGATACTGCGAAACGGCGATCGATGGGTAGCCATGCCAAGTCGCTTCCCGGGCCGCACCGCATGTTCCGCTCATAATCACATCGACACCCAAGTTACCGCCGTGATTGACCCCCGACACAACCCAATCGGGCTTCAAACCTAGATTCAATAATGCGATTCGCACGCAATCAGCCGGCCAACCATCAACAGCATACTCCTCCGGTGCAACGTTTTGTAACCGAACGGGCGAGTAAGTGTTTACCGTATGGCTACAGCTACTGCGTCCATCGAGGGGCGCGACAATGGAGACGCGTGTGACATTTGGTTGCGCCCGGGCAAACGCCGCAAATGATTGCAGCCCCTCCGCTTCAATCCCATCATCATTCGTAAGGAGTAAGTGCATCGATTTGGTATTCGTATCAATCTAGAAACTACAGTCGGCAGTTACTAATTGGTGTTTCGAGGATTGCGGAAGCGCCGATGTTTTCTAGTTGCTCCATCACGCTGATGACTTCCTTACGACGCACCATACATCGGACCGAGCACCAAGCAGGGTCCTCCAACGCACTGACAGTTGGGGAATTAAAGCCAGGTGTGATCTGTTCTGCGGCGGCCAGTTTGGTTCGAGGCACATTATATTCAAGTAGCGAGTAGTCACGAGCGATCACGACTCCTTCTAATCGACGGACAATACGGTCGGCAGTAGCGATGTCCTTGCACTGAGGATTTTGAATGAGGACTGTTTCGTACTGACCGATCTCAGTCAAGATTTTCATCCGATTGGCTGCGAGCGTACTGCCCGTTTCAACCAAGTCGACAATCGCGTCGGCGACTCCCAAAGATATCATTACTTCTACCGACCCATGCAATTCAACAAG
>Ga0105046_10010888_pt1 | contig 14148 bp, 8 predicted proteins | sample MAT03_FD_78385 | JGI IMG/M metagenome (GOLD analysis project Ga0105046, IMG submission 78385) | Freshwater microbial communities from Lake Fryxell liftoff mats and glacier meltwater in Antarctica - MAT-03 (megahit assembly) | ecosystem: Environmental > Aquatic > Freshwater > Ice > Liftoff... | reverse complement strand
GTCACCGACTTTGCTGCCGTCTGAAGCCGAAACACATCAGCCATGCTCAGTGTCGTAAAGCCCGTCAAACCTGCCTGAAGCAGTTGACGGCGGGAATTGATCACCCCGGATCGGTAACGTCTGGACGGTTGTGAGGGGTGCTGCATGCTTGCTACTTTCTCAGATTCGCGTTCGAACAGGACCCGGCATACGAAGAATCAGGGCACCGCCGCTGAGGATCAGAACGGCACCCAGAAAATAGGGCAACGATGTTGACTGACGCAGCAATGGAATGCCGAGTGACGGACCGAGGATGCGTGCCAGTGACGACAGGCTCTGACCGGTCCCCAGCACTGATCCCTGCTCATCACTCGACGCGGCCTGAGACAACATTGACTGCAGAGAAGGTGTCACTGCGGAAAACCCGATGACGACGATTGGCAGAATGTACCACAGTGCCACCGGCGGCAGGATTTTCATCCCCGTAAAACCGATCAATGAAAAGCCGATCGTCATCAGTGTCACACCGATTAACGCCATGCGACGTTCGCCAAGTCGAGGCAACAGCCGCCGCACAAGCATCCCTTGTCCGATCGACAGGACAAGTCCGACATAGGCATACAGGAGAAAATTCCATTGAGTGCTGTATCCAAATTCGCTCGTCAGCAGTGACAACGTGCTTTCAAACTGGGCGAATCCAAATGTCGTAATGAACACGGCGAACAGAATGATTGACATTCCGGGTGTCGAAAGATGCCGTATGGCTTCGCCCGGCCGAAACGCCCGGTGTGATGATCGCGGAGCCGATTCGGATGGTCTGCGGGATTCCTGAAGTTTCACTGTCGCCAGCAGGAATGCCAACGCGGAAAGAATTGACGCCACGTATCCCGGCATCCCGGACGGCGGTGCCAACAGTCGATTTTTGAGATCGGCACGGGGCAGAGGTGTCGCAAGCAAAGAAGCGATGGCTTCAGTGTTGGCATCCGCGATCTTTGAATCCCGAAACACCTCATCCAGAAATTGCTGCTTTGAGACCGGAGTGGTGTCAGCTTTCCAGGACTTCACCATAATCCATTGTGGATCATTCAGCGCGACGGAGGCGTCATTTGAGACGCAGATCGCGCCGATCAAGGGACCAAAGGTAAAGCCGATTCCAAACGCCGCACCGATCAGCGCCATGCCCCTGCCGCGACCCTCCGGTCCCGTACAGTCCGCAATGACTGCCTGAGCGGTCGAGATCGTGGCTCCGGCAATGCCCGCACCGATGCGTGTCACGTACATCCAGACCAGCGGGCTGAAGCCGAGGATCAGGGCGTCGCGGCCCTGAGCGGACACATACCCAAACAGGCCGTATGAGAGTGTGGATCCTGCCAGCCCCAGCAGCAGGATCGGCCGTCGACCGATGCGATCGGACAAGCTGCCCCACATCGGCGCGAAGATAAACTGCATGGCGGAAAACGATGCCATGAGCATTCCGAGTTGCCAACCGTTCGCATTAAACAGGGCTCCGTAACGTGGCAGCAGCGGCAGCACAATTCCAAAACCCAGCAGGTCGATAAAGACTGTCAGGAAGACAATGAACAACGTCGCCTTATTCACCGAAGACACTGCAGGTTGAGCAGCGGAAGCAGCATTGGACACAGAGACCTCTTTCAGAGCAGAACAGGTTGGAAAAAGGGGTCAGGAACGAAGAGTGCAGAGCACCCGTCGGGCCATTTGGCTATTCGTTCCTGACCGCTTTTCCGGGGCACGAGGCACTAGCGTTTCATAATCCACACACAGGCCCACGCCAGCAGCGGGAACAGCACGAAGATCAGCGCGAAGGCGATCAGATTGGAGCGACGATTGTCAGGCCAGCGTCCCATGCGACTTGGTTACCCCGTGATCTGCTCATCCGTTTCGGGAACAGCATCGCTCGACGGATCGAACCACTCGTCCTTGAACACAATACGTTTCTTGTGCTTCATTGCCAGATTTGCTGTGAGAGCCATGATGGCATCGGCCATGGCGACGCGACCGTTGCATCGCAGTTTGTCAGCTCCCAGCTTATTGCTGACGCAATAACAGAAGTGTTCCATCTCTTCCTTGTAGCCTCGGCTGACCTTGTCGCCCATGCCTGCCTGAGCCATCGCACCGGCCGCTGTCGGAGCTGCTGTATTGTAGCTGTCGAGTGCTGGTCCGCCGCCCCTGGCGTTGTCAATCACCCACAATCGCTGATCCAGACCACCACCGCTGGACTGCGTCTGCTCCTTGTAGAGCAAGGCTTCTTTTTCCTCCTTCATGACCAGCGTGCCACGGCTGCCGAAGACAGTTTCGCCGTAGAATTCCTGACGATTGGTGCTGATCGAAGAATACGTCACGATCGCGATATCGTTCTTTTCTTCATCATAAAGTCTGCCAGGAAATTCCAGCGTCACATAAATGTGGTCATCAATGTCGCGATCATCAATCCACTTGTCTTCCGGACCAAGTCTTTTGACCCCGTAGAAGTTCTTTCCGCCATAGCCCTGCACGGCCAGCGGATGCTTCTTGCCCAGGAAAATACTGGAAGCGTCCATTTGATGGCTGCCAAGTTCCGCCATCAGTCCGCCGCCCGTCTTGTTGTACAGTCGCCAGTCAACAAGCTGCTGCGCGCTGTCATAACCCAGTTCTTTAAGCTTGCCCGATTTTTCGAGTTCCAGCAGATGCTCTCGCTCCGCAGTCGGTGTATCTTCCCACTTACGCCAACTGTCGCGTCCAGGGAAACTGTTGTTCCGGTGCCACTGAGCGCGGATGAACTTGATATCCCCCAGCAGACCCTTCCTGATCAGATCGTTTGCGTTGTCATACAGCACGCTGTAATGACGCTGATGCCCGACCGCCAGCAGCAGGCCTTTCTGTTCGGCCTTGCGAATCATCTGCTTGCATTCGGTGATATTGTGAGCCATCAGCTTTTCGGTGAGCACATGCAGTCCGGCATCAAGGCATGCCATCGCAATCGGTGCATGCTGGCTGAGTGGCACCGCAATGACCACAATGTCGAAACTCACCTTGCCATCAGCTCGTGCCTGCAGCAATTCGAGATGGCTTTCAAAGACCTGGACTGTGCCCGCTTTGTCCTGTCCCAGCTTTTTGATCAGCCCGATGCGAGCTTCCGGGTGAGTGCCCCTGAATGTGTCTTCGATATTTGCCTTTCGCGGGTCAGCGATCGCAACGACTTCCATGTATTCCGTCGGGTGCTCGGTCAGCAGCACGTTCGCTTCGTCGCCGCAGCCAATAAACGCCGCTTTGACTGGAGAACCATTCAACTTCTCATAATCAAAGTACAACGCACCGAGACCAACGCCGGCAGCAGCCGTGGCTTTCATCATATCGCGACGCGTAATGCCGACGACTTCGTTGAAATTGTCGATTCCAATCTGAGTCTGCTCAGGTGTGATTTCCACGGTCTAATTCTCCACGATAACTGTGATTGTTCGTTGTTGTATTTCTGACCCGAAGGTTCGCCATCAGTTACTGGCGACTAGCGCCCAATGGCACTCGATTTGATCGCAACTTGTATCAGCCGCAGCCCGCTGGCACCCGGTTTTCCCAGTAATTTTAATTAAAACGGACGCTAGCGCGTACCGGCTGATAGAAGAAATCGAGTTCCATTGGGTTAGCGCCTTGTCGGCCACTATTTCGTTTCAACAGCTTTCGCCGACTTTCGTTTATAGAGAAATCCAGCGACCAGTTTATCAAGTCCAAACCAATAGCCGGTGGGAACTGAGGACAATGCGAGCAGGGCAAAAACTTCAATCAGGTTCTTGTTCACAATAAAACTATGTTCCGGACCTGGCGCATCGGGCACGCCGGGCAACGGAGGCATCGCAAGGTAAAATCCAAATACCATGAACGCTGCGGACAGGGCGGAAAATCGTGAAAACAGTCCCACAATCAACAGAATCCCCAGCCCCGCCAGGCCTGCGATCGTGAGCAGGTCCACAACACGAATCGCCGACAACGGCGGTGACAGAGGGCCGCGAGCCAACTGAGTGACCTCTGGAATCTTCAACGCCTCTTCCTGCAACTCCTTGTCCATTGCCATCACGGGACCCGCCAGATCACGAGCCTTCGCGCGGGCATCGGACCAGATGCGATTGAGGTGCTCCTGTTCAAACGTGAGTTTGGCTGAGGCCAGTCGATCTTCGTAACGATGCACCATTTCGTCATACAGTTCGATCTGACCAATGCGCCCATTGACAAGGCCAGCGTTGTCCGGATCACCCAGCAGATGCGCACGCATACGTTCCTTGTAAGACAAACGACTCGCGCGTAAGAACGCTTCATTGAGTGCCTTGAGGTACTTATCGTAGTCATCACCGCCGCGATCGGCGACTTGTGCGTCCAGGCTGGCTTTCTCAGAAGCCGTCATTCGCCGTTGTCCATCAATCTTCAGTCGTTTCGCCGCAGCGTCGAATGCGATAGTCTTATCCAGTTTTAACGCAGCAAAATCTACTCCGTCCGGCAGCTTCGCCATGTCGAGCACAGCGTCATGGCTGCTGGCACCATTGATCAACTTTGTCAGCTGAGCCTTCTGCCCGTCGCTCAGTTTATAGTGGCTGCTGAAACGCTGATTAAAATTATCCCAGCGCGCTGCGACGGCATCCGGATTCAGCCATGACTTATCGTCGGGGTCGCCCGACATGGATCGGAAAAGACTGCGAAATGGCCCTTGTGCGCTTTTCAGGTAACCATCAGACGACCACGGTGACTGTGTGCTGAGCGTGTCAATTTTCCACATGCCCTCGTAGAGCAGTTGCCATCCAATGCCAACTCGCAAAACGACGAGCAGCACGACAGCGGCGAGCGAATATCGGCGAATATCAATCACTGGAGAAAATCTCCGATTTCTGTCTGGAAGTACGTTCAAATTCCAAACCTCAAGGTCTCATGATCTGGTCTTCGTCCCAGACGATGAGTTCCTCAGGAATGTTGACAACGGTCGGCTGGACCTTGTTTCCCTTGTCCGGAAAAGGCAACAGGATAGCACCGACGTCCGCCCAATTCTCGCAACAGCGTCGGGCTTTTTCGACTCCCATTACGAAAAATGCGGTCGAGAGTGCGTCGGCCAGAGCCGCTGACGGGGCCAAAACCGTCACCGACAGCATTCCATCGACTGGCCAACCGGTTCGCGGGTCCAGAATATGCCCATAGCGTTTTCCTTCATGTCGGAAAAACTGAATGTTCGAGCCACTGGTCGCCATGGCCTGATCGCAAAGCAGCAGTGTTCCCAGGCGTTTTTCGGTGAAAAGCGGATTTCCGATGCCAACCGGCCAGCCTGGATGACCGTTGTGTCCGCCTCGTGCAAGCAAGCTACTGTGTCCGCCGTGCAGCAGAAAAGAGTCGGGGGCATGTTCAAATCGGGCCAGCCAATCGCTGGCTTCGTCCAGCGCGTATCCTTTTCCGATCGCACCGGGGTCGAGTACAATTCCCGTATGTCGAAATTCCACACTTTGCGATTCAACGTGCAGATCCACGTATTTCAGCCCGGCCTGAGTCAATGCGGCATCGATTTCGACCTGATTGGGAATCCGATGATCGCGGCGGCACGCACGCCAGATCCGCGTCAAGGAACCAGTCGCCATATCGAACGCGCCGTCTGTGCGCATGTGGATTTCTGCAGCTTTTCGCAGAAAATCGAACAGTTCCTGACGAACGTGGACCGGAGCTTCGGCAGCCGTTCGGTTGACCGCCGACAGTTCGCTGGATTCGCGATAAATGCTCAGCCAGCCTTCGATCGCGTGGACCAACTCCAGAGCCTCGCCCGCGGCTTCAATTTGTTCTGTCGGCCCGGGATTCATGATGACCGAAAAATCACACGCCATCACCCGCGCGGAAAGTCGCACGGTAATTCCTGCCGTCGGCTGAATCCGCAAACTGCCAGACGAATTGGCATAAGAATCACGTTTTTGGATAGCGCGTATCGGATTCAGGGCCGAAAACAGGTCTCGGCGTGAAGAAGACGGGGGTGGGTCGGGCATGCAGGGAACGCTCAGAAACATGAAAACGCAGTCGAGTACTGCCCTCCGGTTGCGAACTGAGGGCCTAAAACCTGTACTCCTGTAAAAACACCCAATACCATAGACAAAATTGTCGTAACAACAATCTGAAACAGGAAAGCGGCTAATTTGGGGCTCAATCCGTAGTTGCAGAATCGGCGATTACGCAAAGTTCCCGTTCGTTTCTGTTTGACAGGCCCATCGTCCCGTCGGTCCCCGGTGTTCCGAAAGTGAAGCAACTCGAACTATGTCCCAAAAGCCTGCACCATCCAGAACCGTCCCTGCGCCGACACGAGTTTCCGGTGGAATTCCTTGGTGGTTGTGGTTGATCCTGGTCGTTTTCGGTGTCTCCGTCGTCACAACGCTGGTCAGGAAAGCTATTCCTGAAGACCCCCGGATGTATGTTCAGGACGGCTTGGCGGCCTTGGAAATAGGTGACGTCCCTACAGTTGAACGCAGCATCCAGAAGCTGATGGATTTCCCGGAGTACGCTGCACAACAAAAACTGCTCGAAGGTATGTTGTATCTTGGAAAATCAAAGCCGCTGCTTGCTATACCCATTCTTCAGGAGGCGTCAAAGGACCCCACTGTCCGCATTAAAGCATTGACGCAACTGGGGAACGCCTATATGCGTTCTCGTCAGCGACTCGAGAGTATCGCAATCTTGGAAACGGTTCTCAAAGAAGACGAAAACACCGATGACGCTCGGCTGAATCTGGCATATGTCCTGAAGGACATGATCAGCTGGGACGGCGCGATCAAGCAACTTAACACCCTGGTTGAGCGGAATTTCAGACCCGGGATTGTGAATCAGTTGCTTGGCGATATCTATGCAGAGATGGGCCAATACACGGAAGCGGCGACGAGGTACGAAGCTTCGCTGGAGGCGGATCCGAATAATCCCTCGAACTCCTCGACGATGTCCAGTATGATCAGGTGCCGGATGGAAATTGGCAACCTGGAAGGGGTCGAAATACTTCTGCCCGGCGTTGATTCGGTCGGCATCCGCGAATCTGCGCGAGCTTTGATTCTGGCCGGAAAAAATGAAACCGTCCAGGCGCTCTCAGCGCTCGAACAGGCACTGACCGAAAGCCCGAACGATGCCACGACGAACCTGACGTACGGCAAGATCATGGCGGCCAGCGGTTCGAAAGAGAAAGCAATTGAAGCTTTGGCAAAGCTGGAGGGACCGATCAGTATTCACACACGCAATCTGAAACTGTTCGAGGTTATGGCAAAACTGGCCACGATCGCGGAAGATGAAGAACTCGCAGCAACGGCTCAACAGAAAGTCGATCAACTCAAGGATCTGGAATCACAGGTTTCGGCTAAACTTGCCGACGTTGTCAAGACCCGAGAAGGGACTCAGGCTCGTATGGAACTTGGAGATCTGGCCGCAGAGGCCGGTCGTGCCGAACTCTCTCGTTCCATGTATCAAGGGGCTGTCTTTATCGATCCCACGCTGGAGGCAGCAGTCGAAATGAGGATGCGGGCACTGTTCATGTCGCAACTGCCTTTGGTCTCGCCGCGGGGGAATGGTGGCAAAGCTGCTGAAACAGTTGCCCCGGTCGATCAGGCTCCGGAACCTACACCTGAAAAAGCTGACACGCCAAAACCTGACAATCCCAATCCCGACGAAGCCGTTGCGCCAAACAAATCTGCAAAGGACGGAACGGACGCGCCAGGCGCCACGACCGGAACATCGCCAAACTGATGGCCGCTTGTTTATGGCCTGCACTCCAGGCGGTCTTTTCGCAAGCGGCTGACAACGACGATACCCAGATCCAGCACGGCCCGCAGTGCCGAGACCGCAATCTGCATTGCACCGACCAGCGGCACCCGAGGCTCGACTGTTTTGTGGCGAGCAGGACTGCGGCAATCGCGTCGCTGACGCTTATCATGCTGCGACTTCCGTGAATTCTTATGCTGCCGTTGCCGACGCGGTGAAGATCAGAAGTGAGTATTCCCGTTGCGGAGCATCGCCGCACCATGGGATTCCTGTCGTCGCGGATGATGGCGTCCTCGGTTGAATTCAGTGAACTTCGTCGCGAAACTGCGGTCCTTTCTCCATGCTGAAACTCCGATCAATTCTGTTCAGACACTTATCGATTCAAGAACAATGCAAAAGCCCCTTCCATTCGATGCTGCGACCGTTCGCCGTATCGCTGAAGAATATCCAACCCCATTTTATCTCTACCACGAACAGGGAATGCGGGAGACCGCTCGCCAACTCAACGCGGCTTTCGCGTGGTGTCCGGGTTTTCGGGAATACTTTGCCGTCAAGGCGTTGCCGAATCCGTATGTTCTCGAAGTTTTAAAGGAGGAAGGCCTGGGCGCGGACTGTTCGAGTCTTGCCGAACTGGAACTCTCAGAACGAGTTGGCCTGACCGGCGAAGATCTGATGTTCACTTCCAATAATACTCAGGCCCACGAATATCAGAAGGCAGTAGATCTGGGGGCCATCATCAATCTTGATGATTTGTCTCACATCGACTATATGAAGGAACACGTCGGTCTGCCGGATCTGCTCTGCTTTCGCTACAACCCCGGTTCGGCGCGCGAGGGCAATGTGATTATCGGCAAGCCGGAAGAAGCCAAGTATGGCTTCACCGAGGCACAGCTCTTTGAAGGATATGCCATCCTCAGAGCCGCAGGTGTCAAGCGGTTCGGCCTGCACACGATGGTGGCCTCCAATGAACTGAATGGCGACTTCTTTGTGGAAACCGCCCGCATGGTGTTCGATCTGGCCGTGCGAATTCATCAGCAACTCGGAGTGCGGATGGAATTCGTGAATCTTGGGGGTGGTATCGGAATCCCATATCGCCCTGAACACAAGCCTGTCGATTTGCAGGCCGTCGGGCAGGGAGTGAAGAAGGCCTATGATGCGATGATCGTCGGCACGCCTCTCGACCCGCTCAAAGTCATGATGGAAAACGGTCGCGTAATCACCGGGCCACACGGTTTTCTTGTGACAACCGCGATTCATCACAAGCACATCTACCGCGATTACGTCGGCGTTGATGCCTGCATGTCGAACCTGATGCGTCCCGGAATGTACGGGGCCTATCATCACATCACGGTGCTGGGAAAAGAAAATGCACCGCATGACCGCATTGTGGATGTGGTCGGATCGCTGTGCGAAAACAACGACAAGTTCGCCATCAACCGATCTCTGCCAGCCGTCGAACGCGGCGACCTGCTTGTCATCCATGACGCCGGAGCACACGGCCATGCGATGGGGTTTCAATACAATGGCAAACTGCGTTGTGCTGAACTTCTGATGAAGCCGGATGGATCGGTGAAAATGATCCGCCGCGCAGAAACACACGACGACTATTTTGCCACCCTGGATTTTTCAGGGTTGGCTTGTTCGACAATAAAATTGTCAGTGATGCAAAAGTGGTGACGGTCCTGAATTTCTTAATCTTAATCTTAATCTTAATCTCGCCGGCTGCCGTCATGGCGACGGGTGATTAAGATTAAGAGCACGGTTGTGCTGTCAGTCAGACGTCATTCAGGAAGACGCAACATGCCGTTCATCGATCTCAGCTCGTTTCCATACATCGAACCCGTGCCCGGATGCCGCATGAGGACTCCGCACGGGCAGAATCTGATGTTGTCGTACCTTGAAATGGACGACGGTGCCGAAGTGCCCCTGCACCACCATCCGCATGAACAAGGAGGTATCCTGCTTCAAGGCAAAGTTCAGTTGACGATCGGCGATGAAACACGCATCGTCGAAGCGGGGTCCCTCTTCATCATTCCGCCGAACGTTCCGCATCGAGCCGTCGCTGTCGATGGACCCGCCGTTGTGCTGGACGTGTTTAGTCCGGTGCGGGAAGATTATGCGGAACTTGCGAATCGCTATATCCCGAAGTTGAGTTAATCGTTCATCGAAAACCTTAAGGCAGTCCCGGTACAAAGAGAGGGCTACTTCTTCCTGCGACGCTCGCCGCTTCCCGCACCCGGATTTGTCTGCACTCGAGATGGCCGTGCTGCCGGAGCCGCCTCTGTCCTGCGAGTTTTTTCCGCAGCGGGTCTTGACGGTGGTGTAGACCGAGTTTCATTCTGCGGCCTGACGCCGTTATCAATTCTCCGGTGTACGGCGTCGCCACCCGCCTTGCCAGCCGCAGGTGGACGTGCTTCACGTTCCATTCGAGTCGGCGGACTTGTGACGGAAGGTCGAGCAGTGGATCGCTCAGTGTCACTGCGTGCAGCGCCGCTCGCTCTGGCCTTCGAGGCATCAGCCGCATTACCGGCCTGTGGCTTTGGGCTCGGTGAGTTAAGTCGCAATCTTCCTGTGCCCGGCAAAGATTCCACACCACCGTTTGAACGTCTCGGCGCTCCGGGCGGGTTGTCAACGTCAAGTCGACGATTCGTCAGAGGTTTGAGGTCCTGGGCTTTTTGCGGATTATTCAATCCTGGTGGATTGACCGGTCGTTCATCCGGTCGCGCGGCACGGTCTCCGGTATTGTTTGTCGGATTACCATTCCGAGAACCCACCGTATTCGAATCCACACGATTTCTTCCACGATTCAGAACGGGATCCACTCCGCGCGGTCGTTCACCACGTGCAACAGGCGAACCGGGTGTTCTGGACTCCGATGCCTTCAAGTTCGACGATGGACCCGTGTTTGACAGTCCATTGTTGTCCTTGCCGTCTCGTACTACCGGCGGAAGTCTCAGACGATCGCTGCGTTCAGGTGGGGGAGTGACCGATTTCGCAACATCACTCCGTTTTTCGCCGTGCCGAGTTTCAGGGCCGGGAGGCTTGTCTCGTCGTTCGGTGTCGTGCTGGTCCGAATTCACAATGCGTCCAGGGGAATCATTGGTTTGGTGATTCAGGCGAGTTGCTTCCAGGCGCCCGCGGTTTTCCATGTCCCGTCGTTGATCCACAAGTTGGCGCAACGATTTGCTGTCTGTCTGAAGACGAATCCGCTGGTCTTCCTCGAGTTTCACAAATCGCGTATTTCCCGCTGTTTTGACGTGTTGCTGAAGTGTGGTGCCAAGGAAAGGCGATTGATCGTCATTGATGTTCAGTCGTGATGGTTCGCGCCCATCGTGATGGTTGAAAGTGCGTGCCGGTCTGCGGTCGGCGTGGCTTGTCAGGAGATCAAATCGGTCGTTGACCTGATCGTAGAAGTTCGCGTTCCCGACACCGGCTCTACGGCTGAAATGGGAATACAATGGATCGAACTGGCGTCGCTGCCGATGGAATTGATGCCATGGGTAAAAACCAGCACTGGCATATCGCGGTCCATAGTAGTCACCAAAGTAATAGTGGCCGGATCGCGGACGTACCCACAAATTCCAGGGCAGCCGATTCAAAGCAATGATCACTTGTGGTGTGAACCCACGCGATCGATTCCAGTTCGCGGAACGCCGAAAACGATATGGGGCGAATAGCAGACCACGACGGTTCAAAGGATAATCCCAATACCCATTACAGTTGAGATAACCCCGCGGTGTCCAGACGTGGCGGGCGGGAACCCAGATCCAGTTGCTGAACCCTGTGCTCCAGTATCCCGGCCGCCACGCATAGCGAAGGTCATTCCAGTTCCAGCAGCCGGGGATCCAGATATGCTCCTGTGACGGCGCAACACCAACCGGACCAAGCTCCAGCGATTCCGGAGGTGCAGTCTCTACGTATTGAATTTCTTCTGTCTGTTCAGGAATCCATGTCCCCGAAACCCATTGATGGCCAGTGTCAGCTTGGGTCCAATATCCGGGGAGCCAGCGAAAACCCTGCGGAACTTCCCGCCAGATTCCGCTGACCCAAAAGAAGTCCTGGTCATCATCGTCCCAGGCCCAGTAGCCTGAGATCCATTCCACCTGGCGACCGTCAGGACGCATTTCCGGTGGAAGCTCTTCAATAGGTTCCGGGGGCTGTTGTGGAACAATCTGCCCCTGGACAGGATCCTGATTGAATTGTTCAGCGAAGGCCTCGTGCACCGGACCGCGGAGCATCGGTTCTGCCTCAGCAACGCCCTCAGCATCGACGCGAGCGAACGGCGCCGGGACGGGAGGCGAGATCGGGGCGATGCCAGGAGCAAACTTGTTCTCCGGTCCCAGTTGGTATGGACCCTGCTGATCTGACAGAGGATCGACGGGCAACTCCTGCATGCCCTGAGCACTCAGTGAAAGGAGAACTCCCACTGCTGCCACAGCACTCAAAATCGAAAACGCTTTGTAGTGATATCGTCTCATGGTGTGTAACTCCTGATATTCAGTCGGACATCCGATGTTCGCCTCAAACGCGCCAGAGGCATCTCTGATACACATCACGACGGCCGACGTTGCCCTTCCTCGAAAAGGCCCCCCATACTCCATCAGCAAAAACTGCGCCGTAGTGGACGCCACTTGGCGTCGAAAGTCAAACAGCCTAATTATACTCCTGGCGGTCATGAGTGAGAGAATTGGCGAGCGGCATGCGTCGGCTTGCCGACACAAAAACGAGGTACCGGAGGGCTCACGCCGCTCCGCTCGCCGGACTCATTTTCGACCGCGTGCAGTATATTATAGAACTGCCATCAGTTGCGCCATTGCCAGTTCTGGCTGATTTATTCAGCCAGGAGGACCATTCGGGTGCAACGACGCGAATGGTGTCGAATTGACGACAAAGTGACTCGTTTTGATGGCGCATTTGAGTTGCGACTCACCGTGGAAAGTCACGGAACGTGGGTGAACCCGTTGTTTGCCGATTTGCAGCAGTTGCATGAAATCGGAGAATTTGACGTCAGCTGTTTGATGCCGGGGTCACTCAGGTCTCAGGTTTTGCTCGATCAATGCCTGAGAGCTATCGATGGCCGTGTGCATCGGAGCTTCGATCAGGGTTGTACATTTCTCACCATCCTGCGACTCATCGCAGTTGAACAGCACAGCCCAGACAAAGTGATCCCAGCGCTTCACAAGAATTGTCGATGTGCCGGCCAGCAGACCTGTGTGCCATATGTTCGTGCGCTCCGGCCCATCAATGGACCTTACGTTCCATCCCAGTCCGTACCAGGTATCGACTTCGGAACTGGCAAACGAAGGTCGTTCCTGCAACTGCCGCAGACTGTCGGGTTGGAGAAGTGGTTTCGTGGCTGAATCGATCGCGATGGCAAATCGAACCAGATCTGATGCGGTCGATGTCCAGGCTCCGTGAGAATCCATGACCTCCAGGTCCGATTGACCGTAAGGTGCCTGCACAAGTTCGAATTGCCCGGACTTTCCGCCGGGGGCCGCATCCCAGATGGCCGGATACGTTTTGAGCGACTGTGTGTAGTAATGAGCCTCACCGTCGGCTCGATCGGCAAGTCTGGTTTTCCCGAGACGCGTGTGCGCCATCCCGGCGGGTTTCAGAATCCGTTCAGTCACGAACGTTTCATACGTCTGCCCACTGGCTGCTTCAATCACTCTGCCCAGCAGGCAGTAGCCAAAGTTGGAATACTGATATTCGGTGCCGGGTTCAAAGTCCAGCGGTCGTGACAACTGGTAGCGGACAATGTCCGGGATGCGTGCGATGTTTTGAAGTTTCAGCGCACGGCTGATCGCAGGCAGTTCGAACATCGGATCTTTGGACTTATCTCGATTCCAGCCCCCGGAATGCTGCAGCAGGTGCCGAACGGTAACACGACTCCATGCCGGGTCAGCATCTTTCGGAAGCACAAACTTGTCGTCAAGGACAAGAGAGTCGATGACATGATCATCCAGCTTCAACTTCCCGTCTTCAACAAGCAGCAGCACGGCGACGGCAGTGATCGGCTTGGAAATACTGGCGATCCGCAGCGTCGTGTCTGCAGCCATCGGCGTCTGTTTTTCCAGATCTGAATATCCGAAGCCGCGTTCGTAGACGATCTTCCCGTCCCGGGCGACCGTCAGTGTGGCACCGGGGATGTTGTTGCCGTTCAGTGTTTTCCGAAGGAATTCGTTGAGAGGCTCCAGGTTCTTGCCGAGTTCTCCTGTGATCGGAGGCGAGCCTGCGGGCAGCTTCAACAATTCAATGTTATTCGTTTTCTGTACCCAGATTGTGGAGTGCAGCTTCTCGCCACCGTTAGGAATGACGCGATGAATTGTGTTCCTGAAGCCGTCATCAGTGTACCGCTTTTTGGCTTCACGAAATTCCTTATCCGAAATATTCACCTGAATCAGCCAGGCCTGCTTCTCC
>Ga0105046_10010887_pt1 | contig 14148 bp, 13 predicted proteins | sample MAT03_FD_78385 | JGI IMG/M metagenome (GOLD analysis project Ga0105046, IMG submission 78385) | Freshwater microbial communities from Lake Fryxell liftoff mats and glacier meltwater in Antarctica - MAT-03 (megahit assembly) | ecosystem: Environmental > Aquatic > Freshwater > Ice > Liftoff... | reverse complement strand
CGTTCTGCCCGCCCGCGCCCTGCGCGCGGATGGCGTTGAACTCGACCTCTCGCTCGTCCACCTGCGGCGGCGGGTTCATGGCGGCGCCTTGCCCATGCTCATGCCGACGCCGGCGCCGTCAGGCCGGCCGCGCCTCATTCCAGCACGTGCCTGGGCACGCGCGCGGCCACCGCGCACATGAGCTCGTAGCCGATGGTGTCTGCCGCGCAAGCCACGTCGTCGATCGGCAGCAGCGTCGGCTGCCCCGCCAGCGCCGGGCCGCGGCCCCATAGCGTGACCTCGCTGCCGATGGCGGCGGCGGGCACCGGCGTCAGGTCGACGGCCAGCATGTCCATCGAGACCCGGCCCACCGTGCCGGTGCGCACGCCGTCCACCAGCACCGGCGTGTCGGTGCCGGCGTGGCGCGGGTAGCCGTCGGCATAACCGCAGGCGACGATGCCGATGCGCATGGGCCCGGGCGCGACGAACCGGCTGCCGTAGCCGACACTGTCGCCGGCCTGCAGCTGCTGGGTGGCGATGAGCTTCGAGCGCAAGGTCATTGCCGGTTGCAGGCCCCAGTGGCGGATGTCGTTCGACGGAAAGTCGGGCGCGCTGCCGTAAGTCATGATGCCGGCGCGCACCCAGTCTGCGCGCACCTCGGCGTCAGCGGCGTGACGCAGCGTGGCCGCGCTGTTGGACAGCGAACGTTCGCCGGGCAGGTCGCAAGTGGCGGCCTGAAAGACGGCCATCTGGGGGGCGATGCCGCGCACGCCGTCGGCGTCAGAGAAGTGCGTCATCAGCGAGATCTCGTCGACCTGTGACAGCGCGCTCAGCCGGGTCCAGGCGGCGCGGAAGGCGTCGGGGCGAAAGCCGAGCCGGTTCATGCCGCTGTTCATCTTCAGGAACACGCGCTGCGGCGCCTGCGTCTTGTGGGCGGCAAGCCAGTCCACCTGTTCGTTGCAGTGCACCACGTGCCAGAGGTTCAGGCGCGAGCAGAGCTCCAGGTCGCGCGGCTCGAAGCAGCCTTCCAGCAGCAGCAGCGGGCCGCGCCAGTCGAGCGCGCGCAGGCGCTGCGCCTCGGCCAGGTCGAGCAGGGCGAAGCCATCGGCGGCGCGCAGCGCGGGGAAAGCGCGTTCGATGCCGTGGCCGTAGGCGTCGGCCTTCACGACCGCCCAGACGCGCGCGTCGGGCGCGGCGGCGCGGGCGCGCGCCAGGTTGTGCGCCAGCGCGTCCTGGTGAATGAGGGCTTCTATCGGGCGCGGCATCGTGCTGCACATTCTGCCAGCGCCGGGGCCGTGACTTTCACCATTCGGAACGGCTGTGGACGCATGCTATAAACCGTCGCCCCTGCAGGAGACACAAGATGCCGGCGCCCCATCGGCTCCAGGCAGCGCGCGAGACGGATGAAAAAAGGTTTTTCGACCATCATGTCGGCGCAGTTCTTCAGCTCGCTGGCCGACAACGCGCTGTTCGTTGCTGCCGTCGAGTTGCTGCGCAGCGGTGGCTCACCCGAATGGCAACGCGCCGCACTGGTGCCCATGTTCGCGCTGTTCTACGTGATCCTGGCGCCCTTCGTCGGCGCCTTCGCCGATTCGGTGCCCAAGGGCAAGGTGATGTTCTACTCGAACACCATCAAGGTCGTGGGCTGCCTGATGATGCTGTTCGGCACGCATCCGCTGATGTCCTATGCCATCGTCGGGCTGGGCGCGGCGGCCTATTCGCCGGCCAAGTACGGCATCCTGACCGAACTGCTGCCGCCTTCGCAGCTGGTCAAGGCGAACGGCTGGATCGAAGGGCTGACGATCGGCTCGATCATCCTCGGGGTGCTGCTCGGCGGGCAACTCGTGGGCGCGCGCGTGGCGCCGACGCTGCTCGGTTTCGACTTCCCCTTCTTCGACCTCGGCGTCGACACCGCACCCGAGGCGGCCATCTCGGCCATCGTGCTGCTCTACGGCGTGGCCGCCATCTTCAACCTCTACATCCCGCGTACCGATGCGCCCTTGCAGCCGATGTGCGGCGGCCCGGCGGCGCTGGTGCGCGACTTCTCGCACTGCAACGCGCGCCTCTGGGGCGACAAGCTCGGGCAGATTTCGCTCGCCACCACCACGCTGTTCTGGGGCGTGGCGGGCAACCTGCGCTACATCGTGCTGGCGTGGGCCGCCGCCGCGCTGGGTTACGGCACCACGCAGGCGTCGAGCCTGGTGGGCGTGGTGGCGATCGGCACCGCGCTCGGCGCCGTGGTGGCCTCGGTGGCGATGCGGCTGGACAAGGCCACGAGCGTGATCCCGCTGGGCATCGCGATGGGCCTGCTGGTGATCGGCATGAACTTCATCAGCAGCCCCTGGGTGGCAGCGCCCTTCCTGATCCTGGTCGGCGCCTGCGGTGGTTTCCTCGTCGTGCCGATGAACGCGCTGTTGCAGCACCGCGGCCACAACCTGATGGGCGCCGGCCGCTCCATCGCCGTGCAGAACTTCAACGAGCAGGCCTGCATCCTGGGCCTCGGCGCCTTCTACGCGGGCATGACGAAGTTCGGCATGTCGGCCTTCATCGCCATCACGATCTTCGGCCTGGTGGTCGCCGGCATGATGGAGCTGATTCGCCGCTGGCATGCGCGCAACTGCGTGACGCACCGCGAAGAGGTCGAGCGGCTGCTCGTCATCGCGCGCACCGACGGCCATTGATGGCGCCGGGTAAAGCGCCCGCCGCGACGAGCACCGCGGCGCCCACCTCCATGGCCGCACCCGTGCTGGCGCTGGTGTTCAACGCCTTCGCCTGGGGTGTCAGCTGGTGGCCGTTCCGCCAACTCGAGGCGCGTGGCCTGCATCCGCTGTGGGCCACCGTGCTGATCTACGCGATCGCCGTGCTGGCCATCAGCATCTGGCGGCCGCGCAGCTGGCTGCAGCTGTGGCGGGCGCCGGCGCTCTGGGTGCTGGTGCTGGCGGCCGGGGCCACCAACGCCAGCTTCAACTGGGGGGTGACAATAGGCGACGTCGTGCGTGTCGTGCTGCTGTTCTACCTGATGCCGCTGTGGGCCGTGCTGCTGGCGCGCTGGCTGCTGAAAGAGAGGCTGACCTCGCTGGCGCTGCTGCGCCTGGCGCTGGCTTTGGCAGGCGCCGCCATCGTGCTGTGGCCTGCGGAGAGCAGTCCTTCCTCCGGGCTGGCCGGGCTGCCCCTGCCGCGCAACCTGCCGGAGTGGCTGGGCGTGCTGGGCGGTTTCAGCTTTGCGCTGAACAACGTGATGCTCAAGCGCGAAGCACACCAGCCCCATGCGGCGCGTGCGCTCGCCATGTTTTTCGGCGGCGCGCTGGTGGCCGGTGTGCTGGCGGTGGTGCTGGGCGTGCAGGGCAGCGTGCCCTGGCCGCCGCTGCCGGCAGCCGGCTGGGTGACCGGCGCGCTCTTGCTGGCGCTGGTGTTCCTGGCGGGCAACCTGGCGCTGCAGTTCGGCGTATCGCGGCTGCCGGCCAATGTGACGGCCGTGGTGATGATCACCGAGGTGCTGTTCGCCGCGGGTTCGGCGTTGGCCCTGGGTGCCGGTGTGCTGACCCCGCAATTGATGCTCGGCGGTGCGCTCATCATCGGCGCCTCTTTTCTGGCGTCGCGCGGCTGAGAGGCCGCTTCAGCCGCCTGCCGGCACCGCGCTGCCGGCCCCCGCAGGCAGCACGCCGTGCTGCTCCAGCAGGCCGCGCAGTGCGGCCACGTCGAGCGGTTTGCCGATGTAGGCGTCGCAGCCTGCCAGCATGCCGCGCACCCGGTCGAGCTCACTGTGGTGGGCCGACACCATCACCACCACAGGCGGCGGGCCCCCGCCTGCAGGCCGGTGCTGGCGCTTGATGTGCTGGCACAGCATCAGGCCGTCGAGTTCGCTGGCCGGGCCGAGTTCGACGTCGAGAAAGACGATGTCGAAAGACTTCTGCGACAGCAGTTCCAGCGCACGGCCGCTGGTGCCGGCGCGCTGGGTGGCGAGGCCCTGACGCTGCAGCCGGGTTTCGAGGAAACGCAGGGCGATCTCGCTGTCGTCGACCAGCAGCGCCTCATGGCCGCGCGTGGCCGCCGCGGGCTGCGCGGAACGCGACGAGGCCCGCAGGTCGCCCAGCACGACGAAGCCGCTGCCGTCGTCGCTGGCGCGGCGCGCCGGCACCGGCCCGGCCGCTGCGGGGCGTGGCGCCGCGCGGCCGATGGCCGGCGCCGAGCCGTTGCCCAGCCCGACCAGCGGGGCGCGTTCATTGGACTTCAGCATGACCATCGCATCGAGCTCGCGCAGCACGTGCAGCGGGTCGATCGGCCGCATCATCCAGGCTGTGGCGCCTTCCGGGGCATGGCTGCCGATGAACACGGACTCTCCGACCCGGCCGGCCTGCAGCACCGCCGCCACTGCGGCGGGCTGGTCGGCGTCGGTGACGACGAACTGGCATTCGGCCAGCGTGTCGACCTGCTCGTAGGCAGGCTCGCGCCGCGCCGCCAGGCGAAAGTAGGAACCGAGTGCGCTGCGCTCGAAGGCACTGAAGCCCTGCAGGGCAACCAGATAAGGCGTTGACATCGAAGTTCACGGGGCGGGCCCGTGCCGGAATACTGCTCCGAGCCATGGTGCGACGCCGGCGCCACGCTGTCAATCGCCCAAAGCCCGCCCAAAGCCCGCGTGAGGGCGGCCGCGCCCCCCCGAAACGCGGGGCTGATCTAACATCCCGGCGGTACCAGTCACTCACATCCAGGAGCAGGCCATGGCCGCCACCAGCATCTATGATTTCGAAGCCGTGTCGATCGACGGCCAGCCCGCCGAGATGGCGTCGCAGCGCGGCAAGGTGCTGCTGATCGTCAACACCGCCAGCGCCTGCGGCTTCACGCCGCAGTTCGCCGGGCTGGAAAAACTCTGGGAAACCTACCGCGACAAGGGGCTCGTCATCGTCGGTTTCCCCAGCAACGAGTTCGGCAAACAGGACCCGGGCAGCAACGAGGAGATTGCCTCCTTCTGCCAGCTGAACTACGGCGTCAGTTTCCCGATGATGGCCAAGGTGAAGGTGAACGGCGCGCAGGCCCACCCGCTGTGGAAGTGGCTGACCGCCGAGGCGCCGGGATTCCTGGGCAGCAAGGCAGTGAAGTGGAACTTCACCAAGTTCCTGGTCGGCAAGGACGGCGCGGTGCTCAAGCGATACGCGCCCACCGACGCCCCCGCGTCCATCACCCGCGACATCGAGGCCGCCCTGGCCGCCTGAAGCCTGAAAAGACGCCATGTTCCAGCACCTCGAACCCTACGCCGGCGACCCCATCCTGAGCCTCAACGAGGCCTTCCAGAAGGACCCGCGGCCCGACAAGGTCAACCTGTCGATCGGCATCTACTTCGACGACGCCGGCCGCATTCCGGTGCTGGGCTGCGTGCACGCGGCCGAGGCGCAGATGCTCGCCGAGCGCCAGGCCAAGCCCTACCTGCCGATCGAAGGTTCGGCGGCCGCCCGCACGGCGGTGCAGGGCCTGTTGTTCGGTGCCGACCACGAGGCGGTGGTCAGCGGGCGGGTGGCCACGCTGCAGACGGTGGGCTCCAGCGGCGGTCTGCGCGTCGGCGCCGACTTCCTGCACCGCTGGTTCCCGGCCAGCCAGGTGTGGGTGAGCGACCCCACCTGGGACAACCACCGCGCCATGTTCGAAGGCGCGGGCCTGGTGGTGAACACCTACCCGTATTTCGATGCCGCCACCGGCGGGCTCGATTTCGACGCCATGCTGACGGCGCTGACCAGCCTGCCGCCGCGCAGCGTGGTGTTGCTGCACGCCTGCTGCCACAACCCGACCGGCGTCGACCTGACGGCCGCGCAGTGGCGGCAACTCGTGCCGGTGCTGCGCGAGCGCGAGTTGCTGCCTTACCTCGACCTGGCCTACCAGGGTTACGGTGACGGCATCGAGGAAGACGCTTTCGCGGTGCGTCTGCTGGCGTCCTCGGGCCTGCCCTTCTTCATCGCCAATTCGTTCTCCAAGAGCATGAGCGTCTACGGTGAACGCGCCGGCGCGCTCAGCGTGGTCTGCGCCGACCCGGCAGAGGCCGCGCTGGTGCTCGGCCAGCTGAAAGCCACCGTGCGGCGCAACTACTCCAGCCCGGCGATCCACGCCGCCGGCATCGTCAGCCGAGTGCTCGGCGACCCCGCCCTGCGCGCCTCCTGGCATGTCGACGTGGCGGCCATGCGCGAGCGCATCCTGGCCATGCGGCATGGTCTGCACGGCGTGCTGCGGGCCCGGCTGCCAGGGCGTGATTTCAGCTACATCCTCAGCCAGCGTGGCATGTTCAGCTACACCGGCCTGAGCGCCGACGAGGTCGACCGGCTGCGTGAGCAGTTCGGCGTTTACCTGCTGCGCTCGGGGCGGCTGTGCGTGGCGGGGCTGAACACCGGCAACGTCGAGCGCACAGCGGCCGCCATGGCCGCCGTGCTCGCCGACTGAAGCTCAGGCGCTGGGGCTGTCAGCCTGCCTTCACGTAGGAACTGCACCAACCGGAGCCGCTGACCAGGCGGTCGGTCAGCAGGTCGCACTCGCCGAAGGCGTCGACGGGCTTGCCGAGAAAGGCCATGCAGTTGCTGCATTTCTCGGCCGCCGTGTGCTTGGGGAAACGCTTCTTGTCGACCTGGGCCGAGTCCACCTTGTAGCCCAGCGAAACAGCCTTCGGGTCGGATTCCTCCAGTTTCTTGGCTGCAGCGGCGGCGGGGTTGCTGACCACGGCGGCGCCGCTGGCGATCACCTGCATCATGAAGATGCGGCGGGTGGACGGGTTCATGGGTACTCCTTCGGGGGGCGGTTGGTGGGTTGGTTGGGGAAACTTGAAGACGGCCTTCAGGCGGCCTGGGCTTCCAGGCGGAAGACGCTGACCGACGCCAGCAGCTGGGCGGCCTGCTGACTCAGACTGTCGGCGGCGGCGGCCGATTGTTCGACGAGCGCGGCGTTCTGCTGGGTGACGCGGTCGAGGTCGGTGACGGCCTCGCCGACCTGGTCGATGCCGGTCGACTGCTCGCTGATCGCCAGGCTGATCTCGCCGATCAGGCTCGCCACGCGCTGCACCTGCGAGACGATGTCGTCCATCGTGCCGCCGGCGTCCTTCACCAACCGGGAGCCGACTTCAACCGTTTCGACGCTGGCGTTGATCAGGCTCTTGATCTCACGCGCGGCGCCGGCGCTGCGCTGCGCCAGGTTGCGCACCTCGCCGGCCACCACGGCAAAGCCGCGTCCCTGCTCACCGGCGCGCGCCGCTTCCACGGCGGCGTTCAGCGCCAGGATGTTGGTCTGGAACGCGATGCCGTCGATCACGCTGATGATGTCGGCGATGCGCTTGCTGGAAGTCGTGATCTGCTGCATGGTGCTGATCACCTGGCCGACCGCCGCGCCGCCCTTGACGGCGGCCTTGCTGGCGTTCTCGGCCATCTTGCTGGCCTGCGTGGCGGTGTCGGCGTTGTTGCGCAGCGTCGAGCGGATTTCCTCCATCGAGGCCGCCGTCTGCTGCAGGCTGGCGGCTTGCTGTTCGGTGCGCTGGCTGAGGTCGGAGTTGCCGGTGGCGATCTCGCTGCTGCCAGTGGCGATGCTCTCGCTGCCCGAACGCACGCGCGACACCACCTCGGCCAGGTGGTCGTTCATCTCGCCCATGGCGTCGAGCAGCTGGCCGGTCTCGTCGCCGCGCTGCAGCCGGGCGCGGGCCGTCAGGTCGCCGGCCGCCACGGCGCGCGCCAGCCGCACGGCCTCGATGATCGGCCGGGTGATCGACCAGGTGGCAAGCCAGGCCACCGCGATGCCCGACACCAGCGCCGCGGCGACGAAGGCGAGCAGCAGGTTGCGCGCCTTCGTGTAGGCGACGGCGGCGTCGGCCGCATATTCATCGCTGGTCTTGTCCTGCAGCCCGGCCAGCGTTTGCAGCACCGTCACCCAGCGTGTCTGGCGCGGCCGCACCTTTTCCATCAGGAAGGTGGCGGCCTCGTCGCCCTGGCTGGCGAGCGCCAGTTCGCTGGCCTGCGCCAACAACGGCAAGGTGAGTGTCTCGGTGCGCTTGATGGCCTCGAGCAGGGCCTTCTCGGCTTCCGACGCGTCGTACCGGTGGATCGAGGCCAGCAGCCGGGCTTCCGCTGCCTCATAGCTTTTCTGAGCCTTCGCGATGGACTCCTGCTCCTGCTTCTGCAGTTCCGGGTCTTTCAGCAGCGCCAGGTTGCGGATGGCCACCGCACGCTGGCTCACCGAATAGATCATCTTGTTAACGCTGGCGATCTGCTGGTTGTTGCCCTCGGTGATGTGCGCCATGCGCTCGTTCATCTCCGACATGCGCAGGATGGCGAAGCCGGCCATCAAGGTCATCAGCATGAACACGCCGCTGAAGGCCAGTGTGAGGCGTACGCCGATGCGCAGGTTCAACAGTCCTACGAAGGGCCGGGCGAACCAGGGTTGCGGGCGGGACTGCTTCATCGTCGTGTTCCCTCTGCCGGCCTTGCAAATGCCGGCCGGGTGATCGAACTGCATCGAGCACATCGGGTATTTCGGCAGCATGCACGGACTCTTGAATGCACCCGCTTCAAACGCTGGTCGGGATATTTCCAGATGCGCCAAGGGAACCCCTTGCGTGGCTGCTGCGCGGAGCAGGTCGTCGCGCTTCTCTGCGGCGCTGTGCCCAGCGCCGGAAGCTTCTTCAGCTGATGGACAGACCGGCGTCTCCCACCAGAGCGCGCAGCCAGCGGTGCTCCGGCTCGGCGTCCAGCCGCAGCGGCCACAGCATCTGCACCGAGACCGGCGCCAGGTCGAACGGCAGTTCACAGGCAACGACATCGTCCTGGAAGCCTGTGGCGGCCACGAACGAGGCGGGCAGCACCGTCAGCAGGTCGGACTGCGTGACCACGCGACCGGCGGTGAAGAACTGGTTCACGGTCAGCGCCACCCGGCGCTGCAGGCCGAGTGCTGCCAGCGCCTGGTCGACCAGGCCATGTGGACCGCCGGAAAAGCTCACCAGCAGGTGATCGGCCGCGCAGTAGGCGGCCAGCGTGAGCGGCAGGCCGGCGAGCGGGTGGCCGCGCCGCCTCACGCACACATAGTGCGTGAGGTGCAGCCGCAGATGGCGCAGGCTGGCCTGAGCACCGTCGGCCATGATGGCGGTGATGGCCTCGGGGAAGTGGCCGATTGCCAGATCGGCTTCCGCCTGCTGCAGCAGGCGGCGCGGGTCACGCGTGGTCAGCGGCAGCATGCGCAGGGTGGCACGCGCCTGCTGGGCTTGCAGGGCGGCCACCAGCGGCGGCGCGAGCAGCGCGGCGACGGCATCGGCCATCGCCAGGCGGAGGCTGGCGGCATCCGTTTTCGGATCGAAACCCTCGGGCGCCAGGGCGCGCCGCAGGCTGCGCAGTGCGTCGCGCACCTGCGGCCACAGCAGTTCGGTGCGCGCCGTGGGCTGCATGCCGAAGGCGCTGCGCACGAAGAGCTTTTCGCCCACCGCAGCGTGCAGCCGCTTCAGTGCGTGGCTGGCCGCCGGCTGCGTCATGGCCGGCGTTTCGGCAGCGCGCGTCAGGTTGCCTTCGGCCATCAGCACATCGAAGACGCGCAGCAGGTTGAGGTCCAGAGTCCGGAAGTTCATCGCGCCGCTTCGTTCGTAGATCGCCGTGATATTCACGAAATGAATGGATCAAATTCGCATCTTTCAGCTTGAAGAGTAAGGGTTAGTACTAATATGCATCCTACGGCCCGATCGGGCCCTCGGCGTCGGGCGCCACGAGTGGCCGACGCCGTCAACCAGTCAAGAAGGAAAGACCATGACCACCACCGTCAAAGTACTGCATGTTCCGAGCCCGGCGATGCCGCGCGGCGCCCGAGTGGCGGCGGACCTGTTCGTGCGTGCGAGCCGCTGGCTGTCCAGCCGTCCGGCCCGGCACGTGGCCAGCCCCGGCGAGGAAGCCGCCGCGGTGCGCGAGTTCGCCTATCGCGTGCGCGCCACCGACCCCGGCTTCGCCGCCGACCTGTTCGCCGCCGCCGACCGCCATGAAGCGGCAGCCGAGAGCATCGTGATCGCCCCACGCCTGCCGGTGGTCACCCCGCGCTAAGAGCAAGACAAGCCGCGACAATCGCAGCAGCATACGGCCCAGATCCAGCAAACGCCGTGGATCCGGCTCCGCCGGTCCACCAGCGTTGCCCCACCGCGGCGGAGCGCCGCAGGCGCTTCGGGGGGGATCTAGATACACCGCCCGCCGTCGACCTCCATGCACACGCCGGTGATCAGGCCGGCCTCGTCGCTGCACAGGAAGCAGGCAGCGTTGCCGAGATCCTCGGGCGTTGAAAAGCGGCCCATCGGGATGGTGGAGAGGAACTTCGCGCGTATTTCGGGCGTGTCCTCGCCCATGAAGGTGGCGAGCATCGGCGTTTCGCCGGCCACCGGGTTGAGCGCGTTGACGCGGATGCCGCTGGGCGCCAGTTCCACGGCGCAGGCGCGTGTCGCCGTGATCACCCAGCCCTTGCTGGCGTTGTACCAGGCCAGCCGCGGCCGCGGGCTGACGCCGGCAGTGCTCGCCATGTTCAGCACCACGCCACCACCTTGCGCCTTGAAGCGCGGCACCACCTCGCGCATGGCCAGGTAGATCGCCTTCATGTTCAGCGCGGCGATGCGGTCGAATGTGTCTTCGGGCAGTTCCTCCAGGGGCTGAGGCTTGTGGCCCATGCCGGCGTTGTTAACGAGAATGTCGATGCGGCCGAAGTGAAGCGCGGCGGCATCCATCATCAGGCGCACGTCTTCGGCCCGAGTGACGTCGACACGCAGCGCGCGGGCAGCCGGGCCGGCGGCCGCGGCCACGCCCTGCGCGGCCTGCGGGTCGATGTCGGCGACCAGCACCAACGCACCTTCCCTGATGAACTTGCGCACGATGCCGGCGCCGAAACCCGAGCCGCCGCCGGTGACGATCGCCACCTTGTCCTTCAAGCGCATGTCATGTCCTCCCGGCCTGCCGCGGCCCTGGCTTGAGGCATGATAGACCGCGATGGGTCTGTATCTCGCCAAGCGCCTGGCCGCCTTCTTCCTTACGCTGCTGGTGGCGTCGGCGGTGGTGTTTTCCGTGCTCGAATTGCTGCCGGGCAATGCTGCGGAAGTCATCCTGGGCGACACCGCCACACCGGAATCACTGGCGGCCCTGCAGGCCAAACTCGGCCTCGACCGGCCGCCGCTGCGGCGTTACATCGATTGGGTGGGCGGCCTGGCGCGCGGCGTCACCGCCAACAGCATCAGCTACGACACGCCGACCGCCGAACTGATTGCCGAGCGCCTGCGCGTGAGCCTGCCGCTGGCCGTGCTGGCGATGGCGCTGACGGTGCTGCTGGCGCTGGCCATGGGCCTCTATGCGGCGTCGCGCCACAACGGGCCGGGTGATGTCGGCGTGATGGCGGTCAGCCAACTCGGCATCGCGATCCCGAACTTCTGGTTCGCCATCCTGCTGATCATGCTGTTCGCTGTGCATCTGCAGTGGGTCAGTGCGGGCGGCTTCCCGGGCTGGACCGAAGACGACGGCGGCGGGCTGCTGGAAGGCCTGAAGGCGCTCATCCTGCCGTCGATCGCGCTGGCGCTGGTGCAGGCCGCCATCCTGGCACGCGTGACGCGCTCGGCGCTGCTGGAAGTGATGCGTGAGGACTTCGTGCGCACCGCGCGCGCCCACGGACTGACGCGCCGGCAGGCGCTGTGGCGCCATGTGCTGCGCAACGCGATGATCCCGGTGCTGACGGTGATGGGCCTGCAGTTCGCCAACCTCATCACCGGCACCATCGTGGTCGAGAACGTCTTCGTACTGCCGGGCGTCGGCCGGCTCGTCTTTCAGGCCATCGGCAACCGCGACCTGGTGCTGGTGCGCGACGTCGTCATGCTGCTCGCGGCCGTGGTCGTGCTGGTCAACTTCATGGTCGATGTACTGTATGCGCTGATCGACCCGCGCTTGCGGAAGCAGGGCGCATGAGCTTCTGGCAGCGTGCGCGCAGGCATCCCAGTTTCGTCATCGGTGGCCTGCTGTGCGCGCTGCTGATCGGCGCGGCGCTGCTCTCACTTGTCTGGCAGCCTTACCCGCCTGCCGACATCGACGTGCCGAACAAGCTGCGCGGGCCCAGCGCCGCGCACTGGCTGGGCACCGACAGCCTGGGCCGCGACATCGCCAGCCAGCTGCTGGTGGGCTCGCAGAACTGCATCGTGGTCGGCGTCGTCGCGGTCGGCATCGGGCTGCTGTTCGGCGTGTCGCTGGGTTGCCTGGCCTCGGCAAGGCGCGGCTGGGTGGAAGAAGTGGTGATGCGCGCCAGCGACTTCACATTCGCCTTCCCGGCGCTGCTCAGCGCCATCATGCTGACGGCCATCTACGGCCCCGGTTTGCTGATGAGCATCGTGGCGATCGGCATCTTCAACATACCGGTGTTTGCGCGCATCACGCGCGGCGCGGCCAACGCCGTGTGGTCGCGTGAATACGTGCTGGCCGCGCGTGCTGCCGGCAAGGGCGCGCTGCGCATCACGCTTGACCACGTGCTGCCCAACATCGCCAGCCAGCTGATCGTGCAGGCCAGCATCGCGTTCGCCACCGCCATCCTCGCCGAGGCCGCGCTCAGCTTTCTCGGCCTGGGCACGCAGCCGCCGCAGCCGAGCTGGGGCCGCATGCTGAACGAGGCCCAGGCGCTGATGTTCCAGGCCCCGCTGCTGGCGCTGTACCCCGGCGTGGCGATCGTGCTCAGCGTGCTCGGGCTGAACCTGCTCGGCGACGGCCTGCGTGACCTGATGGACCCGAAGCTGGCGCGCCGCAGGTAGCCGCCAAGGCTGGGTTCACAGCATGTAACAACGCCGGCAATGCCGGTGTGCGGCATCGCACGCTTGCCGGCGGCCACGCCCGGCGGGGCGCGAATACAGTGAAACACGGCTTGCGAACACCTCGCTGGCCCTGCAATTCCAGGGGTTCGCCATCGCCACTCTCCTCAGCCGCCTTGCCGCCGACCTCGCCGCCCGCCCGTTGGCCGACATTCCTGACGCCGCCGAGAGCGCCTTCGGCGGGGCCCAGCCGGCGCCGCATGTCCTGCTGACGCAGGACGTGGTCGGACCGGCCTCGGTGGGGGTCGAAAGCCCGTCGGCCTTCGTGCCCGGCGGCATCGACGACGACAACCTGCTGGGCGGCGTCGACGACGATCAGCTCGAAGGCTTCGACGGCGACGACACGTTGCAGGGCCTGGCTGGCAACGACATTCTTTATGGCGACGCTGGCAACGACCACTTGATGGGCGGCGAGGGCAACGACACGATGTTCGGCGGCATCGGCAACGACACGCTGTCGAGCGACGCCGGCATCGACTCGCTGACCGGGGGCGACGGCGACGACGTCTTCGACATCGACGACAGCGCCGACCTCGTGCTCGAATTTGCCGGCGGTGGCAACGACACCGTGCGTTCGACGGTGTCGGTGACGCTGGCCGACGAAGTGGAGAACCTGCTCCTGATGGGCGCCGACGCCATCGACGGCGCCGGCAACGTGCTCGACAACGTGATTCAGGGCAACGAGGCCGTCAACATCATCTTCGGCGGTCAAGGCAACGACGAGGTGCGGGGCCTGGGCGGCGACGACGCGCTGCTCGGCGACGATGGCAACGACACGCTGAACGGCGGCGCCGGCAACGACACCCTGTGGGGCGACGCCGGCGACGACCTGCTGGTGGGCGGTGCCGGTGACGACGTCTACGACGTCGACAGCGCCGCCGACCAGGTGCAGGAAGCGGCCAACGGCGGCTTCGACAGCGTGCAGGCCACGGTCTCGCACACGCTGGCGGCAAATGTCGAAGACCTGCTGCTGTACGGCGAAGACGCCATCGACGGCAGCGGCAACGGGCTGGACAACTACCTGCAGGGCAACGACGCGGCCAACACGTTGAACGGCATGGCCGGCGGCGACACACTGGAAGGAATGGCCGGCGACGACAGCTACGTGGTCGACAGCGCCGACGATCTGGTGCTGGAAGTGGCGGGTGGCGGCTTCGACAGCGTGAGGTCGACGGTGTCGCACACGCTGACCGCCGAAGTCGAACAGCTCACGCTGACGGGCACCAGCGCCCTCAACGGCAGCGGCAATGCGCTGGCCAACACGATCACCGGCAACGTCGGCGCCAACACGCTCACAGGCGGTGACGGCAACGACACGCTGAGCGGCAGCGACGGCAACGATCTGCTCGACGGCG
>Ga0105046_10010886_pt1 | contig 14148 bp, 10 predicted proteins | sample MAT03_FD_78385 | JGI IMG/M metagenome (GOLD analysis project Ga0105046, IMG submission 78385) | Freshwater microbial communities from Lake Fryxell liftoff mats and glacier meltwater in Antarctica - MAT-03 (megahit assembly) | ecosystem: Environmental > Aquatic > Freshwater > Ice > Liftoff... | reverse complement strand
GCCGATCATGCGCGCATCCTTACCGGGCGCGCCGGGCCCAGGGCGGCCATCAGCGACACCGCCAAGCCGAGGGGAGGACGACTATCGGCATGGGCGGCCACGCATTACCTGGGACGAGAATCCGCGCCTCGTCGGGCGCCACGGTCGGGCGGCACCTCGCATTCAATTGCCCGGATTGCTGGTGAACATTTGTCGGCGCAGTATTGCACAGGCCACGCCGCACCGGCATGGGTGCTCCGAAGAAAGTTATCCCGGATTGCGCGGGATGCATGCAATAATGGCGGCGTCCCTGGGTTGGGATGTTTCAGTTGCCATTGTAATCATCCCGAGGTCCAATGCCGCCGCGGCGATTGGGCATGCCTTGCCCGCCGGGTTTGCCGCCGGCGCCGTCGGGCGATGGGCGAGCGTCCAGTTGGCGCTTGCCGGGTGGCCGCGAGCAAGGCATTGGGTGATGAATGGCGAAGGTTTTCATTGGCGTTCCCACATTCAACCGTGCCGATCTGGTCCGTGAAGCCGTTGCCAGCATCCGCGCCCAGAGCTTCACCGACTGGCAGGCCCTGGTCAGCGACAACTGCTCGCGACCTGACGTCACGGCCGAGGTGCGCGCCTTTGTCGAGGGGCTGGGCGACACGCGGGTCAGCTTCCACGCGCAAGCGGTGAACGATGGCGAGTACGGGCAGGGCTGGTTGTTCCTGGAACGCTCGGCCGCGTGTGAATATATGATGATGCTGCACGACGACGACGTGATCGCCCCCGACTATCTGCAAGCGGGCGTGGCAGCGCTGGCCGGGGAACCCGCAGCCGACCTGTATGTCGCCAACTTCGTGACCATCGACCCCGACGGCAGCCGCCGGGAAGACTTGACCGCCGCGCGCCGGCGCTTGCTGGGCCGCAGCGCGGCGCCGTCGGGGCTGTTCGATGTCCGCACCGGCCATGTGATGTCGGGCTTCACCCCGATTTGCGGCACACTTTTCCGCCGCCGTGCCTTGGAGGCTTCGGGCTTCGTTGATCGCGGCAAGGTGGGCAACTATCCCTTCGAATGCGACCTGTTCCTGCGGCTGGGCGATATCGGCGCCAAGGGCTGGTTCGACCCGGCCGAGCGGCTGTCGTTTCGCGACCACCCGAAGTCGCAAACATCAACGCTGGAATACATCGACAATCCCCTGGTGGTGCAGCCGATGCTGGAGATGTTTGACCGCCGCCGCTACAGCGGTGCGGACGAACGGCGCCGCCGCGTGCTGGTCTCGCGGTTCTGCCGGGCCGACGCGATGATCCGCCTGCGCCAGGGCGACACCGCCGCCGCACGCCGGCTGCTGTGGCGGGCGGTGCGGGAGAATCCGCAATCGCCGCAATCCTGGGCACTCAGCGCAGCGGCACTGCTGTGGCCCGGCATGTTGCGCCGCAGCCTGCCGCCGGTGCAAACTGGCGGCGTCTACGGCGAGCGTGATGCGGCCTCGCAACGCGGCACGGATGGTGCCGGCGCATGATCGGGTCGACAATGACAGAGGCTCTGGCATGGCGTTGACGCGACGCACCCTGGCGTGGCTCGTGCCGGCCGTGCCCCTCGTTGCGGCCGGGTGCCAGACGCCACCCGACTTCCGCACTGAGGCGTCGACCGACGTTGTCCGCTCGCTCAACCGCTATACGCGGGACTATCTGCTGCAACCCGGCGACCAGATCGAGGTCAGCGTGTTCCGCGTGCCCGATGCCTCGCGCACGGTGACGATCCGCTCCGATGGCCGGGTGTCGCTTCCCATCGTGCGCGATATCCAGGCTGCCGGCCGCTCCATTCCCGAGCTTACCGCCGAGCTTGAGCTGAGCATGGCGGCGCGGCTGATCAATCCCGAGGTTTCGATCAACGTGCTGAACCCGCGTGATGCCCGCGTCTATGTGCTGGGCGAGGTTGCGCGGCCCGGCCCGATTCCGTTCCGCACGGTGGCCACAGCCGCCCAGGCGATCGCCGATGCCGGCGGCATCACCCGTTCCGGCTCGCAGACCCAGGTGGCGCTGGTGCGGCTGGAAAACGACGGGTTCCTGACCGGGCGTGCGCTGAAGTCGATCGACAGCGGCGACACCGCGTTCTACGTCGCCCTGCAACAGATGGTGCTGCAACCCGGCGACCTGATTATCGTGCCCGAGAGCGGGCGCGCCCAGTTCGTGCGCGGGCTCTCTGATTTCGTCACGACGCCGCTCGGTGCGCTCAACCAGGTGTTGGCGCCCTACTATCAATTCAAGCTACTCAGTCTGATTCAACGCTGAACTGTGACGGAGCGGACCGTGTTGCTTGCCAAAACCTGCGCCGGTGAAGGAGCCGACCAATGGCGTCGATGAAGGTGGCCGACGCCTACGCGTCACGGCCGTTGGCCCTGCCCGAAGCGCAGGCCTACAACCCGCGACAGGACTCGTTCGACTTCCGGCGTACCCTGCTTGGGCTGCACCGCAGCGTTGTGCGCCATGTGCTGCTGATCGCCACCACCATGATGATCACGGTCGGCGTCGGGATTGCCTACATCATGATCTGGCCGCCGATCTTCGTCGCCGATGTGCTGCTGGCCGCCGAATCGGAAAAGGATGGCCCGCGCAGCGAATTCTACAATAGCTGGCATGTGTTCCGGAAGAACCAGCTGGCCGACGAGGTCCAGCTGTTCACCGCGCCCAGCGTGCTTACCCGCGTTGTCGATCGGCTCGGCCTGACCTACGACGAGGTCTACCACCCGTTCATGAGCCACGTGACCTATTTGTGGATGACTTCCACCGTGGGCAAGACCTACCGCCGCGCCAAGGAATGGGTGTTCCCGCCCAAGCGCAACCCCTATTCGCCGACCCCGGAAGAGGTCGACCGGGCGCGGACGATCGCCGATTTTCGCGCGGGCGTCGCCATCGAATCGGTGTCGGATTCCAGTGTCGGGCGGCTGGTCGTGCGTGGCCCCACCCCGCGGGTGGCCGAAGTCGCGAATACACTGGTGGCGGTCTACCTGGAGATGCGCATCGAGCGGCAGCGGCGCGAGGCCGACCACGCCTTCGATGCGCTCACCGGCGAAGTGGCCAAGGCGCGTGAGGAGCTGCGCGTCGTCGAAAGCCGGATGGAGCAGTATTTCACCCAGAACAGCCTGCTGCTGGCAATGGAGAAGGACAAGCTCGACATCAGCCGCCTGGAGACGCTGCGCGGCATGATCGTCGAAACCGAGGCATCGTTGGCCAACGGCAAGCGCACGCTGGAAGAAATCGAGCGGCAGATTGCCGCCGAAAAGCCCGAGATGGTGACCGCCCGGCTTGTTCGCATCAACCCGGCGCGCGAGGTGCTGACCGATCGCCTGTCGCAAATGAGCTTGCAGCGCCGGCAATTGCTGATCCACTACCGGGCCGATGCGCCGGAGGTGCGCGATCTCGACAAGCAACTTGGCGCCGTGCGCGAGCAACTGGCCCGCGAGGGGGTCGATCAGGTGGCGTCGTCCACCATCGCGGTAAGCGACGCCTATGAGTCCCTGCGCCGCCGCAAAGGCCAGCTGGAAGCCGATATCGCCGGGCAGCAGGCGGGCCTCGTGGTGCGACGTGCCGAGGAGGTGCGGCTGGGCGCGATCGTGGCGACTATTCCGCAAAAGGTGAAGTCGAGTCATGAACTGGAACGCGACCGCTATCTTGTCGAAAAGCGGTACACCGCGCTGCAAGACAAGCTGTCAGTTGCCGCCGTCTCGCGCGCCATGGCCAGCATTGCGCCGGCGACCATCCAGGTCATCGACGCCGCCACCGCTCCCGACAAGCAGTCGTGGCCCCAGACCAAGCTGATCCTTGCCGCTGCCGCCGCCCTCGGCCTTGCAGCCGGCATCGGATTGGCCGTTCTGATCGACCTGATGTCCGGCTTGGTCGATCGCTACCGGATCGCTGGCGACGAGGCCGGCTTCGATCTGTATGCCGTGCTCCCGCCCGACCGCCGTTTCGCCGCCCACGCCTTTCCGGCCCCCCTCGCCTTCGCCGCCAACCGGCAGCGTGGCGGCGAGCTTCCGCCGATGGGTGGCGCCGGGTGAGCGCGGGTATGCCCATTCATGCCGATCGATCGTACGGCAAGGGCGCGTGGCGACTCGCAGCACGCCGGACCCCGACAGCATGAAGCAGGCCCCGATGTCCGCGTCGGCACGCGTTACATACGGCCGGCCAGGGCTGCTGGCACGCTTGCTCGCGTTGTTCACCGGCGTGCGAGCGCGCCCCGGGGCGGCCGACGACCTGGCATTGCAGCCCTACCGGCAACTGGCGCGCCAACTGCTCGCCGATTTCCCGTGCGCCGAGGGCGGGCGGATCGTGTTCGTCGCCGCCGTCGACGGGCTACCCACCGACACGCTGCTGACAATCGCCTACTTTACCTGCGAGGAGCTCGGCAGCCGCCTGCTGATCGTCGATGCCGCCGATCGCGACGACGCGGTGGGTGCACGGCTTGGCCTGGCCGGAATGCCGGGATTGTACGATCTGGTTCGCGACGGTGCGAGGCGGTTGACGGAGCTGACCCACCCCACCGCGCGTGCCGGCATCGCAGCCCTCGCCGCGGGCCGCCGGCCGACCGACGGTGCGGCAACCCTACCCTCGGCCAGCGTCCAGCGGGTTTTCGACGAAGCCCGCAAGTCCTACGACTACACCCTGGTGCAGCTTCCGTCGGTGCTCGACTATCCCGCCTTCCTGCGCTTCGCCGGGCAGGCCGACACTCTCCTGCTGATCGTCAACGAGGGGCAGACCAACTTCGAGGACCTGGCGCGCAGCCGTGCGCTGCTCGACAATCTCGGTGTATCAAATGTCCGGGTGCTGCTGTGCGGCGCCCGATAGGGGGAGAGGTAGGGGGAGGGGTAGCGGCGCGCGCGATCATCGCCAGCCGGCCCACCCCGGAAAGTGTTCTCCGCGCCAGTCCCAATGCGGGCTAGGCCTGTCCCAAGCATCGACGGCGTTCTGCGCACGGCACTGCTTGTGCTGGCAACCGGGCTGCTTGCCGGTGGGCTTCTGATCGCCGGCTTTTACGCCACGCGCTTCGCCCTGGCGATGACCGTGGGCATCGCTGCAGCATTCATCGGCTTCCTGATTGCAGGCAATCATCGCCTGTTCTGCTTGTACGGAATAATCATTCTGGCCCCGCTAGCGCTGGGCAAGCATTTTATTCTGAACCCCCACATGGGGGGGGCCTCGTCCTTCGTGATCGATGCCGTCGACCCGCTCATGCTGGTCTTGCTGGGTTTCCAACTGCGCGACGTCGCCGAGGGTCGGTCGCGCTGGACCATCACGCCGATGGCCAAGTGGGTCGCTGGGTTGATGGCGCTCGGCTTGGTGAACGTGGCCATTGGGCCAATGCGCATGTTGTCGTTGCAGGAAGTGGTGCGGATTGCGAAGGGCTTTCTGCTGTTCTTCATCATTGTCAACGAAGTGGTGCGCGAGCGCCAGATGATGCACGCCCTGGCCGCCATGATTGCCGAGGTCGTGGCGCAAAGCGCGATGGGTGTCGTGCAGGGCTTCTTCAAGATCAGCCTCGGGCTTCAGGCGCTGGGCGAAGCCGATTTCGAGACTATCCAGCAGACCGCCAAGGCAACCTATCTCGGGATTGGAGCCAGTTTCGGCTTCCGCAGCAATGCGCTTCTGGGTCACCCCAACCTGCTGTCCGTGTTCCTGGCGATGCAGTTGCCGATTTGTATCGCCTTGATGTTCAGTCGGCTTTCCGCATTCGTGCGCACGCTGCTCGGTGGTGCCGTGGTTGTGGGCTCGGCAGCACTCATGATGACCTTGTCGCGATCCGGCTGGTTGTCGTTCGGTACCGCCGTGGTTCTGCTGTTCGCGCTGTCCTTCGTCCATCCACGGTTGCAACGACGCTATCTGTTCGCGCGCGTGGTCGCGATCGCTTTCATGGTCATCGTGATCGCCTCGTTCTCCGGGGCGATCATCCGGCGCTTCGTCGACAGCGACCCCGGCGCGGTGAATTTCCGTCTGGAATGGAACCGGGCGGCCTGGGGCATGGTGTGGGAGAGACCGCTGTTGGGCTTCGGGCTCAATACCTTTGTCTTCCACCTGCCGGGGCGCACCGAGTATGGCGGTGCAACTGGCCTGAACGAAGCGCTCGGCAAGACCTGGCCGGTAGTGCACAACATCTACCTGCTGACCTGGTCCGAACAGGGCACGCTTGGCATACTCTGCTTATTCGGCATGTTTGCCAGCATTTTCGCCGCCGCGATCCGCAATATCCGACGTTACTATAGCGACGTGCTGTTCGCGGTGAACCTCGGCGCGCTGTGCGGCATGGTGGCGCTGTGTATCGACGGTCTGGCCAGCTTCTATATGCGCGTCCCCGCCGCGAGCCGGATGTTCTGGGTGATTGCAGCCTTGATCTTCATCATCGACAACTGGAACCGCGCGAACGCAGCCCGCTTCCAGCCTTCGCCCCCCACCCCTCCTGCGCCCATCCCTCCCGCGCCCATCCGGGCTTCACCTGAGACACCAGGGCCCCCGGCGGCTGCATGAACGCCGGGCGCGGCACCATGCTGCACAGGCTGCTGCGCGGTTCCACCAGCCAGATCGTCGGGCGACTGCTGCTGAGCCTGGTGCGGCTGGCCGCCGCGATGTTGATCCTGCGGCTGCTCGGTGCCGAGCAGTTCGGCGCCTATGTGCTGCTGCTCACCGTCTTGGCGCTGCCGGAATGGCTGGTCGATTTCGGCCAGACCGACATCGCGGTCAGGGAGATCAGCCGCCACCCCGACAGTGCCGAGGCCGTGCTGGCGGCGCTGCGGCGGCTGCGACTGCTCCAGGCGCTTGTGCTGGCGCCGCTCCTGCCGGCGGGGTTATGGTTCGCCGGCTACCCGTCGAGCGTCGTCGCGGCCGGCGCGCTGGGGGCGGCCGGGTTGCCTGCGCTGGCGACAGCGCTGGTGCAACGGGCGCGGTTTCGCGCCAGCATGCTGCTGGGTCGCGACACGTTGGCGGAGCTGGCGGGCGGCCTGGTGCTGCTGCCGGCCACCGCGATTGCCTGTTTCGCCGGCGCGGGCCTCGTGGGCCTGATGGCGGCCTATCTGGCCAGCCGCCTGGCCTGGATGTTCGCCGCATCAGCATTCGCAGCCCGCCCGCCGTCGCCGCCGCCGCCCACGCCCGCACCCACAAGCGGCGCCACACCGCCCGCCAGCGCCCGGCGGCTACTGCATGAGGCGATGCCGCTGGGCCTGATCGGCCTGCTGGTCGGCATCTACGATGGTGTGGCGCCAGCGTTACTGGGCGACCTCGGCGATCTCGGCCAGGTCGCGGTCTATGGGGTGGTAACGCGCAGCACTTTGCCGGCGCTGCTGGTGGTGCAGGCGATGGGCACCGCATTCTTTCCGCTGCTGGCCGCGGCGTGGCCAGCCAACCGGCCGCTTCTCGCCACGCTCCAGCACATGGCCTTCGACGCGGCGCTGTTCCTGGCAATCGGCTTCGCCTGCGTTCTGGTTGGCGCGGCCGAGTTTGTCATGGCCGCGTTCGACCCTGCATCGGTGGACCAGGCCGGCGTGCTGCGTGTGATGGCGCTGGTGGTCGTGGCCCGCACGGTATCGACAGCCATGGTTCCGCTGATCGTGGTGGCCGGCTGGCAATCGCGAGCAGCCTGGCTCACCTTGGTTTCGCTGGGCGCGCAGGTCCTAGGGCTGTTCCTGACGGTGCCTGCCTATGGCGCGCTCGGCGCGGTGCTGACGGGCCTGATAGTGGAGTTGCTGACCAGCGTGTTGGGCATCGGCTGGCTGGCCCGGCGCGCCAGCGGCGTTACGGTCGCGCTGGATGTGCCGCTGCGGCTGCTGGCGGCGGGCGCGATTGCGTGTGGCGGCGCACTGCTGTCGCCGCTGGCCGGCAGCCTGGCCGGCGGGCTGGCGGCCGGCACGGGGTTCGTGGCACTTGCCTTCGCCCTTCGCGCCATCGCACCGGACCGGCTGCGCCGCTTCGCCACAGCACTGTCCACCCGCCCTGGCGCGGAAGCCGGAAACGGTGCCGCCACGCGGCCATGACGGGCTTATGCCGTTTGCAGACACAATCGCTGCACAGTACAGTGGTTCACACAACGAAAAGGTGGAGCATGTCCGACGCCGACTGCAGTGACCAAACGCCATTGCAGAATGAAGGCCCCGCCGACCGCCGCCTTCGGGTCGCCATCGCCTGCCCGGGGATCGGGCTCGCGCAACGCGGCTTCGAGCGTTTCTTCCTCGACATCTTTCGCCACGTGCGTGGCGACGTCGACGCCACCCTTTTCAAGGGCGGCGGCAGCACCGGCGCGGGCGAGAAGGTGCTGCCATTCATCAGCCGCGGCGGCGTGTTGATCAAGCTGCTGCCGGTTCACCGCCTGGTCGGCCGGACGCCGATCCATACGGAGTGCCTCACCTTCGCCCTGGCGCTGCTGCCGCATCTGCGCGGCGGGAAGTTCGACGTGGTCCACACCATCGACCCACCGCTGACCCGTGTGCTGTTCCATCTGCGCGCGGCGTTGGGAATGAAGTTCCGCCTTCTCTACACGGAGGGTTGTGCCATGCCGCCGGGCGACTACCCCCCGGCCGATTACTGCCAGCAGGTCGCCAAGGTCACCTACGACGAGGCCGTCGCCTTCGGCCATCGGCCCGAATGGATGACACTGCTGCCGTGCGGCTTCGACAGCGCACGGTTTGCCGTCGCTGCCGATCGAGCGACATTGCGGCGCGCGCATGGCATCGCGCCCGATACGCGGGTGATCCTGTCGGTTGCGGCACTGAACCGCGGGCACAAGCGCATTGACCACCTGATCGACGAGGTGGCCGGGATCGACGGCGACCTGCTGCTGTGGCTCGACGCCAGCCGGGACCAAGGCGACGCCGACCTCGCCGGCTATGCGCAGGACAAGCTGGGCCCGCGTGTGCGCATCACCCATGTCGCATCGGACAAGGTCGGCGCGTTGTATCGCCTGGCCGACCTCATGGTGCATGCCGCAACCACAGAATCGTTCGGCCTTGCGCTGGTCGAGGCCGCATCGACCGGCCTGCCGGTTCTGGCGCATGACTCGCCGCATTTCGCCTGGCTGCTGCGCAACCCTGCAAGCCTGCTCGACATGCGCGCGCCGGGCGCGCTGGCGGCGCGGCTGCGCCAGGCGCTCGCCGATCCCGCTGCCCTCGCCGCCTTGCGCTGCCCCGGGCACGTGAACGCCGCGTTCGAGTGGCAGGCGCTGCGCCCCCGCTACCTCGACCTCTACCGCCACGTCGCCGGAGTTGGCGCCGTGGCAAGCGCCGATCGCCCCGTCACCCGCGTCGCAGCCCGATGACGTCCATGCCGCAGCCAGCGCGCCTGTCGATCATCATCGTCAACTGGAACGTCCGCCCGCTCCTGCATGCCTGCCTGGCCGCCCTCGCCGCCGATCCGGGCTGCGCCGCGTGGGAGGTGATCGTGGTCGACAATGCCTCGTCCGACGACAGCGCGGCCATGGTGCGCGATACCTTCCCGTTTTCCACGCTGCTGGAAAGCCCGGTCAATCTCGGCTTTGCCGAGGGCTGCCAGCTGGGATACGCGCGCAGCGTGGGCGACGCGATTCTGTTGCTCAATCCCGACACCGAGGTGCCAGCCGGCGCCATCGCCACGATGCTGGCCGACCTGGCCGCCCACCCCACCGCCGCCATCCTCGGCTCCCGCTTGGTTACCGCCGACGGCCAGGTCCAGCGCTCGGCTGGCGGCGCTTTTCCGACCCTGGGCAACGTCGCCTGGAACTACCTGTTCCTCTATCGCCTGCTGCCCGACCGCCTCGGCCCCGCTGCGGTGTTCATCCGCCACGACCCGCGCCACATCACGCCGATCGACTGGGTTTCGGGCGCTGCCATGCTGTTCCGCCGCGAAGCCGTCGGCCCGTGCATCTTCGACCCCGGCTACTTCATGTTCGGCGAGGACATGGCGCTGTGCGCGCGCATGCGCCGCGAAGGCTGGCAGGTGCTGTATTCCGGGCGCCAGACCATCGTGCACCACCACGGCCAGAGCTACCGCAAGCAAGTCTCAATGGACGTGCTGGCCACGATCTATCGCGGCCCGCGCACCTTCTTCCGCGTCACCCACAGCGCCAGACAGGCGTTGGCGTACGACGCCATCCTGCTTGTCGGCTACCTGCTGCGCTGGTGCATCGCCGGGGTGCTGAGCGTGCTGCGCCCCGGCGGCGGCTATGGCGACATCGCACGGTTCAGCCGCTCCTATGTCGGGCTGATCCTGCGCTCGCTCCGGACCAGGTAGCGCCACGTGGCAGACATCGCGCCCATCCCGCAATTCTCCATCATCATGAACGTCTACAACGGCGAGGCATATCTGCGCGCCGCCATCGACAGCGTGCTGGCCCAAACCCACTCCGACTGGGACTTGCTGCTCTACGACGACAAGTCGACCGATTCGAGTGCGGCAATCTGCCAAAGCTATCGCGATCCGCGCATTCGCTATGCCGAATCTGACCGCCAGGTGCCGGTGGCGCAGGCGCGCGAACAGGCAATGGCCCTGGTCGGCGGCGACTGGATCGCCTTCATCGACCAGGACGACATCTGGCTGCCGCACAAGCTGCACGCCCAGGCCGGCGCAATCGCAGCCGACCCGAACGGCGATCTCGGCCTGGTCTACGGCCGCACCGAATGCTTCAACCCGCGCGGCCGGCGCTGGCACTTCGATCGCTGGAACGGGCCCCGGCCGCTGCCCGAAGGCGCGCTCGCGTCGCTGCTGCTGGAACGTCCGTCATTCATCGCGCTCAGTTCAGTGGTGCTGCGCCGCAGCCTGGTGATGCCACTGTTGCCGATGCCGACCTATGTGCAGTACTGTCCAGATTACTTCTTGTGTTTGGGCGTGGCACGCCAATCCCGTTCGGCCTGCCTCCAGGACCTGTGCACGCTCTATCGGGTGCACCAGGACAACATGTCACGTCGCTTCCGCGGGCCTATACATGCGGAAATCATCGAGATCATTCGCCATGCCGCCGGCGCCGAAGATGAAGCCGTTTTGCGCCGCCGCAACGCGGTGCATCAGACCTGGATCGCGGTCGACGAGATCGTTTCGGGCAAGGGGCGTCGGCGCGGAATGCGGCGCATGCTGGAGCGTGGCTCGGTGGTCTATCTCGCCGGCCGCCCGGCCATGCTGCTCGGCCGACGCGTGAGGAACGCCCTGATCGCCGGCGGCTGGAAGTACCGGCTGATCCGCCAGGTGCGCAATCTGGGACTGCTCGGCCTTGCCGACGAAGTGAAGCTGGGCATCGCCCGGCTGCTGACGCGGCGTCGCAACAACCGTTTCCGCCGCAGCCACCCCGATTTCGCGGTGCCGCCGGCCGACCTCGCCTTCGATGCCTACAACTCGATCGACTGGCAGCTCTATCGCGATGGCGGCCAGCGCCATGCGGCACTCTTCGCCGACCTGATTGCCCAATACTGCACCGCGCCGAAGCTGCGCGTGCTGGAGTGGGGCTGCGGCCCCGGTCGCCTGATCCGCCACATGGCCGACCTGCTGGGCGCGCGCGCGGGCAGCGTGACCGGCACCGACTACAACCCACGCACCATCGCCTGGTGCCAGGCCAACCTGAGGGGCATCACTTTCGCCGAGAATGCGCTGATGCCACCCTTGCCCTTCGCCGACGCCAGCTTCGACGCCGTTTATTGCTTCTCGGTCTTCACCCACCTGTCCGAACCCGTCCAGCTCGCCTGGGCAGCCGAGCTGCGCCGCGTGCTGGCACCCGGCGGGCTGCTGGTCTGCACCACCCATGGCGACCGCTACCGCTACCTGCTGACCGACGCCGCCGAGCAGCACCGCTATGCCGCGGGGCAGGTGGTGGAGCAGGCAAAGTATCGCGAAGGCCGCAAATGGTTCTTCGCCATGCATCCGCCGGCCTATGTGCGCCAGACGCTGCTGGCCGATTTCGCCGCCGTCGCGCCGGTTCAGCCACCAGCCGACGCGGGCATCCTCCAGGACATCTGGATCGCCCGAAAGCCACCGCAGTGAGCGGGCAGGCACGATTGCGCATCGCCATCATCGGCGACCGCGGCATACCGGCACGCTACAGCGGCTTCAGCACCCTGGTGGAAGAATTGGCACCGCGCCTGGTGGCCGAGCACGGCATCGACGTCACCGTCTATTGCCGCAACCACTACTACGAGGACCGTGCGCCACTGTACCAGGGCGTCCGCCGCGTTTTCCTGCCCGCACCCGGCGGCAAGAATTTCGAGAGCATCGTGCACAGCAACCTGGCGTTCCTGCACGCCGCAGTGGTCGGCTACGACCTTGTCATCGTCGCCGACCCGGGCAACGCGCCGTTCGGCCTGCCGCTATGGCTGCGCCGCATCCCGACCGTGTACCTGACCGACGGTCTGGGCTGGCAACGGCGCAAATGGGGCGCCCTGCAACGGCGTTACTATCGCTGGGCCGAGTGGGTGTGCGCCCGGATCGCCACCTGGCTGGTAACCGACTCCCGCGCGATGCAGGAGTACTACCGCACCGCCTATGGCGCCGAGAGCACCTTCATCCCCTATTCCGGCGATGTCGGCGCCCCCCCCGACATGGCCGCCCTGGCAGCACTCGGCCTGCAGCCAGGCAGCTACTACCTCGTCGTCGCCCGGCTGGAGCCGGAGAACAATGTCGACCTGATCATCCGCGAATACCGCGCCGCCGGGCTTGCACGCAAACTCGTCGTCGTTGGCGCCAGCCCCTACGGCACACCGTACTCCCAGGCGATCGCCGCCGAAGCCGACGACCACGTGCGCTGTATCGGCGGCATCTTCGACTCCGGGCTCCTCAACGCACTCTATGCCAACTGCTATGCCTACCTGCACGGCCACGAGGTGGGCGGCACCAACCCCAGCCTGCTGCGCGCGATGCATGGCGGGGCGGCCTGCATCCCGATCGACGTGGTTTTCCATCGTGAGGTCGTCGGCACCGACGCACCATTCTTCACCAAGCAGCCAGGCAACCTCGCTGACCTGCTCGCCGCCATTGATGGCGCACCCGCGCAAGCCCGCCGGCTGGGCGATGCCGCGCGCACCCGCGGCGACACGCTGTACCGCTGGGACGCGGTGGCCGACGGCTACGCCACGCTGCTGCGCGCGGTAGTGGCGGCATCGGGCAACCGTGCCCGCGTGCGCGCCCTTGCCGGCACCGAGACCTACCACCCTGAACACTTTGCGGACCCGCGGCCGCACGCGTGATGAGGGTTCTGCACGTCTACAACAGCCACCGCCGGGGCGGCGGCTCCGACAACGCCTGGGCGGCCACCATCCGGTTGTCGCGCCTGGCCGGCATCGAGGTCGAGGTTCTTGCGCGCAGCAGCACCGACATTGCGCCAACCCTCCGCGGGCGCATCGGTGCCGCGCTGTCGGGCATCTATTCCGCGGGCGGCGCTGCCGAAACGCGCCGCGCCATCGACCGTTTCCGCCCCGATATCGTCCATACCCACGAGCTGTATCCGCTGTGGTCGCCCTCGGTCATCCGTGCTGCGAGCCGGATGGGCGTGCCGGTCGTGCACTCCTGCTACGACTTCCGGCTATCCTGCCCGATCGCCACGCATTTCCGGGGTGGTGCTATCTGCCGGCGCTGCATCGGCGGGCGGGAATATGCCGCCATCCTGTTCAACTGCCGTGGCAGCCTCAGCGAGAGCCTCGCCTATGCCGCGCGCAACGCCGCGTCCCGCGCGCTCGGCCTGTTCGCGCGCAATGTCAGTGAGTACTTCGTCTTCAGCCCGTTCCAGCAGGCGTGGCTGACCGCCGATGTCCGTGTGCCGGCCGATCGTGTCACCGTCGTGCCCTGCCTGATCGAAACCCCCGACCAACCGGCCGATCCCGCGGCGGGCGCCTACATCGCCTATGCCGGACGCTTCGTGCCCGAAAAGGGGGTGGAACTGCTGATCGAAGCCGCCCGCCGCACCGGCCTGCCGGTCCGCCTCGCCGGCGATGCCGCGACCCATCCAGCAATCCGCCCCGGCGACCCCGTGCAGTGTGTGGTCACCCGCTCGCCCGCGGAGCTGGCCGCCTTCTACCGTGGTGCGCGCATGCTGGTGGTGCCCAGCATCTGGAACGAAACCTTCTGCATCGTCGGCGCCGAGGCGATGAGCCATGCCATCCCGGTCGTGGCCTCACGGCTCGGCGCGCTGCAGGACCTGGTCGACGACGGCAAGACCGGCCTGCTGTTCACCCCGGGCGATGTCCAGAG
>Ga0105046_10010882_pt1 | contig 14151 bp, 10 predicted proteins | sample MAT03_FD_78385 | JGI IMG/M metagenome (GOLD analysis project Ga0105046, IMG submission 78385) | Freshwater microbial communities from Lake Fryxell liftoff mats and glacier meltwater in Antarctica - MAT-03 (megahit assembly) | ecosystem: Environmental > Aquatic > Freshwater > Ice > Liftoff... | reverse complement strand
GCTCGCGTCGGTCAGCATGGCGGCGTCGCCGGGGCCGATCAGGATGGGGGCGGCGGGGAAGGCGCGCTTCAGGGCGGTGTTGCCGGCGATGTGATCGACGTGGCCGTGGGTGCAGACGATGGCGGCGAGCGTGAGGTTGCGCTCGGCGAGGGCGTCGAGGATGAGGTCGGGCTCGAACCCGGGGTCGATGACGAACGCCGAGGGGCCGCCGTCGCGCCACACGACGTAGGAGTTCTCGGCGAACGGCGCGGACTCGACGGTGAGAATCTGGATCGGCACGGAGGACTCGGTGCGGGGGACTCGGTGCGGTGGGGTGAAGCGGCGGCGCCGGTCGTGGTTCCCCGGGGCGTTGCCCCGGGCTATGTTATCCCAGGCCGTTGGCCTGAAGACGAGCGACCGCTCTTCACCCTGAAGGGGTGGGATAGCATAGCCCGGGGCAACGCCCCGGGGAACCACGCCCGGCGGTGCCCCGGTTCACCCCACCGCACCTTTGACTTCCCCCCGCCCCACAGGTAGGCTATTTCTTAGCCTGCCCCCCCGCCCGCGCCCGCGGAGCCCGTTCCCATGCCCGCCCGCCCCTGCCCCGGCCCGAGCCGCCGGGACGTACTCAAGTTCGGCTCCGTCGCCGTCGCGTCCGCCGCGGCCGCGCCGGTCACGCCGTTCCGCGCCAGCGGCTCCGACGGCACCACCAACGACCCGGCCGTCATCTTCGTGTGGCTCCCCGGCGGGCCGCCGCACCAGGACACGTTCGACATGAAGCCGGACGCGCCGGAGGAGTACCGCGGCGCCTACCGGCCGATCCGCACGAACGTCACCGGCATCGACGTGTGCGAGCACCTGCCGCGCCTGTCCACGATGGCCGACAAGTACGCCCTCATCCGCTCCGTCGCCCACCGCTTCGCCGACCACGGCGGCGGCCACAAGCGCTTCCTCACCGGCCGCGACCCCGTGGCGCCGACCGGGTTCGTGAACGACACGCCGATGGTCGGGTCGATGGCGGCGGAGGTGTTGAAGCACAAGCACGCCCCGGTGCCGAACTACATCAACGGCGTGGACGGCGGCCGGCAGGGCATCGACACGTTCAGCTTCGGGTCGGCGTACCTGGGGCCGCAGAGCCACCCGTTCACCTTCCACGGCGACCCGGCCGACCCGGCGTTCAACATCCAGAACCTGAGCCTGCGGCCCGAGCAGGCGGCGCGGCTGGCCGAGCGCGTCGGCGTGCTCGGCGCCCTCGACCGCCCCCTGCGCGGCCCCGACACCACCGGCACCGCGGCGGCCATCGAGAGCAACCGCGGCCGGGCGCTGGAGCTCATCACCACGAACACCGCGCGCAACGCCTTCGACCTGCGCCGCGAGGACGCGCGGACCCGCGACCGCTACGGGATGCACCGCTACGGCCAGCGGGCGCTGCTGGCCCGGCGGCTGGTCGAGCACGGGGCCAGCTGGGTGACGATGGTGATGGAGAACGCCACGCCGTTCGGCGGGCAGATGGTCAAGAACCACACGTACAACTGGGACTCGCACGCGGTCAACTGCCACATCTTCGAGGACACGCAGTACAAGCTCGGCTTCTTCGACCAGGCGATTTCCGCGCTGATCGACGACCTGTACGCCCGCGGCCTGGACCGGCGGGTGCTGCTGGTGGTGACGGGCGAGTTCGGGCGGACGCCGAAGGTGGAGTACTCGGTGGGCTCGCAGACGGGGGTGCGGCAGCCGGGCCGCGACCACTGGCCGAACGCCATGAGCATCCTGGTGAGCGGCGCGTGCAAGACGGGTCAGGTGGTGGGGAGCACGACGGCGCGGGCGGAGGTGCCGAAGGACCGGCCGCTGACGCCGAACGACCTGTGGGCGACGGTGTTCCGCCACCTGGACATCGACCACAACCGGACGAGCTTCCTGGACGGCACCGGCCGGCCGATGCCGATGCTGCCGTACGGCGACCCGATCGCGGAACTCCTCTGATTTCGCCGCTCGCGGCGGTGCAGGGCGTATCTTGCACCGCCGCGAGCGGCGAAGCCCCGAGCCGTGGGCCGCGTCACTTCAGGTTCACGCACACCAGCTTCGCCCCGTCCCGCGCGAACAGCCGGCCGTCGCTCAGCGCCGGGGCGGCGCGCGTCGGCGCCCCCAACACCGCCGCCCGGCCGCGCTCCGCGTACCCCGCCGGGTTCGCGTCGAAGCGGACCAGCTCGCCGTCCGCGGTCAGCGCCAGGAGGCCGCCGTCCGCGGCGATCAGGCTCGCCGTCCCGAACCGCGCCTTGCCCCACTTCACGGCGCCCGTCTTCCACTCCACGCAGCGCAACTCGGGCAGCGCGCCGCTGTCGGCCCGGCCGTGGACGCCGTACAGGTAGTCGCCGACGCGCACCGGCGTGTTGTACTGGCACGACAGCGACCGGTCGTTCGCCCACGCCTCCTCCGCCTCCGCGCCCTTCGGCCGCAACAGCGCCGCGCCGAGGCCGTAGGACACGGTGAGGAACACGTCGCCGTTCCACACCAGCGGCGTCGCGGCGTTCACGCTCTCGCGGTTGCGCGGGCGGAACGGGTGCGCGAACCGCACCGCCCCCGTCGCCGGGTCGAGGCCGAGCAGCCCGTCGCGGGTCAGCACCACGGCGGTCGATTTGCCGTCGAGCGTGGCGAGGACCGGCGCCGAGTAGCCGGCCCCGTCGTCGGTCGCCTTCCACAGCTCCTTGCCGGTGGCGGCGTCGAACGCGACCACGCCCGCCCCCTTCGCCCCGACGTTCACGATCACCCGGCCGGCGGCGACGAGCGGGGAGCCGGCGACGCCGAAGAAGCCCTTGTCGGCGCCGTAGTCGGCGAGGAGCGGGCGGTGCCAGCGGGCCTTGCCGGTGGCGAGTTCGACGGCGTGCAGGTCGCCGTTGGCGCCGAGGGTGAACACGGCGTCGCCGGCGACGGCGGGGGTGGCGCGCGGCCCGGCGTCGAAGCCGAAGTCGTCGCGGTATTTGGCGCGGTAGGCGAACGCCCACAGCCCCTTGCCGGTGGCGGGGTCGAGCGCCTCGACCTTCTCCTCGTCGCCGACGCGGTGGAAGAGGACGAGCTTGCCGCCGGCGACGACCGGCCCGGCCCAGCCCTGGCCGACGTCCTTGGTCCACACGACGGGCGGCCCGGCGGCGGGCCACGGTTTGGCGAGACCGGTTTCGGGCGAGTGGTTGTCGCGGCCGGGGCCGTGGAACTGCGGCCAGTCGGCGGCGACGAGCGCGAGGGTGAGTATGAGCAAGAGGCGCATCGGCGCTCCAGATGGGTCGGTGTAGGCTCGGGGTTTGAGCCCCGAAGGGGCGGCAGGTACTAGCCCAGGGCGTAAGCCCTGGGTGGCCTCCGGCGGAGTTCGCGCCTCGTCAGCCCTCGTGACACCGCCCAGGCACCCAGGGCTGACGCCCTGGGCTAGTACCTGCCGCCCCTTCGGGGCTCAAACCCCCGGAGCCCGTTCGCCTTGTATCACCTCGTCCGCCGCGCGGGCGCCGTGGTACAGCGCCTCCTCGAAGATCGGCACGCCGCCCAGGTCCGCGCCCGCGAAGTGGACGCGTCCCGCCGGCTCCGCCGCGCGCCGCCGGTCCGGCCCCCACACGAACCCCGGCACCGGCCGCACCATCGCGTGCCCCCAGCGCATCACGTCGAGCCGCGTCACGAGGCGGCGCAGGTCCGGGTGCGCCATGCCCAAATCCGCCAGCACCGCCTCCGCCCAGCCGTCGCGGCCGGTGCCCAATAGTTGCAGCCGCGCCGCGCGCGGGTCGGCGTCGGTGAGCGGCCGGTAGTACGTCCACACCGTCGGGCCGTGGTCGGCGCCGCGCTGGTGGGTGTTCACGACGTACCCGAGCGACGGGCTCTCGTACAGCACGTTATCCCACGCGAGCGGCACGCCCAGCCCCGGCGGCCGGTCGCGCAGGTGCAGGTTGGCGACGAGCCACGCCCCGTAGGTGAACGCCGCCCGCCACGGCTGCTCGCGCAGGCCGCGCACCAGTTGCCGCGTGATGAACTGCGGCGTCGCCACGATGACGCGCCGCGCCCGCAGCCCGCGCACCCGGCCGCCGTCGTGCGACACCGCCACCACCTCGACGCCGTCGCCGGCGGGGCGCACGTCGGCCGCGGCCCAGCCGGGTTGCACCTGCTCGGCGGCGCTCTCGGCGAGGTGGCGGATGAGGCGGGCGTTTCCTTCCGGCCACGTCATCAGCGGCTGCGCCTCGGCCCCCGGCCCGTTCACCCGCGACGCGAAGTAGAACAGGCCGGCCCACGCGCTCGCCTGCTCCGCGGTCAGGCCGTAGTCGTCGCGGCAGGCGTAGTCGGCGAGCCAGCGCAGCCGCGACGACGTGAAGCCGTGCTGCGTCAGCCAGTCGGCGAAGGTTTGTCGGTCGAGCGCGGCGACGACCGCGTCGTCGGACCCGGAGGCGACCGGGATGGCGAACGCCCGCCGGCCGGTCGCGTCGCGCCAGCCGGCCCACCGGCCGACTTCCAGGTTGAAGCGGCGGAGCTGTTCGGCGTCGTCGGGCGATTCGCCGGCGTGGAGGAAGAGGCCGTCGTACCAGCGGCCGCGGAAGAACAGCCGCTCCTGCGGGTCGCGGCACAGCACGCCCTCCGCGATGACCGGCGAGCCGTCGGGGTTCATCGCCTCGACGACGCCGAGTTCGCGCAGCAGTTCGACGAGGAGCGGGTTGCCGGCGAGCGGCGCGGGGACGTAGTGGGCGCCCCACGGGTACGGCCCGGCCGCCGACGTGCCGCCGCGGGCGGTGCCGCCGAGTTCGGGTTCGAGTTCCAGCAGCGCGAAGTCGGTGACGCCCTTGCGCCGCAGCCGCCACGCCGCCGCGAGCCCCGCCGCGCCGCCGCCGACGATCACGAATTGGTGGGACGTCCAGGCGTCGGGTTCGGGGCGCCAGCCGTCGCGGAGGCGGTGGCCGAGCGTATCCGAGGGGCCGACGAGGTCGCCGGGCGGGAGCGGCGCCGGGTCGGAGTGACAGCCGACTGTCACGGCGAGCGGGGCGGCGGCGAGGAGGTCGCGGCGGGACGGCTTCACGGGGGTAGCTTACTCAAATCCCGCCGCCCGCCCCTTGCGGCGCACCGCCCGCCGCGGGATGATCGGGCCATTCATCCCGTTCGTTCCCGTTCGTCCCCCGGAGGTTTCTCGTGGCCACGCTCAAGCACTACCTCATCCTCGGCGCCGTCCTCGTCGTCATCGTCGTCGGCGTGTACTTGGCGGTGTTCCGCCGGGCCGACGTGGCGCGGGCGGCGAAGGGGTACAAGGCGGCCGAGACGCCGCAGGTCGCCGCCGACATGTTCAAGAAGGCGATCCAGGCCCGCGAGTACGACTACGCCGCCGACTACTGCACCGCCGGCTACGCCGAGCAGCTCCGCCGCGGCGGCCCCGCCGCCGCCGAGTACGCCACCGCGCTGGACAACCTGACGTTCCAGCTGACCGAGCGCGGCCTCGTCCGCGACGAGATGAAGGTGGTGCTGTACAACCTCGACCCGTTCCCGAAGGACGTGACCATCGTGGTCGGCAAGGAGAGCGGCGACGCCTGCGACGCGGTGTTCACGTTCGCCCCGCCGGCGCTCAAGACCGGAATCCCGGCCGGCACCGCCGGCTGGCAGCTCAAGGCCGACATGTTCCAGGTGTTCCTCCAGTCGATGACGTTCAAGAACGTCACGACCGCGACCGTGCCGATGAAGAAGGACGGGGCGGTGTGGAAGTTCGACCTCCCGGCGACGCCGCAGTTGCAGACGCGCGTCGGCTACCTGACCGAGAAGTCCAAGAACTACGTGAACCCGTTCGAGATCGTGACGCAGGAGGTGAAGAACGACCCGTCGACGCGGGAGAACGTGACCTCGCGGCTGCGGACGCTCCTCGAAGCGGCCGCGAAGGAGTGATGGGGTGGGGCCGGTGGGTCCGCCGGACAGCACCCGGTGCGTTACCCGGTCCGCGTTGCCGTCCCGGGGCAACGCCCCGGGACGGGTTTCAAGGGAAAGTACCGATGCCGCAGTCGCTCGCGCGGAACGCGGTGCATCTCGTCTTCAGCACCAAGCTCCGCGAACCGTTCCTCGGGCCGGACGTGCGGCCGGCGGTGTTCGCCTACCTGGCCGGCGCGTTCCAGGCGGTCGGCTGCCCCGCGGTCGCGGTGGGTGGGGTCGCGGACCACGTCCACGCGCTGTTCCTGCTCGCCCGCACGGTCCCTCTGTGCAAGGCGGTCGAGGAGGTGAAGAAGGAGTCGTCGAAGTGGGCGAAGGGGCACGTCTGCCCGGATTTCTACTGGCAGGCCGGGTACGGGGCGTTCGCCGTGAGCCGGTCGAACGAGGTCCGTGTCGCCGCGTACATCGAGGATCAGGAGCGGCACCACGCTGATCGTTCGTTCCAGGACGAGTTCCGCGGTCTGCTCCGCGCGCATGGCGTCGAGTGGGACGAGCAGTACGTGTGGGAGTGACGTGACCCGGGGCCGTAGCCGTCCCGGGGCGTTGCCCCGGGCTATGTTGTCCCAGGCCGTTGGCCTGAAAACCGAGAAGCCCTCTTCAGCCCGAAGGGCTGGGACAGCATAGCCCGGGCAACGCCCCGGGACGGTTCGGCCGCGGGACGACGTGAGGAGGCGCGCATGGACCTGGGTCTGACCGGACACGTCGCGGTGGTCGTCGGCGCGGCCAGCGGGCTCGGCCGCGCCATCGCCGACGCCTTCGCCGCGGAAGGAGCGATCGTCGCGCGCTGGGACATCGCCGCCGCCGCCGCCACGGTCGTGGACGCCACCGACTTCGCCGCCGTGAGTCGCGCCGCCGCGCAGCTCGGCCGCGTCGATCACGTCGTGTACGCGGCCGCGGTCGGCTCGGGGAAGTTCGGCTTCCCGTTCTGGAAGCTCACGCCCGCCGACTGGCCGCGGGTCGTGAACGTGAACCTGATGGGCGCGGTGAACGTGGCGCACGCCTTCGCGCCGCGGCTGGCCGAGCAGCGGTCGGGCACGCTGCTGTTCCTGGCGTCGGTGGCGGGGCAGAACGGCAGCCCGACCGACCCGCCGTACTCGGCCGCGAAGGCCGCGGTGCTCAACTTCACGAAGTGCGCGGCGAAGGACCTGGCGCCGTTCGGCGTCCGCGTGAACGCCCTCTGCCCCGGCATGGTGAAGACGCCGCTGAACCGCGGCGTGTGGCAGAGCTGGGCCGACCGTCAGCCGCCCGAATCGCGGCTGGACTATGAGTCGTGGGCGGCGGAGAAGATTCGGCAGCTGGTGCCGCTGAACCGCTGGCAGACGCCGGAGGACATTGCGGCGATGGCGGTGTTCCTGGCGTCGGCGCGGGCGGCGAACGTGACCGGGCAGGCGGTCAACGTGGACGGCGGGTACGTCATGCGCTGACCGCCTACACCTTCAGCGTGCCTTCGATGGAGTCGTCGAGCGTCTTCCCGACGGCGGCGCCGATCAGCATTTTCACGTAGGCCACGGCGGTGCCGTGCTTGGTGTCCCAGTAGTAGCCGGCGGTCGGCGTCACGCGGATGACGGTGATGCGCGGGTCGTCCACGCCGCCGGTGAACCACGTCTTCAGCACGGGTTCCCACAGTTCCTCGATCTTGGCGCGGTCGGTGGAAATGGTGGCGCGGCCGGTGAGGTAGAGGAAGTCGGAGTGCGGCGAGCCCTGGAAGTAGAGCCGCACGGCGGGGTCGGCGGCGACCTCGCGGTTCTGGGAGCTGTCGGCGGCGCTGAGGAACCAGAGGTTGCCGGCGTCGTCCACCTTGCGGACGTTCATCGGCCGGGTGCCGTCGGTGTCGCCCTTGGAGGACGCGGTGGTGAAGAAGCAGTTCTTCGCCGTGCCGACGAGCTCCTTGATCTTGGCGACCGCGTCGGCGCCGCGGAGGTCGGCGCGGTTGTGTTCCGGCTGGTTGGCGTTGATCGAGCCCATGCCGGCCCCTCTGGTGGCGCCGCGGTGGAGGTGCGGCGGCCGGAGGGGCGGAATGCAAACGGTGAGCCGGAACTGAGCGGGGTCGCGCCAGCGCCCCGTGCGAACCCACCGCTTGAAGGCGCGGGGTCGCACGGGGCGCTGACGCGACCCCGCTCGAAAAGCAATTCAGTCCCCGTTGAGGTGCTCGCCGAGCTTCGCCAGCGCCTCGCTCTCGATCTGGCGGACGCGCTCCCGCGTCAGCCCCAGGCACTCGCCGATCTCCTTCAGCGTCTTCGGCTCCGCGTCGTCCAGCCCGAACCGCATCCGCAGCACCGACGCCTCCCGCTTGTCCATCTTCTCCAGCAGGATCATCACCTGCTTCAAGTCGTCCGTCTCCAACATCTCCGTGTCCGGCGTCTTCGACCGGTTGTCCATCAGCATCTCCTCGATGCTCCACCCCTGGTCGCCGCCCTGGTCCGTCTGCGGCGCCGAGTTGTACACCCGGATCGCCTTCTTGATGATGTTCAACTTCTTCTTCGGCAGCCCCAGGAACTTCGCCACCTCCTCGTGCGTCGGCGGCCGGCCCAACTCGTCCGCCAGCTTGTTCGTCGCCCGCCGCCACTTCGCCAGCAGCTCCACCATGTACGCCGGGATGCGGATCGTCTTCGCCGTGTTCACCAGCGCCCGCTTGATGCTCTGCTTGATCCAGTAGCTCGCGTAGGTCGAAAACCGCGTCCCCATCACCGGGTCGAAGCCCTCCACGGCCCGCAACAGGCCGAGGTTCCCCTCCTCGATCAGGTCTTGCAACACGAGCCCCTTGCCGGTGTAGCCGCGGGCGATGTTCACCACCAGCCGCAGGTTGGCGCGCACCATCTGGTCGCGGGCCTCGGTGTCGCCGGTGGCGATGGCGCGGGCCAGCGACTTCTCCTGGTCGGCGGTCAGGAGCGCCGTGGCGTTGATCTCGCGGAGGTACGTTTCGAGCGGCGACTGGACCACGTCCGGGCGGTAGCGGCGGAGGCGGGACATTACGGCATCCTGTCGGTGTGGGTCCGGCGGGCGACGGCGAGCGAGTCGGAGACCCCGGCGTCCTGAGCGGGCGTCGGCGGGCGGTGATTTCCCGCGGACGAACCCGCAGGCACGTAATCGACCGCTGAAACGATCCCCTCGACGGATGCGGCCGGTCCGGGCGGGTCGGCCGCGGAATCCGGCGGGCGCCGGCCGCACGGCGGGCGCCACCGGGGCGACGAGTCCGGCCGGCACAACCGGCACCGCCGCGCGAGGCGGCGCGGGCGGCACGGACCCGGGCGCAACGCGGCCGCGCTTCCCGACCGAATCTAATTCAGGCGGCGCATGACCGCAAATCACATCCGGGCGGAAAACCCGGGTGCGCCGGCCGGGGCGGCCGTAACCCCCGCCGCGGCGCACTCTTGCGCGACGCGGCCGGGAGCGGAAAGATTGGTTGACTTCCGGGGAAAAGTCGGGCCGGCAGGATTCTGCCGGCCCGACGCGGAACGGGAGCTTACAGTTATTCGCCCGGCAACTTGAACAGCGGACCCTGCGGGCCGGTGCCGCCGCGGAGCTTCTCCTTCTTGCCGCCCGGCATCGGCTCCTGCGGGATCTCCTCCTCCGGATCGTCGATCGGCATGTCCGGGATGATGTCCGGCACCTTGCCGTCGTCCACGTTCCGCATCGACAGCCCGACCTTGCGGTCCTTCGTGTCCACCCGCAGCACCTTGACGTCCACGTCGTCGCCGACCTTGACGACCTCCTCGGGGCTCTCGATCTTGTCGTCGGTCAGCTCGGAGATGTGCAGCAGCCCCTCCAGGCCCGGCTCCAGCTCCACGAACACGCCGAAGTTCGTCAGCTTCGTCACCTTCCCGCTCACCTTCTGGCCGGGGAGGTAGCGGCCGGGGATGTCGCCCTCCCACGGGTCGTTCGCCATCTGCTTCAGGCCCAGCGCCACCCGCTTCCGCTCCTGGTCCACGCTCAGCACCTGGCAGGTCAGCTTCTGGCCCTTCTGCACGACCTCCGACGGGTTCGACACCTTCCGCGTCCAGCTCATGTCGCTGACGTGCAGCAGGCCGTCGATGCCCTCCTCGATCTCGATGAACGCGCCGTAGTTGGTGAGGTTCCGCACGACGCCGCTGATGACGGTGCCGGTCGGGTACTTCTTGGCGACCTCGCCCCACGGGTTGCTCTGGCACTGCTTCATGCCGAGCGAGATTTCCTTCTTGTCGTGGTTGATGTTCAGCACCTGGACCTCGACCTTGTCGCCGATCTGCACCAGCTCCTTCGGGTCGGCGATGCGCTTCACCCAGCTCATCTCGCTGATGTGAACGAGGCCTTCGATGCCGGGCTCGAGCTTGACGAACGCCCCGTACGGCATGATGTTCACCACCTCGCCGTTGTGGCGGGTGTTGACCGGGTACTTGGCCTCGATGTTCTGCCACGGGCTCGGCGTCTTGTGCTTCAGCGACAGCGCGATCTTCTCCTTCTCGCGGTCGATGTGGAGGATGTACACCTCCAGCTCCTGGTCGATCTGCACCACGTCGCGCGGGTTGGTGACGCGGTGCCAGCCCATGTCGGTGATGTGGAGGAGGCCGTCGATGCCGCCGAGGTCCACGAACGCCCCGAACTCGGCGATGTTCTTGACGACGCCCTTGCGGACCTGGCCGACGTCGAGCTCGGCCAGCAGCTTGTCCTTCTGGATGCGGCGGCGGTCCTCGATCAGCTTGCGGCGGCTGACCACGATGTTGCGGCGCTGCTCGTCGATCTTGAGGATGACGCACTCGATGGTGCGGTCGATGTACTCGTCGATGCTCTGCGGCCGGCGGATGTCCACCTGGCTGGCCGGCAGGAACACGTTGACGCCGATGTTGACCAGCAGCCCGCCCTTGATCTTCTTGAGCACCTTGCCGGCGACCACGTCGCCTTCCTTGTGCTTGGCGAGGACGGCGTTCCACTCCTTCTGCCGCTTCGCCTTGCGGTACGACAGCGCGATCGTGCCGTCCTCGCTCTCCACCGTCTCCAGGAGCACCTCGACGGTGTCGCCGGCCTTCGGCGGGGCGATCCCCTCGGCGCCGTCCTCCTTCCACTCCTCCAGCTTGATGATGCCTTCCGACTTGTACCCGATGTCGATGACGACGTCTTCGCCGCGGATCTCGAGCACCCGGCCGCTGACGATCTTGTTCGACTCGAAGATCTGCGACTCGGCCGGGAGCCAGCTCTCCATGTCGCCCATCTCGGCGGCGAACATCGCCTCGAGGTCGGCCTCGTCGGCTTGGTTGTCGAACTGGCGGAGGAGGTTGCGGTTGACCATAGTGGGGGTGGGGGAGCGGCCCGGGGCAGACGGCATTCGCCGCGGGCGGGTGCGGTTAAAGGTTTTCCCCGGCTCCCCGGCCGGCCGCGTGGCCGACGCCGTCGGGGGCGAAGACTGGGGATTCTAGCAACTGGTCAGGGGCGCCGACAGCCCGAGTGGAATTCCGGGCGGCCGTCGGGGTCAAGCCCGGGGACGGCCGTCCCCGGGCTTTTGTCGATCGTGCCCGACCCGCCGAGAATGGACCCCCATGAACCTCGTCCAAGCCCTCCGCTTCGCCCTCGGCGGTCTGTGGCGGCAGAAGGTCCGCACCACCCTTACCCTCGTCGGCGTCCTCGTCGGCACCGCGGCGCTCGTCTTCAGCCTCGCGCTCGGCCTGGGGTTGCGGGCGTTCATCGACCGCGAGTTCCGCGAGCGCGACGGCTTCTGGCGCGTCACCGTCCGCATCGCCGAAGCCGCCCCCGACCCCGACAACGTGCCGCCCGAGAAGGTCGCCGTGTCCGCGGCCGTCAGCCCCGAGCGCCGCGCCCGCCTCCGCGAAGCCCTCGCCCGCCGCTACCTCCGCGACGAAACCCGCACCCCGCCCAAACCCCTCGACGCCGCCGCCATCGCCGCCATCGCCGCCGTGCCGGACGTGACCGAAGTCCGCGTCGTCCGCAGCTCCGGCGGCCGGGCCTGGCTCAACGACCGCTCCGCGACCGCGTTCGTCGTCGCCGGCAAGCTCGACCCGCTGGCCCCGCGCCTGATCGCGGGCGAACTCCCGACCGATGATTCCGGCGTCGTCCTGAGCGAACTCACGCTCTACGACCTGGGCATTCGGGATGATTCCGATTTGACCGCGGCCGTCGGCCGGCCCGTGCAGGTGGACGTGGGCGGCACGACCGCCGCGCCGCAGTTCGCGCTCGCCCGCGCCTTCGCCGGCTGGCTCCCCACCGACGACCTCACCCGCCCCCAGGCGCTCGCCCTCGGCCGCCTCGCCGTCGTCCTGCCGAAGTCCATCGACAAGCTCGACCTGAGCCCCACCGACCGCACCGCCCTCCGCGAGATCCTCGACCGCAAGCCCGACCCCGACCGCGCCAAACGACCCGACTCGGGGAAGGTCGCCAGCGGGCAGTTCAAGCTCGCCGGCGTCGTGAAACTCGTGAGCGAATCGGAGCGGAAGAAGGCCGACCCGTTCGCCGGCTGGGAGCTCGCCGAGGCCGACGCCTACCTCACCAACACCGCCGGCGACGCCCTGTTCGACCAGCTGCCGTGGGTCCGCGGCGGCGGCGTCGGCTCGGTCGAGGTGCGCGTCCGCCCCGGCGGCGACCTGCCGGGCGTCGTCGCCGCCGCGGAAGAAATGGGCTTCGGCACCTTCTCCGCACTCCGCTGGTACAACGGGGCGAAGCGCGAGGTCACGCTCATCGCCGGCGGCCTCAACCTGTTCGCCTTCATCGGCCTGCTCGTGGCCGGCGTCGGCATCACCAACACGCTCGTCACCAGCGTCGTGGAGCGCACCCGCGAGATCGGCATCCTGAAGGCCGTGGGGGCGACGCGCGGGCAGATCACGGGGTTGTTCCTGGCCGAAGGCGGCGCCATCGGCGTGGCCGGCGGGCTGCTCGGCGTGGCGAGTGCGGTCCTCATCTCGATCCCCGCCGACGGCTACGTCCGCGGCCTCATCCAGGGGGTGATGTCGAACGTGCCGATGAAGACGACGACGATCTTCGAGTTCCCGTGGTGGCTGCTGCTGGGCGGCGTCGCGTTCGCCGTGCTGGTCACCACCCTGGCCGCCCTCTACCCCGCCCGCCGGGCGGCGCGCATCGACCCCATCCTGGCCCTGAAGTACGAGTGACCCGCTGCTCGCGGCGTCGGAACCACCCCCGGGCCGATCATCGGGCCGCAGCCGGGCGAGCGCGCCGCCGGCCTCGGGGTCGTCGTCGCGGGCGCGGCGGTCGGCCGCAATCGTCTCCTCCCCCCACGTCGTCATCTTGCTCCAGTCCTTGTCGGACCCGGGGACGGGCTCGGTGACCCACGCCGGCGGCCGGTCCGGGTGGAAGCCGAAGCGCACCTCGAACATGTGGTTGGTGAACGCCTCGTACTCCTTGCCGCCCTCCTCGGTGTTCACCACCACGTCCTCCCACAGCTGGTCCTTCGCCTTCTGGTGGGGGTCGACGGGCGTCTTGCCGGCGGCGGGCTTGCGGCGGTGGCGGCGGGTGGTCATCCAGACGCGGGCGAGGCAGTCGGCGGCCTTGCCGACGGTGCGGTCGTCCTTGGCGCGGAGGAGCTTCCGCAGAGAGAACATGGCCTCGGCGAAGCCGTCCTCGACGACGCCGGAGCGGGCGGCGGCGAACAGCTTGCGGAAGTCGGTGTCGCTGTCGCGGACGAGCAGCTGGAGTTCGTCGGGGTCGGTGCCGAGGCGGTCGGCGACGTGGTCCCAGGCGGTGCCGCCGGCACGCATCTCGGCGGCCCGGGCGAGGAGTTCGTCGGTCGCGGCGGACATGACGGCACCCGGGGGTTGAGGGGAAGAAATAGTGTACACCCGTACCGTAAGCTGCGGTTCGGGGCGCGTCAAGAAATTCGGGGCGAATTTCGCTCGGGATTTTGCTTGACCCTTGCCGACAGACCGGTGAAGCTGGGCGGAGTAATAGGTTGACCGACGGTGCGCCGACCGTCTGTGCTCGGGACGATGCTCGGGAGCGGAATCTGATGAAGAGGCGGGCGTTACGGCTGAAGGCCGGGCGGCGGCGGGTGCGGGATTAGTCTGGCCGACGGCGTGTTAGCCTGACCGGCCGGTCACGCCTAACGCGCAGCGTCTATCAGGTTAAATACGAGTTCGGCCCCAGAAGCCCCGAGCCCCGCGCCGCGAATCGAGTACGCGACCCGAGTACGCGCTTGACCCCCTTCGGCGGAGGCGTTACGATCGGCCGACAGGCCGATCGTAAACGGGTCGGCGGTTCCCGATTAGGCGTACTGGCGAGTACGCCCAAACCATGTTCGGCGGC
>Ga0105046_10010881_pt1 | contig 14151 bp, 16 predicted proteins | sample MAT03_FD_78385 | JGI IMG/M metagenome (GOLD analysis project Ga0105046, IMG submission 78385) | Freshwater microbial communities from Lake Fryxell liftoff mats and glacier meltwater in Antarctica - MAT-03 (megahit assembly) | ecosystem: Environmental > Aquatic > Freshwater > Ice > Liftoff... | reverse complement strand
TCGCAGTCGCCGTGGCGTGTTCGACCCCCGACTGTCGACCCGGGCCACGAGTTCCTGGCCGACGAAACAGCCCTTGGTGAAACTCACCGAGTCGTTCACCAGCCACACTCCCGCTTCGGCCGGGATGGTGTCGGTGTCCAACTCCGATCCCATGGCAGGGACCCTGGCCGCAATCCGTCGCGCCGCCATGGCCCGGTGATCGACCAGGTCCACCCCCGCCGCCTCCGCGGCTGCGTGGAGCACGTCGGCCGGGCTGATTGCTGATGGGCCGGCTGTTGATGGGCCGGCCTCGACCAACACGTCGACGGCGTCTGTGGTCGACCACAGACCGGGCACCGGCGTGACCGACTGGCCGAGCGATCCGAGGACGGACGCGGCAATCGACTCCGCGGCGGACTGGGCGCCGGCGCCCAGCAACTGCACCGCCGTGACCTGGTGGGGCTCCAGATCCGCCGTCACCCGGATCTTGAACCGGGACAGTCGCTCGAGCACGGCCCCACCGAAGCCCGTCTCGACATCGAGACGAAACCGCTCGTCCCCGAGTCGGGTCACCCGGGCCCAGGCCACCAGCTTGCCCTGGGGCGCCAACACCAAGGTGGCGACACCATCGCCCAGCGCCAGCGCCAGCACGTCGGCCGAGATCTGTCCCTGGAGGAAGGTGGCGGCGTCGGACCCCGTGATCACCACGGCATCCCTCGTCGTCACGTGGCCGATCACTCTGGAGTTCATGTGTTCACCTGTTGGCGCTGGAGCCACAACTGCTCGGCCGGCCGAACGGCGGCCAGCAGCGCACGGGCCTTGTTCCGACACTCGAGGCCCTCATCGGCCGCGACCGAGTCTGCCACGATGCCGGCACCGGCCTGGACGCTGGCCCGCAACGGCGTCCCGTCATACCGTTCGCCGTCGATGACCATGGTCCGGATGGCAATGGCGGTGTCGATGGTGCCCGAGAAGTCGACGTAGCCGACGATGCCCGCGTACGGACCGCGCTTGGTGGGCTCCAACGAGTCGATGATCTCCATGGCCCGCACCTTGGGCGCACCGGACACGGTGCCCGCCGGAAGGGTGGCACGGATCACGTCGATCGGCGTCCGACCCTCGGCCAGCTCACCGGAGACCTGCGAGGTCAGGTGCATGACGTGGCTGTACCGCTCGAGGGTGAGGAGCTCATCCACCCGCTCGGTTCCGAACCGCACCACCCGACCCACGTCGTTTCGGGCCAGGTCCACCAACATGATGTGTTCCGCCCGCTCCTTGGGATGCTCCAGCAGCTCTGCAGCCAGGCGACGATCGTGCTCATCGTCCACGCCACGTCTGCGCGTCCCCGCGATCGGGCGGCTGATGACCCGCCCATTGAGCAACTGCACCATCGGCTCAGGGGAACAGCCGACCAGACACATCCCGGGTTCGCGAACAAAGTACATGTAGGGACTCGGATTGATCTGGCGCAACACCCGATAGACATCGAACGGATCGGCCCGGAGCTCGGTGTCGAATCGCTGGGAGAGCACGACCTGGAAGATGTCCCCCGCTCTGATGTGCTCCTTGGCCGTTTCCACTGCGGCGTTCCACACCGTTTCGGGAAGGGTGGTCGTCAGTTCAGGCAGCTCCTCCGATGTCCCGGGAGGCTCGACCATGGGCTCGGAGATGGGCGTGGCACCCGCCGTGGCCATGTCGTTCAGGGATGCCAGCGCCGCGTCGTACGCCGCATCGAGTGCCGACGCGTCGGCCGCCGCGTCGCCGGTCGCCACGGGAACCATGACGTTGGTGATGAGGTGCGCCTGCTGGTTCCAGTGGTCGATGGCCACCAACTCGCCGATGACCGAGACCACTGCGTCCGGCCAGTCTCGGTCGTCGGTCGGGACGTCCGGCAGACGCTCGACCTCGCGAACCACGTCGTAGCCGAGCGAACCGACCAGCCCCGAGTGCAGGGGCAGGTCGTCGTCTCGCGGCACGTCCACTGCGGCCAGGAGAGCTTCGATGGCGGCCAGCACACCGGCAGCGGGGTCCAGCTCGATCGGCAGCTCGCCTTCGAACGACAGTGAACCGTGGCGCGAGGTGATGCGAGCCAGCGGCCGCCGACCCACGAAGCTCCATCGGCTCCACCGGCCGTGCTCGACCGACTCCAGCAGGAAGGCGGGGCCCTCCGGACAGAGGCGGGAGAAGACCGCTACGGGGGTCACCTGGTCCGCCAGGAGCGTCCGGCGCACCGGAACCATGGTGTGGGTCCGGGCCAGCTCGACGAATCCGGCCCGATCGGGGGTCGCCGTCAGGACCGTCGGTGTGACCGTCGAATCGCTCACGGGCCGTCCGCAGGATCGCCGGCAGGATCGGCTGTCCCGAACGAAGTGAAGAAGCACGAGTAGTTGCCGGTGTGACACGCCCCCCGTCCCTGCTGTTCCACCACGAACAGCAACGTGTCGCCATCGCAGTCCAGGAACGCCTCCCGGATGAACTGGCGATCACCCGACGTGTCGCCCTTGCGCCACACCTCGCGTCGACTCCGTGACCAGAAGACGGTTCGACCCTGCTCCAGGCTCATGGCCAGGGTCTCGGCGTTCATCCACGCCATCATCAGCACCTGTCGGGTCTCGACGTCCTGCACGATGGCCGCCACCAGGCCATCGGCGTTGTAGGTCACCTCGGCCAGACGGGCGGGATCGAGGGGAATGGGGGTGACGTCGGGACTCATGCTGGCAGTGTGGCTCAGAGGTAGAGCCCGGTGCTCCCGACTTCCAGTCGGCCCGCCGCCACGGCGTGGACGTCGCGCTCGCGGAGGAGGATGAAGGCCTCGCCCTGCACCTCGACCTCGTGCAGGTCCTCCGGGCTGAACAGCACCTGGTCCCCGACCTCGACGTTGCGGACGTTCGGACCGGACGCACGGACCTCGGCCCAGGTCAGGCGCTTGCCGATCTGTGCCGTGGCAGGGATCAGGATCCCGCCCATACTGCGACGCTCGCCGTCCGGCCCGTCGACCTGGACCAGGAGCCGATCCTGGAGCATCTTGATGGGGAGCTTGTCCGTCCGACCCATCACCGCCTTGCTGGGTAGAGCGTCACTGGTCATGGCCGCCCGACGCTACCGGACGCACTGCGAGTCCGGCTGCGGCCAGGGTCGCCTTGGCCTCGGCGATCCGGAAGGTCCCGAAGTGGAAGATCGATGCTGCCAGCACTGCATCGGCCCCGCCCAGCGTTACACCCTCGACCAGGTGCGCCAACTGGCCGACCCCCCCGGAGGCGATGACCGGTACGTCCACGGCGCCGGTCACTGCTGCGGTGACACCGAGATCGAATCCCTCCTTGGTGCCGTCGCGGTCCATGGATGTCAGCAGGATCTCACCCGCTCCGAGTCCGGTGACGGTCCGACACCAGTCGACCACGTCGAGGCCCGTAGGCGTCCGGCCGCCTCGCACGAACACCTCGTAGCCGGACGGCGTGACACCGGTCGCACGACTGTCGACCGCCACGACGGCGCACTGGGTGCCGAACTCGCCGGCGATCTCGGCGACCAGCTCCGGCCGGTCCACTGCAGCGGTGTTGACCGAGACCTTGTCCGCTCCGGCCCGCAACAACGCCCGAGCACCGTCGACGCTGCGGATCCCGCCGCCGATGGTGAACGGGATGAACACCCGCTCGGCCACGTGGGCGGCCATCTCGACCGTGGTCTGTCGGGCATCCGAGCTGGCCGTGATGTCCAGGAAGATCAGCTCGTCGGCCCCCTCGGCGTCGTAGCGGGCGGCCAGTTCGACCGGGTCGCCGGCGTCGCGCAGGCCCACGAAGTTCACGCCCTTCACCACCCGGCCGTTGTCGACGTCGAGGCACGGGATGACCCGTATCGTGTTCACGAGCGGTTCCGTTCCGTCACAGCACTCACCAGGTCGAACGCTCCTTCGTAGAGCGCTCGGCCCATGATTGCTCCGGCCAACGTGCGGCCGTCGGCCACCAGGCGCGACAGTGCAGTGAGGTCGGCCAACGAACCGACGCCTCCCGACGCCACGACGCCGACCGGGGTGGCTGCGACGACCGCCGCCAGCTGCTCCAGGTCCGGTCCGGCCAACGTGCCGTCCCGAGAGATCTCGGTGACCACGAAGGCGTCGACTCCATCGTCGGCAAAGCTGCCGGCCACGTCGATGAGATCACGCCCCGACGACCGCTCCCACCCGTGGGTGGCCAGATCTCGACCTCGAGCATCGAGCCCGACCGCAACCCGCTGCACGGCCGCAACCCTGGCCACCAGACCCGGAGCGGTCAGCGCGGCGGTTCCGATCACCACGCGACTGACCCCTGCCTCGGCCAACCGGGCCGCCGCCTCGACCGACCGCACGCCGCCACCACTCTGGACCGGGCAGGACACGGCTGCACAGATCTCGGAGATCACCGCCAGGTTCGTGGCGTCGCCGGTCCGGGCGGCATCGAGGTCGACCACGTGGATCCAGTCCGCGCCGTCGGCCTCGAACGCCAACGCTTGAGCAACAGGGTCGTCGCTGTACCGGGTCTCCCGGTCATAATCGCCCTGCATGAGCCGCACGCATCGTCCGCCGCGCAGATCGATGGCCGGGTAGAGCTCCATCACCGCTGCCCCCCGTCGTCTGCCGTCGCCCCGGCCAGCTCGACGAACGCCGTGAGCAGGGCCAGACCGTCGTGGGCCGACTTCTCGGGGTGGAACTGCGTGGCCCAGCACGAGTGACCGGCATCGATCATGGCGACCACGTCCGATCCGTAGTTGCACGTGGCCACCACCACGTCGGGGTCGCACTCGGCGGCGTAGCTGTGGACGAAGTACATCCACTGAGGACCGGGACCGATCAGCGGACTCGACTGCCGGGACTCGAGCAGGTTCCACTGCATCTGGGGGCGCTTCACGTCCCCGGGGATCAGCCGGACACGACCCGTCACGATCCCCAGCCCCTCGGCCTCCGGTGACTCGTCGGAACCTTCGAACAGCATCTGCATCCCCACGCACACGCCGAGGAACGGTCGGTCGTCCAGAGCGGCCGCCGATGTGATGTCCGCCAGTCCGGCCAGGCGAAGCGCCGCCATGCAGGCCCCGAAGGATCCGACGCCCGGGAGCACCACGGCGCGCGCCTCGCGGATCAGGCCCGGGTCGGCGGTCAACCGGGCATCGGCACCGACGTGTTGCAACGCCTTCTGTGCGCTGCGCAGGTTGCCGATTCCGTAGTCGAGGACAGCGATCAGGGGTCCGCTCGAAATCTGGTCAGGCACTCAAGGTCCCTTTGGTGGACGGCACCTGGTCTCCCTCGACCCGAACGGCGTCGCGCAGGCAACGGGCCAGGCCCTTGAACGCGGCCTCGACCACGTGGTGGGTGTTCTCCCCTGCCCGCTTGGTGACGTGCAACGTGATCGACGCCGAGGTGGCGAACGACGACATGAAGTGCACCGCCATCTCGGGGTTGAACGGGGGAGAACCCAACGCCAGCACCTCACCGAAGGGCAGATCGATGGCGGCGAAGGGCCGCCCCGACAGGTCGAGCGCCACCTCGACCAGTGCCTCGTCGAGTGGATAGCTTCCGCTGGCAAATCGGCGGACGCCGGTCTTGTCGCCCAGCGCCGCGGCGAAGCACTCGCCCAGCAGGATGGCGCAGTCCTCCACGGTGTGATGGCCGTCGACGTCGAGGTCGCCCACCGCGTCGACCACCAGGTCGAATCCGCCGTGTCTGGCCAACTGGTCGAGCATGTGATCGAAGAAGGGAAGACCGGTCGATCTGGAGCCGGCCCCGGTGCCGTCGATGTTCACCGACACCGAGATGTCGGTCTCCTTGGTGGTCCGGGTCGCCGAAGCCGTGCGGGCGGCGCCTCCGCTGCTCGGGGTCGGGGTCGGTGTGCTCATGTCGCTCCCAGGATGTCGGTGAGTACGTCGAGGAACGTGTCGTCCTCGATCGGTGTGCCGATGGTGACCCGAAGGCAGTCCTCCAGACGTGGCCAGGCCGAACAGTTCCGGACCAGGACGCCGCGTTGCACCAGCGCCTGCCACACATCGTCGCCGGAACGGCCGTTCGGCCGGAACAGCACGAAGTTCGCGCCGGACGGCCACACGTGGACATCCAGGCGGCCCAGGCGACCCACCAGTCGCTCCCGTTCGCTCACCAACGCGGCGACCCGCTCGCGCATCGCCTCCACGTGATCCAGGGCGGCCAGACCGACGGCCTGCTTGGTGGCATCGAGGTGATACGGCAACACGACCTTGTCCAGTTGTTCGATCACCCACTCGGGGGCGACGGCGTACCCCAGACGGGCTGCGGCCATGGACCAGGTCTTGGAGAAGGTCCGGGTCACGACCAGGGGTCGATCGTCGGAGACCTCGGCCACAAGACTCCGGGGAGCGAACTGCCCGTACGCCTCGTCGACGATGAGCAGCCCCGGCACCCGGTCCACCGCATCGAGCGCCGCCGCCGTCACCTCGGGCGGATCCACCAGGCCGGTCGGGTTGTTCGGCGAGCAGAGGAAGGTCACGTCCGGCCGGATCCGTTCAACGGCCCCGACAACGGAGTCGACCCTCAACGTGAAGTCCTCTGACCGCTCGACCTCGCTCACCGAGGTGCCGACCAGGCGCGCGATGTGTCCGTGCAACGCGTAGGTGGGCTCGAACGTCAACGCTGTCCGCCCATGACCGCCGTAGGCCAGCAGCAACGTCTGGAGCACTTCGTTGGATCCGTTGGCCACGAAGACCTGGGCCGGATCCACCCCTTCGACCTCGGCCAGTCGGATTCGGAGGTGCGTCGCGTCGCGATCGGGATATCGGTTCCACTCGACCTCGGTCACCGCGGCCGCCACTGCGTCGAGGAACTCCTGGGGTGGGGCGATCGGCGCCTCGTTGGTGTTGAGGCGCACCGCCACATCGAGTTGCGGTGAGTGGTAGCCGGCCATCAGCGCGACGTCGGATCGCGGCGCTACGCGCGTCATGACCGGCTCCGGAGGCGCACGGATTCGGCGTGAGCGGAGAGGCCCTCGGCGGTGGCCAGCACGTCGACCACGGGGGCCAACTGATCGAACCCCGACCGGTCGACCGTGATGACGTGATGGTGCTTCAAGAAGTCAGACACTGTGAGCGCCGAGGAAAAGCGGGCCGACCCATTGGTGGGCAGTACGTGAGACGGGCCGGCGACGTAGTCACCGAGTGAAGCCGGGGCCCACGGCCCACAGAAGATGGCACCTGCGTTGTCGATCAGCGACACGAGGTCCTCGGGATCGGCACACATGAGCTGCAGGTGCTCCGGAGCCACGATGTTGACCACCTCCATGGCCTGGGCGGGATCGGAGCACAGGGCGAGCACGCCTGCGGTCCGCAGGGTCGCCTCGATCTCGTCACGGCGGGGCGCGGCGGCCACCAGTGCGGTCAGCGCCTCGTCGATCCGATCGGCCACCTCCTGGTCCCAACAGACCAACCACGCCAGACCGTCGGGACCGTGCTCGGCCTGCACCATGAGGTCGATCGCCGCGAACTCGGGCGGCGTCGTTGCGTCGGCGACGACCACGATCTCCGATGGCCCGGCGAACGCCGCGGCGACGCCGACCACACCGGCCACCTCCTGCTTGGCGATGGCCACGTACCGGTTACCCGGGCCACAGATCACGTCGACCGGGCGCACCGATTCCGTCCCGTAGGCCAGGGCGGCCACAGCCTGGGCGCCTCCGACCGACACGACCTCGGTCACACCGGCCACGCGAGCGGCTGCGAGGGTCACGTCGGCCACTGCGCCGATGGTTCGATCCGGTGGAACACACACCACGATCTCCGACACGCCGGCCACCCGAGCGGGGATGGCAGTCATCAGCACCGTGGAGGGGTACGCAGCGCGTCCGCCCGGCACGTAGCAACCAGCTCGTCTCACGGGCTTGGCAAAGCTCCGGATCCGAGTTCCCGCCGTCTCGTAGACGGCTTCGACGGGGAGTTGGTGACGATGGAACTCCTCGATCCGATTGGCGGCCGCCAGCAATGCGGCACGGACCGCGTCCGGCGTTCGCTCCCAGGCCGCGTCGATCTGATGCACGGGGACGACGACGTCATCGAGGCGGACGGCATCGAAACGTTCGGTCAGTTCGATCAGGGCCGAATCACCCTTGGCCCGAACCAGACCGATGATCTCCTGCACCGCGGCGCGAGGTGATTCGCCTGCGGCATCGGGGCGCGGCAGCACAGCACGCAGGTCGCCGTCGACGGCACGCAGGTCAACTCGGCTGAGCACCGCGCAACGCTACCGGCCGACCCCGGGTGAGCGACCAACCAGTTCTGCGGGCGCCAGCCAGGCGCGAGACTCAGGCGATGAGCGTGCAGTCCGAGTTGGGATCGATGTCGTCCACCATCACCGCATTGCTGGACCGGGTCGCTGAGGTGCTCTCCGAGCTTCCGGGGGGCGAGGATCACGAGATGGCGCCGGCGTTGCACGATGTCGAACGCAGCCTCCGCACGGCCGGGCGCCGCATCGAGCGCTCGTTGCGGGACTCATCGTGAGCTTTCACGAGAGGACCGGCCGGAAAAAAGACACTGGCGCCCCGAAGGGCGCCAGTGGACGGCGAGGGTTTCCCACCCACCATCGAGTCCAGGCGGCGGGACCTGGATAACGACACAGTACTCGGCACCGCTGGGAATGCAACGACCACTCGGCACGCTGCGTAGCGGAGCCACCACACTCAGTTTGCAGGAGTTGCGGGTTTCGCCACTCGGGGTGAACGGTTCCGGATGAACACACGAAAGTGAGCACTCAGGGTGGTCGATCTGAACCTCATTGGATCCAATCGCGCTCGGAACATCTACTTCTGCAAGCAACGTGACTCTCGTCACACTTATCGGCTCAGGGCGGCCTCGTCGCCGGTTCGAACCCGCGGGCCTCACGCAATGTCAGACCGGGCGGAGGGACAGACGTCCGCCAACGAACACTCGTCGCACAACGGTCGGCGGGCATGACAGACCCGGCGCCCGTGGAGGATGACGCGCAGGCTGAACGGTCCACGGTCCCGGGCCGCAACCATCGGGTTGAGCTCCAGCTCGACGGCGACGGGATCGGTCTCCCCGGTGATGCCCAGGCGACCGGTCACCCGCAGGACGTGGGTGTCCACCGGAAGTCCGGGCAGACCGAAGGCCACGCTGCGCACGACGTTGGCCGTTTTGCGCCCGACTCCGCCCAGGGAGGTCAGGTCCCCCATCCGGGTCGGGACCTCGCCGTCGAACTCCTCGACGAGCCGTTGCGCCATGGCCAGCAAGTTCCGCGACTTGCTGGCGAAGAAGCCGGTGGACCGGACCACCGCCTGGAGCTCCTCCGGATCGGCCCTCGCCAGGTCCTGTGGTGTCGGCCAGCGTTCGAACAACCCCGGGGTCACCAGATTCACGCGGGCGTCGGTGCACTGGGCCGAGAGGATGGTGGCCACCAACAGCTCGAAGGGCGACCGGTGATCCAACTCGCACAGGGCTTCGGGGAAGTCCAACGTCAATCGGCGGTGTACCTCACGTGCCACCCCGCCGGGCGACCGCGGTCGTGCCGGTCGACGCCCGGTCGGAGTCGGCTCGGTCATCCACCCCGACGCTAGCGGCCGCCTTCGGCACCGATCGCCGGGCCGGTAGCGTTGGGCCATGGCCGACCCGCGACCGGACGCGGCGATCGACCAGCTCATGGGCACCTCCGCCGAGACCATCGGTGGAATCCGTCAATGGTGGCTCCGGGGAGTCACCGACGATGACCATCGACGAGCTCTGGCCGGCGGGATGGCGGAGTGCCGTCGGATTCACCAGATGCGCCGCCACCTCCCGGCACCGTCGGCCGACATCGTCACGCGCGCCTTCGATCCCGAGCGCGACTCGATGGATTGGCTGCGTGTCAACGCCACGGCGTTCGCCGCCCATCCTGATCAAGGCAGCTGGGTCCGGGCCGATCTGTCGTCTCGGCTGGACGAGCGGTGGGTCGATCTCGACGGCTTCCTGGTTCACGACGGCCCGGACGGCCACCTGGATGCGTTCTGCTGGACCAAGGTGCACACGGCGCCGGAGCCTCTGGGCGAGATCTACGTGATCGGCGTCGATCCTCCGGCCGGTGGTCGCGGGCTGGGTCGAGCCATCGTGCTGGCCGGGCTGGCCGACCTGCACCACCGCCGGGGGCAGCGGGACGCCATGTTGTACGTCGAGTCGGACAACCTGGTGGCCGTCGGGCTCTACCGTTCGCTCGGCTTCGAGGTACACCACGACGACGCCGCCTACGAGCCGGGCCAATGACCACTCGATCCGGACAGTTCGTCACCCGCTACGACCCGGACCGCACGTCGCTCGACGACCTGTTGTCCGGCGAGCCGCGCTACCGCGTCGACCAGGTCTGGCGCGGGCTGTACGCAGATGTCGTTCCGCTCGACGAGGTGACGACGCTGCCCAAGGCGCTGCGGGCGCGACTTGCCGACACGCTGCCGGCGGCGCTGGAAGAGACCACCCGCAGCACGTCTCCAGACGGCAACACCACCAAGCTGCTCTGGACGTTGCACGGCGGCGCCACGGTGGAGACGGTCCTCATGCTCTACCCGGACCGGGCCACGGTGTGCGTCTCCACCCAGGCCGGGTGCGCCATGGCCTGCAGCTTCTGCGCCACCGGTCAGGCCGGCTTCGAGCGGCATCTGAGCGTCGGGGAGATCGTGGAGCAGGTCGCACGGGCCATTGTCCTGGCTCGGCCACGGCGAGTCTCGAACATCGTGTTCATGGGGATGGGCGAGCCCCTGGCCAACGCCGACTCCACGCTGTCGTCCGCTCGCCGGATCCACGACGCCTTCGGCATCTCGGCCCGACATATCACGGTGTCGACGGTGGGACTGGTACCGGGGATCCTGCGTCTGGCCGACGAGCCGCTGCCGCTGAATCTGGCCGTATCGCTCCACGCGGCCGACGACGACCTCCGCAACGAACTGGTCCCGATCAACCGTCGTTACCCGCTCGATCGTCTGGCCGAGGCCTGCCGGACCTACGTCGACGCCACCCACCGACGGCTCAGCTTCGAATGGGCGATGATCGACGGAGTCAACGACCGCGACGCCGACGCCGACCGGCTGGCGGCCTACGCCAATCCCTTGCGAGCACACGTGAACCTGATTCCGCTGAATCCGACGCCGGGTTACGGGGTGACCGGAACCTCGGCCATCGAGATCCGAGCATTCGCCGATCGTCTGGCCGACCACGGCGTGAACGCCACCATTCGAGCCAATCGAGGCACGGACATCGACGCCGCATGCGGCCAGTTGCGCACGCGCCACGCCGAGTCGGTTGCGGTCACCCTGGGCCGACCTCAGGGTCCGACACCCGTCGACGGGCCGCCGCGGTCCAGACTGGGGAAATGAACAAGGCCATGTTCTCGCTCAAGAACCGTCAGTGGTTCAACAACTCATTGCCCCAGATGCTCCAGATCGCAGTCTTCCTGCTGTACTGGGGAGCGTTCTGGTCGGTCATCAGCTTCTTCGATGCGCTCAATCCGCCGCCCGGCGCAGAGGATCGACCACTCTGGTTGCTGGCCTTGCTGCTCGCCCTCATCCCGCTCCAGATCCTGGGCGGCGTGGGCTTGGCCGAGGGACGCAAGCAGGGCTACCAGCTGGCCGTCGCCGCCGCCTTCGCTCCGTTCGCCGTTCGGGCGCTGACCGTCATCTTCGACGGCGACGGACTCATTGGTGCATTCCGATACGTCCTGCTCGGCGGATCGTTCATCAACTTCATGTTCGAGGCAGCGCTGGTGGCCCTGATCATTCATCCCAAGTCACGAGATCACGCCAAGGTCTGGTTCCGGTAGCTTCTCGGACCATGCCCGCAGACACCAGCTCCACAGGTCGCACCTCAGGTCGCACCTCAGCTCGCGAGATCAAGGGAATCGCCGGCCTCGAAGCGCTGGTCGGTGAGCACCTCGGCTACAGCGAGTACATCGAGATCACCCAGGAGCGGGTGAACCAGTTCGCCGACGCCACGGGCGATCACCAGTGGATCCACGTGGACCCGGTCCGGGCCAAGGACGGGCCGTTCGGCGGGACCATTGCCCACGGGTACCTGACCCTGGCCATCGGACCGCTGCTGGCCCCCCAGATCTGTTACGTGTCGGGTATCAGCATGGGCGTGAACTACGGGTGTGGCAAGGTCCGGTTCCCGTCTCCGGTCCCGGTCGGATCGAAGCTCCGCCTCGGGATGGAGGTGCTCACCGTCGAGACCATCTCACCGGGCCAGGCTCAGGCCACCTACCGCTACATGTTCGAGGTCGAGGGCGCTCCCAAGCCGTCCTGCGTGGCCGAGGTCATCGTCCGCCTGTACGAGTGACCCAGCACGCGCAGCCCTGAAGAAACACCTTCAGCGGAACTCGGGCATGACCTGCTGCGCCATCAGCGTCAGGGTCCCGGTGCCCGGCAGGTCGGCCAGCTCCATCTTCCAACCCTTCGGGGTGAACGTTCCGAAGATCTCCGAGGATCGTGGGTTTCCTCCCAGGCCGACGACGTCGAGGCGCCTGCTGTGAACGAAACGCTCGACCCGAGGCGCCGGGCCCGCGACCGGGAATCGGGATGCAGCTCGTAGCCTGCCCTCGTGTCCGCTGTCCGTCGTCCGGTCCCCATCGTCGCGCTCGTGGTGGTGGTCGCCACACTGGCGGCTTCGTGTGCGGGCAACGAGTTGCGTTCCGACGTGGCCGACGCCCGACGCCAGGCCACCACCACCACCGCGGCCCCGACCACCACCACCACGACCATTCCCGGTGTCTCGCCGACCTTGCCGACGCCCGAGCCACCCGGCCCCGAAACGGGATTCCCGCCGGACTGGCAGCCCACCGCCCTGGTCTGGGCCCCGTGCGACCGCGATGTCGACGCCGAGTGTGCCTCGTTGACGGTGCCGTTGGACTGGTCCATGCCCGACGGCGACATCATCCAGCTGGCCGTCGCCCGCTATCGCAGCAAGGAATCAGGCGCCGACCGAATCGGTTCGCTGGTCGCCAACCCCGGCGGGCCCGGCGGCAGCGGACTGGATCTGCTGTTCGCCAACCCGTTCCCCCAGGAGGCGTTGGCGGCCTTCGACCTGGTCAGCTGGGATCCTCGGGGCATCGGTGAGTCCACGAACTTCGACTGCTCCCCGAACATCCCGGATTTCATCGGACTGGACCCCGACCCGGACACCCCCGACGAGGAACTGGCCATCGAGACCGCGGCCGAGAACGCATTCACCTCGTGCACCACCGATGCCGAGGACCGCGCACTGCTCGAACACGTCGGGACGGCGGACACCGCACGCGACCTCGAGGCCCTTCGTCGAGCCCTGGGCGATACACACCTGACGTTCTTCGGCTTCAGCTACGGCACCTACATCGCCGAGAGATACCTCCAGTGGTTCCCCACCACCGTTCGGGCCATGGTGCTGGACGGCGTCGTCGATCCGACGATGGACCTGGCCCAACTCCTGGAGGGTCAGACCGCGGCGCTCGATGCTGCGCTGGGCCGGATCCTGGACTCGTGTGACGCGTCGGCCGGCTGCGAGCTCGGCGACGCCTCGGCCACCTACGACGGGGTCCGAGACTCGCTGGAGGCCGGTCCCATGAACGCTCCCGTCGCTGGTCGCAAGATCGGACCCGCCGATCTGGCGGCGGCCGCCACCTACGCCACCTACGACCAGGGTGGGTGGAACGAGTTCCTCGATGCGCTCGCCCAGGCCAAGCTCGGCGATGGTGACGGGCTGGCCCGGATGACCGACGCCTTCCGCGACAACGCCGGGTTCACCCCGTACACCGCCATCACCTGCCTGGATCTGGCGGCGCCTCAGGGTCAGGACGCCTACACCTCGTTCGTGGACGGGCTACGGATTCGCTCGCCCCGGCTGGGCGGCGGGATCGGCAACGAGATGCGTCCGTGCGCCACCTGGCCCGTTCCGGCGCAGGCCGACACCGCGGCAGTGGTCGCCCCCAAGGCGCCCGACATCCTGCTGGTCGGCAACCGTGGCGACCCAGCCACCCCGTATGACTGGGCGGTCACGGTGGCCGAGACCCTGGAACGCGGCCATCTGCTGACCTACGAGGGCGAAGGTCACACCAGTTACGGCAAGGACGAGTGCGTGGACACCATCATCCACCGCTACCTGCTGACCCTGGCCGTCCCACCCGAGGGTGCCACGTGCTCCGGAGGCGGGTCGACCGGCGGTCAGGCCTGAGCG
>Ga0105046_10010880_pt1 | contig 14151 bp, 9 predicted proteins | sample MAT03_FD_78385 | JGI IMG/M metagenome (GOLD analysis project Ga0105046, IMG submission 78385) | Freshwater microbial communities from Lake Fryxell liftoff mats and glacier meltwater in Antarctica - MAT-03 (megahit assembly) | ecosystem: Environmental > Aquatic > Freshwater > Ice > Liftoff... | reverse complement strand
TTGTTCCGGCTACATAATAGAATTGATTATAGCAGGTGGCCAGGTCGGTAATTCCTGCTTGTACTGATTTTGTTTCGTTCGGTACATCCCAGTGGTGATCATAATCGTAGAGCCTTTTACCTAATGTGCTATAACGGATAAGCATATACGAACGAGCCTTTATTTCAGCACCTCCTTGCAATTTGATGGTAGTTTCTTTTTCTCCACCTACCAAAATGGATTTATCGGATTCAATTTGCAAACAAGAAGGAACGGAATTATTTTCATAAGTACGTTGCCAATCTACACTGCCATCTTTCAAAGAAAGTCTGGAAATTTTAGTTTCTTGTTCATTGGCTTTGCTATTTCCGCTACCGATAGCATGCACAAAATTATTTTTTCCGAGCACTTTTATATAATCTTTCACATCAGAATTTTGAAAATTCCATCTCAACGAACCTGTAGCCGAATACACTCTAACAACACCATGATTGTGGTTCATATTATCTCCCGGAGCTTGGCCGTAAAGTGTTCCTCCAACAACGATCTGACTATTTGCAGTGGCATTATAAATTTGAATTGAGGAAACATGATTCTCATTGATACTGTTTTCTATCAATTGATCTCGCACTTCGAAAATGGTATTGAAATCTGCATTCACACGTTCAAGATAAAAGAAGTTGCCATATAAACTTTCTTTGCGCATTCCGGCGATATATATATTACCCGTGGGCGTAATTACTACATCGTTAATATAAAATCCATCGTTGGCCGCCTGACCTATTTTAACAATATTATTTTTAATAGTGCCTGCAGAATTTTTTCTACAGATACTTCGATTCCACATCTGATCAAAAATGTCTTTTGAACTGTAAACAATAAATTTATTTCCTGAAGTATCTATGCCGCCTGCAAAAACATCTACACCTAAACTGCTCGATTTCGTTAACCCCCATGTAAGCGAATCGATATAGTTGAGATTGTAATCAAATACTTTCAAATACATGTAATAGGCATTCGCACTTTCTGCTCTTTCGGTAATGCACAACCGTTGGGTGATGGTATCCACCGTAAAAGCAATTACAGCAGGATTATTTTCTGAAATATTTACTACTATCTGATGCAATTCCTTGCCAGCAGAGTCAATAAGTGACAAAGTGTAAATCTGTGGAGATAAACTGTCTGATGTGTTTAATCTATAATAAGAGCCATTCGAAAGACTCTCAATCATATTTCGTTTCAACAGGGAATGATCAGAACTTGTAATTCGTCGACCAATTTGTGCTGTTGCAAGTTTTGTAAAGAAGAGAAGCAGTGTGCAAACAATAACAGCCTTTTTCATTTGTTGATTTTTTTAATCTAATCAAATGTATAGGTAACGTCGGATGCACTTTACTCAATGAAAAATTGTTTTCAACTAAATGCATGTGTACAATGAAGCTGAGCTCAAATATCGAAAATTTTTTTTGATGAAATTTTTCAAACCGATTGCTATTTATTTGAAAATGGATTATAAATCCGGAAGCTTCACGTCATCCGGAACGATGAAGGTAGTTTGAAATTGAAGCCCTATTTTTTGAAGAAAACCAACTGCCTCCAATCTGGTTCTGAAATCACCAACCCTGACTTTGAAATTGGGTTGTTGGTAAATCAAATAGGCAGGAATGTCGGGATAAGTTTGCAAAAAAGAAGCTCTAAGTTCTTGCGCTTTAGTTCTTTCACTGCCAAAATAAACTTGAATACGATAGCCGGGCATACTCATTTTTGATGCATTCACTAATTTATGGCGTTGCACTAATAAATTGGCCAAACTATCGGAATTGTTTGCTTTTTGCGCCTGAACAAACCAAGGCAAAATCAAGAAAACGAATAGAGTAATGCGCATTGGTCAAAGATCGTTATTTTGTTGGTTTTTGAAAAGACTCCGCTAAATAAAATAAAATCAACGCTTTGTGTTAAATAATGGCATGACAAAGGTGCTCAATCCACAAATATTTTTTTTCGCACATAAATTTATTAACAATTCTAAACCTGGTTTTTTATAAGTATTTGATTATTATAACAATTTATTTTATTTGAATCAATTACTTTGAATTCAAGTTTGGTTTTGGTGGTGGAATTCAAGCTGATCAGTTCATTTTCCGTGACTTAATTAGAATGAATACAAATAGTAGCTTTTTTTATTCTAAAAAAACGGTTGAATTATAGTTTCCACTAAATTTGACCACTGGAAAAATGACCGAATAATGTCATTTATCGGTAAAAAGATTTCATAAAAAACTTAAAACTATTTCGAGCATATGCTACGTTACGTATACAGGAGCCTGACTATTAATCTGTTAGCATTAACCCTGATCGTAATCTTCCAAACTTCGGTACAGGCACAGCCCAACGGCGAGGCCCTGTTTAAAGCCAATTGCACCGCTTGCCACGTAGTTGGCGAAGACGCTGTGGTGGGCCCGGGTTTGAAAAATGTACACAAAAAGTACAAGGAAGACTGGTTGATCAAATGGATTAGAAATTCTCAAGCTTTAATTAAGTCGGGCGATGCCTTGGCTATCAAAGCATTTGAAAGTAATAATAAAGTGGTAATGACTTCTTTTAATTTGTCTGACGATGAAATTAAAAGCATTATTTCTTATATTAAAACAGAAAGTGAAGCTGCTCCTGCGGCCCCTGTTGCAACATCCGGTGCTGTTAGCGCAGGTGAAGCAAAATCTGATGGTTTCCCTCTCACTTTATTATTGGTTACACTTACTCTGATTATCGTATTTGTAATTTTAAATCGTGTTCAAAGAGGCCTTCAAAGAGTAGTCGACGACCGCAATGGAATTCCTGAGCCTGTGAAGCTGAAAGGAAAGGCTCATCTTAAATCCTGGATACGCGGGAATAAGAAATTAATTGCTTTGATGTTTATCATCGTCTCTGTCGTAGGTTCTGTCGCCGGATGGAAAGCGCTTGCTAGTATAGGTCTCAACCAAAATTATGCACCTGATCAACCGATCAAGTTTTCACACCAATTGCACGTCGGTCAAAATAAAATCGATTGCCGCTATTGTCACTCCGGTGCCGAGAAATCAAAGAATGCAGGAATACCTTCTCCTAACCTTTGTATGAATTGTCATAAATATGTGAAGAAAGGTCCTAAATATGGTACTGAGGAGATCGCAAAGATTTACGAGGCCATTGGTTGGGATGTGGAAACACAACAATACACCGGCAAAACAAAACCGATTAAGTGGGTACGTATTCATAATCTTCCTGACTTAGCCTATTTCAACCACTCTCAGCACGTAAAAGTGGGTGGAGTGGAGTGTGAAACTTGTCATGGTCCTGTTGGAGAGATGGAAGTAGTGAAACAGTTCTCGCCTCTTACAATGGGCTGGTGTATCCAGTGTCACCGTGATACGCAAGTGAAAACGGAGAACAACGGATACTACACCGAATTGCACGCAAAAATGAAAAAACAATATGGGCCTGATGCGAAACTTACAGTTGAAAAGCTGGGTGGAACTGAGTGCGCACGTTGTCATTACTAATAATTGAATTAATAAAAGGCATTGTCACTGTGGCATGCTGAATATATAACCCTGGTATAATCACCAAGACCGTTATGGAAAAACGATATTGGAAAGGTGTTGATGAGCTCAACAATGATCCTGAATTTGTACGTCTTCGCGACAATGAATTCTTCGAGCACCTTCCCTTAAATGAAACTCTTCAAAAGAAAGCAGAAAGTGCTTCTTCAACTTCCCGTAGGGATTTCTTGAAATTTGTGGGCTTTAGCGTAGCTGCCGCTTCATTGGCTGCTTGTGATGCTCCGGTTAAAAAGGCGATTCCGTACGTGGTAAAGCCTGAGGAAATCACACTCGGTGTACCTAATTATTATGCGTCTACTTTTGCAGATGGTTCTGACTATTGCAGCGTATTGATTAAGACACGCGAAGGCCGTCCAATCAAAATCGAAGGAAATGATCTTTCTTCAGTTACTAAAGGCGCTACAAATGCACGTGTACAAGCTTCTGTTTTGAGTTTGTACGACAATGCACGTCTTCAACATCCAATGGCAAAGAAGAAACGTACGGAGTGGTCGAATATCGATGCAGAAATTACTGCAAAGTTGAACGAACAAGCTGCAGGTGGAAAGAAAATTACGGTGCTTACAAATTCCATGTATAGCCCTTCCGGCAAAAGAGCATTGAATGATTTTATAGCTAAATATCCTACTGCGAAGCAAGTGGTTTATGATGCAGTTTCTTATTATGGATTATTGAAGGGTAATGAACTTTCTTTTGGTAGGTCTGTAATTCCATCTTATAGCATGGATAAAGCAGAAGTGATTGTGAGTTTCAGTGCCGACTTCTTGCAAAACTGGTTGTCGCCAATCGAGTTCGCACATCAATATGGTGTGACGCGTAAATTGCGTGACGGAAAAAGAACTTTGTCAAAGCATCATCAGTTTGAAAGCATGCTTTCTTTATCAGGAGCGAATGCGGATAGCCGTCATAAAATTAAGCCAAGTCAGCAATCTGCTCTTGTAGCTTCTTTATACAATAAAGTAGTGGCACTAACGGGTGGCACATCCGTAAACGCAAACGCAACTCCACTTGATAAATCTTTAGATGGTATTGCAAAAGAATTAGTAGCCGCGAAAGGAAAGAGTGTTGTAATAAGTGGCTCTAATGATCCGAATGAGCAAGTGATGATCAATGCGATTAATGCTGCATTAGGAAATTATGGTAGCACTATTAATTTAGATCGTACTTGTAATTTAAAAAGCAGTAATGATGCAGCGTACGCAGAGTTCATGTCCGATATGGAGAATGGAAGCGTAGGTGCTGTGATTTTTTGGAATACAAACCCTGCTTATACTTCATCAAATCCTAAAGCATTTTTTACAGCACTTTCAAAAGTGGCCTTGAAAATTTCTTTAGCTGATCGTGAAGATGAAACAGCTCAACTTTGTGATTACGTTTGTCCGGATCATCATTACCTGGAATCATGGGGAGATGCAGAGGCTTATAAAGGAAGTTTTAGTTTGATGCAACCTACCATTCGTCCACTCTTCAACACGCGTCAGGCTGCTGAGAGTTTGTTGAAATGGTCAGGGAATACTGCTTCCGATTATTATACTTACATAAGAAATACTTGGAGCACTTCTGTGTTTCCAATGCAAAACGGAATTAGTTCTTTTGATGCATTCTGGAATCAATCGTTGAGAGATGGAATTTTTGATGCTTCATTTATCATCAGTGGAACAAGTTCTTTCTCTGGAAATGTAACCGCTGCTGCCGATCAATTGGCTAAGCCTGCATCTGGAATTGAATTATGCGTCTATGAAAAAGCCGGTTTAGGAAATGGAGCCAATGGAAATAATCCATGGTTGCATGAATTACCGGATCCAATCACGAAGGTGTGTTGGGATAATTATTTTGCAGTACTTCCTACCTATGCCGAGAAAATGGGATGGCGTCAGGGTACTATCATCGAAGTAAAAGTTGGCGCTGCTGCAGTGAAAGGTCCTGTTTTGATGCAGCCTGCGATGGCGGATGAAACAATTGCGGTTGCGCTAGGTTACGGACGTACGAACTGTGGTAAAGCAGGCGATAAAGTAGGATTTAATGCGTATCCTTTTGTATCAATGAACGGAGGTGCGCAGATGTATTATGCGACCGGTGTTAATATTAATAAAACTGTTGAAGACGATTATACTTTCGCATTAACTCAAACTCATCATACTATGATGGGTCGCGACATTGTAAAAGAAACAAGTCTTGCTGCATGGTTGAAGAATCCTCAAGCAGGAAATCCAACTGAGCTGATTGCGTCTCCTTATGGTCCTAAGACTGTTGAAGAATTAGATCTTTGGAAGTCTGAAGAGGATCCGGGCTTTGCTCGTCCTAACCACAGTTGGGGTATGGGAATCGATTTGAATGCCTGTATCGGATGCGGCGCTTGTGTCATTGCATGTAATGCGGAAAATAATGTTCCAGTTGTTGGTAAAGAAGAAGTCGGTCGTGCACGTGAAATGCATTGGATCCGTATTGATCGTTATTATACTAGCGACACGACAAAAGAAAATGCCGACGAAAAAGGTCTTGGCAAATTAGATATGTACGGTGAAATGGAAAAGCCTGCTTCGGATAATCCGCAGGTGATGTTCCAACCCGTCATGTGTCAACATTGTAATCATGCTCCTTGTGAAACCGTTTGTCCGGTAGCAGCAACAACACATAGTTCTGATGGATTGAACATGATGGCTTATAACCGTTGTGTAGGTACACGTTATTGCGCCAACAACTGTCCATATAAAGTACGTCGTTATAACTGGTTTAAGTATAGCGACAATGAGAAGTTCCCTTATAACATGAATGACAGTTTGGGTAAGATGGTATTGAACCCTGATGTTACTGTGCGTTCTCGTGGAGTGATGGAGAAGTGTTCGATGTGTATACAGCGAATTCAATATGGTCGTCTCGAAGCAAAGAAAGATGGTCGTCGTCCGAAGGATGGTGAAATCAAAACTGCTTGTGCACAAGGATGTCCTACGAATGCGATCGTATTCGGTGATTACAATGATCAGGAATCACAAATTAATAAACTCTTCAAAGACGAGCGTAGTTATCACTTGCTTGCCTCTATAGGAACTCAGCCGGGTGTCTTCTACCAAACGAAAGTTTGGAATCGTGAAGAAGAAGCAAAGGCAAAAAAACATTCATAAACAGAAATTAACCTCGAGTATAGTATTCTTCTCTTATGCATAAAGAATCGGAACTTCGTCCGCCACTCATCTTAGGTGACAAAACCTGGCACGACATCACAGAAGATGTTTGCCGCCCGGTGGAATCCAAAGCCAACAAATGGTGGTGGCTTGCCTTCTCTCTATCACTCGCCGCATTTCTCTGGTGGGTCATAGCAGTATCTTACACAGTAGGAACCGGACTCGGTGTCTGGGGATTAAATAAAACAGTGGGTTGGGCATGGGATATCACCAACTTCGTTTGGTGGGTAGGTATCGGTCACGCCGGAACCTTAATTTCAGCGATCCTCTTATTGTTCCGTCAGAAATGGCGTTTATCAATTAACCGTTCCGCAGAAGCGATGACCATCTTCGCAGTAATTTGTGCAGCGAGTTTTATCGTTTCTCACATGGGTCGTCCATGGGTGGCTTATTGGCCTTTACCTCTTCCAAACCAATACGGTTCTTTATGGGTGAATTTTAACTCTCCTCTTGTATGGGACGTATTTGCAATCTCTACTTATTTCAGTGTATCCTTAGTGTTCTGGTATTCGGGATTGATTCCTGATTTTGCTGTCATCCGCGACCGTGCCAACACAAAATGGCGTAAGCGTATTTATACTATCTTGAGTTTCGGATGGGTGGGTACAGCAAAAAACTGGCAGCGCTTTGAAGAGGTTTCTTTGGTATTAGCCGGTTTATCTACTCCACTTGTACTTTCAGTTCACTCTGTGGTATCTATGGACTTTGCCACATCGATCGTTCCGGGATGGCATACTACCATCTTCCCACCTTATTTCGTGGCGGGTGCGATTTTCTCAGGATTTGCGATGGTGCAAACGCTCTTGATCATCGTACGTAAAGTTTTAACTTTAGAAGATTACATCACCATTTATCATATCGATATGATGAATCGCGTAATTCTTATTACCGGTTCTATCGTGGGTGTTGCATATATAACAGAATTCTTCATCGCCTGGTACTCAGGTGTAGAATATGAGCAATATGCATTTATTAATCGTGCTACCGGTCCTTACTGGTGGGCGTATTGGAGTATGATGACGTGTAACGTAATTACACCGCAGCTTTTCTGGTCGAAGAAATTACGTGAAAGTGTATTCGCAACGTTCATCATTTCCATTTTCGTAAACGTGGGAATGTGGTTCGAGCGATTTGTAATTATTGTAACATCACTTCACCGTGATTACCTTCCATCTAGCTGGACGATGTATTCGCCAACTTGGGTGGAGGCCGGTATATTCATTGGTTCTATTGGATTATTCTTCACCTGCTTCCTGATTTTCGTTCGTGTATTCCCCGTTATCGCTATGTCGGAATTGAAAACGATTGTGAAATCATCTTCCGAAGGAGCAAAGAAAAAACATGCAGTAACCGCTAAACAAGATACACAGTTATGAGCGCGCAGAATAAAAAATTCGTATATGGCATTTTCAATGATGATGCCGTTGTGTTGAATGCAATTCCGGTTCTTAGAAATAAGGGCTTGAAAGTAAAAGATGTAATTTCTCCATTTCCTATTCATGGTTTGGATGAGGCATTAGGCTTAGAGCGTACACGCATCTCCATTGCATGTTTCCTCTTTGGAATGACCGGTTGCGGTTTGGCTTTGTTGATGACTTATTACATGAATATTTTCGATTGGCCAATGGACATTGGAGGAAAACCAAGTTTTGCTTTTTATAAAAACTTGCCTGCCTTTATTCCGGTTACTTTTGAAAGTACGGTATTGTGTGCTGCTCACGGAATGGTAATTACCTTCTTCCTTCGTAGTAAATTATTGCCGGGTGTAGAGCCTCATGTAATTCACCCGCGCATGGCCGACGATCATTTCGTGATGGCAATACAAATTAATGATGACAGCGAAATTGCTAATGTGGAGTCTCAACTTCGTGCAGCAGGCGCTATTGAAACTAAAAAATAAAACAGAGAACCTATTGCTATGAATAAGCCAGTTGTGTTCCTTTCTACTCTTGCAAGTCTTGCCCTGGTCTTGTTGACCTCTTGCGGCAGAGATGCGAATGATCCGGGAACTGAATTCATGCCCGACATGTATCGTTCACCAGCTTACGGAGTATATTCTTCCAATCCTAATTTCGCAGACAGCTTGACAATGCAAGCACCGGTAGTAGGAACGATTCCAAGAGGATATACTTTCTTTAGTTACCCTTCTTCAATTGAAGGTTATGAAGCCGCAGGTCGTGATGTGAAAAATCCATTGCTTCTTACTGAAGCGAATTTAGCGGAAGGAGAGCGACTATATGCTATATTCTGTACGCATTGTCATGGCGAAGCCGGACAAGGTGATGGAAACTTAGTTGCCATCGGAAAATTTCCTCCTCCTCCAAGTTATTCTGCAGGAAATTCAAGTCGTGGAGGTGCTCTGAAAGATCTTAGTGATGGTAAAATATTTCATACCATTACTTACGGAGTTAACTTGATGGGACCACACGCTTCTCAAATTAATCCGGAAGAACGTTGGAAAATTACGATGTTCATTCACAAACTTCAAGGAAATGCAATGGCTACAATTGATAGTGCTGCTGCAAAAACTACAACTCAAGACTCTTCGAATGCCGCTGTATCGGCAAAATAATAAATAAGAAAAAAGAATTTATGGGACATCACGGACCTATCGAAGTCACAACAACACAACCCTACGATTTTACATCTAAAAATAAGATGTGGGCGATCTCTATGATCGTGATTGGTGTGGTTGCGATTATAGCTCAGTTCATGACACATCATGATCAAACATGGGCAAATTTATTATGGAGTAATTTTATTTTCTTGGCACTCGCATTAGGCGCAACTTTCTTCTTAGCACTTCAATATGTAGCTGAAGTGGGTTGGAGCGCAGTCGTGATTCGACCTCTTGAGGCCATGGGACAAAGTTTACCGGTTGCAGGAGTCATTATGATTTTGATTATTGCATTTGGTGGCGAACATTTATACCATTGGATGGGAGATGGAATTACAGATCCTAATTCTCCGAACTATGATAAGATTATTGCAGGAAAATCTGCGTTCTTAAATCCCGCTTTTTTCTGGATTCGTGTTATTCTTTATTTCGTGATTTGGACTTTCTATGCTCGTTATTTTAGATCGAATTCTATAAAGATGGATTCCGGAGACGGCGTAAGTGCTTATCTCAAAAATCGTCGTTCCGCTGCTGCTTTCTTGGTGCTATTTGCCATTACAGAGTCAGTCATGTCATGGGATTTCATCATGTCTATTGAAACACATTGGTATTCTACTTTGTTTGGATGGTCCACATTCGCCGGTCTATTCGTAACTTCATTAGCTGTGTTGGCTTTTATCGTAGCTTATCTTAAGCATCGTGGATATTTAGCAGAAGTAAACGAACATCACTTGCACGATATCGGTAAGTTTATGTTTGCATTCAGTATTTTCTGGACCTACTTATGGTTTTGTCAATTTATGTTGATTTGGTATTCTAACATTGGTGAAGAAGTAACTTATTTTATGTTGCGCCAGGATCATTACCGTGGTATTTGGTTGGCTTCATTCTTCATTAATTTCATCGCTCCTTTCTTGATCTTAATGACGCGTGATGCAAAACGTAAAAAGTTTCTATTGATGTTTATGTCGATCGTGATCTTCATTGGTCACTGGCTAGATACATTCATCATGGTAGTTCCGGGAGCAATGGTAACGGCTACTCATCATGGCGCTGCACATGGAGCTGAAGCTGCTTCACATGGCGCTGCTGCTGCACACGGTGCTGCTGCTCATCATGATTTATTAATTGGAAGTATTGGTTGGATGGAAGTTGGTACTACTATCGGTTTCATTGGACTCTTCGCATACATCACTCAACATTACCTCAGCAAATCACCATTGATAGTGAAAAATCATCCGATGATGGAGGAAAGTTTACATCACGCTATATAATATAATTATTAATTAGAATCTACATTCATTAAATATTTCAAAACGCTATGAACTTGTTGTTAACCCTGGCAGTAGTCTTTGGTATTCTGGTGCTCATCCGAATTGCTAATGTAGCCCAAATGGCTGCTGAGCTTTCCGGTGAAACCGATGAAGAGGAAGAGGAAAAGGCAAATAAATGGAATAGTATAGGTTTCCTTCTTTTTATGTTACTCGGAATTCCATTTATGATCTACTGTACTATAAAATGGATGCCCTTGATGTTACCGGTTGCTGCTTCAGAACATGGGGTAGATGTTGACAAGCTCATGGATATTAATTGGATTGTTTTGATTATTACATTTCTTATTACTTCCTTTTTACTTTTTTGGTTCGCTTACAAATACCGTTATAACAAAAATAGAAGATCGTACTATTTTCATGATAATATGAAACTGGAAATGATATGGACAGTTGTTCCTACCATTGTTTTGGCAGGACTAATTGTAACCGGTTTGTTGGAGTGGAATAAAATCACAGATATGAACTTATCCGATAAAGGAATGAAGGTTCAGATTTATGCTAAACAATTTGATTTCTCGGCTCGTTATGCAGGAAAGGATAATAAATTAGGCGCTTCCTTTTTCAGAAACATTTCAGATACTAATCCGTTAGGTGTAGATGTAGCTGATCCTTCAGCTGCCGATGATAAAGTTGCATCTGAATTGGTAATGCCGGTGGGAGAAGAAATTGAATTGGTAATTAATTCAAGAGATGTAATTCACTCCGTCTATCTTCCCCATTTCCGTGCACAAATGAACGCCGTGCCGGGCATGACAACTCGCTTCCATTTTAAGCCTACTATTACTACAGCGAAAATGAAAGAAATTACCGGAAATGATAAGTTTGAATACGTCATGTTGTGTAATAAAATTTGTGGAGTAGCTCACTACAACATGAAAATGCCGGTTAGAGTTTTAGAAAAAGATGAATTCAAAGCTTGGTTGCAGAAGGAAAAGAGAGTGTTTACAAGAGAATCATTAAATGCTGCTGATTCTTCAACGACTACAGTACCTGTTGTCGATTCTACAGTAGTAAGTGCAAAATAAATTTATTCTAAGATTTAAATTACAAAGAGAAAATAATCACCAATGGAAGTGAATCAACATAATGAAGTGACGACGCATCATGACGACCATGGTCATCATGGACATGATCATCATCACGAACATGAAGAGAGTAACAACTTCTTTGCGAAGTATGTTTTTACTACGGATCATAAAATGATCTCTAAGCAATTCTTGATCACGGCAATTTTTATGGCTTTCCTCGCAATGGGAATGTCAATGATTTTCCGTCTTCAATTGGCTTGGCCTGATGTAAAGTTTCCATTCTTGGAAGATATCATCGGTCGCTGGGGTAAGGACGGAAAACTGGATCCGGGTTTTTATTTAGCTCTTGTTACTTTACATGGTACCATCATGGTGTTCTTTGTATTAACAGGAGGCCTTTCAGGAACCTTCTCCAACTTACTCATTCCACTTCAAGTGGGTGCCCGTGATATGGCATCCGGATTTTTAAATGCATTGTCATTCTGGTTCTTCTTTGTTTCAACCATCGTGATGTGTGCTTCCTTGTTCATTGAATCAGGTCCAGCCTCTGCAGGATGGACGGTGTATCCACCACTGAGCGCATTGCCACAAGCAATTGCCGGTTCCGGTTTGGGAATGACGCTTTGGTTGATTTCTATGGCATTGTTCATTGCATCTTCTCTTCTAGGTGGAATCAATTACGTGACTACCGTTTTGAATTTGCGTACGAAAGGTATGAACATGACGAAATTGCCTTTAACAATCTGGGCATTCTTCATCACTGCAATTCTTGGTGTGCTTTCTTTCCCGGTATTATTAGCGGCAGCGTTGTTGTTAATCTTTGATCGTAGTTTCGGAACTAGTTTCTTCTTGAGTGATATCTTTATTGATGGTGCTCCTTTAGATTATGCCGGCGGATCTCCCATCTTGTTCCAGCATTTATTCTGGTTCCTTGGTCACCCTGAAGTTTACATCGTTTTGTTACCTGCTTTAGGATTGGCTTCAGAGGTAATTTCTGTAAATGCCCGTAAACCAATCTTCGGTTATAAAGCGATGATCGGATCAATGTTGGTGATTGCCTTCCTTTCATTTATCGTTTGGGGTCATCACATGTTTATTACAGGGATGAATCCATTCTTAGGATCTGTATTCGTGTTTACCACACTGCTCGTAGCGATTCCATCTGCCGTAAAAGTCTTTAACTATCTTACTACACTTTGGCGAGGAAATATTCAATTTACACCTGCGATGATGTTCGCGATGGGATTGGTTTCTACTTTCATCACAGGAGGATTAACCGGAATTATTCTTGGAGATTCTACTTTGGATATCAACGTACATGATACGTACTTCGTGGTAGCTCACTTTCATATTGTAATGGGATCATCTGCGATCTTCGGAATGTTTGCAGGAGTGTATCATTGGTTCCCGAGAATGTATGGGCGTATGATGAATCGTAAATTGGGTTATGCTCACTTTTGGTTAACCATCCTTAGTGTGTACGGCGTATTTTTTCCGATGCATTTCTTGGGATTGGGCGGCGTACCACGTCGTTATTATGCAAATACCGGATACGAAGCTTTCAACGTGTTTGTAGACATCAATGTAATCATTACCATTGCTGCTATCATTGGCGGATTAGCTCAGTTCATTTTTGCTTTCAATTTCTTCTACAGTATTTTCAAAGGAAAAAAATCAGTTCAAAATCCGTGGAAGGCGAATACCTTGGAGTGGACAGCACCTGTTGAACATCTTCACGGTAACTGGCCAGGAGAAATTCCTACCGTTCACCGTTGGCCTTATGATTACGGAAAACCGGGAGCAAAGGAAGATTTCATCCCTCAAACGGTTCCTTACTCCGAAACTCCTGAGAGTAATACCCCGGATGATCACAAACATTAATATAAACAAAAACCCTGTAACGTCTGTTGCAGGGTTTTTTGTTTCCCGGAATTGCTCGTGTTTTTAATTGATTACAAAGCAGGAATAATCTTAATTTTGTAACATGTATAATTTCGAGAATACTGCCGGCTGGGCGGAGAAGAGAGATCAACAAGATGAATTGAATTCATTTCGTCAACGTTTTTATATTCCAATGCATGAAGGGAAAGAATCCGTTTATTTATGCGGCAACTCTTTAGGGCTTCAACCCAAAATGACTTCGCACTATGTGATGCAGGAATTGCAGGACTGGGCTACCCTGGGTGTTGAAGGACATTTTAAGCCGCATACCGGATGGTTTGCTTACCATGAACTCTTGAGAGATGCTACTGCGCGTTTGGTGGGAGCTATGCCAATCGAAGTGGTGGTGATGAATCACCTTACCGTGAATTTGCATTTGTTGTTGGTGAGTTTTTATCGTCCTACAGCCGATCGCTATAAAATTATTTGTGAAGGTGGAGCTTTTCCTTCTGATCGTTATGCTTTACAATC
>Ga0105046_10010879_pt1 | contig 14152 bp, 12 predicted proteins | sample MAT03_FD_78385 | JGI IMG/M metagenome (GOLD analysis project Ga0105046, IMG submission 78385) | Freshwater microbial communities from Lake Fryxell liftoff mats and glacier meltwater in Antarctica - MAT-03 (megahit assembly) | ecosystem: Environmental > Aquatic > Freshwater > Ice > Liftoff... | reverse complement strand
GGCAGTAGCCATGGGGTTGGTTCCTTCTTTGATCGATAAGTCGCCAGACGCGAGAACCCTTTTTCTCGCCCTGGCGGGCAGGTTGAAAAATCCGCGCGCGATGCACCGGCTAAAGTGCGCCGCTTTGCAGCCCTTCTGCGGGGTAGCTCCTTCGACGACGTCAGCGTGGGCGCGTGGCTCCGTACAGCGCAAGCACGCGTTCGATCGCGGCGTCTATCGAGAGGTCGGTCGTATCGAGAAGCACGGCGTCGGCGGCTGGGGCAAGTGGTGCGGCAGCCCGGCCCTGGTCGCGCGTGTCGCGCTCTCGAATATCACGCAAAAGACCCTCCATTGTACTGGAGATTCCTTTTGCGATCAACTGCTTATAGCGCCGCCGCGCCCGCTCCTCGACGCTGGCGGTCAGGAATACCTTGAGGGTGGCTTCCGGGAAAACGACAGTTCCCATGTCCCGCCCGTCTGCCACCAGTCCCGGGAGCGTGGCGAAGGCCCGTTGCCGGGCATGGAGCGCCTGGCGGACCGCCGGGTGCACGGCTACCTGCGAGGCGCCGGTCGACATCGTCTCCGCCCGGATGGCCGCGGTCACATCGACTCCGCCCAGCAGCAACTTGTCCTCGGCGAATGTCACGTCAAGTCCGGCGGCCAGCCGGGCCAGCGCCGGCGCATCGGCCCGGTCGGTGCCGGACTGCTCGGCGCGCAACGCCACCAGCCGATACAGCGAACCGCTGTCGAGATAGTGGAAGCCGAGTGCCCGCGCCGCGGCGGCGGCAATCGTGCCCTTGCCGGACGCGGCGGGCCCGTCGATGGCGATGACCGGAGCGGCCAGGGCACTCATCGAACGATCTGGCCCAGCGCGCCGAAGTAGTCCGGAAACGTCTTGCGCACGCACCCCGGGTCATCGATTGTCACCGCGGTCCCCGCAAGGGTGACCAATGCGAGACACATGGCCATCCGGTGGTCGTCGTAGGTCAGCACGGTGGCGGTCCGCAGGTTCGCTGCCGGGAACACGCGCATCCAGTCCGGCCCTTCCTCCACGCTGACGCCGAGTTTGCTCAATTCCTTCGCCATCGCGGCAATGCGGTCGGTTTCCTTGACCCGCCAGCTGCCGATGTTGATCAGCGTGGTGGGCGCAGTCGCCTTCAGCGCCGTGATGGCCAGCGTCATGGCCGCATCGGGAATGGCGACGCAATCGATTTCGCCACCGTCGAGCAGCCGGCCAGCGCGCGCCTCGATCCAATCCGGGCCGAAGCGGATATCCGCACCAAGCCGTGCCAGCACGTCGGCAAAGGCCACGTCACCCTGGATCGAGTCGCGACCGACGCCCTGCACGCGAACCGGACCGCCGCCCAGCACGCCGGCCGCCAGGAAATAGGACGCGCCCGACGCGTCGCCTTCGACGGTGACCGTACCGGGCGACACGTAGCGCGCACCCGCGGGAATGACGAACGTGGCGGCGTCGGGCTTTGCCGCCGACACGCCGAAGCGCTCCATCAGGTTGGTGGTGATTTCCACATACGGGCGCGAGATCAACGGACCGACCACATCGACCGTCGTGGACGCTGCGCTGCTGCCGCGCGCCAACGGCAACGCCATCAGCAGCGCGGACAGGAACTGGCTCGAGACATCGCCGCGGATGGGCACCCGCCCGCCCGCCTGTCCGCCCGTGATGCCGATCGCCAGCGGCGGAAAGCCGTCCTCCGCGAGATAACGCATCGTGCAACCGAGCGGGCGCAACGCGTTCACCAGGTCGCGGATGGGACGCTCGTGCATCCGCGGGACGCCGCGGATCGTGTATTCACCGCCCAGCGTGGCCAGCGCCGCCGTCAGCGGACGCACCGCCGTGCCGGCATTGCCGAGGAAGAGGTCGGCATGGGCAACGGGCAACTGCCCACCCGTGCCGTGCACGCGCAACACGCCAGGGCCGGCGGTCGCACTTGCGTCGTCGACGCGCACGCCCAGCAGCGCCAGCGCCTCCAGCATCCGGTCCGTGTCGTCGGCGCGCAGCAGGTTATGCAGCGTCGTGGTGCCTTCCGCCAGCGCGGACAAGAGCAGCGTGCGATTGGAGATGCTCTTCGAGCCGGGCAGCGTGACGACACCGGCCGCGTGCTGCGCCGGCGGCAGCGGCAACTGAGTCGGCATTGCGGGCGACGACGCCATGGTCAGTCGCCATCCCGCGCGACCGGTTGCTGGCGCTCCGACTCCCAGTCGCGCCGAGCGGCGCTCGCCTGCGCAAACAACGCAGTCAGCGCCTCACTGTCACCGGCCGCAAGCAGTGCGCGCGCACGAGCCAGCGCGACGCCATATCGATCCAACTCCTCCAGCAGCGCACTGCGGTTCGCCACCGCAATGTCGCGCCACATCTCGGGCGAGCCGCCCGCGATCCGCGTGAAGTCACGAAAGCCGCTGGCTGCATGTTCAAAGTAGGTCGCGGCGTCCGGCCGGGCCGCCAGGTCAGCCACCAGCGTGAACGCGAGCACATGCGGCAGGTGCGACACCGCCGCGAAGATCGCGTCATGCCGTGCGGGCGCCAGCACGCCGACGCGCGCGCCGCACGCGGTCCACAGCGCGGTGATTGTCGCCACAGCTGCAGGTGCCGTGTCCGCCGTCGGCGCGAGGATCACGCTGCGCCCGGCAAAGAGTTCGGGAAACGCGGCGGCCGCGCCGGTATGTTCGGTACCTGCAATCGGATGACCGGGGACAAACCGCGACGCGGCCGGTCCCAGGTTCGCGTGCGCGGCGTCGATGACATCCTGCTTGGTGCTCCCCGCGTCGGTGATCACGGTGGCCGGGCCGACCGCGTCTGCCAATGCGCGAAACAGCGCCGGAAACTGGGCCACGGGGGCCGCCAGCAACACGACGTCCGCATCGGCCGCCTCGCGCGTCCACGCACTTGCGAGCGTGCAGCCACGGTCGATGATGCCGCGTGCGAGCGCCACGTCGAGGTTGTGCTGGGTGCGGCCCACGCCGACGATCTCGCCCACGGCACCGGCGCGGCGCAAAGCCAGGGCGCACGAGCCACCGATCAGCCCGACGCCGACGACGACGAGCTTGCCGATCACCGCGCTCGTGCCGGCCATCGGCTCAACACCGCTCCGCGCGATGCTTCACGGCCGCAACGCGCTCGCGAGCGCGCCTAAGAACCGCGCATTTTCCTCCGGCAAGCCCACGGTGATGCGCAACCATTCGGGCAAGCCGTAGTTGCCCACCGGACGCACGATGACGCCCTCCGCCAGCAGTGCGCGGTTGATGCGTGCCGCATCGCCGACCCGCGCCAGCACGAAGTTGCCGTGCGATGGCAGGTAGGGAATCTTGAGCGCATCCAGTCCCGCACCGAGCTGCGCGCGGCCCGCGCGATTGAGCGCGCAGCTTGCCTCGACATAGGCCGTGTCGGCCAGCGCGGCAATGGCCGCCGCCTGCGCCAGCGCATTGACGTTGAACGGCTGGCGCACGCGATTCAGCATGTCCGCCACGGCGGATGCGGCTACGCCATAGCCCACGCGCAGCGCGGCCAGTCCATACGCCTTGGAGAAGGATCGCGACACCAGCAGGTGCGGATACTTCGTGGTCCACGCGGCGCTGTCCGCGCGTTCCGCGGGCTGCAGGTACTCGTTGTACGCCTCGTCGAGCACCACCAGCACGTCGCGCGGCACCGCCGCGATGAAGGCCTCGACGTCGGCCGGCGGCAACCAGGTGCCCGTCGGGTTGTTCGGATTGGCGATGAACACGATGCGCGTGCGCGGCGTGATCGCCGCGAGCATCGCCGGCAGGTCATGCCCGTAGTTGCGCGCCGGCACCACGATGCCGTTGGCGCCGCGCGCCTGTGTGGACAGCGGGTACACGGCGAATGCATGCGCGGCGAACACCGTGTCGTCGCCGGGCCGCAAATAGGCCTGCGTCGCGAGTTCGAGGATATCGTTCGAGCCATTGCCCAGGATCAGCTGCGATGGGTCGACTGCCAAGTGCTGCGCGAGTGCCGCCTTCAACGCAAAGCCATTGCCGTCCGGATAGCGCGTGAGGTCCTGCGCAGCGGCCGCGATAGCGTCCAGCACCCGGCGGCCGGGACCCCGCGGGTTTTCGTTGGACGCCAGCTTGACGATCGTGGCGGGATCGAGGTTCATCTCGCGCGCGAGATCCTCGACCGGCTTGCCCGGGACATAGGGCGCGATCGCGCGGATGTGGTCGGGCGCGACGGGGGATGGTGCAGTCATCGGTGTCGCATGCTTTCAGTCGAGCGCGGCGGGATAGGAGCCCAGCAGCTTGAGGAAGGGTGCTTTGGTGGCAAGCTCCGCGAGCGCGGTCGCGACCGGCGGATCATCGCGATGCCCCACGATGTCGACGAAGAACAGGTATTCCCACAGTCCCGTGCGCGCGGGCCGCGATTCGAAGCGCGACATCGACACGCCATGCCGCGCGAGCGGTTCGAGCAACTCGACGACAGCGCCCGGGCGATTGGGACACGACATCACCAGCGATGTGGCATCCCGGCCCGAACGGCCGATCTTCTGCCGGCCCAGTACCCAGAAGCGCGTGGTGTTGTTCGGTTCATCCTCGATGTGCGGCGCCAGCGTGGCCAGTCCGTAGATCGCACCGGCATTTTCACCCGCGATGGCCGCGGCACCGGGTTCCGCCGCGGCAAGTCGCGCGGCCTCCGCGTTGCTGGCGACTGCAATGCGCGGCACGGCCGGCAGGTTCCGCGCCAGCCACTGCACGCATTGCGCCAGCGATTGCGCGTGCGAATAGACCTTGGTGATCCGGTCGAGCGCACCCGCGTTGGAAAGCAGGTTTTGCTGAATGCGCAGCTTGACTTCACCGCACACCGAAAGATCCGTCGTGCACATCAGGTCGAGCGTGCGGCCGACTGCACCTTCGGTCGAATTCTCGACCGGCACCACGGCGAAGTCGGTCTGGCCACTGTCGAGCGCACGGAAGATTTCGTCGATGGTGGGCAGCGGCATTGGTTCCACCGCGCTGCCGAAATGCCGCGCCACGGCCGCGTGACTGAACGTGCCGGCGGGCCCGAGGTAACCAATGCGCAGCGGCTGCTCCAGCGCGAGGCACGCCGACATCACTTGCCGGAACACGGCGGTGACGGCCGTGTTGGACATCGGCCCGGCATTGGCGGCAGTGACGCGCGCCAGCACCTGCGCTTCGCGCTCGGGGCGATAGGCAGCCACGCCGCCCTTCAGTTCGCCGATGGTCAGCGCATGCTGCGCGCGCTCGTTGAGACGCGCCAGGATTTCGCTGTCGAGCGCGTCGATGGCGGCTCGATGCCGCGCGATCGCAGGCTCGGCGCTGGCATCATCAGGCTTGTCCATCGGCGCGCTCACGACCACTCCTTACGCGGCGGCATCGACACCGTCGTCATCCGTCTCGACCACGCGCTCCAGCCCCGCCAGCTTCTCGCCTTCGCCCAAGTTGATCAGCGTGACGCCCTGCGTGGAACGGCTCATTTCACGGATGGCCTTGACCGGGGTGCGGATCAACACGCCGCCGGTGGAAATCAGCATCACCTCGTCGTCCGGATTCACCAGCGCGGCCGCCACCACGACGCCGTTGCGCTCGGATTGCTGGATCGCGATCATGCCCTTGGTGCCGCGGCCATGACGCGTGTACTCGACGATGGGGGTGCGCTTGCCGTAGCCATTCTCCGTCGCGGTCAGCACCGATTGCGCCTCGTCGATCGCCACCAGCATCGAGATCACGCGCTGCTTCTTCTCGATCATCATGCCGCGCACCCCGTGCGCGTTGCGGCCCATCGGGCGCACGTCGTTCTCGTCGAAGCGCACCGCCTTGCCGCCGGAACTGAACAGCATGACGTCGTGCGTGCCGTCCGTAAGCGCCACGCCGATCAGCGAATCGCCATCGGTCAAGTCGACCGCGATGATGCCGGACGGACGCGGCCGCGAGAACTCATCGAGCGTGGTTTTCTTGACCGTCCCCATCGACGTGGCCATGAACACATACTGGTTCTCGGTAAATTCCTTCACCGGCAGGATGGCCGTGATCTTCTCGTTTTCGGCCAGCGGCACCAGGTTGACGATGGGCTTGCCGCGTGACGTGCGCGAGCCCTGCGGCACGTTGTAGACCTTGAGCCAGTAGACGCGGCCACGATTGGAGAAGCACAGGATGAAATCGTGCGTGTTGGCGATGAACATCCGGTCGACGAAATCGTCTTCCTTCGTGGCGGTGGCAAGCTTGCCGCGGCCACCGCGCTTCTGCGCGCGATACTCGTCGACGCGCTGCGCTTTCATGTAGCCGCCGTGCGACAGCGTGACCACCATTTCTTCCGGCGCGATCAGGTCCTCGATCGAGAGATCGATACCCTGCGCGATGATCTCGGACCGCCGCGCGTCGCCGAACTGGTCGCGGATTGTCGCGAGTTCCTCGCCGATGATCGTCGTGACGCGGCCGGGCTTCGACAGGATGTCGATCAGGTCGACGATCAGCGCCATTACTTCGCGGTATTCGCCGGTGATCTTGTCCTGCTCGAGACCGGTCAGCCGTTGCAGGCGGAGTTCGAGGATCGCCTGCGCCTGCACATCGGAGAGCCGGTAGCCGCTCATTTGCGTATTCCGCTGCCAGCCGAAGTCGAGCGGAAGGCCGTCCGGGCGCGCGGCATCGGCCGCGGCACGTTGCAGCATTTCCTCGACGATGGTCGAGCGCCACAGCTTGCCCATCAGCGCGGCCTTGGCCTCAGGTGGCGTGGGTGAAGCCTTGATCAGCGCGATGATTTCGTCGACGTTGGACAGCGCGACGGCCAGGCCTTCGAGAATGTGGCCCCGCTCGCGCGCCTTGCGCAGTTCGAACACCGTGCGCCGCGTGATCACTTCGCGGCGATGGATGAGGAAGTACTCGAGGAACTGCTTCAGGTTGAGGAGGCGCGGCTGGTTGTCGACCAGCGCCACCATGTTCATGCCGAAGCTGTCCTGCAGTTGCGTCAGCTTGTAGAGATTGTTGAGCACGATCTCCGGCACTTCGCCGCGCTTCAACTCGATCACCACGCGCATGCCCGACTTGTCGGACTCGTCGCGCAGGTCGGAGATGCCCTCCATTTTCTTCTCGCGCACCAGCTCGCCGATGCGGGTGAGCAGATTCGCCTTGTTCACCTGATAAGGAATTTCATCGACGATGATGGCCTGGCGGCCGCCCTTGTCGATGTCCTCGATGTGCGTGCGGGCGCGGATCACCACGCGGCCGCGGCCGGTGCGGTAGCCCTCGCGGACGCCTTCGAGGCCATAGATGATGCCGGCAGTGGGGAAATCGGGCGCCGGGAGCAGCTCCATCAGCTCGTCGATGGTGATGTCCGGGGTCTTCAGGACCGCCAGGCAGGCGGCAATCGTTTCCGTCAGGTTGTGCGGGGGGATGTTGGTGGCCATGCCCACCGCGATGCCCGACGAGCCGTTGACGAGCAGGTTGGGCAGCCGCGACGGGAGCACCGTCGGCTCGAGTTCCTTGCCGTCGTAATTGGGTGCGAAGTCGACCGTGTCCTTGTCGATGTCGGCCAGGAGCTCCGCCGAGATCTTCTGCAGCCGGCATTCCGTATACCGGTAGGCGGCGGCGGAATCACCGTCGACCGACCCGAAATTGCCCTGGCCGTCGATCAGCGGGTACCGGAGCGAGAACTCCTGCACCATTCTGACCAGGGCTTCGTAGGTCGCGCTGTCGCCGTGGGGGTGGTACTTGCCCAGCACGTCGCCGACCACCCGCGCGCACTTCACGTACGGGCGCGAGTGGGTGATGTTGGCCTCGTGCATCGCGAACAAAACCCGGCGATGGACCGGTTTCAAACCGTCGCGGACGTCCGGGAGCGCCCGGCCGACAATCACGCTCATCGCGTAATCGAGGTACGAATGGCGCATCTCCGCTTCGAGACTGACCGGAATTGTTTCTTTGGCGAACTGCTCCATCGTGGCCTTTGTGCAGGAGAATTGAGTGAAACAGGGTCAACATCGGGGCGAACGGCAAAAGCGCCTCAGGTGACCCATTTCGGGGCCGAGCCGACGTCCCCGACGTTGTTTTCCGGTGCCCGGACGGGCGCGAGTCCATCCGGAGGCCCTTGAATTCATGAAATTTTATCACGGCGTTGTATCGCCGCGACAGTTGGCTGGCGCAATGCTTTCCCGACCGGGTTTTTTTTGCTGTCGGAAAACCCCTGTGCTATATTCGTCGGGGAGATAAAGCACCTGTCGCGGCGGCCCTCGGGGCGCCGCGCAAAAGTTTTTAGTTCGATCAAAACTTGTTCAAAACCAAAGCTAAAGGGGTGAAACAATGACTCGACGTCTCGTCTCCGGTGCCGTTGCCGGCCTGTTCGCCGCGGCTTTCGCCGGCGGTGCGGTCGCACAAACGAAGGGGTATGTGCCCGGAACGGCGCCGTGCTCGCCCGGGTATGTCTGCAATGCGTACCCGACGCCGACTGATGGTGTTGTGAAGAGCGGCGTTTACAACAGCTCGGCTGGCCTGTCCGGCAACCTGTGCTACCGCCAAGGGTACTGGACCCCGGCCAACGCCACGCTGCAATGCGATCCTGATCTGGTGCCGAAGCCGCCCGCACCCGCACCTGCGGCCGCGCCCGCCCCGGCCCCGGCCCCGGCCGCAGTTCCGCCGCGGCCGCCCGCACCTGCGCCCGCACCTGCGCCCGCCCCGGCGCCTGCGCCACAAGTGCAGAAGATCACGCTGGCCTCCAAGGCGCTGTTCGACTTCGACAAGGCAGTGCTGAAGCCCGAAGGCAAGGCAGCGATCGACGCGGAAATCATCACGAAGCTGAACCAGATCCAGAAGCTGGAACTGGTGCTCGTGACGGGCCACACCGATCGTATCGGTACGCAGCAGTACAACCAGAAGCTGTCCGAGCGTCGCGCCGATGCAGTCCGCGACTACCTGGTCAGCAAGGGCATGCCGAAGGACAAGATCGAAACCCTGGGCATGGGCAAGACTCAACCGATTCCTGGTTTGAATTGCCAGCAGAAAAACATGAAGGAACTGATCGCCTGCCTCGCACCGGATCGTCGCGTGGAAGTCGAAGTCAAGGGCGAGGGCACCCGGCGCTAAGCCACCTCGTTCCAGCGAAAAGCCCCGCCTCGTGCGGGGCTTTTCGTTTCTGGGGCACCATGCAACCTTTCCCGCCATTTTCGGATCCAGCATTGCCTTCACTTACTTCCGTTGACCTTCGCATCGATGCGGGCTTCGTCGTGCCGGTGCAGCCCGAGGGCGTACTCAAGGGCCATGCCGTCCTGGTCACCGGCGAAACTATCGTTGCGATCGTGCCCATCGCCGACGCCGATGCGCGCTATGCCGCGAAGGAAACGCTCGTCCTGCCCGCGCACGTGCTGATCCCGGGCCTCGTCAACTCGCATACCCATGCGGCGATGACGCTGCTGCGCGGCATCGCAGATGACGTGCCGCTGCTGCCGTGGCTGCAACAGCACATCTGGCCGCGCGAAGCCCGCTTCTTGGCGCCCGATTTCGTGTTCGACGGTACGCTGCTGGCGGCCGCCGAAATGCTGCAGGGCGGTATCACCACCTGCGCGGACATGTATTTCCATCCGGCGGACGCATCCCGTGCGTTCGAAGCTGCGGGCATGCGCGCGGTGCTGGGCATTCCGGTGCTCGACTTCCCGACACCCTACGCGGCCGATGCCGACGCCTACCTGCAGCACGGCCTGGCAGCGCGCGACGCGTTTGCGCATGCGCCGCGGCTGCGCTTTGCGCTGGCGCCACATGCGCCGTACACAGTGGGCGACGACACTTGGCGCAAGATCGTGATGTTTGCGCGCCAACTCGACCTGCCGATCGTCACGCACCTCGCGGAGACGCGCACCGAGGTGGACGACGCGATGCGCGCCACGGGTGTCACGCCGCTCGCGCGGCTCGATGCGCTCGGCGTGACCGGCCCCTCCTTCATCGCGGTGCATGGCGTGCATCTGTCGCCTGCGGACATCGCGATCCTCGTGGCGCAAGGCAGCCACGTCGTGCATTGTCCGGCGTCCAACATGAAACTCGCCAGCGGCATTGCACCGGTGCAGGCCATGCTGGACGCCGGTGTCAATGTCAGCATCGGCACCGATAGTGCGGCATCCAACAATCGACTCGACCTGTTCTCCGAAATGCGCCTTGGGAGCCTGCTGGCCAAGGTCGCCACCGGAGATGCCGCCGCCGTGCCCGCGGCGACGGCACTGCGGATGGCAACGTTGAATGGTGCTCGGGCACTGGGCCTCGATGCCATGATCGGATCGTTGCAGCCCGGCAAACTTGCCGATCTCGTTGCCGTCGACTTGGGCGGCATCGACACTTCGCCGGTTTTCGACCCGGTGTCGCACCTTGTCCATGCGGTCGGGCGCGAGTGCGTGACGGACGTCTGGGTCAGTGGCGCTAGAATCGTGCGTGACCGCCAGCTGCAGACGATCGACACCGAGTCCCTTCTGCATCGCACCCGCGCCTGGCAACGCCAACTTGCCATACCCCTGACGCCATGACGAACGCAACTGATAACGCCGACCCCGCCGAACTCGCCAAGTTTTCCGCGCTCGCGCACCGCTGGTGGGATCCGGAGAGCGAGTTCCGGCCGCTGCACGAGATCAATCCGCTGCGATTGTCATGGATCGCGGACACCGCGGGGGGCCTCGCGGGTAAGGACGTGCTCGACGTCGGCTGCGGCGGCGGCATTCTCGCGGAAGCAATGGCGGCCGCCGGCGCGCGCGTCACCGGCATCGATCTCTCCGAGAAGGCGCTCGGCGTGGCGAAGCTGCATCAACTCGAGTCCGGCGCGCAGGTGGACTACCGGTTGATTGCCGCAGAAGCCATGGCCGCCGCGCAACCCGGCACATTCGATCTCGTCACCTGCATGGAAATGCTGGAACACGTGCCCGACCCCGCGTCAATCGTCGCTGCCTGCGCGCGTCTCGCGCGTCCCGGCGGCACGCTGGTGTTCTCCACCCTCAATCGCAATCCCAAGTCGTATGTGTTCGCGATCCTGGGCGCCGAATATGTGCTGAACCTCCTGCCGCGCGGCACGCACGACTGGACGCGCTTCCTCCGGCCTGCTGAACTCGCGAGTTTCGCCCGTCGCGCCGGCCTCGACCTCACCGCGATGATCGGCATGACGTACAACCCGCTGACCAAGGTCTACCGGCTCGAACCCGACACGTCGGTCAATTACATCGCCGCGTTTCGCGCTCCGGCCCATGCCGGCTGACGGCGCCGCGCGGCGCCTGCCGGTCAGCGCGGTCCTGTTCGATCTTGACGGCACGCTGGCAGATTCCGCCGGCGATCTCGCGGGCGCGCTCAACAGCGTGCGCGCGGAAGCCGGGATGGCGCCGGTGGCGGTGGCGCAGGTGCGCGAGCACGCGTCTTCCGGCGCGCGCGGCATGTTGCACGCAGGCATGAACATCACGCCGGACGATCCGCGCTATCCCGCGCTACGCGAAGCCTTCCTCCGCCACTACGCGGCCCAGCTGGCGCGCACCACGCATCTCTTCGCCGGTGTCGACGACCTGCTGCACCACCTCACGCGCCAGGGTTTCAAGTGGGGCATCGTCACCAACAAGCATGCGCGCTTCACCGGGCCCGTCACCACGGCGCTGGGGCTTGCTGCGCGTGCGGGCGTGATCGTCTCCGGCGACACCACACCTCACGCCAAGCCGCATCCGGCGCCGCTGCTGCATGCGGCGGCCGCATTGGACTGCGTACCGGCGCAGTGTGTCTACATCGGCGACGACCTGCGCGACATCGAGGCCGGGATCGCGGCGGGCATGCCCACGCTAGCGGCGGCTTACGGCTATGTGGGCACGGCAGGTGATCTCGCGCGGTGGCCAGCCACCGGCGTGCTCGACCAGCCGCTCGACCTGCTCGACTGGTTGCCGGAACGGCATCGCTAGGTGTCCTTCGCGCGGCGGCGATTCAATCGTTACGCAGGGCACGTCCCCGCATTCAACAGCAGCCACTCGCGTGGCGCGCCATCGCGCGTGCCGGTGATCCTGACGGCCTGCTGACCCGCCAAGGGCCTCAGCACCGCGCCCACAATATCCTCGGGCGCCGCCAGCGCAATGCCATTGGCCTGTTCCAATCGATCCTGCCGTTTCATCGCAAGCATCGCGATGAAGCCGCTGTCGTCGCGCACGACCAATGCGCCACGGTCCGGCGTGACCAGTGCGGTCCAACTCTCCGGCTTGGCGACGATGCCCTGGAACAATTCCGCATTGAGGCGCAGCACCACGCCCTTGAAGCCGGCTGGCGGCGTGCAGGCCGGGTTGCGAATCGCCGCGACCTTGGTACCCCCTGCAGGTGCGGAAACGCCTGCGACGGGCGCCGGCGGCACGATTGCCTTAGCGTCCGCACGCAGTACCATCGTCCGTTCACTGCCGCGGTCGCGCAGCGTGACGCCATCCGGACGCACCGCCGTCAGGCGCAAGCCGTCGGTGACATCCTGGCCGCGACCAACGAAGCGCGGGCCATCAGGAAGGCGAAACAATGCGTAACCAGCCCCATTGCGTTCGGCCACCACGCCCAGCAATCGCACCTCGGTCGTGGGACGGGGACCGGCATCAGCGGGCGCTGGCGCTGCCTCGGAGGCGCCGCTCCACAGCCCCGACGCCAGGATGGTGGGCAACGGATCCGTCACTACCGCAGGCGCGGTGGGTACCGGCGCCGGACCCAATGCGCGCCACCCGACACTGGCCAACACGAAGGCGCCCGCGATCAGTGCCAGCAGCAACGCACCGGTTGCGGCCAAGCGAGTGGGCCAGTCGTTGGTCATCCGGGTGCGCCCCGGACAGCGCGGACAGCGCCATCGCTATACTTGACGGCCCCCATCCCGGATCTGGCGCGTGAATCCCCGACTGGCATCGCTGCAACCCTATCCTTTCGAGAAACTGCGCGCATTGATGGCGGGCATCGAACCGCCGCCTGGCAAGGCGCCGATCAACCTGTCGATCGGCGAGCCGAAGCACGCCACGCCACCCCTCATCATCGAGGCGCTGGCGCGCGGCGCCGGCGCGCTGTCGAATTATCCCACGACGATCGGACCGCCCGCGCTGCGCGAGGCGATCGCTGGCTGGCTCGTGCGCCGGCACGGGCTGCATACGCTCGATCCCGGAACGCAGGTGTTGCCGGTGCTGGGCAGCCGCGAGGCGCTCTTCGCGTTCGCGCAGACGGTGCTCGACGGCAGCCGCGCCGGCGCTTTGGCGATCGCCCCGAATCCGTTCTATCAGATCTACGAAGGCGCGGCCCTGCTGGCGGGCGCGCAGACATGGTGCGTCAACGCCGATCCGGCCGCCGGCTTCGCGCATGACTGGCGCGGGATTCCACCGGAGGTACTGGCGCGCACGCAGCTGCTGTTCGTGTGCTCGCCCGACAATCCGACGGGCCGCGTACTGACGCTGGACGACTGGCGCACACTGTTCGACCTGTCCGACCGGCATGGCTTCGTCATTGCCTCGGACGAGTGCTACTCCGAAATTTATTTCGACGAAGCGCATCCGCCGCTGGGGGCGCTGGCGGCCGCGCAGGCGCTTCTGCGTGACGGCTACCCGCGCCTGCTGGTGTTCGGCAGCCTCTCCAAGCGTTCCAATGCCCCCGGGCTGCGCTCGGGGTACGTGGCGGGTGACGCCGCGCTGGTCAAGGCCTTTCTGCTGTACCGGACCTACCACGGCAGCGCGATGTCGGGCATGGTGGCGGCCGCCAGCATCGCGGCCTGGAACGACGAGGACCACGTTCGCGCCAATCGCGTGCTGTATGCGCAGAAGTTCAGCGCGCTGCAGCCGCGGCTCAATGCCGTGCTGCCTTGCATCATGCCGGAAGCTGCGTTCTACCTGTGGGCCGCCACGCCGATCGACGACGCGGAATTCGCGCGTCGGCTGCTGGCGGAGGAAAACGTCTCGGTGCTGCCGGGCAGCTATGTTGCGCGCGATGCGCACGGCACCAACCCGGGGCGCGGCCGGATCCGGCTGGCGCTGGTGGCATCGCAGCAGGAATGCGCGGAGGCCGTGGACCGCATCGCGACGCTGGTCGAGCGGATGTAGGTCCGGCCGAGGCCGCGCTGCCGCAGTTGCGAGCGTCGCCCACCACGCGCGGCAAGGAAGTGCACCTCGCCCGCGCGTAGATCAACATCCTGCAGATGCGCACGGCGTCTTTCGGGTCGTGTACCGCGATCCGGGTTTGG